>Ga0214921_10007208_pt1 | contig 14897 bp, 15 predicted proteins | sample LL1505_MetaG_FD_177992 | JGI IMG/M metagenome (GOLD analysis project Ga0214921, IMG submission 177992) | Freshwater microbial communities from Lake Lanier, Atlanta, Georgia, United States - LL-1505 | ecosystem: Environmental > Aquatic > Freshwater > Lake | place: USA: Georgia | collected... | reverse complement strand
TAACTTCTTCATCACGTTTTGGAATCCGAATTGTCACAAAATTAATGAGCGAGATAACAAATATCAGGATGGAGAGAGTCAGGAGTGATTGGGCCATTGCTACTTAATCTTTATTGCCAAGCCAACTAGAGAAAAAGTAAGGTGTTAAGAGCGCACCCATGATGAATGTTCCGAAAAATGCCAGCCCTGGGCGATCGAAGAAGAAGAGATTTCCAATAAATCCCGCAAAGAGTGTCCAAAGTAGAAGTGCATCGACGGCTGCAAGTGATGCTGCTTCTTTTCTGCGTTCACGGGGGAGAATTCTGTTCAAGGTTCCGATGATGACGATTCCGGCAAGTAGCCAACCAAGTGCGTTAGAGAGGGGAATATTTGGCGTAAATGGAACGTGTGCACCAGGGACCTCCCATTTCCATCTTCCCGCTGCCACCATTTGTGGATCTAGGAATAAATCCCACGCAGCTAAGAGAAGTCCGCCATAGAGAAATACCCAGTTTCCTGCAATACGACGAGCGGCAATAAGTACAGGGTGCACCATCATCACCCACGCAAAGGGAACAACTATGGGGACGCCGAAAAGTTGCGCTCCAAGTGATGCGTCGTACTCGTATATTCCAAACGGCCAACCGGTATGAACTCCAAGAACTTCTATACCCAGCCCGAAGAGTGCAGTTATTGGTAGGTAGCGCGTCGAATATTTCGCACCGTATGAAAGATGGCCATGAATCACCATCGACATTGCGCCAACATAGACGGTGGCTATTGTGACAATGCGAAGAGTTTCACCTGTGATGAGTGGATATGAAATCTGCAGTGCGATAGTCACACCAACAAGCAGAAAGAGGAAGTTACGTGCTTTAGGAGAGATTCCGCTACGGCGCCTGCGACGCGGGTTGTAGTGGCGAATCGACATGAGCTAAGTCTGCCTTACTTCTCTACTTTGGAAGAAATCTCGCCTCTGGTCTCGAGAACTTCAAATCGTGCGAAAAGTTCTTCGCTATACCAACCAATCGATTGTGTCTGCTCGATTGCAACTTGGTGCGCACGGCCTTTATATGCAAAATCGCGTAGGGCAGAGGCAGAGTGCCAGATTGAGAAAGTGCCCTGTAATCCGATCGGAGCTTCACCGATTCCAATGGCAGCAATCAGACCTGGATTGTTGTGAAGATCGACAACGACAGGTGGGACAGATTTCCAGAAAATAAAGTTCTTATTCCACTTGATGCGGGCACGAGTAATTGCAACAACCTGAGAATCAGGCTTTGAAAGCGGTGATGTGAAATCAAAAGGATTCTGTTTTGCCCACAAGCCATGTGAAGATAACGGTGAGAGAACTGCGCGAAATTCAGATGTAGCACGACTGCGCCATCTGCGAATAATGGGAGAAGAATCGAAGGCGCTGAGTTGATTTTTATCAATAACCACAACCATTCCCCAACGGGTAAGGTCGGCATCGCTTGGTGTGAAAGTGCGCCCAGTACCCGTTCCCAGTAACTTAGAAAATGAAATTCCGGTGAACTTGCGAGTGGAAATTCGGTCAATAGCCATGCTCAGGAAGGCGAAAGGAATACTCTTGTGCCTGATCGAAAAGAAGTATGCGACCGTGACTCGCTCGGTGCTACTCATAGATAAAGGGTACCTCTGATGAAGAAAAAAGAATTTCTTGCTGAATTTACCGGAACTGCACTTCTCCTTGCTGCCAATGTTGGCTCTGCCGCGATGGCACAATCCTTGACTGACATCAACGGGGTCCGCATTCTTATTAACTGCCTCTCAACTGCACTTGCACTTGGTCTTCTCATCTATCTCTTTGCAGGCATAAGCGGTTCACACTTTAATCCCGCCGTCTCAGCTGTCGAATTTATTGGTAAGCGCATCTCCGGTACTCAATTAGCAGGCTATCTAGTGGCTCAACTTTCAGGTGCAACTCTTGGAGTTATCCTCGCCAATCTCATGTATAAATCTCCAGCCTTAGTCTCTTCAACTATTGAGCGATCAGGTTCTGGAGTCCTTCTCGGAGAAGTGATCGCGACCGGCGGCTTGGTCTTTGTAATCAATATGCTGCGTATTCAGAAGAAGAGCGACCTCACTCCTGTACTTGTGGCAGCATGGATTGCATCGGCATTCTTGTTTACATCATCTACCGCCTTTGCAAATCCTGCCGTGACATTTGCACGTGCGTGGACAGTTAACATCTCAGGAATCGCACCAAAGAGCGTTATTGGCTTTATTGCCGCACAACTTCTTGGGGCAGCCATCGCCGCTTTGTATGTAGAGCAATTTAGGAAGTCTAAGAAGAAGGATAAAAATGGATAAACCCACAGTTCTCTTTGTCTGTGTTCACAACGCAGGCCGTTCGCAGATGGCGGCGGGGTTTATGCGCGAACTTGGACAAGGTCGCATAGAAGTTCTCTCTGCTGGATCTGCGCCAAAAGTTTCCATCAATCCAGTTGCAGTTGAGGCAATGGCTGAACTCGGAATTGATATCGCCAACAACACTCCAAAGGTATTAACGCCTGAAGCAGTGCAAGCATCTGATGCAGTGATCACGATGGGCTGCGGAGATGCTTGTCCGTTCTATCCAGGAAAGCGATACGAAGATTGGGTTCTCGATGATCCGGCTGGACAAGGAATTGATTCTGTTCGTGTGATTCGTGATGAAATAAAAGCACGCGTCGAAAAGCTTCTGGCTGAATTACTTCCTTAGTCACCAACAACCATGGGTTGCGCTTTGGTACAGGCGATGAGTTCTGAGTAACTTGTTGGATATACCGCATGAGGATGTCCTGATGCGGCCCACACGATCTCATAATCATTAAGAGCTTCATCAATCAGAGTAATTTCTGGTGTGGTAATCCACCCAATTGGAGATACGCCGCCCACTGAGTAACCAGAAACCTCTTTGACGTAATTGGCATCTGCTCGTGCGAGTTCAGGGATATTGAGATTTTTGGCAACAAGATCTGTATCAACGCGATGGCGACCGCTCGTAATAATGAGCAATGGATTGCCCGATGGAAGTTTGAAAATAAGTGAGGATGCAATCTGCCCGACTTCGATTCCGAGACCATTTGCTGCATCAATCGCAGTTCGCGCAGTGTCCGCAAGAATATTTATCTCACCCTTTACGCCGAGGGCATCAGCTGCCGCTTTGAACCGTTTAACTGCTGCCTTTTCGAGAATTCCATCCATATGCGAACTTTATGAGATAGCGTCGCGCCATGTCTTCGAAAGCTCTGACAAATTATCAAAGAGGAATCAGAGCGCGTAATGCCACATGGGCCTGCTTCTTCTTGTTGGGCTTTGCCGGCTTGGCATGGGTACCGCGAATCCCAGAGATCAAAGATGCATTGGGTTTAAGTGATGGCCAATTTGGCTTGGTCTTGCTCGGCAGTACCTTGGGCGCAATCCCAGGTGCGCAACTTTCAGGGCGCATTGTGCATATGCATTCATCGAAGCTAGTCGTGCGTATCTCAGGAATGCTCTTGCCTCTGGGTGTGTGCATCATGGGAGCAGCAACGAATGTTGCGATGCTTTTAGTGGGAATGTTTATTACTGGATTTAATGTGGCATTTATGGATGTCGCCATCAATGGTCAAGCTGTCGCAATTGAAAAACATAGTAATGGTCGCTGGATGTCCACCTTCCATGGTTTATGGAGTATTGGTGCATTCTCAGCCACTCTCGTAGGTGGGCTCGTTGCAAACCTTATGTCGCCGCGTACAAACCTCTTTTTGATTTCAGCCTTCTGCTTTATCGCTTACTTCTTTGCTGTGCACTTCTTATTGCCAGCCGATCTTGATGGACATCTAGGCGAACCAGGAGAGGAGACATCCTCAAAAGTTCCGCTATTCGGGAAAGAGGCGATGATTTTGTGGGCGCTTGGAATTGGGCTCATGTGTTCGCTGATTCCTGAAGGTGGTGCATATGAGTGGAGCGGAATTCTTTTACAAGACCATATGAATATCGGTAAGGGAGTTAATGCAGCAGCTGCAACAACATTTTCACTTGCGATGATTGCCAGCAGATTATTAGGCGATAAATTCTTTGCTAAGTGGGGATACGTCAACACTGTGAAATATGGTGGATATTGTGGCGGAGGTATATGGGGATTAGGTCTGCTAATCGGTATTCCGCTTTCGGAAAGCCATCAACTACTTGGCCTTGTTATTGTCTGCATTGGTTTTGCAGCAGCTGGCTTTGGAATGGGTCCTTTTTATCCAGCATTTTACTTAGCTGCCGCATCGATTCCAGGAGTTGCACCATCAGTTGGTTTGGCGCGTATCGGCTTAATTGCAATCGCTGCCTATTTTGGTGGCCCAACGATTATTGGTGGATTATCTGAAGCGACTTCTCTTCCGATAGCTTTTGCATTCCCAGTTGCCCTCTTCTTTATTGTGGGGCGTCAATCACGCTATATCAGAGTGCGCGAACTCAACTCTTAAAAGATCCACGTCTTTGCAATAGTAAAGATGGATATTGAAAAGAGCAGATAGGCAAAGGATTTACGCAAGACAACAGGTGAGGTCTTTCCAGAGTAATGAGAGGCAATCTGAGAAATAACAATTGCAGCAGCGCCCATAAAGATTGGGATATGCCACTGAACATCTGCCCACAGCGCGTGATGGCCGAGGAATGAGACTAGCGAGTTCGTGGCGATGATTAGAAGTGAGGTTCCGGCAGCAACTGCCTGGGGAGTTCCAAAAAAGATTACGAGAACTGGAATTGCAAGAAATCCTCCACCGATTCCAAAAAGTCCAGTCATGGATCCGATAAGGAGTGACATAAGTATTAATACCGGAATGGGCATTCGCTTAAATTCTTCGAGACGAGGTGGACGCAACATAGAAAACCCAGCAAGTATCAGAACACCGGCGAAGCCAGTTGTAATCAGTGAATCGGGGAGTTTGTCGGCTATAGATGCGAAACCAAAATTAGTGATCAGACCAATACCTGAAATGATAAAAGCATCTCGGTAGAGAATCTGTTTCTTGCGTGCTTTAGGAATTGCTCCAGAAAGCGCTGCTAAAAAGACCACTGCAAGAGCTGCAGTCGTTGCAAGTTTTGGATCAAATCCAAAGCCATACATCAAGATGGGAACTGAGAGCATGGCACCACCTGCGCCAACAAATCCAAGGACTGCTCCGATAAAGGATCCTGCTAAGAGCGCCCCAAGTATTTCCATACCGGTATCTTCTCAGTAAAAAGCGAAAGCCCCCCGATTTCTCGAGGGGCTTTGCGGTGAACTTTAGATTATTTGTTAAAGAAAGAGATGCTTCCGACGTGTGCGCCGAAATCTGAGAGGTTTCCGCCTGCAATGATTGCGAAGAGGATGAGTGCAGCACCGGCAAGTGCGAGATCCTTATTGAAAGCAATCATTTCGTTCTGCTTTGCTGTTGGGTCAGTCTCTTTCCAGTAGTTGTGGAAGATTACTGCCGCAAGAATCAGTGTGATTGCGAGCAAGAGCGCGCCGAGGTCAACCCAGAGGCCGATTGCCACATAGACGCCACCGAGAAGGAAGAAGAGACCAGAAGCAAGTACGCCGAGCTTTGCAGCTGGGAGCTTCTTGTACTTTGCATATCCTGTCATCGCCTCAAGCTTTGCGAAGTGAGCGATACCTGAAGTGATGAAGAGTGCGCCGAAGAGAATTCGGCCTACGAGTAGAACTGCGTTCAATTGTTTCTCCTAAAGGTGAGCGGGTAGTTACAGATGCAATAGTAGTTGAAATTTCAACTATCTCCTACCACGCCACGCCGCTTGACTCACCTGGTGGGCTTCGATTCACGCTCAGATCGGGGGCCACTTGCCCTTGTCAGAGCTCTCGGTTACTTTTCGAACATCTGTTCGAATATCAACAGGTACCTAGGGGAAGTAAGGAAAATGTCAGCAGAAGTCATTAAGGCCCACGAAGTCATATCCGATGGCGGGCTTACGCCGATCGAGTTCACCTTTAAGGGACGACGCTTTCGTATCCATGCAGTCTTATCGCGCTGGTGCGAAGCAGGCGGATGGTGGAACCGCATTAGCGATGGAAAATTTCGCCCCGATGATCAAGCGCGCGCTCTATGGACTGTAGAGGCAGCGCCTATCGGTGCACTCACTACATTCCAACTCGAACGCGACGAAGCAACAGGCCAATGGATTATTAGAGCCATCTAGTCATGGTCATTACATCATGAGCTTTATCCACTTACGTACTGCAAGTGCGTACTCACTGAAATATGGAACAACCCAACCACGCGATTTAGTGGCGCGCGCATCCGAACTCGAAATGCCAGCGCTCGCACTTACCGACCGTGATGGATTGGCTGGCGCTATCCGTTTTACCAAAGCATGTGTATCGCATGGCGTTGCACCGATTATTGGAATCAACCTTCCGATTCGTATCGGCGATCTATCTGGCGTACTCCCACGTGTCACAGTGTTGGCACATAGCGATGGAGGATGGCGCAGTTTGGTGCGCCTCTATACAGGGCTGCAGATGAATAGCGCCGATCGCACTGCGGTCTTAACCCCTGAACTACTAGAAAAATTTAGCCAGTACACATCGAATTTACATTTACTTCACGGCCCCGAATCACCAGTATCGCAAGCGCTCGCCGCACATCGATTCGATGCAGCCCTGGATATCTTCAACCAGACCCGTGATCTCTTTGCAGACCATGCCATCGAATGTGTATCGCACTTAGTTGCAGGCAGTGGGCCACGCTCTACAGCACATGCGGCCCGTTCACTTATCTTTGCTCGCGATAACGATATTGATGCAGTTATCACCAATGCAGTGCGTATGCGCGATCGCTCTGATGGACCACTTGCCGATGTCCTTGATAGTGCACGTCAATTACTTCCCCTACATCCACGTAATGTCGAACGCCGTAACGCCGAAGGTTATTTAAAGAGTAGCGATGAGATGGTTGCACTTGCTGCAGAAATTGCACGAGCAGCAGGCGAACGCACACCACGTGCCTTATTAAAGACAACGCGACAGTGGGCTGAACGTGCAGTCTTATCGCCTCATCGCGATATTGGCCTAGGTGGCATTCACTTACCTGAACCCCACGTTGTTGGCGCCGATTCACCTGCTGCTATGCGCGCGCTACTGCGCACTCGTTCCGAAGCTGGAATCAATTGGCGCTATAACGATGGCGCCACCATTGCTTCGGTGCGCGCACGACTCGATGATGAACTCGCCATCGTTGCAACACTGGGATACGAGTCCTACTTCTTAACGGTTGCCGACATCACCGATATGGCACGCGCTGCCGATATCCGTGTTGCAGCACGTGGCAGCGGTGCGGGTTCGCTGATCTGTCACTTACTTGGAATATCGGGAGTCGATCCAATGCAACATGGTTTATTGATGGAACGTTTCTGTTCGCCACTGCGGCGCGCACTTCCTGATATCGATATCGATGTCGAATCTGCACGGCGCCTTGAAATCTACGAGATGGTCTTTAAGAAATATGGTCCTGCTACATGGGATCAACCAGGACTTACCTCGCGCTGTGCCACCGTTGCAATGGTCGATACCTACCGTGCTCGTCATGCAATTCGCGATGCAGGAGCAGCCCTTGGCATGCCTGCCATGGAGATCGATCTCCTTGCAAAATCGATGCCCCATATCCGGGCTGGCAATATCGATGCGGCGCTTAACTCGTTACCTGAATTAAAAAACTTAAATACATCAGCGCCTCTTACGCGCGCCACTATTGCACTTGCTGCGCAACTCGATGGCTTGCCACGACATCTGGCAATGCACCCATGTGCCATGGTTCTATCCGATGCCACTTTCCTTGATCGCGCACCTGTGCAGTTCAATGCAAGTGGCTTTCCTATGGTCGAATTTGATAAAGATGATGTCGAAGATATCGGACTCCTTAAACTCGACATTCTGGGTGTGCGCATGCAATCTGCTATTGCCCATGCTGTACATGAGATTAAAAGAGTGGAAGATAAAGATATTGATATCGATGCAGTTGCACTCGATGATCTCAAGACATACCAATTGATCCAATCAACGCGCACCCTCGGAATATTTCAAGTAGAAAGCCCTGGACAACGCGAACTCGTCGGAAAGTTAGAACCACGCACCTTCAACGATTTGATTATCGATATCTCACTCTTTCGGCCCGGGCCAGTAAAGAGCGACATGATTCGCCCATTTCTTGAAGCGCGCCATGGCTGGACACCAGCACAGATTATTCACCCAGATTTGCTGCCGATTTTGTCTGAAACCGAAGGCGTTGTTGTCTTTCATGAACAAGTTATCTCCATCATCTCAGTGATGACTGGTATTTCATTGGCAGCAGCTGATGAAAAACGCAGAGCGTTGGGGGATAGGGCGGGCCAACAAGAAGTCTGCGACTGGTTCTTTCCAGCTGCTACCGAACGTGGTTATGAACTCGCAGTCATTACTGAAATCTGGGATGTACTGCGCGCTTTTGCATCCTTTGGTTTCTGTAAAGCACATGCTGCAGCTTTCGCTCTGCCCACATATCAATCAGCATGGCTTAAGACGCATCACCCTGCAGCATTTATTGCAGGTGTATTGACCCACGATCCAGGTATGTATCCCAAGCGGTTATTGCTCGATGAAGCGCGCCAGATTGGTGTGGGGATTGCGCCCCTTGATATCAATAAATCATCTGCCGACTATCGCATCGAGCGCACCCTCGATGGCGATGCAGTGCGCATTGCTTTCTCAAGCGTTGCTGGCATATCGGATAAAGAGATCACATCGATTATTTCTGGCCAGCCCTATATCGATCTCGCCGACTTCTATCGCAGATCTGGTGCGTCAACACCAGTAGTTGAAAATTTGATTATGACTGGCGCCTTCGATTCGATTCACTCCAACCAGCGCGACTTGTTACTACACTTAAACGATTTACAGAAATCACCAGTAGCAGATATCTCTGGATCGCAGATGACTCTTGGCTTTGCAGCTCCGGCTCTCGAAAGTAGCGGCCTGCAACCACTCAACAAGGCAGAAAAGGTGCGCAGCGAAGTCGAACATTTAGGTATGGATGTCACTCAACATATGCTCAGCTTCTATGCGCCATTTCTTAATGCAATCGGCGCCATAAAATCATCTGACTTGCTCTCACTACGCTCTAATTCATCGGTGCTCGTTGCAGGTGTCAAAGTTGCGCTACAAACTCCGCCAGTGCGTTCGGGTCGTCGCGTTATCTTCCTTACTCTCGATGATGGGTATGGATGTAGCGATTCAACATTCTTCCCCGATGCACAAGTCGATCATGCATCAACCTTGTATTCGACATCGCTTCTCTTGGTGCGCGGACAGACGCGTCGTACAGGTGCCCGTGGCATATCTATCCGTGCAACAGCAGTGTGGGATTTACGCTTGGCTTACGAAAAATGGCGCAAGCAAGCAGATAGTGTGGCGATATGAGTACCGACGAAGTACCGGAACCCACAATCCTGCATGTCGATATGGATGCTTTCTACGCATCTGTCGCTGAACTCGATAATCCGCAATATAAAGGCAAAGCTTTGGTCGTCGGCGCTGGTGTGCGCGGAGTAGTTCTGTCAGCAAATTATGAAGCTCGTAAATTTGGAATTCGCGCCGCAATGCCTGTGGGGCGAGCAAAGCGCATGGCGCCACATGCAATCTTTATTGCACCTGAACACCATCGCTACTCTGAAATCTCACAACGCGTGATGGCGATTTTCAACTCCTTCACACCACTGGTCGAACCCATCTCGCTGGATGAAGCATTCCTCGATGTAACAGGTTCACAGAAGCTCTTTGGCTCAGGACGCGACATTGCTACAAAGATTCGTGCACAGGTCGAGAAAGAAGAAGGAATCACCTGTTCAGTAGGAATTGCACCATCTAAATTCATCGCCAAACTCGCATCACAACATTGCAAACCAAATGGCATGCTCGAAATAAAATCTGACCGCATTCTCGAATTTCTACATCCACTACCAGTCCGTGCAATTTGGGGTGTAGGGCCAAAGACCGCTGAATCACTTGATCGCCTAGGGCTACATACCGTTGCTGATATTGCTCATACACCGCGCTCCACGCTCATTCGAGCACTCGGTGATGCAACCGGTGAGTCACTCTATGAACTTGCTTGGGGTCGTGATTACCGAAGCGTGGTTGTAGACGAACCTGAAAAAAGCATCGGCAATGAAGAAACATTTTCACGCGATATCGATGATCCTGAAGAGATTTTGCGCGAGCTTCTGCGCATGACTGAAAAGGCAACTGCGCGTCTGCGAGATGCAAAACTCTTTGCTAAGACCATCACTATTAAAATCAAATTTGCCGACTTCACATCGATTACTCGATCTAAGACTCTGCCACTTGCAATCGATAGCACTCACGAAACATATGAAGTAGTGAAGAAGCTCTATCTAGCCTTACGTAATGAAGGTGCGCGTATTCGTTTGGTAGGTGTATCTCTTGGCAACCTTCAGGAAGATGTTCCCGTCCAGCTCGAACTCGGAGCGCGCGAACGAGGGTGGCGTGAAGCAGATAGCGCTATCGATAAGGCCACAGCGCGTTTTGGCCGCGCCAGTGTGCGCCCAGGGCGCTTGATTAAGCCGGAAAAACCTGAAAATGAAGGGTAAGTAGCGCGCAATTCCGAACTGTTCTATTCTCTGGCTATGGCTCTCTCCGATCGTGAACGTCGCCTCTTAGCCGAGATGGAAGCTGCCCTGGCTACTGATGACCCACGCCTGGAATCTCGCCTTGCAGCAACGACGATGACCCAAGGCCGTCCGCGCATCCTGCTTGGAGTAGCCCTCACATTTCTCGGAATTGCTGTCATATTTGTAGGTCTCGTAACAAAGCAGACACCTGTCGGAGTTGCCGGCTTCCTTGTCGCGTTGGGTGGAGTTCTCACGCTCATCCGCTCTGTGGGTTCCATGGGAAATCGCACAGCCCGCCCTAAAGGTGCCCGTAAATCATGGAGCGCTCGCCTTGAAGAGCGTTGGGATCGACGCAACTTTCAATAGTTAGACCGCTTCCAGCCAGCCCTGACCTATCCGGTCGGGGCTTTTTTGCATCCAATCAACGGTGGGAAGTGGCGGAATTTGGTGGGGATGGAGGGGGAGGGCTGGGGGAAATAATGGGCGAGAGTGGTGTAAAAAGGGGGAAAGTGGTGTAAAGTGGGGAATTGAGCGGGATTTCACGCTCAACGACCTTGGGGAAGGCGGTGACAATGATGTTTCTTGGAACTCATGAACCACGCCTTGATGAAAAGGGTCGCCTCATCCTCCCCGCAAAATTCCGCGATGAACTCTCAGCTGGCCTAGTCATCACTAAAGGTCAAGAGCGGTGCCTCTACGTATTTCCATCTTCTGAATTCGCAACGATCACTGAAACGTTGCGCCAAGCACCTGTCACTGCAAAGAGCGCTCGCGATTACCAGCGCGTGATGTTTGCAGGTGCACACGATGAAATTCCTGACCGTCAAGGTCGCGTCACTATCCCACAAGGGTTGCGCACATATGCGGGCCTTGAAAAAGAGTGCGTTGTTATCGGCGCAAATACTCGCGTTGAAATTTGGGATAGCGCGGCATGGAGCGAGTACCTCGCAGATCGCGAAAAGAGTTTTGCTGATGTTTCTGAAGAAGTTTTTCCGGGACTTTTCTAGAGCATCAGCAAAAAACATTTATAAAAAAACTAAATAGCACGACAGCACAACACAACTACATAGAGCGCTCATTTGTGGCCACCGCCGACCTTTCCATTCATGTTAGGCCGGCAGCGACGTCCCTTCCCCGGCGTCGCTATCGCAAAAGATCCGTCGGCCGGCGGTGACCAGAGATGAGCGCTCGAAGTTTTTGCGATAAATGAAAGTGGAAGCGAGAGAACGGGGGAGTAGATGCAACATATATCTGTAATGCGCGATCGCTGCGTTGATCTTCTCGCTCCAGCAATTCTTGCTTCACAAAACCCTGTTGTAGTCGATGGAACGCTTGGGCTTGGTGGACATACTGAAGCTCTCTTGCAACGTTTTGAAAACCTTACTGTCATTGGAATCGATCGTGATGAGATCGCTCTTGAACGCGCAACAAAGCGCCTTGCACCATATGCAGATCGCCTCAAGACTGCACATTGCGTCTTTGATCAAATTTCAACTGTCGTCAAAGGATTTGGATATAGCCACATCAATGGCGCACTCTTCGACCTTGGAGTCTCATCCATGCAGCTCGATGAGAGTGAACGTGGGTTCTCATATTCACACGATGCACCGCTTGATATGCGTATGGATCGCAGTCGCGGAATTACAGCTTCAGAGATTGTAAATACCTACGAGCCTGGCAAGTTGGTTCAGATTCTTCGCACATATGGCGAAGAAAAGTTTGCAACGCGCATCGTTGAAAATATCGTTAAAGCTCGGGCCAAAGCACCACTGAATTCAACGACAGAGTTGGCAACTCTCATCAAAGAGAGCATCCCTGCAGCCACTCGACGTACTGGTGGAAATCCTGCAAAGCGCACCTTTCAAGCTCTACGTATCGAGGCAAATGATGAGCTTGGTGCGATCACCCGGGCACTTCCTGAAGCCCTCAACCTCTTGATGGTCAATGGTCGACTTGTTGTGATGTCCTTCCAGTCTCTCGAAGATCGCATCGTCAAAGAGATTTTTGCAGAAGCTTCTAAGTCAAAATCTCCCCGTAATCTTCCCGTGGAACTTCCTGAATTCGCTGCAAAGTTTTCACTTGTCTTCCGTTCCAGTGAGAAGCCAACTCCTGAAGAACTCGAAATCAATCCACGTTCGGCATCTGTGCGCCTTCGTGCGATCGAGAGGGTGGCTGCTTAATGTCTATTGCAACAGCCCGCACTGTTTCCCAAGCTCGTACAGCGCAGAAGAAGACAACCCCCAAGGCTAAGAAGCAGGTTTCAGAACGTACTGCCGAAATCATTTCAGGATTCTTTCCTGAAATGTCAGCCGGTGCTCGTGCAACTCATAAACACTTCGCAACATTTCTCACGTTAGTGAGCGCACTTGGTTTCCTCGCTTTGCTGGGAATCAATACCTTGCTGGCACAAGATGCATTTACTCTCTCTAATTTAAAGATTGAAGCGAAAGCAGTTGCAGATCAACGTGATGCAATTAATCGCAGTATTGATTCACATGCAGCTCCTGAACGATTAGCAGCTGCAGCTGCAGCTCTAGGCATGCGCCCATCAGAAACACCAGTTTTTCTGGATCTAACTACTCCTGAAACAGGAGTGACACATGGGTAATCTGCTCCTTGCTAAATCTCGGATCAATATCCTTGTCATTGCCATATTTCTTCTCTTCTCACTCCTCGCCCTACAACTTTTTCGAGTACAGGTAGTGCAGGCAAGTAGCTATCAACGTAAGGCAGCCAATGAGATGCAATCTACGCGCGTCATCCCTGCCCCTCGTGGCGAGATTACCGATATCAATGGAATCAGCTTTGCGCGAAGTGTTTCAGCAATCACTATTGTTGTAGACCAGACTCAAATTACAGATCCGGTTCGGGTAGCAAACTTTGTAGCCCCAATTCTTGGCCTTTCTGTCTCAGAAGTTCAGAACAGCATCACTGGCACTCGAAAGTATTCAATCGTTCTCAAAAATGGACGTCCTGCACTGTGGGATAAGTTGACTCAAGAAATTTATGATTACAACAAAGCACTTGATAACCAGCGCTTCGATCAGCGCATTATTGGCTTCTTCCCAGAACGTTCATATATTCGCGAATATCCATCAGGTTCATTAATTTCCTCTCTCGTTGGATTTGTGCGCGCAGATGGAATCGGTGCCACCGGACTTGAATCAAGTCTTAATTCAAAAATCTCGGGAACTGCAGGAAAGTACTCATATGCACGTGGATACGGAGCTGAAATTCCTGGATCTCAACGCGAGGTCATTGCAGCGAGTGCTGGGACCAATGTTCGCCTCACAATCAACCGCGATGTGCAATGGGTAGCAGCAAAGGCCATCGCAGATGCAGTGCAAAGTTCAGGAGCATCCAGCGGAACAGTTATTGTGATGGATCCTAAGACTGGGGCGATTGTCGCGCATGCAACTGCCCCTACATTTGATCCCAACAATACGAAAAACGTTGCACTCTCACTGATGAGAAATCCATCTGTACAAGATGTCTACGAACCAGGCTCGACCGGCAAAGTCATGACGATGGCTGCAGCGCTTGAAGAAAAAACAATTACTCCTACTACAGTCATTACTGTCCCTTATATGCTGAAGCGCGCAGGGTCAACCTTTCACGACCACGAGCATCACCCAACGCAACAGTTGACCACATCAGGAATTCTCGCTGTATCAAGTAATACGGGAACCATTCAAGTCGGCGAAACTTTAAGCCATGACACTCTGTATAGCTATCTCACCAAATTTGGTATTGGTTCTAAAACTGGTTCAGGGCTTCCAGGTGAATCAGCAGGGCTATTGCGTGTTGTATCTGACTGGTCTGGAACTACTGCTCCAACCGTTGCATTTGGGCAGGGCTATTCCGTAACTGCGATGCAGGCGACCAGCGTCTTTGCCACAATTGCCAATAATGGTGTGCGTGTATCTCCAACTGTCATTGCAGGCACAAGTGATGCATCTGGTCATTTCACTCCAACTGCTAACCGCAGCAGTGTGCGAGTTATTAGCGAAGATACTGCAGTGAAGTTGCGCCTGATGATGGAGAGCGTTGTATCTTCTCAAGGTACTGCGCCAAGTGCTGCAATCCCTGGATATCGCGTGGCAGGCAAGACTGGAACTGCGATGCGTTATGACCAGAACACTGGAAAGTACAGTGGTTATACCGCTTCCTTTATCGGCTTTGCACCCGCTGATGCACCACGGTATGTCATTAGCGTCACTCTGCAAGATCCCCATAACGGTCACTACGGGGGTGCGCTCGGTGGCCCCGTATTTAAA
>Ga0214921_10007207_pt1 | contig 14899 bp, 13 predicted proteins | sample LL1505_MetaG_FD_177992 | JGI IMG/M metagenome (GOLD analysis project Ga0214921, IMG submission 177992) | Freshwater microbial communities from Lake Lanier, Atlanta, Georgia, United States - LL-1505 | ecosystem: Environmental > Aquatic > Freshwater > Lake | place: USA: Georgia | collected... | reverse complement strand
AGCGCCATGCTCGATGGGTTCGCCCCTGTGCAGCCGGGTCGCACCGCCGACCTTCCCGCTGCACGACAAGAGCCACTCGCCCTCGAGTTGAGCTCCTTCCTTGCCGCAGCACGTGGCGAGGCGAAGCCCGCCGTCAGCATTCACGACGGCGCACGTGCCGTGATCCTCGCCGACGCCGTTCTGGAATCGGCGCGTGGCGGCGGGACCCCTGTGCGGCCGAACCTCGAGGCGATCGCCGCGGTGTAGCATCCCCTCCAAGGGAACAAGGAGGGCTAATGAGCGCACGAACCACAGATCCACTCAGTCGAGCAACGTCCATGCTCGGTGGCTCCTTTACTGCTGAGCCGCACCCCTGCACCCACGGCACCCCCGTTACCGCGAAGCCGTGGGTCGGCGAACCTGGCACCGTTGGCACCATCGCCGTCATTGGCTCCGGCAAGATCGGCCTACCGCTCGCCCTGCAGTTCGCCTCCCACGGGTGGCGCGTGCACGCCGTTGATATCAATCAGGCCCTCGTTGACATCATCAACTCGGGCGTTGCGCCGTGGGGCGGCGAACCGAACCTTCCAGAGTTGCTTGCCGAGCATGTTGGCTCGGGCCGACTGCGCGCCACCATCGACGGACCCGCTGCGGTGCGTGACGCCGACGTTGCGCTTGTTGTCGTACCTGTTCTGGTGCGCGACGACGGGAGCATCGCCGACAAGGCGCTCGTTGGCGCAACTGAAACACTGATCGCCGGCGCTCACGACGACCTGCTCGTCATTCTTGAAACAACGGTGCCGATCGGCACCACGCGCGACCTCGTTGCCACGGTTGCCGCCAAGAGTGGCGCCAGGGTGTTCGGTTGCTTCTCGCCGGAGCGCGTGCTCACTGGGCAAACGTTCCGCAACCTCGCGGCGTATCCGAAGCTCGTTGGCGGCACCGATGCACCCAGCCTGGCGCGCGCGACCGCCTTCTACGAGAGTGTGCTCGATGCGCCGATCGCGCAGATGCAGACGCTCGAGGCCGCAGAAATGGCAAAGCTCGCCGAGACCACCTATCGCGACGTGAACATTGCGCTCGCCAACGAGTTCGCTCGCGTTGCTGATCGACACGGCATAGATCTCTCCGAAGTGATTCGAGCTGCGAACTCACAGCCGTACTCACATATTCACGAGCCAGGCATCGGTGTTGGTGGGCACTGCATTCCGGTCTATCCACGCATGATCCTCTCGACCGACGGCGACCTTGAGGTAATCAAGACCGCACGCGCCGTGAACGATGGACAGGTCGAGCGCGCCGCCGATGCTATCGCCGCATCTGCTGGCGACCTGAACGGTGCAACCGTCGCTGTGCTTGGGCTCACCTATCGCGAAGGGGTACGAGAGCTTGCGCATGCGCGCGGGCCGCTGATGGCCGATGCACTGCGCGCCCGTGGCGCAACCGTGTTCGGTCATGACCCACTCCTCTCTGCCGACGATGTTGCGGCACTCAACATGACGCCGTGGGACGGCACAGCGAATTCGCAGGTCACCGCCGTGGTGGTTGCGACCGCCGACGCTGCCTATCGCGCGATGGACTTCGCAAAACTCTTCCCAGGAATGAAGGTGCTCATCGATGGCCGAAACGCCTGTGCCGGTGCAACGTTGCCAGCTGGTGCCAAGCGCATCGGTTTCGGTCGACCAAACGGAGTCGCCGCACAGTGATCGACGCAACGGCGTTCATTGACCCAACGGCAATTGTTGAAGAGGGCGCCACGATTGGCGCGCGCAGCAAGGTGTGGGGCGGCGCAGTGGTGCGACGCGGCGCGAAGATCGGCGCCGACTGCATCATTGGTCGCGGCGCCTTCATTGATGCCGACGTGGTACTCGGCGATCGCTGCAAGGTACAGAACCTTGCGCTCGTGTATTACGGTGTTACCGCTGGCAACGGTGTCTTCATTGGCCCAAACGCGATCCTGACCAATGACCGCTTCCCGCGCGCCCAAACGCCCGACGGCGGCCTTGCCGCAGCTAGCGACTGGGTAGTAAGCCCGATCCATGTGGGTGATGGCGCCTCGATTGGCGCTGGCGCCGTGATCGTGGCCGGCATCACGCTGGGCGACTACTGCATGGTTGGCGCGGGCGGCGTCGCCTCACGCAACGTGCCACCACGAGCTCTCGTCGTCGGCAGCCCAGCCAAGCGCATCGGCTGGGTGTGTGACTGCGGCACCCGACTTCCCAACGAGGGGGCCACGCTTAGCTGCTCCGCCTGCGCACGCTCCTACACGCTCGACGCGGCGACTGGTGGTCTCTCCCGAGCCTAGTCCAGCGCGGGCGCGCTAACCCCCCTCCGCTACCATTACTTCAACGCCAATCGGCAACTAGCAAGGAGGGCTCCATGGGCGGCAACGAACTCTTCTCTCCGCTTGGGCTCGGCTTCGGCATCTTTCTCGTTGCTGCACTCGCGATTGACTTCAGACTTCTTCGAAAGAATGGCACCCATGTTGTGCCCGTCAAAGAGGCAGCCGCCTGGACGCTTGTCTGGATCGTACTGGCAATTGTTTTCGGGGTTGCAATCTATTGGTACTCAGACTTCAACGCGACAGTCACAACCGAATACTTCGTTGGCTACCTCGTAGAGAAGTCACTCTCTGTTGACAATATCTTTGTCTTTACCATCATTTTCGCTGCGCTGAAGACACCAAAGAAGCTGCAACAGCTCGCCCTCATGTGGGGCATCCTGCTCGCCCTGCTGCTCCGCGGCATCATGATTCTGGTAGGTGCCGCACTCATTGAGCGATTTGAATGGATCATCTGGTTCTTTGGTGGATTCCTCCTCCTTACCGGTGTGCAGATGCTACGAGGAGGCGGTCACGCCAATGAAAGCGAATCGTCAGCTGTCAAGCTTGCGCGACGCTTCATTCGCGTGAACAACGACAACAACGAAGAGCGGTTCTGGATCTTCAAGTCTGGCCGACGAGTCTTTACGCCAATCTTTCTGACGATTGCCGTGATCGGAATCATTGACCTGGTCTTCGCCGTTGATAGCATCCCAGCGATCTTTGGCATTACGTTAGACCCGTTTATCGTTTTCACCTCAAATGCATTTGCGATCCTGGGCCTACGGAACCTCTATTTCTTAATCGCTGATGCAAAGGATCGATTCCGCTACCTCAGCGCTGGGCTCGCGTTTGTGTTGATGTGGATCGGCGTGAAAATGATCTTGCCAGCCATTAACCATGACTGGAAGGTACCGCCCCTCGTCAGCCTGGTGGTTGTAGTTTCTATTTTGACGCTGTCAATCATTGTTCCTTGGATGATCGATAAATTCAAAACACGAGTAGCTCGTCGTTCTGTCCGTTCACGCAAGCGCTAAGGGCGGCCACTAGACACAACGACGCCGCTGGCAGGAGGACCACCAGCGGCGCCTTGAGTAACCTTGGTGCGTTCGTTACTTGACGATGAGCACCGACTTTGCTGCAGTCATTTTTGGCCCAAGGTCGATCACTACGCTGCTACCAGCCGTTAGGTCGGCATTCGTTGCGGTTGTGATCCTGCTGATCGACGTGTTGGCGCCGATCGAGACCGTGATTGTCTGCACTCCACGTGGCGTGACCGCCTCGAGCGTTAGCGCGCTGCCGTTCACCGCGGTGACCTTCGCTGGGCGGCCAAGGTGAACGTGCGCGTCAGTGAGCCCGTTCGCGAGCACTGCAACGCCAGTTACCTCTGGCGCCGTATTCCCAACAGGGAGGGCTTCCTCAACAAGCACATAGGAGCCAACCGTGATGTCAGCGGCAGTGCCCGTTGTCTGCGTGAAGTACTGGCTCGCCGCATCGAGTGAAACGGTCTGCGTGGTGCCATCGGGAAGCGTGATGGAAACCTCAGTAGCGGTAGCGCTCACAACGGTGCCAGCAAACTCTGGGCCACCCTGTCGTTCGCCTGCGCCCTGCTGGCCGTCGCCGTCACGGTCGCCGCCTGGGCCTCCCATGCCGCCACCCATGTGGTCACCATCGTGATCCATGCGGGCTTCCATCCCTGGACCAGGGTGTCGGCCGTCGCGGCCGTCGAACCCACCATGGGCAAGCGCCGTACCGGCAAGTGCGCCGGCTGCCACAAGGGCGAGTGCGCCAAAAATCGTTGGTAGGTTGTTGCGAATGCCGCTAAAGCGCGACGGCGCAACCACCTGCTTCGCCTTCGGTGCCGACTTCTCTGTCGGGGCGAGCTTCACGGTTCGTGCCATATCAGGCTCCTTCCAACTTCTCGAGGCGATCTGCCTCGTTCCCCCCAATGGTGCGCCCCGAGCATTAGCCCACTCTTTGTTGAAGATGGGAATGCGCCAAACTATGGCCATGAACCGTGCTCAACGACATCAGCCACGCACGCGAGTCCTACTCCTCCTTGCCCTCATCCTTGGTGCTTCGGCCCTTGGCGCGGCCCTCCCAGGCGGCGGGGTGGTCGCGGCGGGTGTTGCCCCACAAACGGTTGAGGTGCCCCCCATTACGGCCTGCCCCGAGATCAACAAGCGCAAGATCATCATCACGCGCACCTCTATCGGCATCCAGGGGGCAGTCACAACCAAGTATTGGCGTACGAACCAGTGGGCAACCTCCCTGCTCGACCCTATGTATCGCCTCTCGTCGAGCTACAAGCCCACCAATCTCGTCGCAATCACCTGGCTCGGCGTGATCACCCCAAAGGGTGGATATCTGCTGAAGCGCGAGGTGGCCGACGCGCTCAACGCAATGTTCGCTGAGGCAAAAGCGAACAACGTCTCGTTGAAGATTCTCTCTGCGTATCGCTCGTATGCAGCCCAGGTTGCAACGTTCGCGAAATGGGTGGCGAAGTCGGGGCTACAACAGGCACGCAAGTACAGCGCCATCCCCGGGCACTCTGAGCACCAGTTGGGCACGACCGTTGATCTTGGGAGCACTACCGGTGTTTCGTGGAGCAACCCGAAATTTCCAACCTCAGCAACTGCGATCTGGCTTGAAGCGAACGCCTATAAGTTTGGATTCGTGCGCTCATATCCGTCGGGCTCCGCAAACATTGCCCTCAGTTGCTACGGCGCCGAGGCATGGCACTGGCGCTACGTTGGAAAAAACCTCGCGTACGAGATCGTCTGCAGTGGGCAGGTTCCGCGAATCTTTCTGTGGAATCGCCAGAACGATGGAGAGCGAGTGATTGGTCCAGCCTGTGGCTCACTCACGCCGCCGGAGGGATACGTGCTGCCGAGCCCGAGCCCAACGCCACCAGCGAGTGAGACTCCAAGCGAATCGCCGTCGGCCACACCGACTGAGTCGCCGACCCCGTCGCCTACTGGTTCGGAGCTGACTCCACCGTAGTCTCCTGACCTCGTCGGTAGACAAGGTATGCCACCAGTAGTGATCCAAGGAGCACCGGTGTCGTCGCCGCTGGGAAGAGCGTGCGCACAACAGCGACAGGCGTGTGAATCGCAATCGGCAGGAGCAACCCAGCTCCAATCGTTCGCGCGCCGCCACCACGAACGACCGCGCGAAGCACGATGCTGGTGAGGAGCACGTGGAGCCCCAACATCAAGGCTCCCTGCACAATTAACAGCGCGGCAGAGAAGATGGTCTGGCTTGCAAGATAGACCGCAACGGCGTGGACCTTATCTGTGACCTCAGCGTTGAGACCAACAAAGATGCTTCCGTCACTGATGCCACCAATGATGATCACCGCGGAGAGCGTTGGGATGAGCGAGCTCGTCAACAGGTCAATCGCGCCATGGCCGAACCCAAAGGCGACGCTCGGTCTCTCTCCGCGCACGCGTCGACCAGCGGTTGAGAGGATGATGGCCCGGCTCGCCTCTTGCAGTGGCGCACTGGCAAACGCCGCGATGAGGGGCCCGAGCAGGAAGAGCGTCACGACCTGCGCGGTCTGACTCAACACGAACGAGACACCGCCAAGCGCCCAACCGTTCAGCGATCGTGCCCAGATTGCGGCGACGAGCGCGCTACCAACGATGAGCGCGCCGATACCCACGAGAGCAAATGTGAAGGCGGTGGATGCTGCGGCGAGCGCTTCCGTTGACGGAAGATCGACGGTGATCACCGACGGCGAGTTGTGCGCGATGCCTTGGGTCCGCGACTCCAGACGCGATAGGCCACAAAGAGTGTGCCCGCGATGCTGAGCGCCAGGCCGATCAGGAGGGTGAGGATTGCCGCTTCACTGAGGGCCAGGAGCCCAAGGAGCGCCGTAACGGCGCCAACCAGAATCCAGATGCCGCCGATGAATCGATGCGATGCATCCCAGGCAGCTTCGCTCTCGATGGTCCAGGGAAGGCGCACGCCGATCGTGTAGTTCTGGCGAATGTTTGGCATGGCGTACCCGAGGATGGCGAAGAGCGTGCCTGCAACAATCGGTACCGCTCGGTCGAGTCGTGCCGCCTCGCCGAAGCCCGAATTGATGATTGCCGACTGGACCACCGCAACCAGCAGTGAGAGTGCAACAACCACAATCCCGAGGGCATCGGCGCTGCGCGCAATGTTGGCGCGCTTCGGGTCATAGCGAACTGCAAGCCAGAGCAGGCCGCCTACGAGCGCGGTCGTCACTGGCACGATCAGGAGAGCCTCGCGGCCGGCAAATCCGTCGGCGATGCCGTCAATGTTCCAGTGGATGGCAAGCACGGCATCGGCTGGAAGCTGCAGGAAGGCGGCGAGCGTGAAGAAGGCGGTTGCAGCTAGGGCGACGGTGCTCACCGCGCGCGCGTAGGGATTCAACTCCATGGGCCTAGAGCCCCTTCACTTCGGTAACGACTTGGGAGAGCACGCTCTTGGCATCACCGAAGAGCATGGAGGTCTTGTCGAGGTAGAAGAGCTCGTTCTCGATGCCGGCGAAGCCCGTCGCCATGCCGCGCTTCACCACAATGACCTGCTCGGCATCCTGCACATTGAGGATTGGCATGCCATAGATCGGCGAGCCTGGATCGTTCTTGGCGGCAGGGTTCGTCACGTCATTCGCGCCGAGCACCAGCGCCACGTCGCAAGCGTGGAACTCTTCGTTGATCTCTTCAAGGTCAAAGAGGTGGTCGTACGGCACGTTCGCCTCGGCGAGCAACACGTTCATGTGCCCCGGCATGCGCCCAGCGACTGGATGGATGGCAAACCGGACACGACCGCCACGCTTCTCGATCAACTCAGCAAGCTCACGTACGGCGTGCTGCGCCTGTGCCACGGCCATGCCGTACCCAGGAACAATGATCACGTTGCGCGCGTAGCCAATGCGCATCGCCGCCTCTTCTGGGGTGACGCTGCGCGTGGTGAGGCCTTCGGCGGTCTTGGCCGAAACTGCCGCCTTCTCCCCACCAAACGCGCCGAAGAGCACGTTCGCGAACGAGCGGTTCATGGCCTTCGACATAAGGATCGAAAGGATGAATCCGCTGGCGCCGTCGAGTGCGCCCGCGACGATCAGGATGTTGTTGCCGATGGCGAAACCGGTGGCGCTTGCGGCAAGGCCCGCATACGAGTTGAGGAGCGAAACAACGACCGGCATGTCGGCGCCGCCGATCGGCAGCACGAGAGTGACGCCGATCACAAGGGCGAGGGCCGTCATTACGGCGAACATGATGAGCCCAGCATCACCCGTTGCGCCAGCCGACTGGGTGAGAACGAGCGTCACGTAGAGGCCAACGGCACCAAGGAAGACGGTAGCGTTGATCAGCTTCTGCCCAGGGAAGGTAACGGGGCGACCGGTGATGAACCCCTGCAACTTGCCGAACGCCATGAAGGAGCCGGTGATGGTGAGTGCGCCGAAGAGCGTCTCGAAACCGAGAGCGATCATCTTGACGACGCCAGGGCCGCCCGGAACGTCGCGGTAGTGCAAGAACTCCGCGATGCCGACGAGGGTCACCGCAAGGGCACCGAACATATGGCTCACCGCAATGCGTTGCGGCATGGCGGTCATTGGCACGAGCAGGCCCATCGGCAGACCGATGGCACTACCAACAACGAGACCAATGATGATGAACTGATAGCTGACGATTTCGTGATTGAGCAAGGTGCCGATGATGGCAAGGAGCATGCCGAGCGCAGCAAGCTGCATACCGCGACGCGCGGTGTCCGGCTTGGTTAGGCCGCGCAACCCGAGAATGAATGCTGCAGATGCGCCGATGTAGGCGATCTGCACGAAGAGGGCGCCAATCTGCTGATCGATCACTTTGGCGCCTCCGTCTTCTTAAACATCTTCAGCATGCGGTCGGTAATCACGAATCCGCCGACGACGTTAATCGTGGCGGCGGCAACCGCGACCATGCCCATGATGTTGATAAAGAACGGTCGCTCTGCGCCGGCGATCACGATGCTGGCAACAAGGCTGATCGCCGAGATCGCGTTCGTGGCTGCCATCAGCGGCGTGTGCAGGAGCGGCGGCACCTTGGTGATGATTTGGAACCCGGTGAACGCGGCAAGCAGGAAGACGTAGATCTCAACGATCTGCGCATCAACCAGTGTTGTTGATGCTGCGGCCGTCGCAGTGTCTCCGGTGGTCGCGGCGATGAACGCGGCGGCGGCGCCCAGTGCGGTCAAGAGCGCCGTCATGATGCCTTCACCGGCACGGCGCCGTTATGAACGACGAGCATTGGGCCGGTGATCTCGTCGGCGGCGTTCACGGTCAGCGCGCCGTTCTCGCCGCTCAAATGCGCCAAGAGTGTGCGCACATTGGTAGAGAACATTTGGCTGGCATGGAGTGGCACCGACGCGGCGATGTTGGCCACGCCGATCAGCTGCACACCATGGCGAACCACGGTCTCACCGGCGACGGAACCTTCAACGTTTCCGCCCGACTCGGCGGCAAGGTCAAGCACAACAGATCCTGGTCGCATCGTCGCAAGCATTGCATCAGTAACGAGAACCGGCGCCTTGCGGCCCGGAATGAGTGCGGTGGTAAGGACAAGATCCTGGCTCTTGATGTGGTCGGCGATGATCGCGGCGTTCTGCGCCGCCTCGTCTTCGGTCTGTGCGCGGGCGTAGCCGCCCGTCCCCTCGGCCTTCGCCGCGGGCTCCACGAACTGGGCGCCGAGCGATCGCACCTGCTCACCGGCGGCGGAGCGCACGTCGAAGGCGCTCACGACGGCCCCGAGGCGGCGCGCCGTTGCAATGGCCTGCAAGCCGGCTACACCGGCTCCAAGAACGAATGCCTTGGCGGGGGCAATGCTGCCAGCCGCCGTCGTCAACATCGGCAGGAACTTGTCGAGCGCACTGGCACCGACCAGCACCGCCTTGTAGCCGGCGACGCCGCTCTGCGAAGAGAGCACGTCCATGGACTGGGCACGACTGATGCGCGGCACAAGCTCCAGCGCAAGGGCGGTGAGGCCACGGTCTTTTAGTGCAGGGACGAGGTCGTCGTTGGCACCGGGGGTCAATAGCGCGACGAGGGTGGAGCCCTTTGGCAGGAGTGCTGCCTCGGCGCTGCTCGGCTTGCGCACCTTCACGATGATCTCGGGGTTGCCGCCACAGAGTGCAGCTGCATCAGCAGCGAGCGTTGCGCCCGCCTTCTCGTAGGCCGCGTCAAGGAATCCGGCCGCCTCGCCAGCGCCGCGCTGCACCGCAATCTGGTGGCCCGCAGCAACAAGTTTTGCGACGGCGTCAGGAACAAGAGCAACGCGTCGCTCGCCTGGAACGGTTTCGCGCAAGACGCCGATTCGCATGACTCCTCCTTTCGCTCGGTCGTAGTTTAGGCGGGAACGTAGGCTCGGTAGTTCGGGCTCCACATCGCCCCATCAACGAGATCAGCTGCACGCGCCCCATCAGCGGCCGACGCCCAGCCCGTGGCGGCGCCCGCCTCAATGACGGCGATCGCGATCGCCCGACTAATGGAGCGCAGGTCGGCAAGGGGTGGGTAGAGTGCCCCACCGGCAGGGGCGCTCTGGGCCGTGAGCGCCGCAAGCGTCTTCGCCGCAACGATGAAGGCCTCGTCGGGGATGGTCTTCAGGCGCCCAGCGATCGCGGCAAGGCCAACGCCCGGGAAGATATAGACATTGTTCGCCTGGCTGATGGTTCGCGATGTGCCGTTGACCATCACTGGATCAAATGGTGAGCCAGTCGCAACGATGGCGCGACCCTCACTCCAGGCGAAGATGTCGCTTGGCGTGGCTTCGGCGCAGGAGGTTGGGTTTGAGAGCGGCCAGATCAGTGGTGCCGTAGCCCCAGCGGCCATGGCGCGAATCGCCGACTCTGTAAATGCGCCTGCCTGCCCACTGGTACCAATCAATATTGTCGGCTTAACCTGCTGAATCACCTCGGTGAGTCCGGCGCTCAATAGATCACCAAGTCCGAGTGCCGCAACAGCAGCGTTTGAGAGTGCCAGTTCGCTCTTGCCATCACCGAGCTCAGTGCGACCTTCATGAACGACGCCCTTTGAATCGAGGGCGATGATTGCCGTATCAAGTGCGGTCCCCTGGAGGCCAGTCGCGGCAAGGGTGTGTCGCAAGAGTCGCGCAATGCCGAGCGTTGCAGCACCAGCGCCGTAGAAGAGAATGCGCTGCTCTTCGATCTTGCCTGTGCCGGATCCGCCACCCGCAACGATCGCGGCAATGATGCCTGCAAGTGCGACGGCACCAGTTCCTTGAATGTCGTCGTTGAATGAGGGAACGTTGTTGCGATAGCGCTCGAGGATACGGATCGCATTCTGCTGCTTGAAGTCTTCCCACTGAATGACGCAACCAGGGAATGCCGCCTGCACGCCGCGAACAAATGATTCGATGAATGCGTCGTACTCCGCGCCGCGCAGTCGCGGGGTTCGTCGACCGAGATAGTTCGGATCGGCGAGTAGTTCGCTGTTGTCGGTGCCAACGTCGAGCGACACTGGGAGCGCCCACGATGGCTGGATCCCCGCGGCGGCGGTGTAGAGCGACAGCTTGCCGATCGGGATCCCCATCCCACCAACGCCGAGATCGCCGAGGCCAAGGATGCGCTCGTTGTCTGTGACAACGATCAGGCGAATCTCTGCGCCGCCAGAAGCGTTGCGCAGCAGCTCAGGAATGCGCGGTGCGTCCTCTGGCGTGATCCATGCGCCACGTGCGCGACGCCAGATTTGGCTCCAACGCTTGCACGCTTCGCCAACGGTTGGCGTGTAAACGATCGGCAGGAACTCTTCAACGTTCTCAACAAGCAGGCGATAGAAGAGGGTCTCGTTGCGGTCTTGCAGTGCCGCGAGGCCGATGTAGCGCTCGAGTGGATCCTGCTTCCGGCGGATTTTGACCAGCTCGACCGCGACCTGCTCCTCAAGGGTCAGGATCGACGCGGGGAGGAGTCCGTCGAGGCCGAGGAGGCGGCGCTCCTCGCGGCTGAAGGCAGTGTCCTTATTCAGGGTGGGCCGGCTCAGGAGGGCCTTGCCGCGCTCCTTCACCGCAAGGGTGGCGGCGGGCGTTAGGTTGCCGTTGACGACCTGGGGTGCGCTTGGCGTGCTCATGTGAGGCGAAGGATAGCCCCGTCAGGGGTGTAGCATCGGCGCATGGCAGCCACGATCCTTGTTGTTGAAGACGATCCAGCCGTTGCGCTCGCCCTTGAGGTGGCGTTGAAGGGCGAGGGCTACCTGCCGCTCATGGCCGCAACCGGCGACAAGGGCCTGGAGATCGGCGCGAAGCAGGCCCCCGATCTACTGATCCTCGACGTGCGCCTCCCTGGAATCGATGGCTTTGAGCTCCTGCGACGCCTACGTGCTGGCGGCTCGAAGGCCCCGGTCATCATCCTGACCGCACGCGACGAGGAGGTCGACACCATCCTTGGCCTTGAGCTTGGCGCCGACGATTACATGACGAAACCGTTTCGCGTTCGTGAACTCCTCACTCGAGTGAAGTCGCAGCTGCGCCGCGCCTATGGCGACCTTGCCGACGCGATGGGTGGCCGAGTCATCCGCGCCGAAGATTTGGTGATTGACCTTGAGCGACGCAAGGTTACCCGCGGCGGAACGCGCATCACCCTCACCCCAACGGAGTTTGAAATCCTGCGCATCCTTGCCGAGAAGCCGGGCCGCGTCTTTGGCCGACGTGATTTGCTTGAACGCGTTCGCGATTACGATGCCGCGATTGCGGGTGATGAGAAGACGATCAACGTGCACGTCAGCCACCTGCGCGACAAGGTCGAACCGAATCCAGCAAAGCCGCGCTTTGTGATGACCGTGCGCGGCGTTGGGTACAGCTTCTCTGACCGCAGCGATCGTGGTGAACGGAGCGGCGCCTGAGCCCGCTTATTGACTCCCTCTACGGAGTGCCTCCCCGAGGGCTGCGCGCGCGTCTCACCATTGCATTCCTTGGCATCGTTGCAATTGCCCTCGCGCTCTCTGGCTACCTTGTTGTTGATCGCGTCTCGCACGAATTTGAAACGCAAGAACGTGCCGCTCAGGCGGCCCGAACCTCGGCAGTATCAAGCGCCGTGCGTAGCCTTGCACAAAGCGTGGCTGGAACAAAGAGAATCATTGACAGCAAGGGCAACCTCAACGCCAATGTGCGTGAGCGATTCTTGCTCCAAGATCCAGAACTACAGCAGCTTGCACTCGCTATTGCTCGCGCCGATGTGCGCGTGCGATTTGGTACGTGGGATCCAGATAAAGAGCACTTCTCCCCTGCCGCCGACTCCGAGTTCCTGATCAGTTCCGACGGAGCCGTCCTTGAGGCAGGTGAGGCACGAGACTCGATTCTCCTTGAACCAAATGTGGTGGTGATTGGCGGTGCACCATCGTCCATAGGGATTGAGGTCACGCTCATCTCACCGCTCACCACCCGCGCCTGGCGCGTAGCGGGAGTCACCGGAACCATCACCTTTGTTGGGATTCTCGCGATGATCGTGGCCATCATCATTTCTGCGTTTGCCGCTGCACGGTTTGCTAAGCCGGTGCAACTGCTCTCTGAAACGGCGACGGCGATCAGCGATGGAAATCTCTCTGCGCGTGTGCCGACTGGTATTGAGGTCGCGGCAAACGATGAGATGGTTGCACTTCTGGATGACTTCAATCTGATGGCAGATCGCCTTCAAGGCAGCATGCAGGCGCTACGACGTGAACGTGACCGAGGTCAGGAGCATCTCGCCGATGTTTCACATGAGTTGCGCACACCACTTGCCGCCCTCCGCGCGTTCGTTGATCTGCTGCAGGACGAGGGCACCGATGAGGTGACGCGGAAGAAGTTGTTTGTTGAGGCGGGCCGACAGTTAGAGCGAATGGACCAGCTCACGTCAAACATCCTGGAGCTCTCGCGTTTTGATGCGGGAATCGCACGACCAGTCTTCGTGGTGGCCGACATGCGCACCAGCGTGCGCGCTGCGGTCGAACAGGCAGCAGCAGGAGCACGTCGAGCGGGTGTTGCGGTTGATGAGCGCATGCCAACACGCAAGGTCCTTGTTCGACACGACGCAATGCTGGTTGGTCAGGCCGTGGCGAATCTCGTTGCCAATGCGCTGAAATTCACTGCACGTGGCGGCAGTGTGCTCGTCTCCGTGCAGCTGCTCTCAACGGGCGCCGCAACCGTGACCGTTCGCGATACCGGAGTCGGCATCTCGTCCGAAGAGCTGCCGCGCATCTTCGACCGCTTCTACCGCGGGACTGAGGGGCTCGCCGCGGCCAATCGCGCCGCCCGGGCCACCGGTTCTGGCTTGGGCCTTGCGATCGTGAAATCGATCGTCGATATGCACGCGGGACGCATTGTGGTGGAGAGCCTCCCGGGCGAGGGGACGAGCTTCGCCCTAACCTTCCCGGCTGACCCCGAAGCGATCGGCGAGGAGGCCCCCGAGGCCGCTGCTGCTCCCTCTGGACCCGCCACGCTCGTCAGCTTCGGCCGACGCGCCGCCGCCCTCGTTGGCGAGGTTGCGAAAACTTCACTCCGTCTTCGCCGAGTTCTACGTGCTGATCCACCATCCTCTACGGTGAGTGAGACGCCCGCCTCAGAGAGCGTGGCACCAGAACACAGCGAAACCCTGAAGGAGACGCCACGTGATTGAGAAGGCGAAGCGCACCACAACCGCAGCAAAGACCGCCGCAAAGAAGTCGGCAAAGGCGCCAGTAAAGCGACGGTCGCCGCTTCGATTTGAACCAGAGCCGGCAACGGGTCCGACCGCATGGATCACCCGTGAGAGCGGACCGCTCCAGGCGGCGCGCAACTCGCTTCGCGCAGGGACTGGTTCACTCAGTCGCGGTGCCATTGCCGCAATGCTTGCCCTCTCACTCCTCTTCGGCGCTGCCGGCGGTGCGGGTGCAACCATTCTTCTCCTTGACGGACTTTCGGGCGGCGACATCACGACACAGATTCGACAGACACTCGTTTCCGAGCAGTCGGCGATCGTCACCGTTGCGGAACGCGTCTCGCCGGCAATTGTCACCCTCGAAGTCACCAGCACCGCCGGCGATGCGATCGGCTCTGGCGTGATCTATTCAGCCGACGGCTGGATTGTCACCAACAAGCATGTCGTCGCCGATGAGACGTCCATCGTTGTGCACTTGAAAGATGGTCGCGACTTTCCGGGAACCGTGTACGGCATCGATACGCTGACCGATCTCGCTGTGGTGAAGATTGAAGCGGCGGGCCTTCCAACTGCAACGCTTGGGCGTTCTGGTGGCATCAAGGTGGGCCAGACCGCGATCGCTATCGGCTCACCACTTGGTGTGTATACGAACTCAGTGACCGCTGGCATCGTCTCGGCACTTGGCCGCGACATTACGACCGAGAGCGGCTCCATCCATGGCCTCATTCAGACGGACGCCGCAATCAATCCAGGCAACTCTGGTGGTGCGCTCGTTGATTCCAGTGGAGCGGTGATCGGCATCAACACTGCGATCTCTACCGAGGGGTCGGGCATTGGGTTTGCCATTCCGATTGATATCGCTCGCCCAATCCTTGAGCAGGCCCTTGCAGGGGAACCACTCTCACGGCCGTGGATCGGCGTGCGCTACACGTCGCTTGACCTGCGCATCTCTAACGAGAACAAGCTTCC
>Ga0214921_10007203_pt1 | contig 14906 bp, 15 predicted proteins | sample LL1505_MetaG_FD_177992 | JGI IMG/M metagenome (GOLD analysis project Ga0214921, IMG submission 177992) | Freshwater microbial communities from Lake Lanier, Atlanta, Georgia, United States - LL-1505 | ecosystem: Environmental > Aquatic > Freshwater > Lake | place: USA: Georgia | collected... | reverse complement strand
AGGGGTGGGGCTTTAAGACGGGATTCGCATAAAAAAGAGACCCCTGTCAGAATATTATCTGGCAACGGTCTTATTTTTTATGGTGTTTACAGTGTGGTGTCAATCTATCTATCCTTATCGGTCGTAGTAACCGGACATCGCCATGTCGCACTCGTCTTCAAAACGCCATTCGGCTTCCATCTCTGCCAAGCGCGCCGCCTCCTCGGCTTCCCAATGGGTGTCGTCATGGCAGCCAGGTCTAGCGTGACCCTTAGTCGGGGGGTACAAGTCGTACATGTCCATAAACTGCAGGTCCGTGTCGTAAACTTCTTCGTAGGTCGCCTCGTTTTTCATGTACCGTTCGTTGAGCCGATCCAGTCTTTTTTGGCACATCAGGAACGCGCCGTTCAGAATGGCGAGATTCTTCACCAATTCCCTAGAGAATATCTCGCGGTGCACCCCGAGATATTCCTCCACCATGTCGCGTATGCCCTGAATGGCCAGAACATCGCCCGCCTTACCCGAACGATTCGCCACCGCGCGCAGGGCCATCAGCGTATACTCGTTCATCGTGTGTCGTGTCTTTCAATGTGGGTGGTGGGTTTTTTATGGGCGTTTAAGGACATTCAATTTTATATATCCAGCGAGACGGTGTTGCGGTCGCTCCGCTGTTTGCGCCGGGCGCGCTTCGGGATCGTGGCATCCTGCATCTCACGGAGCGACGTCACACTGATCATGGAATCGTTCTCGCTCAGGATGGTGCTCGTCGGGGCCGGAATATGCACGTCCTGCATCTGAGACTGCATGTTGGAAAACGCGGCCTGCTGCTCCAACGCCGTCTCTTGCCCAGGGCCCGGACCGGGCCCCGGTCCCGGACCGGGACCCTTGACCTTGAGCCCCGACAAAATGTCGTTCAAATCTGTCATTTGCGGCCCACGCATCTCCGGGCGCTTGGAAGGACCGGAAGGGCCCGGGCCGGGCCCGACTTGGTTCAAGGGGGTTCGGTCTTGCGACACGTCCACACCCGACTCGCGGAACATGGGCCCCGGTGCCGGCATACCCCGGCTCGCCATGATGTCGGGACGAGTGAATTGCATCTGACCCATGGGAGGGCCGCTGCTGCGCGGCGGCGGGGCCTGGTTCTTGGTCGCCACGGGCGGCGGCGGCGCGCCAAACGTCCGGTTCACCTCCGGCTCGGCGTTCATCATGTTCGACGCCATGTTGAAGCCGGGGCTCGCCTGGCTCATGGACTGCACCGTCGCATTGGTAAACATTTTCATCAGTTCCGGGCTCTGGCGAATCACGTCGTTGAAGGCCGGCGTCGCCGTGGACAACGCCTTGTTGGTGAAATTCACCACCGCGGCCGAAAAGCCCAGACGCAGCAACAGGCTGAGCTCCGGGGCCAACTTGCCCCCCTTGTACTTTTGGTACAACTCCCCAAAGAGCTCCTCGTAGGAATCCAGGTCCTCGCTCACCTGCTCGCCCCACCCGTCCAGGTTCAGATCAAACGGGTTGAACGCCGCGTTGGCGTACTCAATGGAATTGACCGCCGTCATGAACCACCACCCGTAAATCTTGATGCTGTCCTTCTTGCGCTTGTCCTCCAGGGCGCCCTCGTACTCGTCCTCCACCTCCTCGTACACGGAATCCATGTTGAAATGCGACGTGTGCTTGATGATGCCCTTTTCGTACCATTCCTCCAGCTTCTTGATCATCATGCGCTTCTTGCGGCGCTTCTCGCGGTCGTTCATGCGCCCGCTGCTGCTGCCGTAGTCCAACGGCACCTCGGGATTGAGACGAACAAACCCGCCGTCCGACGAACGGGTCACCCCGGAGGTACTCTGGGCCGTCGCTTCGCCTAAACGGGTATCGGAATTTGTATCGTGGCCCGCCTCATGGATGATCGTGTTGGCCGGTCCGCCCCCGCCCCCGCCCCCTCCTCCCCCGCCTAGCCAGCTCCCAAAATTGCCAAAGCTGAAGGACTTGGTTCCCGCGGCGGAACCCGCCGCCTCGTCCCCCTGCGACAGGTCGTTCAAATCCGCCTCCAATTTGTCCAAATCACCTAAATCCACGCTGGTACTGGCGTAGTTGCTCTTCTTCTTCTCGTTCATCAACAGCTCTACCCCCGGCCCGAAATTCACCGACGGCCGGTAGGAGTCATCCACATTCAACGAAATAGGCTCAACGTCCCGTAAGCCCAAATCCACGACTTCCATGACACTATGTGATATACCTATCCCGCTTTTTCTATATTTCTACCGCGTACGCAAGAGGGGGTCGTGGTTCAAATCATGATATAGGATCCTATACCATGATTGGGGAATGGTTCAGTGTGGGGATCAGATTGTCAGGCAACCTTACCGGGCCCGTTGATGGTGGGTCTTGCGTGCCCGTTGCGACTTTTGTTTGCGGGCCGACCGGCGCTTGTTGCCGCCGGCGAGGGCCGGAGGCCGGCCTTCCTGGGGGGCGGGGGTTGGGGTCGGGGCAGGCATCGGTTCCGGATAGGGCTCGGATCTGGGTTCTGGGTAGGGCTCGGAACCAGGTCCGGGGGCCGGGGCCGTGGGGTCCGCCTTGTACGTGGACAGCGACAGCGTCAACTGCTTGCCGGCGCAGTCGTTGGCCTGCAAGACCATGTTGTTGCCTTGCAGGGCCACGAGCCGGCCGGTCATCACCGTCTCGGGGGAGCCGGTTTTGTCGGTCTTGAGCTGGACCGTGACATCTTTTCCTAAAAATCCCTTGAGGCTGTTGGAATTGGAGGCGCCCATTGTACTTGTAATAATGGGATATTTATGGAGAGGAGGGTTGGTCCATGCCTTTTGGTTCAGTTTCGGGATCCAGCAGGTGGTTGGCGATGAACGATTGGATGACCTGGTTGTATTCCCGGATCATTTCCAGGCATTCTTCCTTGGAACACTGTTCCAAATACGTACGTTGGTAAGGGGTCAGGGCCCGCATATTGCGAATAGAATCCAGAATACTGTCGTAAAAACTGAACTGAAGCGCGCCACCTTTGATTCCGTGTTCGTTGATGTAATAGGCCGGGATGATGCGGTCGCTGATATCAAATTGGTCGTGGTCAAACAAGGAAGACGTGGGCAAACCGTCAGAAGACGTGGTCAAACCGTTGGAAGACGTGAGCAAACTGTCTGAAAGTGTGATCAAATCGTCAGTGGGCATGATTTTACGCGAAATCATGTTGCGTAAATTCGGAGAGGCGTTTCGGCAATAGAAATCGTACGGGGGAATGGACGCGGTCGTGTCAGACGGTTCACTGGATAATCGGTATTTTTTTGACTCGGTGCCGAGACTGCTGGACCGCAATTTTTGCGAGGTGACCGGGGTGGACGACCGCGGCTGCTGCAATAAATCCGCATTGGATGCGCTACCGCTACCACTACCGCTGCGACGGCGGTACCTTCCAGATAGGTTGGCAATAATTTCTTCTTTCAAACCATCCAAGGCGGCGGGTAATTTCATGGCCAATCTACATGTAGAGGGTAGAAAACATCTATGTGATTTTGCCATACAAGGGTCCGAAGGTCCGAAAAAAGAGGAAGAGAGGAGGGAAAAGAGAGAGGAGAGGGGTGGACAATTCAGATGGACCTCAGGGGGTTCAGGGGCACCGAAAGCAACATGGTCGTCTCTTCGTCTTTCGGGGTCGGTTTGTTCCAGGCGCGGTAGGCCGTCATTTTGGTGATATGTTCTAGACAGAGGGGGCACCGGGCCACCCCACCGGCGCATCGGGAGTTCAGGGCGTCTTTGACAATATGTCGGAGGCATCCCGTGCCAAATTCATGGCCGCAATTGATGCGTACACAGTATTTTTTCTTATGGACCCCTTGGCATTTACCGCATTTGACCTGGGTTTCCATGGACGCCGCACGAATCGCCTTGACGTTGAAAATAGGGATGAACCGCAAATAGTCGCCATCACCGTCCTCGCTCTCGCGTACTGTGTCGTCCTCGTCGTCCTGTGGTTCCGAGACTGCCGTGTCCAAATTGACGGACCGGTAGCGACGACGCTCCAAAAAGGCGCGCACGGATTGCAAACGGACGACCAAACGTTGGTACCAAGAATGTGTCATAATATGGTGGTATAGTTTGGATGCTGGTCGGTTCGGGACCCGTCCACAAATTCAATTTTTGCTGCCTACGGCCGAATTTTTCCTCTGTGCTTCCGCTTCTCTACAACGTCTTTGCAAACCACGTAAATACATACGCATAAAAAGGGTAAACGCCGAACCATGGATCGCTTCTTGGACCCCATCCTGGCCCGAGGTGGAAAGAACATATCGGAGACAACGTACCAAGAAGGCATCACGCTCCTGCAAACGCACCAAGATGACCCTACCGGTTGCGAGCTCTTGTTGCACCAGATGTTGTTTTTGTGGCCGCGACGGCCCGAACTCTACTATTTCCAAGGATGCATGGCGCTGCGTGCTGTCGGCCGAGAAGGCGGCACCTGTGCGGTCATGATCGCGCTCTCGTGGTTCCAACGGGCATTTCACGAGTTTTACCGGGACCCCCATCCTGAAAACTGGCACCCGTACCACATAGAAAACCTCTTGGACTTTTTCAAGCTCTTGTTTGACCACCACTATACGGACTATATTTCCCATGTCATGGAGACCCACGTGGAACTGTTCCGGTCATTGTCGTCGCCCCCGGCCGACCTCCGGTGGCTCCTCTTCTTGGGAGCTTTTTACATCAAAACCAACCAATTGAACCAAGCCGACCGCATCTACGCCCATTTGCTGTCATTGGAACCTGCCTCGCGCGACCTGGACTACAAGATATGCAACAACTGTTTGATCCTATACACGCGTATGGCGAGGTTCAACGAACTGCCGTGGTTGTTGAAGCGTCGGTTTGATGTCTGTCACGCCATGTTGGAGGACCCCGCGGTGGAATTCGCGACCAAGGTCAACGTCTACTGCAGCAACATGCTCCAATACGATTACATGTACCACGACCCGACCGAACGTCAAAAGATGGTCGGCTACGTGGATGCGTATTTCCCCGGCCCCGGCAAAGGGGAAGCAGAGACGAGTCCCCGGGATTTCTCGGACATGGCCCCCGAACAACCTCCGTTCCTTTCGCAGCGGCAGCAGCGACCCCTGCGACTCGGCTACCTGTCGTCGGATTTCGTGGGACACGCCGTGTCGCATTTCATCTTACCCATCTTGGCGCACCATGACCTGACGCGGTTTGTGGTGGTCTTGTTTGCCACGCAAAACTACGCGGCGGTGGCGGCGGACCCGGTGTGTCAACGCCACTGCGTCGTCAACCTGCAGCATCTCTCCACGAAGGACGCGGCGGCCTATATCCGGAGGCTGAGCATAGACATCTTGGTGGATCTGAACGGGTACACGGAGGGGCACCGGCTGGACGTGTTGGCGTATAGGCCGGCCCCGGTCCAAGTGGCGTATTTGGGTTTCCCGAACACGGTGGGGTCGGCGCGGCTCTGCCAGTACCGGTTGACGGACCACCTGGCGGACCTGCCCGAGTCCCGCCAGTGGTTTGCCGAAGAACGCGTCTACCTGGACCGGCGGGGGTTTCTCCTCTACCGTTCGTTGGCACAGGACCGCCCTCTCCCGTTTCGCGACGGCAATTCGCCGTTCTTCCCCTGGACCGTCTTGGGGGCCCTGAACCGCGAATCCAAGAATTCCGACGCCGTCTTGGCCTGCTGGCGCACCATTCTGATGCGCGCGGCGCACACCATGCTCTTGATCAAACTGAGTACGGTGGAAGACGACGCGCACCACCGGGCCAAGTACCGCACCGCGTTGGCGGGGGTGGCCGAGGACCGCGTGGTCTTTGTGCCCTACGGGTCCACGACCGACTATTTCCAGTTGTTTTCGGTGCTGGACATGGTCTTGGACACCTTCCCCTATGCGGGGACGACGACCACGTGCAACGCACTGTACAATTCGGTGCCGGTGGTGACCATGGCCCACCGCGACCTGCACGCGCACAACGTGAGCGCGGCCATTGTGGCCCGGAGCGGGTTTCCCGAACTGGTGGCCTGGAACCCCGACGAATACGTGGACAAGGCAGTGGCTCTGGCCATGGACACGGCCCGGCGGGCGGCCTATCGGGGCAACGAGGCCGGTCCCGGCACCATCCACCGGGGTTTCGTCGCTTCCATGGAGGCGGAACCTTTCATGGAAGACTATGAAGCGGCGCTGGAGAAGATGACCTAGACCATGGAGAACATCACAATCTGTAAAAATTACTACAAATAATATAAAATAATACAATACCAGTTGTTTCAATAAAGATGTGGTAAGGAAAGTCTGGGTATATTTTTATCATTTTGTCACAATTGTATTTTTCATTCAAAAATAAAAGTATAATAGTGACCACAAGAAAGATTATTTGATATACACTATTTTGAATAAAATTGGGTAGTAACGGAAAGTAATATACCAATAATGAAATAAAAATAGCCGATTGACTTAACAAATAATAAATTATAGTTAAGTTGAAAATAGAATATATATCAAAACATACTAATGCTATCAAATAAAACACAAACTCATAACTGGGTAATTTATTGGTATAACAATAAAACGCATAGAAGAATGCTAAATTCATAAAATATGTAAGTGAATGTGTTATATTTATTTGAATTGAACCATGAATATGAACGATATGAGAAAACACATGAAACAATTCAAAGCATAATATTGAAAACAATAATATAAATGTGTATTTTTGTTTCGTCTTCAACAAAAAATAGAATATAATTACGCAGTTTATCAGATTAAATAATGCCGAATATGGCTGCGCGATTCCGTTTTTATTTGGTTTTTCACACGTATTAAACGGGAATGTATATTCACTCATATACATTCCCGTTTATAATGTTCAAAGGTGTAAATCTTCATTGGTGTAAAACAGGTAGCGGACGCAATGGCACAGAGCATGCGGGCTCATTTCGCCCAAGAGTTCCATGTGGCTGGTGAGTAAAAAATTTCCGCAGAAGCGGCAACTGACCGACTGCAGGGCCAGGCGATAGTCTTCCGTGGCAAAAATCCAGTTTTCATTGAGGGTATCGTTCGGTTCCACCCCGCCGAACCCGTTGCGTCGGGACAAGGCGGCGAGGATCTCATTCAGGGTCGCACGCATCTTGGTCGCATGATGCTGGACAAAATGGGTGCGGTCGTACACCAAATACGTCTTGACCATGTCTTGGAGTTCGGTAAATATCGGCAGGCGCCGCAACAAGAGACATTGAGCGTCTAGATTTCGCATGGTGTCTGTCTTATTCTATGGACCGGAAGAAAATTTGAAATTCAAACTCAAATTTGAAATTCAAAAATGGACATAAACGGGACGGCACATATTAGACCAAGATGGGACCCGTCCAATCGCACTACTTTACGAATCACTACACGGAGACGCCGCATAGTGCGACGTACACGTACACGCGCAGCAACCGGTTTGGCGCGGTAGAATCCAGACATACCATCGCTTCCCCCGACCAAAAGGTGCGCAGCATGATCACCTTCAGTGACGGACATGGGTATGTTGTCTCGCTGCATCGTCGCGGGTGCTTGGCCAACAATTTGGCGGATTATTACACGGGGGCCCCTCAGGACGGGTTTTATGAGGGGGATTACGGTCATTTAGTGGACTCGCGCGCCTGCACCTGTGGTAAAAGCTGCAGTTTACACCAGGCGGTGTAGAGCACATTATATGCCATGATAATATATAGTATCATGGCACATCGGTTTTCTTTTTCAGGTAACAAAATTACTTACAATGGTCAGCCTATAGATACCAACGACATTGTCACCGAGGAATTAAAATACCGGTTTTTCGCGGACATATGTAAAGATGCTTACGAAGCCCCCGTCGTCAAAAACATATACAACATATTACAACAATGCTTGAATTCGCCCATTACAGGCAATTACAAGTCGGTTTTAGATAAAATAGATGAAAAATACTGGCCGGAAGGGGACGATAAAACGTCGTTCATCAAAGAGCGCACCATCGTGGAAAACAACCTGTTGAAAGCGAGTACCGACGACGGAAGCACCTTTACCCAAATTTCGGATGCCGGCACAATATTCTACGAAAGCGGCATGGGACCCGAAAGAGTGACCAGAAATCAACGTCTCCATAAAATCGCGACACCGGCCACCATCTTGGACACGGCCACCAAGGATTTGAAAAATGTGGAGTTCTATCCCGACCGGGCCAAAGACACGATTGTATTTGACGAAACATTCATGACCGCCTTGGGATTTCCCCGGGGGATGACCTGGTCGTCCAATTTACTCTCGCTCACCAGTGTTCCGCAATACAACGTCACCATTCAGTACCCCGTTCCCACCAATCCTACGGTCAGCAGTGTCGTCAAACCGTTGACCGAGGTCAAAGAGAGACCCAGCCGTTTTGGGGAATTTGTGGGATATTCCAAGGGAAACACCGAGAAGAACAAGGAAATCAATTCCATGACCAAGACGGATTGCGAGAAAATCATTAAAATACTGTTGACCAAGGAATTGGGCGACGTGGCGCAAGTCTGGATGTATTTGGCGTATGTCATCATTCAAAAAATGAACCGCATGGACGCACTCATGGTGACCGTGGACCATGTGGTGTTGTTGTTTTGTGCGATACTGGATTTGTCGTGCATGTATACCGGAGGGAGAAGTGGGGTGACCCAACGGGGCAATTGCCGCCTGATTTATTACACCGCCGGTGAAGTGGATTATTTTAAAAAGCTATCCAACATGCTGATGATCAAATACAAATTAATACGCGAGTACAATGAAGGTCAACTTGCCGGATTAACCGACATATCCAACGACATACGCAAATTCAAATACATTACCAGCAACATCGGGAGACAAAAGGGGCAATTCGGTACCAATTTGAAGACCGAATATGGCGATTTTCAGGTTGCCACCGAAAAAATACCCGGCATCCGAGCCGCCTTTCAGAAGACAGCTCAGGTCATTGCCGAGAAAAACGCCCGCCTTGAAAAGGACTTTAGGGACGTGATGGAACGTATCAAGGGCATGGACATCAATAAGGGCAATATAGACAGCATCGTTGACAAGTTTAGTACGAAAATCGCCGGTTACAAGCATGCGCACGTGATAACCAAGGTAAAAATACCCGGTATCGGGGATACTATTCAGAACATGTATGTTCTACTTCCTGGGGAATTGTTGACCGAATATGCGGCCATCGCCGGTATTCCTGCTTCGTCATTGCCCACCAACATTGACGACTTTATACAAACCATCTTGAATGAAGTTCAAAATTTAGAAGCAACCAACAAAGCTCTCAAAGAACGCAAAGTGAACCCCAATATGAAAATTACCAAGAAGTTGGCGGGTCCTCGGACGGCGAAACCGAACGCAACCCAAAAACGCGAAGAACGCATCAAAGAGCGTGTGGGTGAACAGGGGAAAGCCAGAGAAACCCAAATTGCCCAACGGAGAGGCGTCCAACCCGCCTCTGCCCGAAAAACACCCACCAGTGGCAGAAAAACCGCGACCAAAACCCGGAGATCTGCGTCCAGGAAAATGAGGGGCGGTGATGATGACGCACGCGTTTTGGATATGAAGGACAGCGGCATCGGGTACTACGAATGTTTGATTTTGTTCGTTCTGTATTATCACGGAATTAACGACCCCATTGCCCTGCCCGTACTGTATGACGTGGTTCTTTCACGCGTTTCTCCCAACAAGAATTTCAACGATGTCTTTCGCGGCATATTCAAAGGTTCCTCCTCCAAGAATTATTTTAACGAGGTCTTTGACCAATTTTCCGACGAGGAAATCATGGCCACGGGACTGGAATTGGCCGACACCTATTTCTCTTTTTCAAAACTGCCCGGTCCGGGAAGCGCCAAGACTTCCGTTGCATCCGCACCTGCACCTGCACCTGCACTCGCACCCGCACCCATAGAGGCAAAGAGCAAGGATAAACATACCCCTACCGGGGTAGCACACAGTCCAAGTGAATTGAATTAATCGGTCGTCATATAAGCAATCAGATGTCTTTTATTTTTGGATAAACCACATCCCCTGCAAGAAACAGTCGCACAGGTCGTCCTTTTTCTTGCTGGCGTCCAAGGTCGGCTCCCATGGTGTCAACCGGGGGTCGGCCCCCAACAGTTGTCGGGTATAGATGACCGCGTCGCGCTTGTGCTCCTTGTATTTTTGGGCCTGGCGCTTCTTGGCGTCCTCCGTTCCTTTCGCAGCCGCACCTTGGTCTCCCGCAGAAAACCCCTTGAGTTTGTTCTTGGACGACACAAATTCTATGTGCACCCCGGGATACCGCATGAGAAAATACATCATAAGTTCGCCCTGAATCGTCATCATCCGCGAAGCAATCGTGCTGATCTGGTTTTCCAAGAGCACGTGGGTCGGGGGATGCGACCAGGCCGCTGCCCGGGCGTCCAGCTGCCGGATCATGTTGCGCCCCAAGGTGATTAAATCCATCTGCCGCGCCGACAGAGGGGCGGGACCCTGGGTACCCACGGACACATAACACACCCGCTGGAAATGACCACATAGTGCCTCTATGTAGTGGGCTTTGGTGGGGCGAGGAGTCGGGGGCACCGCCACGGCACAGGCGGTGACCAGGGCGGCCAGTTTATCACGGTTCAGCGTGTTCAGCTTGGACCGCGTGTAGGACAGTTTGGGGATGAGCCACCCGTTCTGGGCATTGGCCCGGGCCTTGGCGTGAACCTCGCAGTAGTACTCACCCGAAGGGCCCTGAGGATGCGTCCATTTGGCCAGTTTGCCGCAGATGCGGAGGTCGGCGGAGGTCCCTCCGCTTCCGCTTTTCCCAGTCCGTACCTGTCCCACCGCACACGTGCAGGTCGGCGGCGGTCCGACCCTTTCTTGGTCTTGGTGCAAGAGGTCCACCAAGGTCCAGTCTTGGATGGCCACCTGGGAACCGTCTTCCACCAAGAAGCAGTAGGCGAGGTTTTTGATACCAATGTCAAATGAGACAATGTGGCGCGCCCCCACGGAGAAAGTGCCGGAAGAAAGTGGAGCGGAGGACATCACAGATAGACCATATATAGGGGGCACCGTCTATGTGGATTCTCTACGACGAACTTGCTCCGGGTACCATATAGGTCCTCCCTTCAAATGTCTTGGGAAAAGACGTGCCGGGAAACCATTTTAGTCGTACCGCGTTTCGTTTCTCATTATGTGGAATGGTGCCTCGTTTGCCTGCATCCCCCGTCTCATGAACATTGCGAGGAAATTCCGTTGTCTCCGCGGGGAAGGTATTCCCCTGGACATGTTTATACCCCGGTCAACCATATCCACACATTGGACGAAGACCATTCTCTGCAAGCTTATTTGGCATACTGGTTTCACCGGGAAAAGGAGTCCGGATGACCTTACCCACCAAGAACATGTATAGGATCCTATACATGTTGTTCATTCAGGGGGTCTTGGACCACGGGCCACGGACCTTACTGGATGGTGGGAGCGGATTTGCGCGCCTGCAGCTGTTCGCGGGTCAAATACAACGATTTGAGGTCCGACGACTCGTACCCAGGCACGGTCTCTGACGAGGCCGAGTCGTTGAGCGACGTGAACATGTACGGGATGTTGCGGTTCTGGGGGGTGGAAGAGGCCGTGACCTGGCCTTGGCCCTGGGCCAGGGCCGCCGCCGAGAACCCCGTGTCGTTGGCCGTCTCGCGGAAATTCTGCGCAATCACGTCCAGCCCGTGCTTCTGGAGATGGCGGCGGTACATCCAGTTCGGCGACATGCCCGCCCCCCGAAACTGGGACGCGTTGTCCTGCCAGTACTGGCGGTCCACGACGGATTCCGGCGTCCAGGACGACATCAGCGACCGCCCATCCTGCATCAGCGGGGGGAACTGCGGGTAACGGTTGTTGGTGCCGTACCCCAATTTGGAGGCCGGCAGCGTCTCCTTGATGTAGGCCGGGTAGGCCGCATCGGTCATTTGTGCATCCAAACCAAAGGAATACGAAAACATCGCGGGAAGCTACAGCAGCTAAAAGTCTACTATATGGGTAGAAGAAAAGGGTTGGGAGCGGGTTCCGGACCGATACCGGCCACCCCCGATTTCGTCGGACCGTATAATATGGAGTCCGAGCCCGAATTATTGACACTCTTGGACAATATCCGGATCAACTGCGTTCTGTATGCCAATGCCCACCGCGAACGTTTCTTTGTCTTGCATGCGTCCCTGAAATACTATAAAATCCCCGTCTTGGTACTGTCGTCCTTTTCTTCGGCCATCAGTTTGTCCCAAGAGTACATTCAACAGCGCACCATTACCATCACCAATACCATCTTGGGCTTGGTATGTTCCATCATTGTCTCGGTGGAACTGTACCTCGGCATCAGTCGCGAAATGAGCAGCAGTGAATCGGTGTCTAAAAAATTCCACGCACTGGCCACGGAAATATCCAAGCAAATCACGCTGTACCGGGTCCATCCCAGTACGGACATTTTGCCGTACATTGAAGCGTCCTATACCGAGTACAGCAGTCTGGTCACGAATTCGTCCATCATCCGGGAAACGGTCCAAGACCAACTGATGAAATTGCCTGAACCTCCGTTATCGCAAAATGACCAAGGTGGTACTGCGAGCAACATCATACGTCGTCTTTCCACGATATCTGGCATCCAGGCCTTTAGGCGTTCGTCTAAATATACGCCAGAGGCGCCGGCGGCGCCGTCCTTGACCCCTTCTTCATCTCCTAGTCCACCCCCGACCCCGAATACACTGCTGAATCTGGGGCCTCCTCGGGCCGGCGCGGAAAAATCGCCCTCTCACGACGACCAAGAGGTGGACCCCACCATGTTTGAATTCCCGTGAATTATCTTCATCCGTGTACATTAGGAAGTACATGTTTGGCAATACTCTTCAAAACAGTCATCCAATATACTGTATTGAAGCGGAGACGGGTGAATTGCCCATCTTGGTCCCGGCTCAGTGTACCGGTGACCCGGTCTCTGAGCGTGACAAATGGATACTCCCTGAGGCGACGGCCCTCTCTCAGACCATGTACACTATTCCCCGGGTCATGTTGACCGATGCGGTCACGGCGTATCGTGAACCCGGTAGACTGATAATCGCGTATCTCATGAAATTGATAATCACGTTAGTATTGGGTTTTTTCATCATCATCGCAATCATTTACATTATAATAAGTTTCCCTGCTCGTACGTAGAGGGATTTTACTTGCGCGCCTTGGGGCTCTTCTTGGTACGACGCACCGTGCGGCGATGCGCCCCCGGCAACATGTTGAGGCGATGCTGCATGATCTTGGCCTTTTCGGCCGTGGACAAATCCGGGGAAATGCCGACCAGACGCTGCATGACCCTAAAGCTCTTGCGCATGGTCTGCATCATTTTGGCGCCCCGGGGCGCGGACGCTCCTCCTTTCGTTCTTCGCGTTGACGACGGCATTATATCCTATATGAAGATTTTAGCCTCCTCATATAGTAGCAAATTGGACCGCGACATGTCGCAAAAGACTGGGGCTGCGGGATCAGCCACCGACCTCTACGGCGAAGTCTTCACACCCCCCGTATTAATTCATGAACTCTTGGATGCCCTGCCCCCCGCCGTATGGACCGACCCCGCCGGGAAATGGCTGGACCCCTGCGCCGGGCAGGGCAATTTCTTGGACGAAATCTTGCCGCGGCTCATGGCCGGCCTCGCGGACCAGTTTGACCACGACGACGCCGCCTGCCGTCGCCACATCTTGGAACACATGGTCCTGCAGGTGGAAAAGAACCCCGCCAATGTCCGCATCCTCCGCCGCAAATACGGCGTCCGGGCGCACATCGTGGCCGGGGATTTCCTGGCCATCACGGCGTCCGACCTGTTGCTGCCGGCCCCGCGGGCCCAATCCCGGCCCCGCCCACTGACCTCCCCGCTCCACGCCGATCACCGTTTTGACGTGATCGTGGCGAACCCCCCGTACCAAGCCCCGAAGACGGCGACGTACGCCGGCTCCGCCGGCAACCGCACGCTCTGGGACCAGTTTGTCCGCCGCGGTCTGGAACTGGTCTCCGAGACCGGCGTCTTGGGATTCATCACTCCCGCCAACTGGCGACGTCCCGCCCATCCGCTCTGGTCCACCCTGCGGGATCGGCTCCTCTACTTGCACATTTACCACAAGCAGGACGGCATGGCCCTCTTCAAGGTCCAGACTCGGTTTGACCTGTACGTGGTCGCCGGCACCGCGCGCCCCCCGGAAGCCACCATCCCCCTCGTGATAGACGAACGCGGCGTCCAGCACCGCGCGACCCTGCGTCCCCGGGACTGGCCCTTCTTCCCCAATTTCATGTATCGGATCCTCCGTCCCCTCATCGTCCAAGATGCCGACGCCGGCCTCGCCGTCCTCCACGACGCATCCACCTACGACGCGCGCAAACTGACCCAGCGCCCCACCGCCGCCCACCCCTATCCCGTCGTCCATACCCTCACTAAAAAAGGGGTCGGACTCCGGTACGCCGCCGAACGCGACCCCCGGCAGTTTGGCGTGCCCAAACTCATCCTCAACGTCAACGAAAAGCAATACCCAGTCAACGACTGGAAAGGCAAGTACGGCATGTCCCAATTGTCGTTTGGGATCCCCGTGCGGAGCCGGGCCGAAGGCGAACGCTGGATGAAGTGCATCGCCAGCCCCGTCTTTGCCGACGTGCTGCGGGCCACCAAATGGGGGTCGTTCCAGACCGACCACCGCATGTTTTCGTATTTCCGGCCCGATTTTTGCGAGAGGCTAATGCGGTCCGAGGACCGGTCCTCGGACCGGTACTCGGGTCACCAACGACGTACCAAGAAACGCACCCGTCAGGTCGTCCCCGAATCCTAGGACCTGCAAAAATTGATTGCGGCGGCGGCCCTAAAACGATATGACCCCATCTAAATATATAGACCATGACTGAACCGGAAGA
>Ga0214921_10007202_pt1 | contig 14906 bp, 18 predicted proteins | sample LL1505_MetaG_FD_177992 | JGI IMG/M metagenome (GOLD analysis project Ga0214921, IMG submission 177992) | Freshwater microbial communities from Lake Lanier, Atlanta, Georgia, United States - LL-1505 | ecosystem: Environmental > Aquatic > Freshwater > Lake | place: USA: Georgia | collected... | reverse complement strand
TTTTTAATAAAAATCACAAGCAATTTTTTAATAAAAATCACAAGCAATTTTTTAATAAAAATCACAAGCAATTTTTTAATAAAAATCACAAGCAATTTTTTAATAAAAATCACAAGCAATTTTTTAATAAAAATCACAAGCAATTTTTTAATAAAAATCACAAGCAATTTTTTAAAAAAAAATCACAAGCAATTTTATTAAATAAATAATAAATTATAAACACTTTATAATTTATTTTTAATAGATCAAAAGAGAATTAAGAAACAAATTAATATTTAATCAGTATTTAATTATTTAACAAATGATGGGAATTTTTTATATATTTCTTTAATTTTATTTTCTTTTATATTATTTTGAATATCTTTGTCAGTTAATTTACTAATAGGTATTTTTAGTTTATTAGATATTTGCAAAATATCTATACATTTTACTTGTTTGTACATTTATATTACATATAAAATAATATATAAAGATTAAACATTATTATAAATAATAATGTTTAACAATTCTATTCTAGCAGGTAAGCATCTAATTTCTGATCTATACAATATAAAAAATATCAACTTATTAAATAACTGTGAAGAATTAAAAAGTTTATGCCGAGATATATGTATAAAATATAATTTTTCTATTTTAGGTGAGTTAGACTATATTTTTACTCCACAAGGTTTAAGTTTTATATTTTTGTTATCTGAATCACATTTATCAATACATACATATCCAGAGAGAAACCATATTTCATTTGATTTATATACATGTAAAGAATATCAAAATGATGATGATTATAATAATATAATTAAATCATTAAAAGAATCATTGGATTGTAATGATAATACTTTAATTATAAATAGAAAATTTTATTAATATTTATCTTGAAAACTTTTTTCTATTATTTAATATATATGAGTTTTCAAGATAAATATTTAAAGTATAAATTAAAATATCTTAATTTAAAACAACATGGTGGTCAATATGAAAATACTAATATTTTGTTTGAAAGAATAAATTCTATACATTTACCTTCAGAATCTTCAGAATATTCAAAAAAAAATTATATTGAAAATATAATTAAAATCATAATTAATTTTGAAAATAAACTTGGATTCTTCCAAGAAATTTCAAAAATAGAAGGTGGTGACAAAAAATTAAATGATGCAATAAATATAATTACTAATATTAGACATATATTAAAAAATAAAAAAATTGATACTCTTAAAAAAATATTTTCTGATATTAAAATTACAGATAATTTAATAAATGATATTTTATCAAAAATTAATGATTTGAGGAAAATAAATCAATTAGGAGGTGCGTTTGAATTAACACATTATACAGAAACAAAAGAATGTTGCATTTGTTTTAAAGAAGGAAATGATTTTTATACACATCCAATAGTACCTTCCACTGCAGATCCTCATATATTTTGTATTGATTGTGGTAGAGCTTTAATTAGAACACATCAAAGAGAATGTCCTATTTGTAGAGAACCTTTTAATATTGATTTTAGAATACCAGCTGAACTAGCATTACCAGAATTGCAGGCTGAACAAGCTGAACTTGTAATGCCAGATAATCCTACATTATTAAATTATTTATTAAATATAAATGTATTACATAATACTAATTTAGAAGTAATACAACAAATAATAAATATAATATTAATTAATAATTTTATGAATTTTGTATTTGTATCAACAGATAATGGAAATGATGTACGTCTTCGTAATGCTTTTATACTAAGAATTGCAATTAGTGTATTACGTTATTATTTAAGATAAAATTATTTAATAAGATTCAACTCTATTTGCACTTAATAGTAATGAATCAAATGGTGTTTTATCTATTGCTTCAATAAAATAAATTGCTTCATCTTCAAACCCAAAATCTATATAAGCTACAGAATTTTCATCATAATTTATTACTTTAAGTTTAACAATATGACCCCATTCTGCTGTTAATTCCATTAATTCTTCTTCAGACATATCCTTTGGTAATTCTGATAGTTTTACTCTATATGTAATTTTAGAGTAAAATTTATCACGTCTATTATTTCTCTTAAAATCTATTTGTTCTTTATATTCTCTTTTTTCTTTCTCAGGTTCTATAAATTCAGATGGTTCACTAATAACTTCTTTAACTTTTTCCTTGCCACATTTTATGGTAAAATGAGGGCCGCCGCATTTTCTACAAATTATTTTGTTTATTGATTCATTATTCATTACTTTTAAAAATAATATTTTTTTAAATCATTAAAATATATTATTTTCTAATTAATTATATATGACAAATTTTAAAATAATGTTTTTATTTAATGATAAAATATTAGATGACAAAAGTCATGTATTTATTAATGATAAAATTTTTTTATTAAAAATTAATGTTTATAATTTAAATATGTATAATTTGGATAAAGAATTAAATAAAATAAATGATTTAATAAATTTAAATAATAAAATAAAAATGATAAAAATTATATTTGATAATAAAATAAATAGTAAATTAACTAATATTATTATTACAAAATTAAACAATTTATTATATAGTTATACAAAAATGATTAAAAATAAATTATTTTCTTTTTCATTAGAAACTGGGAAAATTACTGAAATTAATTCTGATTCTAATAATTTAATGAATGAATTAATACTTTATAAAAATATAGTTATGGATCCTAATAAAAATCCAGAAACTTATTTAGAATATATTAAATCTAGAGTACCAGTAAATTATGATATAATAATTAATAATTTAAATAATTTTAATAAATTTCCTTTAACAAAAGCAGTAGGAGCAGGTTCAAAATATAATACTTATTTTGTTCATATCAAACCTAAAATTGAAAATAAAATTAAAACTATATTTTTGATAGGAAAATCAATTACTTATGATTCAGGCGGATTAAATATAAAATCTAGTCATATGGAAGAAATGAAAACTGATATGGCTGGATCTGCTTTATTACTAAGTGTATTAAACTTACTTGCAATCAATAATATAGATAATAATAATATTCATTTATTAATTCCAATAGCTGAAAATATGATTGGCAATACTTCTACTAGACCAGGACAAGTTGTAAAATCATATAATTCAAAAATGGTTGAAATAACTGATATAGATGCTGAAGGAAGATTATGTATGGCTGATTGTTTAGAATATATTAATAAAGATTTATTAAATGATAAAAATCCAAATAATTGTTTAATTATTGATGCAGCAACATTAACTGGAAATGCGAGATTAATAACAGCAGGTATAGGTTCTGTTTGTATGTGTAATCAAAAAGCTGAAAATTATAAAAATGATTTAATTAAAAAAAGTGAAGAAACAGGAGAATATTTAGATTATCTTAAACTAAGACCTGAATATTTAGATTTTTTAAAATCACCTGTTGCTGATATAAAAAATCTAAATCTTGATATTAAAGGAGGTGGTTGTATTATTGCAGGTACTTTTTTACATTATTTTGCTGAAGATAAAATACCTTGGATACATTTAGATATTGCACCATCAGCTTTTGCTCAAGAAAAATCAAAAAGTTATGGCCTAAATTTATTATATGAATTTATTAAACAAATATAATTAATCTATTAAGGAATCAATATATTTATCAATATAATTATAATTATTTTTTTCTAATTCAAATTTAAATATTTCTTCATCTAATTCTGTTTTAATTTTAGCTAATTTTAATTTAGCTAAAATTATTTTTCTTTTATCTTCCTTAAAATTAGATGATACTTCTAATAATAATTGATCTAATTCAAATTGTTTATTTTTTAAACTTAATTTCTCTTGTTCTAGAATTTTAAGTTGTTCTTCATAATAATCTTCTTTATCATGTTTAAAATATTCTGGATTTTTACTATATATAGATATTAAATTTTGAATATCAAATCTATTTGACCCAATATTTTTAATCGTAAATAAAACATGATTTGGTAAATCATGTTTTATTATTGTTATATTAGGATATAAATTATGTTGTTCATGATAATATTCAATTATAATAAACTTTTTAAATATATAATATAATGTTCTTTGTGTATATCTATTTTGAGGACCAAACCCACCAATCTGAAAACTTGATATTAATTCTTGTGTCATTGTAATTAAAAAATATCTATTAATATTATCTTCAATAGTAATAATTCCTGATTTATACTTTGCAATAATTTTCTTTCCATCTGTTTTATCAAATAATATATCTTCATAATTATTGGTCATTAATTAATTAATAACATATACAATATTTATTAATTTCAAAATTTTTTAAATTTTTCTGGAAACATTTCATAAGATCCATCATCTTTATCTTTTTCAGGAACATTTCTTATAATTTTATCTTGCCAAACAAATTCTAATGGATTATGACAAGTTTTATTAGACCAAACCATTCCTGTAACTTTATCGCAAAATTGTTTATCAACAAAATCAATACATTCATGATTAATCATTCTACATGATCCTAAATTAGAAATATTTTCACTACACTTGTCATTTGACCAATTATTAACTCCATCAATTAATAATTGTTTATTATTATTTAATTCATAATTAGAAGGATCGCATTCTTCATTTTGTTTAATTGTATATACATATTTAAAATCACCTTTATTTATTGAATTATCATCTTGTAAATATTTTTTTTCGATTAAACAACATTTTGTATTTAAATCAGGTGTTTCATCTAAATTATTATATGGAACAATATCAGTCATAAATTCTTTATTTTTAGAAGTAAATAAAATTAAAATTAAAATTATTGATATCATTAAAATAAGAATATTCATATTATAATTAAATAGAAATAAAAAATATGGTTTATAAAAATAAAATTTAATATTTAATCAAGATACAACAGTTGCTTTAATTATTTGATTATCATAAATATCAGTTATCCAAACATAAGTTGTTGAATTGTTAGTTTTAATTTTAACTCTATGTTCTGGTAATAAATGTGATAAATTATATTGTATAAAATTATCTAGATTGTGTTTTCGAATAATAGATGGAAAATATTTCTTTAATAAACATTCATAATATGAATTATGATCTTTATAGAAAGTACTATTTATTTGATCTAAATGTTTATCAACAGACGATGATTGAATACTAATCATATCTTTGACATTTTCACAAATAACTAAATCTGCACTGACTGAATAATAAACTTTACGAATACCAACAACTTTCATCATATTTAAACAATTATGACAAGGTCGTGCATTACAAGTTTCACCTATTCTATTTACTCTTACTACTACTAAATCTAATTTTGATTTTACTCTTGAATCTAAAATCCATCCATATTTTTTATCATATGATAATTCTCTACCATAATAATTTATAATTGCATTTGCTTCAGCATGTAGGCTCCCAACACAATTTCCTCTACATAAACTTCTAGTTGTATTACAACAGGGTCTTGATATCATTTTTTTACCTTTAATTATAGCAGCTGCTAATTGTTGATCTATAAGACTTTTATTAGCTTCAGTCCTTAATGTGTTAAGTATATTAGAATTATTCATATATTGTTATCAATAAAGAAATATTTATATATATTATTATCAATTTTTTCAATTATATTTTAATTGCATTTGTGGCTAATTTATCAGCCATAAAATTACCATACCAATTAAAATAATCTAATGAATTTTTATCAGTTATTTCTTTAGTATGAGCTTTCACATGATTAAATTTAATTTTTAAATTTTTTGAATAATAATAAAGTTGTTTAATTAATTCTTCATTTTCTATTGTTTTATTATTAGATTTCTTCCAATTATTTTTTTCCCATTTTACAGCCCAGATATTCATTGAATTCACAATATACATTGAATCAGTCATTATAATTAGATTATTCTTAATTTCTTGAGATGAAATTAGTTTTTCAATTCCTTTTATACAAGCTAATAATTCACAAACTTGATTAGTTACCTTAAAATTAGTAGTTTCTAAAATAGATATTGAAATATTTCTAATATCATCATTCCCGAAAAAAACACCGATTCCCCCTTTTCGATTACCTTTTGCTTGATTATTTGAAACAGCACCATCTGTAAATATAATAATATTATTCATTATTAAATAATACCAAATAAAAATTAACTATTTTATAATTCAACTTTTATAAAAGTTGAATATTAGTTATTTAAACAATAATCATATAATATATTTAATGGAAATTAACTATGATTTAATAATTAAATATTTATCAGGTAAAAACATTAAAGAAAAAATTGGAACATTTACTACACAAAAAAATATATATAATTATTCTATAACATGGCCGAATGAGTTTAAAACACTATTTACTGATAAATTTTATAGGTATGGTGTAACTATTTATGATAATGATAATAATAATATTAGTTTTTGGTCATCTTTAGTTACACTATTATATAATGAATTTGTTATTTCTTATATTGAAGATGAAATAACTATTATTAATAATTTTAAAACTCAAATCCTTGATAAATATGAATCAAAAAAATTATCTGGTTTTATTAAAAAATTAGATAAGAATGATTTTAGAGAAAGGTTTAAATTATGTTCAGATAGTAATGTCTTACAATATATTGTTGATATTTTAAATATAAATTTAGTAATTTTTGATTTTAAAGATAATACAATTAGTTCTGTTTATCCAGATGAAATAATGAATCCATGGAAAACAATTATATTATTATCAAAATATGATAATTTATGGGAACCTATAATGTTAAATAATTCTAAAGGTGAAACTCAAAGATTATTTGATTATAATAATTTAATTATAAAAAAAATATTATACACTACTGATTTAATAAAATATTATAGTAATGAAAAAATTTTTAATATTTCTAATGATATTAATTTTATAATTGAAAATGAAAATAGTAAAATAAATAATGTAGTTATAAGTGAAAAATATGATTTAAAAAAATTAAAGAAAATGAAATTATCTGAATTAACTGAAATATCAAAACAACTTAATATAATTGTTAGTGAAAAAAAACCTACAAAAGAAATATTAATTAATTTAATTATAAAAAAATATTAGTATATTTAATGAATAATAAAGTTTTAGGACCTGATACTTGGGGACCAGTTGTTTGGCATGCATTACATTATATAACTTTAGGTTATCCAGTTAATCCAACAGCTATAAATAAAGAAAAATATAAACAGTTTTTTACATTATTATCAAATGTATTACCTTGTTCTGTATGTGCTAAACATTTTGAAGAAAATTTAATTGAAATGCCTCTTGATGATAAAGTTATGGAAAATAAAGAATCATTAATTAAATGGTTAATTGATTTTCATAATATAGTAAATGAAAAAAATAATAAACCAATTATTATGTATTCAGAAGCGCGTCAACTAATAGAGAAAAATACAGAATGTAAACATAAAATTATTTATAAAAATCCAAAATCTAAAATTATAAATAATAATACTAAATTTAATTTAAATAGTTTTTATTATTTATTTGGTTTATTATTATTAATAATATTTTTTACTTTATTTACAAAGAAAAATTAAATATTTAAAGTTTAATTTCTAAATAATAATATATGAATACTGAAGAACCTGTTGTTAGAAATACTTTTAATATTAATTTTATTAAAGAAACTATAGTTAAACTTAATAAATTAATTGATGAAATGAAGTCTAAAGGTAATAATGATATTTTAGAACATGAATTAGAAATACTACATACATATCCTGAATTTTATAATAATTATCCATTTTTAGTAAAAAAAGTATGTAAGGGTGGAGATTTAAGCATGCTTGATACCATGTTTAAAAATCTAGAGATAGTTGAATCTGGTGATAAATCTTTAGCATCAGTTGAACTTAATTTAGGAAATAAATTAGCTGCACAATATTTACACCCAATCACAAAATAATAATTATAAACTTACGCTTTAGCTTTATTTTTAGCAATAGAAACACCTGAACTTTTAGTTTGATATATAGATCCTGTCATAGATGCAAAATTATCATTGATATCTGTTGCAATACGATGCCAATCACTTATCATCAATTCTTTTTCTTTTGGGAAAATAGGTTCGCTCTTAAGATCAGATGTATCCAATACTAATTTATCATTTAGTATACCTAATGCATGTTCATAAGGTGTATATATTAATGATATAAATTTTATGATTTCACTGTATTTTAAATTAAATAATTTATGTGTTCCATCTGGATTTTCACCAAAGTGAATGTTATATGATCCAAAAGATTCTCTGTCTCCTTTTAAAGCATCATCATATGCTTCTTTAAAATTTCCAAGATCTTTTTTAATTTTTTTTATAGAATTGTCAAGTTCTAATGCTTTTAGAAATAAATTACTAACATTACGTTTTCCTTGACTAGTTTGAGAACCTAAAATTTTACCAGTTGCAAGTATAGCTTGTTTAGTCCATGATGATCCAATACCTCCAACACTTTCTTTTTTCAATTTAAAATATTTTTTTTTGTATTTTAAATACTTTTCTTTGTACAATAATTCAGAAGACATCTTTATATATAATTAGAAAATTATATATAAAAATTAAATTATTTTTAAATTAAAAGTTTTTTTGTTTTTGAATTCCAATACAAAAAGTCCCTTCATCTCTTCCAGGAAATAGTCGAATCCAAGCTTCTGGTAAAATCTTAGAATATTCTTCACGAAGTTTATTCTGAAAGTATCGATTTTCAAGAAATCGCTTGAAAGAAAATTCATATTTATTAGTTTCTCCAACTTCAACAATAATGTTATCATCAGTAATATCCATTACTAGAATTCTTTTATAATTAATTTCATGTGAAATAGAATTATTTATATCATCTCTAATTTTTAGATTACATCTGTCAAGACATTTTTTAATTGCAATATTTTGTGCTTTATCAAAAGCAATAGATTTATTTTCATAGAAAAGTTTTTCTTCAGGAGTTTGTTCTTTATTTAGATAAATTTTACCACCTTTACCCTTCCCTTTTCCTTTTCCCATACCTTTACCCTTTCCCATAAATGTACTTTTATCATTTTGAGTAGGTTTAAACTCTGTTACTATTTTTTCAACTTTAGAAGCCTCTTCAGCACGCTGTTTCCAAATGTTAGTTACTTTAATATCTTGAACAACTTGTTCAGATTTTGTTTCATTAATATTATTAGTTTCATTAATCATAGACATTAAGTATTTAAAAAAATGATATTAATATAAATAATAATCAACTTTTTTATATAAAATAAAAAATCTATTTAATATTATATGAATAATAATAAGTTAGTTAATTTGATTGAAATTTATGGCGGTAATGATGATCCTAATATTTATACTAATTCTTTATTAAATAAGTATAAACAAAAATATGATATATTGATTTATAAAATTAATAATTTAGGAACTTTATTAATTGATTCTGATTCAGATAAGAAGGATGATGATTTATATTTACAAACAGGTGGTAAATATAATATAAAAAATCTAGTTTTTTTATTATGAACTGAATAGAGTCCATGATACAAATAAAGTTGCTATTAAAGTTAAAATATACCAAATCCCATTTAATATTGGTCCAGCTTTTTCATCTGTAATAAAAGGATTAGACTTACCCGATTGTACAAATATTAAACTACTATATTTTGATGCGGCGTCATTGCCTTCAAAATTAATAACACCGAAATTAGATAGCATTAATAATAATGATGTAATAATTATTGGTAAAATAAGAGTTAAAAAAACAAGTACTTTTACAGGAGTTAACATTATATTTATTTAGAAAATAATAATAAATAATTTAATTATTTTATTAAAATATTTTTTTGGGATATTATTAAAATCTATCATTAATTTATTTTTATCATATTGTTCTTTTGATTCAGGATTATTTTCTAAATAATTTTTTAATTTATCTTCAGAATTAAGTATTTCTTTTTTCCCTCGCATACCTTTTGGAAATATACTAGGTATATTATCTGATGTATCACCATTTAAAATTTTATTATTTAAAGATAACGCAGCTTCTTCTTTTGTTAATATAAATGGTTTCTTTTTCTTATAATTAATAAATATTAAATTATCACGACCTAATTGTAGAAAATCTTCATCACCTGATACTAAATATATTTGCTGTTTAGGATCGACAGTTTCTAAATGCATACAAATACATGCAATAATATCATCTGCTTCTACTTCATCAATTCTTAATTTATTAATATTTTTATTCAATTCAATAATCTTTGGAATCATTATATCATAGGTATAATTGAATGTTGTTTTAAAATTAGTTTTTAATGATAAATCAGTACGACCACTTTTATAATCATTTTGAATCTCCGTTCGCCATAATTTTTCTTTTGGAGTATCCATACAAAAAATAATATTTGAATTATCAAATATTTTTTTTTTAACTAATTTAATAATAGACTCTAAATACATTTTTTCATATTTCTTAATAAATATTTCATTTTTCGACCAATCATATTTATTATCTGATTTTAGTTCTTTAAATTCTTCAGGAAATGCAAAAGAAAACCATCTAATAGTTGCAAAGAATCTATAAAATGATGTATACGATGTATCTATAAGGATTAAAGGTTTATTCATTAATAATATAAATAATTATACTTTTAAACTTTATTTATCATTTTTTTTTCTTTTTCAATTAGTTAAATTATAAAACTCTATTTTAATTATATACTTAAAAATGATTATAATATAAATTTAAAGAATACATAATTTATTCTAATTTATCATTAGATAAAAATATATATAATTAATATGGATAGATCTATTTTATAGAAATAAATAATACAGAACTTTAATTACAAATAATTCTATAATATATTAGTGTAATAAAAAAATTGAAATTTTAAATATATATTAGTTCTTTTTCGATAAAAATAAAATTCACTCAAGAGCAGTCTTTGCACTTTACAACTATCAAAACTTAAATGACGGAGGCAGCAGCGATAATGGCACAAGTCGAACACATAAACACAAATAAGTGCAGTAGGTGCCAAAAAAATTATGTGTCACTCACCGCCCTCGCAAGTTGGTATAGTCAGTGTAAACCGTGTCACAAGAGGGAGAAGAGGGAGAATTATTCTTATGATTCTTCTTGCGCTCAGGCGGTGGAAGATGATTACTACATGTCAACGTTTTCTCCTCGTGACTATGAGGACATGAAGTATGAGGAATTAGTGAGGCGCGATGAGGAATTAGTGAGGCGCGATAGACGGCGGCACGCCATCAAGCTCATGTTTCCTGAGCAGTTCCCGATCATTTCCTTAGCAGTTTAGCAGCTGCTCACGGACTCTTAGAAATTATAAAATTTTTTATAGTTTCTTTAATATTTTATTTAATTGATCATTTAAAAAAGTTCTAATAAGTGGATTTTTAAGATTTTTTAGAATCGTTCTTTAAAAAAAATTTTATACATTTATCTTAGTATCGTGTCTATAAATATAATTTTTTCATGAATAAATTATTAAATTTAATATCCATTCTTTTGTTCCACATGATGGTATTCATCCTTTGAATAAAGAATTATACCTAATATAACTTTATTAGAATCAACTATAGGTTTAATTGTTTTAGGACTACCTCTAATATAAGAAATAATACATTTATGTTTGCAATAATTTAGTTGAGGATTTTTTAGTGGATTTGTTCATAACTTAAGGAGAAGTACTTCCATCTGCATCTAAGTTTGAAGAATTGATAAATCTTGCTCTTAAGGAATTTAAAGAATCTTCAGACCCAATTCTTGAAGGTATGTTTTCCTACTGTTTCCAATTTAATGGTCATTAAAAAGAGAAAATTATTATGAATATTAATTCTATTTCCTTTTTAATTTAAGTAAAGTAGCCATTTTTTTATTAGTATTAGTATTAGTATTAGTATTAGTATTAGTATTAGTTTGTTCTTCTTTATCTAAAATTATATTATTTTTACTAATTTCTAAATTCATTGAATTATTTTTAATTGCTTTATCATCTTCAGGTATAACTGGATTATCAGGCAAATCTTTTATATAATCAATATTATTTGTGGGATTATTAAAATATTTAATATTTAATAAATATTCAAAAGCTTTTTTGCCCTTTAATGATTGATTTAATTCAGTATCTACAATTGTAGGAACAATATCAATTTCTTCGGGTGGATTTATATTATCAATATTAATTAATTTAAACATTGATTTTATATTATGTTTATCTAAATATAGCATCATATTTCCACAATATTGACATTTATCAGAATAAAATATTACTTTCATTATTATATTATATAAAAAAAAATCTTTATATAATTATAATGAACCAATTATATGGTGGAACAATATGTCCAGATATTAAAAATGGTTTTCATCAAGCTTCTACAACCTGTTGGCATGATAGTTTATTAATGATATTTTTATATGGTGATTTAGATTGTGATAATATTATTCAAGATATGGTTTATAATAAATTTAATGATTTAAAAAAATTAAGAGAATTTATTTATTATGATAGACCAGCATATTTATTACCACCTAATATTACAAGTGATTTTTTACGTGAATTTCAAGATGAAAGTTTAAATTATTTTAGAAATATAGTTGAAAAATTTTCAAATAATTATGATCAATTTCAACCTAAATTAAAAAGACAAATAAGTTGTGAATCAAGTAAAAATAGTATTGAAATATTTTATAAAATTTATAATATTAATATAAAAAAAGATTATAAAAAACAATTTGAATTGCATAAACATTATGGTAATTATTATACAAATCTAATGTTAGTAAATTTTTTAAATTATTATTTTTTTAGTTATGAAAAATGTATTAATATACGTGCAATTGATAAAAATAATATATCTGAATTAAATGATATTATATTAAATAAACAAATAATTGGAATTAATATTGAAATTTGGAAAGATAAATCAGATATATTTCACATAGTATCATTATTTAAATGTAATGAAAAATATTTTTATTATGATAATGAACAAATAGAAAATGAATCAGTTTTTTTAGAATTTGATTGGATGGAAAATATTAATAAAATATCATGTCCTGATGATTTAGATGAATTATATAAAAAAATTTTAAATTTATATTCATCAAGTAATAAACAAAGAATTATAAATAAATTTATTCCTAGAATGTACATTTTGTTTATTGATAATTTTCAAAATAATTATATTAATAACTTAAATTATTATTATAATAATTATCCTATTATTGATAGAATTATTATAGGATTTAGAGATGAATTATTATTAAATTTAAAAACTACAAATGAAAGAAACACTTTGTTACATTTAGCATGTATTAATAATCATCTTGATATTGTAAAATTATTATTTGATAAAAATCCTGATATAAGTATCAATGATAAAAATATTAATGATAATACACCTTTACATTTAGCATGTATTAGTGGTAATAAAAAAATAGTAAAATTATTATTAGATAAAAATCCTGATTTAGATATTAAAAATATATTAAATAATACAGCTTTAAATTTAGCATGTATTAATAATCATTATGATATAGTAAAATTATTATTAGAAAAAAATCCTGACTTAAATATTAATAATAAAAATATAATCAATTATACGCCTTTACATTCAGCATGTGGTAATAATAATATTGAAATAGTAAAATTATTATTAGATAAAAATCCTAATTTAACAATTAAGAATAATAATGGAAATACTGCTTTACATGAAGCATGTATTAATAAAAATAAAACTATTATTAATTTATTATTAAATTTTAATCCTGATTTAAATATTATAAATAATGCAGGTGATTCACCAATAGATATTATATATAATAAAAAAGATATTGAAGTATTGAAATTATTATTAGATTCCAGAAATTTTGATATTAATAAAATAGACAAAAAAGGTAATACACTTTTAACAAAAGCATGTTCTGATAATTATATTGAAATAGTTAGTTTATTATTAAGTTATAAAAATATTAATATAAATAAACAAGATTATCATAATAATATACCTTTATTTATATCAATATCAAAAGAAAATATAGATTTAGTTAAATTGTTAATTGAAAATAATGCAAAAATTAATAATAAAGATTATTTTGGTAATACACCATTACATGTAGCATGTTTAAAATCAAACATTGATATAATAAATTTATTAATAGATAATTGTGCAGATGTAAATACTCAAAAATTTAATGGTTATACTGCATTACATTTAACGTGTTTCAATAATCAAGTAAATATTGTTAAATTATTATTATCTCATAATCCTGATTTAAATATTCAAGATGAAAATGGTGATACACCATTACATTTAGCATGTGTAAATAATCATAAAAATATAGTAAAATTATTATTATCTCATAATCCAGAATTAAATATTCAAAATAATGATGGTGATACTCCATTACATTTAGCTTGTGTTGATTTAAGTACTGATATTGTTGAATTATTATTATTTTATAATCCAAAATTAAATATTCAAAATATAGAGGGGCAAACACCTTTACATTTTGCATCTATGAAAGATAAAATAATTGTTGAATTATTATTATGTCATAATCCAGAATTAAATATTCAAGACAAATATGGTAATACTCCATTACACTATGCAACAATGTATAATGATGAAATAATTATTGATTTGTTATTGTCTAAAAACAAATCAACATTACTTATAAAAAATAATAAAAATGAAACTCCTGTTCATCTTGCAGTTGAAAATGAAAATGAAAAAATTAATTTAGCAATATTTAAATATTTAAATAAATATTTATTGTATGGTAATAGCAAATCTCTACACCCTAGTTTAAATTCTGTTTCTGAAAAAAATAGAATCCTAGATGATATATTTTTTAAGGAAAAATATATAAAATACGATTCTAAAAGAAATAGAATCCTAGATGATATATTT
>Ga0214921_10007200_pt1 | contig 14908 bp, 12 predicted proteins | sample LL1505_MetaG_FD_177992 | JGI IMG/M metagenome (GOLD analysis project Ga0214921, IMG submission 177992) | Freshwater microbial communities from Lake Lanier, Atlanta, Georgia, United States - LL-1505 | ecosystem: Environmental > Aquatic > Freshwater > Lake | place: USA: Georgia | collected... | reverse complement strand
TCTGTCGACAAATATCCCAATGCTGCGGGGCAAACGGGCACACGCTCGCTGACCGTGCCAAAGGATGCGGTTGGTGGCCCGAAGGAAGCCTCTGGCTGGGAGAGAGATCGGCGTCGTTTTGCCCAGGCAAAAGAGATGATCCTGAATCAGCTCAAAAATAACCCCAATTTGCGGCGTCTGGCGAACAAGCTTCGCTTCACGGAAACCGATGAAGGGTTGCGCATAGATCTGGTCGATGAATCAGACTTCTCGATGTTTGCGATGGGGACAACGCAGATGACGCCTGATGCCATGATGATGCTGCGCGAAGTGGGGTCGGTCATTCGGCAAATGCCCAATGGCATCAAAATCCGCGGGCACACCGATTCCGTGCCTTGGTCAGAGCACAATGGCATGAACAATTGGCGTCTCTCCGCCGAGCGGGCGGAGGTGACACGATTATTCTTAAGCGGCGTCCGAGTTAATCCCGCCCGGTTTATGCGGATTGAGGGCGTGGCGGATCGGGAACCCTATAACGCCCAGGATAAGTTTGATTCACGCAATCGGCGCATGTCGATCATCCTTGCCTGGAGCTAGTTGATGCTGGTGGGGGGTTAGCCGTTAAGCGCGTTGGCGGCACTTAGGACGGCCCGGACGCTGGCGGTTGCCACATCTTCGTCAATGCCGACACCCCACACCGTCTTGCCCGTATCGGTCACGCATTCAACATAGGCGGCGGCGCGCACCGTGCTGCCTTGGCCCATGGCGTGTTCGCTATAGTCGGCAATGTCGAGTTTCAGGCCAAAGCTATCCTGCAAGGTTGAGACAACCGACGACAAAAGGCCGTTACCCCGTCCGCTCACGGACTTCTCCTGCCCGTCGACGGTGACCTTGCCGGCAAAAATCCGTTCCCCATTGGGCGCGCGCGTTTCTTCATAATCGAGCAGTTGGAAATGCTGTGGCGTGTTGAGGCAATAGACGCGCTGAAACACATCCCAAATATCTTCTGCCTGCAATTCCCGGCCGGTTTCATCCGCCATTTGTTGGACATGGCGGCTGAAATGCGCCTGCATTTTCTTGGGCAGTTTCAGGCCCTGATCCTGCTCCAAAACCCAAGCAAATCCGCCTTTTCCGCTTTGAGAATTGACGCGGATCACCGCTTCATAGCTGCGGCCGAGGTCGGCTGGATCAATGGGCAGATAGGGGACTTCCCAAAAATCATCATTGCGCGCCTCTTGGGCGGCAAAGCCCTTTTTAATGGCGTCCTGATGGCTTCCCGAAAAGGCCGTGAACACCAATTCTCCCGCATAGGGATGGCGCGGATGCACGGGAAGCTGATTGCAATATTCCACCGTCTTAATGACGTCATCAATGTCGGAGAAATCGAGGCCAGGGTTGAGGCCTTGGGTGTACATGTTGAGGGCAACTGTCACGAGGTCGCAATTGCCCGTGCGTTCCCCATTGCCGAACAAGCACCCTTCAACACGGTCAGCCCCTGCCATCAGGCCTAATTCGGTCGCGGCAACACCCGTGCCGCGATCATTATGCGCGTGCAGGCTGACGACAACGGCGTCACGATTGGGCACATTGCAGCAGAAATATTCAATCTGGTCAGCATAAATATTGGGCGTTGCCGCCTCAACCGTTGCCGGCAGATTGAAGATGATCGGCTTGTCTGGCGTGGGCTTCAGAACATCCATTACCGCCGCGCAGCATTCAAGGCTAAAGTCGATTTCAGCCGTGGAGAAGGTTTCCGGTGAGTATTCAAAGCGCCAGTCGGTATCCGGCTGCTTGGCCGCTTCATCGTGCAGGAATTTGGCACCTGCAATCGCAATATCCTTCACCTGCGCCTGATCCATTTGGAACACGATGCGCCGCCAAGCGGGGGAGACTGCGTTGTAGAGATGGATGATCGCCGTGCGCGCGCCGCGCAGGCTTTCAAAGCTCGTGCGGATCAGGTCTTCGCGCGATTGGGTGAGCACCTGAATGGTGACATCATCGGGAATGCGCCCTGAGGTGACGAGGCCTGAGATGAAATCAAATTCCGTCGCCCCAGCACTTGGAAAGCCAACCTCAATTTCCTTAAGACCAACCTTGAGCAGCAGGTCAAAAAAACGGGTCTTCTTCTCCGCATCCATGGGGTCGATCAGGGCCTGATTGCCATCGCGCATGTCGGTGGACAGCCAACGGGGCGCTTTGGTGATCGTCTGGCTGGGCCATTGACGATCAGGCAAATTGATCTGCGGGAAGGGGCGGTATTTTGTGGCAGGATTAGGCAGCATGGTCTTTTCGCTTTAACGCTGATGGGGTTCTGGTCGATTTTCCCTTAGGCAGCGTTGCGTGCGGCAAGGCACGCGGGGCCGGACGCGCCTAAGGGCGCGTAAGTCGAAGAAGAAGGGCCGTCTGCGTGTGCATATGTGGTTTTCCTATGCGACGCAGGTTGGCGAATGTCCAGATTAGAAATGCACTGAAATATTGTGCCGGGCCGCGTCTTGGTGTCTGATGGCCAGATATAGCCATGGAGACGCTGACATGTCGGATGCCGTTACGCCCTTTATCCTCAATATGCCTGAAAGCGCGCTGGAGGATTTGCACCGACGGATTGATCATGCCCGCTGGCCAGAGGCGGAATTGGTTGAGGATTGGAGCCAGGGTGCCCCGCTCCACAAGGTCCGCGCGCTGGTCGATCATTGGCGACATCATTATGACTGGCGGCGCTGTGAGGCGCGGCTGAATGCGCTGGGCCAGTATAAAACTGAGATTGATGGGCTGGGCATTCATTTCCTCCATATTCGCTCCAAAGAAGCCAATGCCCTGCCGCTGATCATCACCCATGGCTGGCCCGGATCGGTGCTGGAATTTATGAAAATCATTGGCCCGCTGACCGATCCTGTGGCCCATGGCGGGCGGGCAGAGGATGCCTTTCACTTGGTGCTGCCCTCGCTCCCCGGCTTTGGCTTCTCCGATAAGCCAAAGGAAACCGGCTGGGGAATTGAGCGTATTGCACGGGCTTGGGCGGTGTTGATGGCGCGGCTTGGCTATACGCGCTGGGCCGCACAGGGTGGCGATTGGGGATCGGCCGTCACCAGCGCAATTGGGCAACAAGCACCAGAGGGGTGCATTGGCATTCACGTCAACATGCCCATGGCGCGGCCCACGCCGGAAGATATGCAATCCCCCAGCCCGCGAGAGATGCAGGCGTTGATGGCATTGAAGCATTATCAGGATTGGGATTCGGGCTATTCCAAGCAACAAAGCACAAGGCCGCAGACCTTGGGCTATGCGCTGGCGGATTCGGCCGTCGGGCAAGCGGCTTGGGTTTATGAAAAAATGTGGTCTTGGACGGACAATCAGGGTGCGCCAGAAGATGCCCTGACGCTGGATGAGATGATCGACAATATCATGCTCTATTGGCTGCCGGGTAATGCGACCTCATCCGCGCGGCTTTATTGGGAAAGCTTTGGCAGCTTTGTGCCAAAGGAAATTCATGTACCCACGGGGGTGAGCATTTTCCCGAAGGAAATTATGCGACCCACCCGCAAATGGGCCGAAGCGGTGATGCACAACATCGTATATTGGAATGAGCTGGATAAGGGCGGCCACTTCGCCGCTTGGGAGCAGCCGGACCTCTATGTGCAAGAGATCCGGACCTGCTTTTCCAAGATGCGGTAATTACTCAGCCGCCTCCAGCAATGCATCAGCCTTCGCTTTGGTGGAGGCCTTGTGCGCCTTTTCAAAGCACATGGCTTCGTCTTCAAGCGAGCCAAAGCGCAGGTTGCGAATGTCTTTCACATAGTCCTGATTCAGCTTCCAAGGCGCGGTCGTCGCTTGTTTTGGGAGGATGCCCAAAGCGCGCTCAAAATAGCCGGATGAAAAATCGACAAAGGGTTCAAGCTCAACCGTTTGGCCCTTGAGCCTTGGCACGGCAATCTTGGTGCCTGTCGCGTCCAGATGCTTCATCAAGCGGCAGGCATATTCAGATGTCAGATCGGCCTTCAGCGTCCAAGAGGCATTGGTATAGCCGAACCACATGAGCAAATTGGGCACATCGTTGAACATTGCGCCCTTGTAGAGAATCCGCTCGCCCGAATTGAACCGCTCTCCATCCACATAGGCTTCAAGGCCAGAGAGCATTTGCATGTTGAGGCCAGTCGCCGTGACAATAATGTCTGCTTCAAGCTCCTTTCCGGATTTCAGCAGGATGCCCTTTTCGGTGAAGCGTTCAATATGATCGGTCTCAATCGAAGCGCGGCCATTTGAGAGCGCCTTGAAGAAATCGCTGTCCGGGACAAGACACAGGCGCTGGTCCCATGGATTATAGGGCGGTGTAAAATGCTTTGCGACGTCAAAGCCTTCCGGCAGCATGTCCTTGACCATGCCGATCAGGCGTTCGGCCGATTGCTCCGGGCGCTTGCGCACCAGCTTGAACATAAACTGTTGCAGCAAGACATTGCGCCACCGCGTAACGGCATAAGCGAGCTTAGATGGAAGAACCTTGCGCAGGCCGAGTGCGAACTTATCTTCCGCCGGGCGAGAGACCATATAGGTTGGCGTGCGTTGCAGCATCGTCATATGCCCCGCACCGGCATCGGCCATGGCGGGAACGAGCGTGACTGCGGTCGCGCCGCTGCCGATCACGACAATTTTCTTGCCCTGATAATCGAGCTTTTCTGGCCAATGCTGCGGATGGACGATCTGGCCCTTAAAGTCGCCCATGCCGGGGAAGTCAGGCGTGTAGCCCTGATCATAATTATAATAGCCAGCGCACATGAAGAGCATATTGCAGCTGATCGTCATCGTCTTGCCATCGCGCGTGCCCTCAACGATCCAGCGGGCGTCTTCGCTTGACCAATTGGCCTTCTTCACATGACTATTATAGCGGATGTCCTTGCCAAGATCATTCTCTGCAATGGTTTCCTTGAGATAGCCCATGATCGCCGGTGCATCCGCAATCGCCTTGCGCGATGTCCATGGCTTAAAGCGAAAGCCGAGCGTGTACATGTCGGAATCAGAACGAATGCCGGGATAGCGGAACAAATCCCATGTGCCGCCGAAGTTTTCCCGACGCTCCATGATGGCAAATGTCTTGCCGGGGCAGAGCTTTTTGAGGTGTACAGCCGCCCCAAGCCCAGAAATCCCTGCGCCAACGATCAGCGCATCGACATGTTCAATTGCCATGGTCATCTATCCTATCTTTTGAACGGAAGATTTTGGCAGGATTTCAAAAGGTTTCAAGAGGCAACTTGACGTTTACGTCAAATCAATGGCCGATAGGCTGCCTTCGTCTCGCTCCCCTCCCGCAAGCGGGAGGGGATGGGGGAGGGCCGAGGCCCTATTTTTCAAATGCAATGCTAATGTCGATCTTCACGTCATCGCCGACCAGCGGAACATATTTGGCCATGCCCCAGTCGCTGCGCTTCAGCGTGGTGGATCCATGAAAGCCGATGGTTGCTTTCTTGGACATGGGGTTGGCTCCCGCGCCTGTAAATTCCGCGTCGAGCATAACGGGCTTGGTCACACCCAAAAGGGTCAGATTGCCCGTGATCTTGGCCTTATTCCCCTTGGCCTCCACCTTGGTTGAGACGAAAGTCGCGGTTGGATATTTTGCCGCATCAAGGAAATCTGCAGTCATCATGTGCTTGGTTAAGTCACCGCGCGATGTCGCCAACTCTGCAACCGGAATGGTAATGTTGACCTGTGCGTCATTGGGTTTGGCGGGGTCGATCTTGAGGCTTCCGGTTGGTTGACCAAAAATGCCGAAATAATCGTTGAAGCCAAAGTGATTCACGGTCCAGCGGATCTGCGCATGGTGATTATCGACCGCATAGGTGCCCGCGGCAACGCGCGACGGATCGACAACACCTGGAAGTTGCGGCGCGCCACTCTGCGCCAAAATGGGGGCCGCCGCGAGCAGGGGAAGGGCGAGCAAGAGGGACTTATTCATGGGGGGATCCTTTGGGCAAAAGAAAAAGGGCGACCCCAATGTCGGGGCCGCCCTTCAATTCGTCAAGTCAGCCCTGTGTCAGGGCAGGCTTGGATTAGTTCTTTGCCTTGTCGACCAGCTTATTCTTGGCAATCCAAGGCATCATTGCGCGCAGTTCCGATCCGACTTTTTCAATCGGGTGGGCGGCTGCTGCCTTGCGGCTGGCCTTTAGTTCCGGCTGACCGGCGCGGTTATCAAGCACGAAGTCCTTCACAAAGCGGCCCGACTGAATGTCAGCGAGAACGCGCTTCATTTCCTTCTTTGTTTCTTCGGTGATGATGCGCGGGCCGGTTTTAATGTCGCCATATTCCGCCGTGTTTGAGATGGAATAGCGCATGTTGGCGATGCCACCCTCATAGAGAAGGTCGACGATCAGCTTGGTTTCATGCAGGCACTCAAAATAGGCCATTTCCGGCGCGTAGCCCGCTTCGACCAGCGTTTCAAAGCCGGCCTGAATCAAGTGGGTGACGCCACCGCACAGCACGGCTTGTTCGCCGAACAGATCGGTTTCGCACTCTTCTTTGAAGTTTGTTTCGATAATGCCTGAACGGCCGCCACCAACGCCAGAGGCATAAGCAAGCGCAATGTCATGCGCGTTGCCCGAGGCATCCTGATGAATGGCGATCAAGCAAGGCACGCCGCCACCCTTCACATATTCACCGCGCACTGTGTGGCCAGGGCCTTTTGGGGCAATCATGATCACGTCGATATCGGCGGGTGCTTCTATCAGGCCGAAGTGAATGTTGAGGCCATGGGCAAAGGCAAGAGCCGCGCCCGGCTTCATATTGCCCTTCAGATCATTGTCCCAAATGGCGGCCTGATGCTCATCGGGGGCCAAGATCATGATGATATCGGCCCAGGCGGCAGCGTCCGCGTTTGACAAAACCTTAAAGCCAGCACCTTCGGCCTTGGCCGCCGTTGCAGAGTCAGGGCGCAGCGCAATCGCAACTTCCTTAATGCCCGAATCCCGGAGGTTCTGAGCATGGGCATGGCCCTGGCTGCCATAACCGACAATTGCGATCTTCTTGTTTTCGATCAGCTTCAGGTCGGCGTCACGATCATAATAAACGCGCATTTTTATTCCCTTCAAAATCCTTGCTCTCCATGAGGGAGAGGGTGTTCATCAAATGGCCAGTTTCCCCCGGGCCATAGCAACGATCCCGGTTCGTGCAACCTCAACAAGGCCAATGTCCTGCATCAGCTCTACGAAACGGTCGATTTTGGTCGATGCGCCCGTCACTTCAAACACGAAGCTTGAAATGGTCGTATCCACGACATTGGCCCGAAAAACCTCGGCAAGGCGCAGCGCCTCAATCCGGTGATCGCCCGTGCCGGCGACTTTCACCAACGCCAGTTCCCGCTCCACATGATCGCCGAGCAGGGTGAGGTCGGTCACCTTATGCACCGGAACCATGCGATCCAGCTGGGCGACGACCTGCTCAATAACGGCCGGTGTTCCTGCGGTGACGATGGTGATGCGGCTGATCGAGTCATCCTCGGTAATGTCCGCAACCGTCAGGCTTTCAATATTATAGCCGCGCGCGGTGAACATGCCCGCAATGCGGGCGAGAACGCCGGGCTCATTCGTCACAGTGACGGACAGGGTGTGCCGCTCTTTGGGGCCTTCTTTGATATGCATGTTACACCAGCGCCTTTGCTTCGTCGTCCAGTTCGCCAGACACTTGGTCATCGGCAAGGATCATATCGGTATGGGCCGCCCCCGATGGGATCATCGGGAAGCAGTTGGCAAGTTTTGCAACGACGCAATCGACAATCACCGGCCCGTCATGCGCGATCATTTCGGCAATGCCGGCTTCCAGCTGATCGGGAGTCTCAATGCGGATGCCCTTCCAGCCATAGGCTTCGCCCAATTTCACAAAGTCGGGCAGTGCATCGGAATAGCTTTCCGAATAGCGGCTGGAATAGGTCAATTCCTGCCATTGGCGGACCATGCCCATATATTCATTGTTCAGAATGAAGATCTTGACTGGCAGGCGATATTGGGTCGCCGTTGCCAATTCTTGAATATTCATCTGGATAGAGGCTTCGCCCGCAATATCGATGACCAGCGCATTGGGGTTGCCCAATTGCGCGCCGATGGCGGCGGGCAGGCCATAGCCCATCGTGCCCAGACCACCCGAGGTGAGCCATTTATTGGGCGATTCAAAATCGAAATGCTGGGCCGCCCACATTTGGTGCTGACCCACTTCGGTTGTGATGATGGGATTTTTCAAATGGGTCGCTTCCCACAAGGCGCGCACGGCGGCTTGGGGCATGATCTCGGTCGTCGAGGTCGGGTAAGAGAGCGACTTTTTCGCGCGCCATCCGTCAATCTGCGCCCACCATTTGGTCAGGTCAGGCTTTGGATGCTGGCGTGCCTTCCACAGCTTCACCATATCTTCCATCACGCGGCCGACATCGCCGACAATGCCGAGGTCAACCCGCACGGTCTTGTTCATGGAACTGCGGTCAATATCGACATGGATCTTCTTGGCATGCGGCGCAAAAGCATCCAGACGGCCCGTCACCCGATCATCAAAGCGTGCGCCAAGGCAGAGGATAAGGTCCGCTTGGTTCATCGTCCAATTGGCCTCATACGTCCCGTGCATGCCCAGCATGCCGAGCCATTGATCGCCCGACGCCGGATACGCGCCAAGCCCCATTAATGTCGACGTAACAGGCGCACCCGTGATGCGCGCAAGTTCCCGGAGGATTTGGCTGGCCGCGGGGCCTGAATTGATGATCCCGCCACCGGTATAGAGAATGGGGCGCTCTGCGGCCGCCAGCATCTCAACCGCTGCTTCAATCAGCTTGGTGTCGCCCTTTACCTGCGGGCGATAGCTTGGGTGCTGGATCGTGCCGGGCTTTTTATAAGGCGCGGTTGCGACCTGCACATCCTTTGGAATGTCAACAACGACAGGGCCGGGGCGGCCCGTTGTCGCAATGTGAAAGGCCTCATGAATGATATCGCCCAACCGGTCGGGCGACTTCACGAGGTAATTATGTTTGGTGCAATGGCGCGTGATCCCAACTGTATCGGCTTCTTGGAACGCATCACTGCCAATCAGGTGTGTTGCCACTTGCCCGGTGATGACAACCATCGGGATAGAATCCATCAGGGCGTCGGTAATGCCCGTGACGGCATTGGTCGCGCCGGGGCCAGAAGTCACAAGCACAACGCCGGGCTTCCCCGTCGCGCGGGCATAGCCTTCGGCCGCATGGGTGGCCGCTTGTTCGTGGCGCACAAGAATGTGGCGAATGCGCTTCTGCTGAAACAGGGCATCGTAAATGGGGAGAACCGCCCCGCCCGGATAGCCAAAAATCAACTCAACGCCGAGATCGCCCAGCGCCTCAATGAGGATATTGGCTCCTGACCTTTCCTTAGACATGTCTACTTTCCTACGCGCCAAAGCGCCCCTGTTGCACCGCGTCAGAAATGACGCAAAGCGAGCGCCCTAAGGACAACAAATGATTATGTCAACGCGTCTTCGCGTAATTTTATTGCAAATTTATCGATCAAGTCGTTATCTAATGCTTGTTCCAATCGCGGCCACTCAGCCGGAGACTGATTGCGAAACCAGGTAAACTGGCGCTTTGCATAATTGCGGGTGGCTCTTTGGCCCTGTTCAATTGCTGCATCGCGGGAAAGCTGGCCAGACAGCATCGCGGCAATTTCCGGCACGCCAATGGCCCGCATGACAGGCAAATCAGGGTCTAGGTCGCGGTGAAGCAGGGCTTCGACTTCCTCAATTGCGCCCTTCTCCATCATCTGGACGAAGCGCTGATCACAACGCGCATAAAGCCAATCCCGCGGGGGCAGCAGGATGAGGGGGTGCAGGCGGATCTTATCGCCAATTCCTCCCACAAGGTCGCTCTGCCAGTCGGATATCGGGCGGCCAGTGGATCGCACCACTTCAAGGGCGCGGCAAATGCGGGTGCTGTCATTGGGGGATAGGCGGCTCGCCGCCTCAGCATCTTCGCGCGCCAAAGCCTGATAGGCGTCTATCAGCGGAAGGGCGCGAATATCGGCGCGGATCAAGGGGTCAATTTCTGGCACCGGGGCAATGCCGTTCAATAAGGTGCGTAGATAAAGCCCGGTGCCCCCAACGAGAATCGGCAGCCGCCCTTGCGCCGCGCTGTCCAATATGGCGGCGCGTGCTTCCGTGGCCCATTGCGCCGCAGAACAGCTATCTGCCCCATCAATCGAACCGAACAAGCGGTGCGGGGCCTGCGCTTCTTCTTCTGCCGAAGGGCGGGCGGAGAGGACGCGCAAATCCCTATAAACTTGGCTTGCATCGGCATTGATGAGGGTCGCCGGGGTCAATTGCGCCAAGGCGAGCGCCAATCCGGACTTGCCGCTGGCCGTCGGCCCTGCGATGAGCGCGACGGTAACGGGTGGATCGGGAAAGTTCATGTTCACAGCAACGCTCATCGCAGCAGACATGTTCGATATAGGGGATATGTCAACTGCAACCGACATGGTGGCCGCCACAGGGGCAAATGTCCGTGCGGCCCGCTGGCTTGACCCCCTGAAGGCCATCGACCTTGATTTTGAGGGGGATGCCGCCGCCGTTCGGGCAGCAGCCGAGGGCGCTTTTGCGAAAGCAGATGCCATTGTTCAGCGCAGCGAAGGCCGGGCGCGCCGCTTGATCGTCGCCGATATGGACTCAACCATGATCACCATTGAGTGCATCGATGAGCTGGCGGATTATGCGGGCATTAAACCCCAAATTGCCGAAGTCACCGAACGCGCCATGCGTGGGGAGCTGAACTTTGAAGAGGCATTGCGCAGTCGGGTCGCCTTGCTGGAGGGCCTGCCAGAATCAGCCATCGATCAGTGTTTGGCGGAACGCGTGAAGATCATGCCGGGCGCGCGCGCCCTGGTGCGCACCGTGCGGGCGCAGGGCGGCAGTGCCATTCTCGTCTCTGGCGGATTTACGCGCTTTGCCGAACCCGTGGCCAAAGAAATTGGCTTTAACCGATCGGTCGCCAACCGCCTCGGCATAAGCGGCGGTGTGCTCAGTGGCACAGTGGAAGGCGCTATTGTCGGCGCTGCAACCAAGAAACAGGTTCTGGAGCAAGCGGTCATCGACCTTGGCCTGTCTCCTGCAGACAGCTTAGCCATAGGTGATGGCGCAAATGACATTCCGATGATTGAGGCGGCCGGACTTGGCGTTGCCTATCATGCCAAGCCGAAAACAGCCGCCGCCGCACCAGCCCGAGTGGATCATGGCGATTTGACGGCCATTCTGTTCGCGATGGGCTATCCCCGCGCGTCGTGGGTCTTGGACGACCAATAGGCGCTAGCCGAGGATGCGGCCGCCCTTGATCGTGGAGATCACGCGGCCCTGAACGGGAATTTTGTCAAAGGGGGTATTGCCCGCTTGCCCCACAAATTTCGTTGCATCAATTTGCCAAGGGGTGCCGGGATCAAACAAGATCACATCCGCCGGTGCGCCGGGGACCAGTTGTCCACTGTCGATGCCCAGCAGGCGCGATGGGTTAAGCGCCAATAGCTCAAACAGCCGTTCCATTGAGACAAGGCCGTCGCGGACGAGGCCGAGGGCGAGCGCCAGCAAGGTTTCCGCCCCCGCAGCCCCCGGATCGGCGTCGGCAAAGGGAAGCCGCTTTGCCTCTGGCCCGCGCGGGTCGTGGGCAGAACAGAGGACATCAATCGTGCCGTCGCTTATGGCTTCAAGACAGGCCTGACGATCCGCCTCAGACCGCAAAGGTGGGCTTAATCGGGCAAATGTGCGGAAATCATTAATGGCAATTTCCGACAGGAAGAGATGCGTCGGCGAAATGCCGCAGCTGATGGCAAGGCCCTTGGCCTTGGCGGCCCGAACCAGATCAAGGCCTTGGCGGGTCGTGACCGAGCGGAAATGGATGCGGGCCCCCGTCATGTCCGCCAGCATGATGTCGCGCGCAATCGCCATCGCTTCGGCTTGGGCAGGGGCGCTGGCCAGGCCAAGGCGGCTGGCCGTTTCGCCAGAGGTCGCAACTGCGCCCGCCGTTAATCCGGCATCTTCGGCATGGCTGATAATCGTCAGGCCAAGCGAGGCGGCATAGGTCATCACCTTCATCATCACGCCAGAATCGGCAATCCAGCCGCGGCCTGTTGCAACCGCTTTAGCGCCTGTCTTGCGCATCATGGCATATTCGCCAAGTTCCTTGCCATTCAGGCCGCGCGTGGCGGCGGCCAGCGGATGTACCCAAAGATCGGGCTTCGCGGCCAAGGCGGCGCGTTGAACAATGCCCGGTTCATCGAGAACTGGGGTCTGATCTGGCATCAGGGCAATCCGCGTGATCCCGCCCGCGATGCAGGCCCGCTTATCGACAGAAAATACCCCCAGATCGACAATGCCGGGCGCGACATGGGTCCCCTTTGCATCGATGATCGTCGCCCCATTTGGGATGGGCAGATCGTGCCCCGCAATGCGATCCCCTTCGATCAAAAGGCTGGTTCCGCCGCTCAAGAGACAAGCGTTGGTGATGGCGATATGCTGGGTCATGCCTTGCCCCTCCGGCTGCGCGTCAGGACATCAAGGCAGGCCATGCGCACGGCAACCCCCATTTCCACCTGTTCGGCGATGACGGATCGATTGACGTCGTCCGCCACATCGCTGGCGATCTCAACACCCCGGTTCATTGGGCCGGGATGCATGACAAGCGCATCAGGCTTGGCGCGTTTCAGCCGCTCATAGGTCAGGCCATAAAGCGCATGATATTCGCGCAGAGAGGGGATGAACCCGCCTTCCATCCGTTCGGTCTGAAGGCGCAGCATCATGACAACATCCACGCCCTCTAGCCCTGCATCCATATCGGTAAAGGCGGTGACGCCCATTTGCTCAATGGCTGGCGGCATTAGGGTGGCGGGTGCGATAACGCGGACTTCGGCGGCCAGTGAGGTCAGCGCCAAAATATTGGATCGCGCAACCCGACTGTGGAGAAGGTCGCCACAAATGGCGACTTTCAGTCCCTGAAACTGACCCTTGCGGCGGCGGATGGTGAGGGCATCGAGAAGCGCCTGGGTTGGGTGTTCATGGCGGCCATCGCCCGCATTCAGCACCGGGCAATCCACCTTATCCGCAATGAGCGCAACCGCGCCGGACGAGGCATGGCGAATGACAATCACATCGGCGCGCATGGCATTGAGGGTGATGGCTGTATCGATCAGCGTCTCCCCCTTTTTCACGCTGGACGTGGCGGCGTGCATATTCACAACATCCGCGCCAAGCCGCTTTCCCGCAATTTCAAAGGACAGGAGTGTGCGGGTCGAATTTTCGAAAAAGGCGTTGATCTGGGTCAGCCCAGACAGCCGATCATCATGTTTCGTCAGGGATCGATTCAGCGTCACCCATTGTTCTGCTTCATCCAGCAAAAACAGGATTTCATGCGGCTGTAAGCCAGCGATACCGAGCAAATGCCGGTGCGGAAAAAGTGGCGATGTCATTAAAGCCCAGCGTTAGCGCCCGCTATGGCCCCGGGTCAAGCACTGCGGATGCTTTTAGAGCTTCTGGTCAAATTCAGGCGCGCCCATGGCCAGCGCATCAATGACCCCTTGTAAGATGTAAGAGGCGGCCGCGGAGTCGACCCGCTCCGCCCGTTTTGCGCGGGACAAGTCGGCGGCAATCATCGCGCGCTCGACCGCTTGGGTTGACCAACGCTCATCCCACAGCAGGATGGGAAGGCCAAGATCCGCGATGTTTTTCGCAAAGGCGCGGGTTGATTGCGTGCGCGGGCTATCCGTCCCATCGAGATTAAGCGGTAGCCCAACGACAATGCCCTTCACCAATTGGGCCGCAATAAAGTCACGCAACTTTGCCCGATCCACGCTGAACTTGGTGCGCCGGATGAGATCAGCGGGGGAGGCGATTGTCCACCCGGCATCACACAGCGCCGTGCCAATTGTCTGCGTGCCGACATCTAGGCCGATCAAGCGACCTCCCTGCGGCAAGGCGCTTCGAAAGTCCTGAATGCTCGTCATTGTTTCGCCAGAAATGCGGCCGTCCGCCGGGCCGCATCCGCGCGGATATTTGCCCAGAACAAGCTATAGTCATAAACGTGATAGTTATTGCCGGGCAGAACAAGCGGCCCGAGATCTGGCCCTTCGCCAATCCGCACATATCCCTTCTCATCGCAGCGTGCAGGTGCTGCCCCCGCAATCAATGCCGCAGACTCTTCAGTGAGCTCGGTACGCAACGTGCCTTTATTCGCAGATGCCGGGGCCATGGCAGAGCCACCCCCTGTGAGTGGATTGGTGCAGAGATAGGCATCTCCGCGTGATTTGTCCGTCAGGCTCGGCTGGGCATCAAAGGCTGCTGCCATATCTTGATAGTCCGCTGGCTCTGCAAAGCTTTGCCAGCTGAGGACGCAGCCGGTTTGCGCAGGCCCGGAACAGCCCGGAAGGCCAAGAGCGGGCAAATCAGCCCGGATCGAAATCGGCCATCCCACAGCATAAGCCGCGATAATCCGACGCGCGAGCGGCCTGCCTGCGACGCGATCTTTCAACAAATGGGAAAGGTGCAAAGCCCCTTGGCTATGCCCTGCTAGGATGATCGGCGTGTCCGGCTTTTGCGCGGCCAGAAACGCATCGAAGCTCTGAACAATGTCGCCATAGGCAAGGGCGAGCGCCTTTTCCCGATCCAACTGGTCGGTCAGAAACGTGCCAAATGTTGCTTGCCGATATCGGGGTGCCCAAATATTTCGGGTCGCGTTGAACACGCTGGCCTGATTGCGGACGTATCGCGCCGCGTTCTGATTGGCCTCCGCATCGTCGAGCGGCGCATTCCAATTGGCTTTCGACAAATAGCTTGTGGGGTGGAGGAAGAAGACCGCCACATCGCCTGCTAACTTTTTCTCGGCCCCAAGACCCGCTGGCCGCCAAAGTGCCGGATTGTTGGGCAAATCTGGCCGGGCAATCCACATTTTGGGGCTGTCATAGGC
>Ga0214921_10007199_pt1 | contig 14908 bp, 15 predicted proteins | sample LL1505_MetaG_FD_177992 | JGI IMG/M metagenome (GOLD analysis project Ga0214921, IMG submission 177992) | Freshwater microbial communities from Lake Lanier, Atlanta, Georgia, United States - LL-1505 | ecosystem: Environmental > Aquatic > Freshwater > Lake | place: USA: Georgia | collected... | reverse complement strand
AAAAAAAGCCGTCGTCATCGGCCGTTCAGTGTTAGTCGGACTTCCGATTCAAATAATGCTGACACACGCCAACGCCACGGTGACCTGCGTTCACAGTAAAACTCCAGACCCAGAATCTATAGCAAAGACTGCAGATATTTTGATCGCTGCCGCAGGTGCTAGGCATCTTGTTACAAAAAACTGGATTAAACCCGGAGCTACTGTCATCGATGTCGGCATTCACCGTAATCCTGATGGCAAACTCACGGGCGACGTCCAACCAGAAGACGCCAAAGAACTTGCGGGATTCTTCACGCCAGTACCAGGTGGTGTAGGCCCCATGACGATTGCCATGCTCATGGTCAATTGCCTTCAAGCCTTCGAAAACAGGCGAAAATGAAATATCTTCTGAAAAATGCCAGTTTCATGATGCGTCACGGCATTAACTTCTGGGGGCCATTTCTCGGAGCTGGTATTAAAGTTATTTCAGCCAATGAGAACTTTACTCGGATAGAAGTCGCTCTTCGCGAACGCTGGTATAATCGCAACATTGTTGGAGTGCACTTTGGCGGATCACTTTATGCCATGTGTGATCCGTTCTTTATGGGGATTTTACTTCAGCACTTAGGACGAGAGTTTATAGTCTGGGACAAAGCAGCAAGCATCAGATTTAAGCGCCCAGCCAAGGGGACCGTGACTGCTATTTTTGAGATTCCTTTTGAAGAGATTCAAAGCATTCGAAGCAAAGCCTTGGAGTCCGAAAAAATAGAACCAGTCTTCAAGGCCCTGATCCGCGATGAGGCAGGTACTGTCGTTGCCGAAGTCGAAAAAATTCTTTACGTCAAAGCCAAGTGTCGCAAGTAGATGTCTATTGATATTTAGCTACGGGCTTTGTTGTTCTTCTGCCAACAAGCATCACCACAAAAACACCTTGCTCTTGCTTGGTGACCACGAGCCCGGCCATGTCAGCCTTTGGGTTCAGAATCAAATCACGGTGCGCAGGCGACATCCATAAGAGTCCTGCCGCTTCGGCAAGATTATTGCCACCAACGCGGTTTTCGCCGAGGCCCTCGATGCCATGTTTCAAAAGACTGATCTTAGCAGTATTCAATGCTCGCAGATCGTGACGAATAGACTGGCCATTCAGCAGGCCGCGCGCTGCATCTGTAAGTTCACTATCCAATTTGAGCTCAGGCAATCTTTCTTCAGTTCGTTTTTGATTAATCCATGCGAGTAATTCAGCTTCAGTAAGAAATCCCCCAACAGGAGGAATATCACTGGCATTGCTCTTGGCTCCGCCCACCGGAATCAACGCCCATTCTCTAGGTCCAGATGCCGAGAACATCTTCGGAGAGCAGAGCACCGACGCATAGCCTTTTGTCTCCGGTAATTGGCCGGCGAGCTCATCGGTTACGGGCACCATAAATGACCTGCCTTTTTTTTCTGGAACAAAAAGGACTTTCACTGTTTTTTGGCCGCAAATAGACTTAGCTGACCGCGGCACAGAAATCACTGAATCTCTTATATTGACCGCCTCAGGTGCCGCAAACGCTGCGGCCCAAGCGTGGCCTTCCTGGCAGGTGCCGTAAGCAAAACCCAGGGATTCAGACCGCTGAGCTAGAGCTACGGCGCGTTCTTTAGCAGTGGAATTGGCAATCTTAGCGCTAGGATTTTTTGGTTTGAGTGTCACCACGTCAACTTGAGCATCAAATAATCCATTTGCCATCAAGTCTGTGGCCGTAGCAGCGCGCTCACATAGAACACTGGCCAGCGTCTGAGGTACATTGCGCTCACGCGGCCACGAACTCTCACCCGTTGCCGCTTGAGAGGCTGCCGGCGAAAATACAAAAAAACCAGCCGCAAAGGATATCCATCGTTTGGAGGCTGGTTTTCTCATTTAAAACCTCGCGTTGTTATTTAATCTGTAAATTATTTCATTTGGCCGTCGATTAATTTAAAAATCGTGGCTTTTTGCATATTGGAAGTTCCTTCATAGAGCTTACCAATCTTAGCGTCACGGTAGAATTTCTCGGCCGGGAATTCTTTGATAAATCCGTAACCGCCGTATACTTCAAGGGCTCTTGACGCCACTTCTTCTGCGACGTTGCCTGCGTAGAGCTTCGCCATAGCAGCTTCCTTGACAAAGCTCTGGCCAGCGTCTTTAAGACGTGCAGCGTTATAAACCATAAGTTTTGCGGCCTCAATTTGCGTTGCCATCTCAGCAAGGTCAAACTGCATGCCCTGAAAGTCTCGAAGCTCTTTACCAAATTGCTGACGCTGTCTTGCATACATCATGGCGCCAGCGTGCGCACCCTGGGCTAGTCCAAGCATTTGCGCGGCAATGCCGATACGCCCTTCGTTGAGCGTTTCGATGGAAATTTTGTAGCCTTTTCCAACTTCACCGACGACGTTGTCTTTTGGAATCTTGACGTTATCCAAGATCACTTCACAGGTTGATGAAGCGCGTATACCAAGTTTAATTTCTTTTTTGCCAACCGAGAAGCCTGGCATGCCGCGTTCACAAATAAATGCCGTGATACCTTTGTAGCCAGCATCTGGATTTACATTGGCAAAGACTACGAAAATATTCGCTTCCTTTGCATTCGTGATGAAAATCTTTTTACCTTCCAAACGCCAGTGCGTTCCCTCGTCATGAGCGCGAGCTTTCATGGCAAATGCATCAGAGCCACTGTTGGGCTCAGTCAGACAGTATGAACCAACGTCTTTACTGCAAAGACGGCTCAGATATTTCTTTTTCTGCTCCGGTGTACCCCAGCGCAGGAAGATGTTGTTAACCAGAGTATTTTGAACATCACAGAGCACTGACACTGAAGGATCAACTTTGGCAAGGGCTTCAATAGCGAGGATCGACATGAAAAACGATCCGCCAGCGCCACCAAACTCTTCAGGGACTTCAATGCCCATGAGGCCCATTTCAAACAAACCGTCGATCACCGACTTGGCCATCATTTCTGATTCGTCCATCTCGTGAACTTTTGGCTTTACGACTGTGGCTGCAAATTTCTCGACCTCTTTAACGAACATCTGTTCATCGTCGGTCAAATGGGTCAGGGGTCCAAATTTCATGACTGCTCCTCCGAGGGAAATTCTTTACGGATGAGGCAATGTTTTATCTGTTTTTCGGCTAATTTGCACCAATTTGGGACGAGATGGCTCAATCGTACGGCCCTTAAGCCCTGCAAACCGGCGAATAGCCGTGTCGCGGAGGGCTGAAACCTGATCTATGGTGCTTTTGAAATGGATCATGCCTATTTTATTAGCAGACTCTCCCCCTTGGGCTAGGGCCGTTGCCAGGTCGCGACACTGCTCTGCGAGCTTGCTTGATTTTGTTTTCAGGTCCTCATTCAGACCCCTGAGCATTTTATTTTCTTCCGGGAACACGTTCGGCACCGAATAAAGACTCAAGCAGTCCGACAACGCCCGCACGGAAGGATTATCTCTGGCGTGATCCAGGTTGATGCCCAAGCGTGATTGAAAGCTTCCACTAGCCGACCAGTTTTCATCGGCAGTTCCCCGGGCCTCATACTCCAATTTTAGCGCGTCTCTTTCACGGGCCACAGCGTCCATTTCTTTGCGAAGATTCTGCTCAAGTTCCTCGAACTGCCGCTTACGGATCGCTAGATCCACAAGATGCTTCGCCTCAAGATCAAGGGAATCACCTTTCGTAACGCCAGAAAACCTCGCCTGCAGTAAACGAAGCCACATCTTGCGATTTTGCAACGCCACATACTCAGCTGCGATGGCTTTGATCTTGCCGGTTAACTGCTTTGCCCAGTAGCCAAGTGCTGCATTGGCGCGGTTTCCCTGCTGTACTTTGCGGGCATGCTGGTTGATTTTGTCAGCCTCGATTGCAATGCGAGCAAGAGACTGATCAACGTGATCTCGGTCCTGGACCACAGCGCGAGAGACCATGGGATCTGGAGCAGACTCGGCAACAGTCATCATACCTACAATGACTTTTTCAAGTTGCGTTAATTGTTGATCCCACCGCGTCACTTGACTCATTGGCGCGCTCCCTTTTCGGATTTCTTATTTTTTTTCTGAGACAAGGGAAGTTTATTTTCTTGATTTTTTAAGGGCTGATGTTTCGCGTGCTGTTGATTCAGGTTTGAGTCTCTCGAGTCAGCAACTTCTTGGTTCATTGAAGTAGCTAGACGCCGTGCGACCACCAACCGCTCATTAGCAAGTTTAGCTCCACCCATCAGATGATCGGCTACGATTCTACCAGCCTCGGCCACGGCAAGAGGTTCGGGAGGAATTTTCTCTGGGCTCACCAGACGGCGGCTCATCGCATAATTAGAAAGCCACTGTTTCATCTCCTCATTACGTGCAATCTCACCGCGCAGCTTGGCTCGCATCGCTGTCACGCGACCGGTTGCGGCCTCAAACTCTGTGAAAGCAGCAATTAGATCTCGCTGGTTGGTTCGAGGATTTGGTTCAAGCCCGCCAATCTCTGAGCGAGAGATAAAATCTTCGACAACACCCCTTGCCTTACGCACTTTATCGATATCCTGATCAATGCGTCTAATTTGATTGCGTATCCAAGACAAACGCCAAATGAGCTTTAGCCAGCCTGCCGCATCGTGAACAGCATCCAAGGTCCACTCACCCACTTGCTGCAACTTAGACGCAATTTCCGAGGTGTAAGCCTTGGTGTCAGTGACAAATCTTGCGACAATTTTCTGCTCCATGCGCGAATAGCCGCTCATGACGGGCAAATCAAAATGACTCGGAAGCGCCGTTGGCATGGTTTGAGCGGAGGCAGCCTCTCTAAGCTTTTGAGCTTGATGAGTGGCCCTGCGAAGTCTTTTAAGTCTCGAGGTGTAATCGGCCTCCGTGATGACCCGTGATCGGGCCGCTTCCTGCAAATCCACATCAAGGGACTGCAAGCGATGCATTAATTCCTGGACTTGCGTAGCATCAAGGCCCGACATTTAAAGCGATCCTCCACGGTGGCAGAGACTTCTCATGTTCCTATTTTCGCAGGCTAAATGGGTTTTCCCCACGGGCAGAAGTTGCCTATCTTCTGTCGTTGTTTTTATTGAGCTGGACTGCTATTTTTTGCCCCAGATTAATTAGGGAGACACCGACCATGGCCGCGACCAAATCTAATAAACCTCTCGTGCAAGCAGCCCTTGGCCAACAACCCACTCGGTGGCCCGTCTGGTTTATGCGCCAAGCAGGTCGCTACCTTCCCGAGTACCGAGAGGTTCGGGCCGGCGTTGATTTTGTGACGATGTGTAAGCGCCCTGATCTGGCAGCTGAAGTCACCTGGCAACCGCTCAGACGATACGATCTTGATGCTGCCATTATTTTTTCTGACATTCTCATGCCACCCATGGCCATGGGCCAAGAGCTGACGTTTGATAAAGGTCATGGCCCAAGACTGAATCGCCCGGTGCGCACATTAGCAGATGTAAAGAGTCTTAAGCGGGCTGATGCCGATAAAGATCTTGGTTTCGTTGGGGAAGCCATCGCTCTTACTAAAACTAAACTTAAACCTGAACAGACGATGATCGGGTTTGCAGGTGCTCCGTTTACCGTTGCAAGCTACATGATTGAAGGGCAAGGTTCTAAAGAGTTCACAGAAGTCAAAAAACTAATTTTCTGTGAGCCTTCAGTCATCAAAGCCCTCCTTGAAAAACTATCAGCTGTCACTATCGACTATCTATTGATGCAAGTTAAAGCCGGCGCCGAGACGCTCATGTTATTTGACACGTGGGCAGGCCAAGTTAGTCCAGGTGTTTACCGCGATCTGATTTTCCCCTTTACCAATCAAGTGCTAGCCGAAGTAAAACGAACAGCAAATGTTCCTATGATCTATTATCCGGGGCAAGGAAGCGACCGCATGTATGAGTTGGCCGGTTGCGCAGCAGATGTCATCAGCGTTGATTGGCGAACTAGACTTTCTCGTGCAGGAAAAATCCTAACAGACGTGGGCCTAGACGTGACTCTCCAAGGAAATCTAGACCCCCAGGCTCTGTTAGCACCAGAAGCTGAACTACGCGCCATGGTGCGCGCCATGAAGGAAGAGGCAAGGTCTTCATCGCGGGCGCATATTTTCAATGTTGGTCACGGTTTGATGCCGCATATCCCACCAGAGTCATTGACGATCGTCATTGATGAACTGAGAAAATGAACAGAGAAGATGAACTTCGAAAAAATTAATCCAAGTTAAGGAGCAAACCCATGAAAGCATTTTGGATCTTTTTTGCCTTGGTCTTATTCAGTCACTGTGGCACCCACCAATCCCATGACTCTTCTAGTTCAGTCAAAACGATCCTTACGGCTAGCCCAGTGATGGCCAACTACGATGATTGTCGCGGTGTCGCACAAGGGGTTTATTCTTACTGCCGATCTTCAGACTGCCGCGGCGTCGTTATGAGAAACCTTGGCTACTGCCAGTCAAATGATTGTCGTGCCATGGTTATGGGAAACCTAGGGTACTGCACGACTGCCGACTGCCGAGCAGTGCTCACGAGGAACCAAGGGCTCTGTGAAACCTATAATTGCCGGGCGGTTATTCTGCGAAACCCAACCCTTTGTCGGTGAAAACAGCACTTTGCCTGGTGAGGTGCTATTCGATGGGTTATGGCCATTGGCCTTGACATTTTAAAGTCTTTTTAATAGAATCATGATCTATTTTAAAGGATTTTAAAATGCTATTAGATACCCAATATCGAGCCTTTTCAAAACTCTATCTGTTACTTTTATTCCTAATAACGGCAAGTTGTGGATCATTTGCAGATGCCACATCGAAGGCCTCTCAGCCAGTCGTCTCCATTTCAGGAGGCTCATCGCCCGGGACTTTATACCCTGCGCAAGTAACGCCACCACCTCTGCCGGTATCCGCTCCCGGGACGGCACTTCTTGGACTGCCCTCTGCTGCAACTCTTTATGTTGTAGTTTCTGGTAATGCAACTTGCACTGCGGGCACTCAGAGAAGCCCAGTGCCAGGGCTAATCGCTACGTCTCTATTTGAAGGTTTTAATGACGCCATACTTTCTAAAGGCATGGTTGGGCCGAATGACGATGTGATTTTTGCGTGCTACGAACGACTAAGCCCCATGATGCAAGTCTACGACTTAAGACTGCAGCCGCAAATGCTACCAATCGAACAGTCACAACTCGACGCAATTGTGTTGGGTCGTGTTTCATTATTTCAAAACATCGTGATCATAGGTCATTCATATGGTGGGTGGAAATCAATGAAACTCGCCACAGCGTTGCTGCAGATTCCAAATATTCAAGCACCATTTACACTTGTTACGATTGATCCCATCAGCAAGGTCCATTGCACAAGTCCACTAGATCCAGGCTGCCGCGAAGCTCCTCAAGACTTCTCACCGCAAGAATTACAACAGCTCAATAGCCGTACACGATGGCTCAACGCGGTTCAAGAACCTGCGGTTGTCTTGGGTTCAAAACCGATTGCAGCAGCCCACGTGAATCTTAAAATCGCAGGCAATCATTTCACAATCCCTAAAGATACGGGGCTTTGGCAAGCCATCGTTCAATTTTTAGGGCCGTAAGTATCTCGTAATCGACACGCCCCTTAAAAAACACCTCATTGACGGCTAAACCTCATGTATTTCCAGCTTAATCTGCCGGAGCAGTAGTTTTCCTAAAGGCCTGCACCTCCCGTGTCGATACCCCTGTAGAGGTGCGCTATGAAAAAACTATTTATTAATTTAATATTCCTGCTCGCGACAGCCCTCGTCATGCTCCCTCGTTGCTCGGACGCAAACTTTCAAGCGGGCGCAAATTCTGCCGCACAAGGTAAGCAAAAAGTAGTCCCAAAGCCACCTCCAGTCACCCCCGGGGAGAAAACCCTGAACGTTCGTTACGGCAATAGCGTAAAACCCACCGTTGCCGACTATCTTTTTGTCTTAGATAACTCCGTCTCGATGAAAAATGACGCTGCTAGTGTTGCAAGCGGTTTAGCCGCCATCAGTAAAGACACCTTCCCGGAGTCGGCACAAATAGCGGTTATGACGACTATGGCCGCAAAAGATCCTTTAGCCCAAAATCTGACAACTCATGCAGATATTAGTCGCTATGAATGTATTGATCTTGAACCGGGATTCTTGAGCTTTTACAACGGTGCGGCACAGGATAAATTCAAATCCTGCCCAGGCAATAAATATCAAAGTGTTTATGCTATCAAGGGATGCCCAGAATCATGGAACAAACCATTTGACGTCAACTCTGATGGCCAACGCTGTTTCTCTGCCGCTTTGCAAAATCCGTTTTATGCCGTTGGGTGTGAAGCTGGTCTTTTTGCATTAGAGCAAATGCTTGCACGCAATCAAGGAAAACCACTTTTCCGTGAAAATGCAGCCCTCAATGTCATATTCATCTCAGATGAACGCGAAGGCTGCAAAGCACCTGAGACGAGAGGAACCCCGGGCTCAGTTGGTGGCACAGCAACTGCACAGAGAATCAAAGACGCCATCTTCGCAAATAGTAAGATAGCTAGTCTAAGAATTAGCGGAATTATCCCGCCGACCAACATGATTCCAAATGACTCGCTAGGATATAACGAAGTCATCAGCTTCTTTAAAGGTATTTCAATTCCCATAACAGACGCTAGGATGAACTATAATGACATTATCGAAAAACTGATAAGCTCAACAGCCGATATCACACAAAAAGAATTCTCAGTGCCGGCCACAGCGCGCAAGATCACGACGGTATTAGTCGACGGACGCGTTCAACGTGAGGGACAAGACTACACTTACAATGCCGCATCTAAGAAGGTCTCAATGCCAGGACTTGATCCACAAAAGTCTGTTGAATTGACTATTAAATATCTCGAATGACACTCTAAATCGCTTCGCTAAGTATCGGCAAAATTTGCTGATCGGAATGCTCTTTATGGTGGCGTCTCACAGCGTCCATAATGACGCGTTCATTCGTCGCCAATGCCGACGGCAAAATAGTGAATGCTGGCAATCCAAGTTTGCGATTTATGAACAAAAGAGATTTTTGGTAAGGCGAAAGCTTTTGTACAAACAAATTCTCATTTCTGAGGTGAAAACAAATGAATGTGGTCTTCTCAATCTTTTGAACCGTCACATTTTGCACTTCCGACCATGGAATAAAGCCAACCTTCCACGCACTAACCTCTATGCCGCGTCCGTCCATCACAAGTTTAGGTTTTGAATCAATGAACATAAAAAAACCAAGCGGAATACCGAGACCAAAAAATAAAATTAACGTACTACCGGCCAACACCTGCCCCTGCATCATGGCAAATCGACCTAAGACGACAAACATCAGTCCACTTAAAACCAAACAAACGGCTCTTATTTTTGAATTTTTTAAGATCAATTCTTCCATATGGATCACCCCTTAAATCCAAGCTACCGAGCACACTAGCGCCCTCGCTAGGCACCCCTGAGGATTCGGCCTGATTAAACGGGGACACAAGTCACACATCTTGGGAGCCTCTTGCGATTAGCCCAGAAAAATTTATTATTCCAGCTGGTTAGCGGATTCATGCAAGATCATCTGCAATCGAATAACTTCAACTTTTGGACGTCATTGGTACGCATTAAAAATTAACAAGCATTCGATTGCGTTCGCCCAGCGTTTATAGAAGAATTTGATGCTGATCAGCAAAGTTTAGCCATCTTCAACTAATGAGGTGTGACGATGTTTTTGCAAAATTTTCCTCCCATGGGTGTCTACGAAACTCTGTTTAAATTTCAAGATGCCACGGGTCTTTATATGGGGGACAAAAACACCAGTCCTTGGGCTCAAGGTTTTCCACTGACCACGCAACTACCGGGCGGACCTGTTTTACCAGGTCAGGTAAATTTTGATGCCACTGATTTGAAGTATCCAGCTGCCACCGGAGTAACGACTCTGCGGCAAGCTATTTCCGAATACTATAATCATTTTTACGGCGCCAACATTACCGAGGATAACATTGCCGTCTTCGCAGGTGGGCGACCGGCTATTTTCGCTACGCTCATGTTTCTGCAAAAGGACGTGCGAGTCATGATCGAGGAGACAGAGTACACACCATACTATGACAAGCTAAAAATGCTTAATCGCGAGCATCAAATAATCCCAAGCAATCCGGCAAATCGCTTTAGACCAACTTTAGAAGAATACCGAGCGGCACGAAAATCGTGTGGAAGCCGAACTCTTCTCGTCAAAAGCAACCCCTGTAACCCAACGGGCGTCACCTGGGAGGGAAGTCATCTTAAGCAGCTCGTTGACTTTGCAGCAGAAGAGTCTCATGGGGCTATTTTTGATGAAGCTTACGAATTCTTCTCAGAAAACGGCCCAGTCAGCGCGATGCAGTATGCAAAAAATATCGAACATTCAAACATCTTCGTCATTGGCGCTGCAACAAAGGGACTGCAAGTTCCAGGTATGCGCACGGGATGGGTGATTGCGTCTAAAAAGCATATTGAGATTTTCCGTAACTTTTCTTCCATAGCCATGGGTGGTGTGTCGCGTCCATCCCAAATTTATGTCACTAATTTATTAAATATTGAACGCGTCACCCAAGCACGTCATGCTGTGGTGAAGTTTTATAACGAACAGCGCCAGCGCTATAAGCGTGGTCTTGAGGCCGCTGGCATTGAACTATTCACGGGTAGCGGCGGATTTTATCATTGGGGTAGGTTGCCACATCAGCTGACTGCAGAAGAATTTAACAAACGCTTATTTAAACACCGCGCAGCCATTCTACCGGGGACACTGTGCGACATGAATCGACTTGCCGAAAAAGGCATCCATAATCACTTTATCAGGTTCTCGTTTGGCCCCCTTAGCCTAGAGTCCTACAACCGAGATATTGAGGTCATTCAATCTTGCCTCAACTAGAGGAAGCTAAAAGTTAATTCCTAAACACGCAATCGAGGCTAGGTCTCCTGGTCCGGTTCGACTTTCCTGCTAATAATTAGAGGCTCACGACCCTGGCCATCACGTCTTTATCTGTTTGTTTTTATTGCATTATTTAGATCTAATTATGAGGATCAAAAAAAAACTAACAATTGAACCCCAATTTACCGATACGCTGAGTGCAGACAAAGATCATCTAGGAATTTTTATGAACGGCACGTCATTCAAAATCACCCTGACGCTTACCGCCATCCTGCTTCAAGGTTGTGCCACGACCTCGGCGTCTTCAAAGACCCATGCCCGGAAAAAACAGCGACAAGGTCAAGAAATTCCGTCATTAAGCGAGAGCTTTGCGTTTGACGACAATGAGTCCGCTATCGACGATCATATTCGCAAGCGCGGCAACAAAGCGCGCGGAACTCATGACTACTAACACACCCACCGCAGCCATTTTTACGCATGAGTCTCATCACTCACCACTCAAATGTAATCAATGCTTCCGATGAGTGTAAAATAAGCGCACGAAGTATCCGATTTTTCGGTGAATTTAAATTAAAATCCCGACGACTCTTCCTGAACAGATTTTAAAAAATCAGAGATTGCTACCGACTGATTCATCGCATCACGATAGCCAAGCTCAATCTGAGCCCTGCAAAATTCTGGCTCAAATAAAAGATATGAAACCATCTCGGCAGCGTGCTCAATAGGCCCCAGGCCATGGGTCAAAAAGCGAATGAACGGCGGAATCGAACCTTCAAACTCCATTGCTATTTCCGATATGTCTTTTGAGGGGCGGATCATCATAATCGGAATATGACGGAATTGAGATCCAGATGCCGGATGTCCTATCACTAGCTTATTGATTGCATCTAAGTTAGATAGATCGGACTCCAATCCGTCCATCAGCACAGCATTGAGTAGCACACTAAAAATTCTAGCCGCCGATGCACCCTCTTTGTCTGGGTTTCGAATGTCATCAAGCCGCATCTCTCTGCGTACACCGATCACAAACAAATGAGTCGCCCCCATACGAATCGCGGGCAAAAGCGGTGTCAAATTCCGAAGACAACCATCACCATAATAGCGCTTCCCAATCTTTACCGCCGGAAATAACAAGGGAATGGCTGAAGACGCCATGACGTGATCTGGCGTTAAACGCTGCGCGACCGCTGCACTTCGAGCTCCTGCCCAAATTTCGATATCAGCTCCGCCGTGTACAAAAGAAATACCTCGAGACGTCGCATACTCTGTGGCTGATACAGACACGCCACGGAGTCTGCCCCGGGCAATATTTTCGTCGATGGCATCTGCATTAGCGTGCTTTGAAATAAGATTACGTAGCGGTCTTGTATCCACTAAAGATTGCGGTTCTTTAGATAGGGCCATCCCTCCCGAAACGAGGGCCGTAATCCAACGAGCACCAATATAAGACAGTGACGCGGGATCCGTGCGAAACACTTTATTAGCGGAGATCTCCGACCAAACCTCACTGAGGCCTTGAACCGTAAGGTCAATGGCACGCAAACTCGAAGCTAGATAGGCGCAATTAATGGCGCCCGCGCTCAGACCCGACAATACTTCAAATGGCCACTCAAGCCCCGCACCATCTGCGATCATCCCAGCAGCTTTTAGGACGCCAGCTTGATAAGCACCCCGAGCGCCGCCTCCAGAGAGAACAAGCCCGAGGCTAGGTTTAGGATGGGATGCGACAATGGACGGCATATCTTACAACCAGTCATAATTTAAATGCATACAATCGTTCACCAGCCAGCGTCCATAAGGTGAATCCTTTGGACGATGCTAGAACTTTCATCCTTAAAATCAGTGCCTGCTGATTCTAATTCCTCAGCACTAAAGTATTCTTTTAAATGGGATTCAACGTATTGACTCTTTATCTCGTAGTGATTGAGATGCTTCTCTACATCCCTAAAATTTGCTTCCATTCGTTCATAGTTGAGGGACTTAAAGTCCCGGGCGATGAACCCAACTAATGACCCAATACTAGTTAACTCGCGCCTCAGGCTCTCAAACAATGCTGCTAAGACGGGAATTTTAAGCACAGATAGCTTAACCATGAGCTTTTCAAGCGCCAACTGATTCGCGGTCACACCAATACTAAGCTCATGGCACAGGTAGGCGATTGTCGGATCATTCCAGAACAGCAGCCCTGCATCGTTCCTAAGCAAATGGAAACGCCCGGCAGATAACGTCAACGATAAGTTCATCTTCTTAGAACCTCCTGCGACAAAGTGAGCACCCAAAAGGCCACCAAGAACCCAAGATGATGCGATGCAATTAACGTACCGGCCCCCTCATAGCAGCAGAGAGTAAACACCCAACAACTGGAGCCACTGCTGATTGTCCCTGAACTGGCAGACATCAATCCTAACATTCTGATTTTTCATCCTTTTCAATTTGGTATTCCCACAAATCTTCCGGCCTCCTTCAGGGTCTCCATCTTGTCTCCGATACGCTTTGGCACAAAAATACATTCCATGCAGAATTTAAAATTTGTGTTTGCGGAATATAGATCGAGGGATGCGTGAAGATTTTTTCGTTACTTGCTGAGCCAACATTTTCAAACAAGCTTGAATTTGAATACTCCATGACGGCCATATCAAGGCGTGAGCGTGAGTTTTCAAAGGCATATTTTATGTTAGCGCTCGTTTCACCATTATTTTTGGTTGCTCTGTGGTGGAGCGATTTAATAGGTCGAGATGAATTTTACTTCGTTGGAGCTGGGCAGTTACTTCAGGCCATGGTAGGGCTATATTTTTTGACGGCAAATCACGCGACTAATGCGATGCGATTTGCCGTCCTATACTCATTAATTTTCAGCCAAATTATATGGACCATTGGTGCACGAATCTCTATTCAAGACGGCGTAGCTAGTCAGTGGTTTGCCGGTCTTTGGATCGTCCATATATTTTTTGGTGGTTTAGTTTTCCCGTTTAGAAGTCATGTGCATCATATTTTATTTGCATTTATCTTCGGAACAACCTGCTTTGGGCTTGTAGGCTATCCAGATTTATTCTGGGGCATCGGAGCGTTATTTATTGCGCAGATTACTGGCCAAAACATTCAAATCTTAGCGCAACGTTTTTTGAAACGAGCCTCTATCAATCGCTACCGAGATGAATCCCGTTACGTGCCGCGTTACGTTCTGCTTAAGGCCTCAAGAGAGCAGCAAAGTCTAGAAACAACTTTTGTACCTAAAAACCGGTTCTGTATCTGTATTTGTTCGGATTGGCGAAACTATCAATCTCTAGCTAGCGACGAAAATCCACAAGTGCTCGGAGAGCGGCTTGCCCACTATTACGGCCGAATCACGGATAGGCTCAATAAAGACATTCCTGAAGGAAACTTCTTCATGGACTGGATTGCTGATGAGCTCTTCGTGGTTATTTTTTCTGAAGGCGACAAGCCAGATTTAATGCTTCTTGATAAAGGCTTTGATTTTGGTGTGTGGCTACTCTCAAATCGCCGAACTTTTGCAAGAGAGTTTGGTTACCCTTCAGGTATTGACGTCGGCATGTCATGCGGAGTTGCATCCGTTGGAATTTTCGGCCCCCTTGGTGGTGTGAAGGCCACGGCATTTGGGGTCATACCTGGCTATGCACGTCGACTTGAAACAGTCGCAAAGCTACTCAGGTCAGATTTTGGAGATCAAGACCGCTTGGTGCTTTCGCGTGATGCTGGTGATCTGATGCAGCTCGACAACACTCAGTTTAGTCGCTTTCTTCTCGCCGGACATTACGCCAACAAGGATGTCACTGATGCTGATGTCTATGTTTGGCCAAAGTTACCGTCGCTTGCAGGATCGGCATCAGTTGAAGAGGGAGAGGCTTGGAAAGAACAAGTCGCCAAAAGAGCCTAAAGAATCTATTAATTTTTTTACGGTAAAGCAAAAACCCCGAGGAATTTCTTCCTCGGGGTTTCCGATTACTGTAGATTGTAAATCAAAAGGCCTAGTAGATTTCTCTACCAGGCCTTCCTGATTTAATAGGCTGCGTTGTGCTACTCTCCCACACTTAAAAGTGCAGTACCA
>Ga0214921_10007198_pt1 | contig 14908 bp, 12 predicted proteins | sample LL1505_MetaG_FD_177992 | JGI IMG/M metagenome (GOLD analysis project Ga0214921, IMG submission 177992) | Freshwater microbial communities from Lake Lanier, Atlanta, Georgia, United States - LL-1505 | ecosystem: Environmental > Aquatic > Freshwater > Lake | place: USA: Georgia | collected... | reverse complement strand
ATGAATATATTCGTGGGGTAAAAGATTTGGGATGGGAACGATTTGATAAAAAAGTATGGCAACGTAATTATTATGAACACATTATTCGTAATCAAGAATCCTATATTAACATTTCAAATTACATAATCAATAATCCATCAAATTGGCAAAAAGATAAATTTTATAAACCATAATATGTATCATTTTTATTAAACATGTAGGGGCAGACCTGTGTGTCTGCCCGTTAAAATAATATTTATAATTTATACAGGGCGAACACGTAGGTTCGCCCCTACAATAATTTGTCCATTTAAAACATATGGCAGACACATAACTCTGCCTCTACAATATGCCCTGACAAATATAATTCTTCAAATAATCTATAAGTTTTTTCAAAAAATATCTTACTTTTAAATTAATAAAAAAATATTATTTATTCAATGAGTGTACATTTTCAAGTAATAGCCAAAGAGCTTTCAATCAGTGAGAAACAAGTAAAAGCAGTTAGTGATTTATTAGACGAAGGCGGAACAGTTCCCTTTATAGCCCGATATAGAAAAGAAGTTACCGGAAGTTTAGACGAAGTGGAAATTGCAGCAATTAGAGATAGAATTCAGCAATTGAGGGACTTAGATAAAAGGAGAGAAGCAATACTTAAATCATTGAAAGAGCAAAATGTACTTTCTGATGAACTTGAAAAGAAAGTAAATGCTGCCCTTACATTGTCAGAATTGGAAGATATTTATTTGCCTTACAAACCAAAACGCCGTACAAAAGCCACAATAGCCAAAGAAAAAGGCTTAGAGCCTTTGGCAAAAACACTTTTTGAACAACAAAAAGTAGATTTAGATGCTCTTGCACAAACCTATATCAATCAAGAACTTGAAGTGCTGGATGTGAACCAAGCTTTGCAAGGTGCTAGAGATATTATTGCCGAGTGGGTATCTGAAAGTGTGGAATCTCGTGTGGCAATGAGGTATTTGTTTACCGAAAATGCCATGATTAAATCTAAAGTATTAGCTGGCAAAGAAACCGAAGGAATTAAGTATAAAGATTATTTTGAATGGGAAGAGGCTTTGAAAAAAGTGCCTTCGCATCGTTTATTAGCCATGAGAAGAGGCGAAAAAGAAGGATTTCTTGCCTTAGATATTTTTCCTGAAGAAGAATTGGCTATCAATAAATTAGAAAACCTGCATATCAAATCGCATCATGAAACTGCCTATCAGGTAAAGTTAGCCATTACAGACAGTTATAAGCGTTTACTTAAACCAAGTATAGAAACAGAAGTTAGGCTAAACACCAAAAATAGTGCAGATGAAGAAGCCATTAGAGTTTTTGCAGATAATGTTAAAACACTTTTAATGGCGGCTCCTTTGGGACAAAAGCGTACTTTGGCCATTGACCCTGGTTTTAGAACTGGCTGTAAAGTGGTGGTTTTGAATGAACAAGGAAAGTTACTACACAATACTGCCATTTATCCGCATGAACCGCAAAAGCAAAGCTTTCAGGCTGGTGCCACTATTTTGGAATTGGTAAAAGAATATAATGTGGATGCCATAGCCATAGGAAACGGCACCGCTGGAAGAGAAACCGAGACATTTGTGAAAAGTTTAAAATTAGATAATGTATTGGTTGTGAGTGTAAACGAAAGTGGAGCTTCCATCTATTCTGCTTCTGAGGTGGCTAGGGAAGAATTTGCCGATTATGATATTACCGTTCGTGGGGCTGTTTCTATTGGCAGACGTTTGATGGATCCATTGGCTGAATTGGTAAAGATTGACCCAAAATCAATTGGAGTAGGTCAGTATCAGCACGATGTAGATCAAGGAAAACTAAAACATACTTTGGATGATGTGGTGATGAGTTGTGTGAATGCCGTGGGTGTGGAAGTAAATACGGCTTCTAAACAATTATTGACTTATGTGGCTGGTTTGGGCCCTTCCTTAGCTCAAAATATAGTTGATTTTAGAAATGAAAATGGGCCTTTTAAAACCAGGGCACAGCTAAAAAAAGTACCAAGATTGGGTGAGAAAGCGTATGAACAAGCGGCAGGTTTTTTAAGAATTGCCAATGCTACTAATGTTTTAGATGCCTCTGCCGTACACCCAGAAAGATATGATTTAGTGAAACTTATAGCCTCTGACTTAAACTGTAAAATAGATGATTTAATTGCTAAGCCAGATTTAAGAGCAAAGATAGAATTGAAGAAATATGTGAGTGATACAGTTGGTTTGCCTACCTTAAAAGATATTGTGGAGGAATTGGCAAAACCAGGTCGTGACCCCAGAGCTGCTTTTGAAGCCGTGGCTTTTGCTGAAGGCGTAAATGACATTAAAGATTTAAGAGTGGGCATGGAACTCACTGGTATTGTGACCAATGTAACTAATTTTGGTGCTTTTGTAGATATTGGAGTGCACCAAGATGGACTGGTGCATGTGAGTCAGTTATCAGATACTTTTGTAAACGACCCGAGCAAGGTAGTAAAAGTGCAACAAAAAGTAAAAGTACGTGTTACCGAAGTAGATGTGGACAGAAAACGCATTGCCTTGACTATGAAAAGTTTGCAAGCTGTAGCTTCAAGCAAAAAAGTTGAAAATGTATCCAAACCAAAACCCCAAAAACAAGAAGAACCAGTAAACGATATGCAAGCTAAGTTGATTGCTTTGAAGGGGAAGTTTAAGTAGGGGGGTGAAGTACGGCAACCTTTTGAAGGTTGCCGTCCTTTTTAATTTATAAATTGTCTAATTAAAAATGAGTTTCTTGATTAAAGGTAAAAGAACTATTTGATTGAATTTTAATTTTGAAAAATTATGAAGTTGCATTGGGTTTTGTTTTATATATTTATTTTTTTATTAATTGGTTTTCCACTTTACGAATATTTCGAAATTGAAACTAATAATTCATTTAATTTTATATCTGCTTATATTAGTGCTTGGGGAACCGGGGCTACTATAATAGCTATTTTTCTGCAAAGAGAAACTATTAGATTGCAAAGTGAAGAAATGAAAGCTCAAAAAAAAGAATTTGAAATGATGAATTTCAATAATTCATTTTTTCATTTAATTGATTATTTTAAAGTAAATAAAAACAATTTAAAAGCTAAATTTCTTGAAGATTCAAACTCAAATAATGATTATGAATTTATTGAAACCAAAAAAGGAATTGCTATTAATTATCAATACACAACTATTGAATGCAATGGTGAGTCTTTTTTTGAATATATTTTAAGAGATTTATACTTTTTTATTGAAACTTATAAAGAAATCTTAGAAAAAAAACAAAATATTAAAGATATTGAATCTTATAATTCAGATTTTAAGAATAAATGTATATTTAGTTATTATTCAACAAGTTTTGATGAATTAATTTTAGATTGCTCCTCACATTATGAAAATATTTCATCAAAAGCTGTGCATGAAAACGATGAATATATTATTAATTATTGTGTTAAAATTATTTATAAAAAACATCGTGTACAATTATTAAGCTATTTAGCTGCTTTTGATAATATATTCCAATTAGTTATTGATTTTGAAAGTAACAAAACCACAAAATTAGAAATTAGTAACTTTGAAAAATATTATAAAATAATTGAATCTCAATTTGGTGTTTATGAAAAAACTTTTCTCTATTTTCATATAGTATCTTTAAAAAGTAAAGAAAGTAATTTTGATTTTATACGTAAATATTCAAAATTGTTTTTACCTGTTATTGATGGTTATTTTGTAAAAAATAGTTCATTCCATAAATTCTTTGAAGATTTTTTTTCAGTCTCACTGAAATTAATTTAAATATATCAAACGTTTAGAAAAATACTATAAATTTGAATAAACAATTTTAATTTTTTATTATAAATTTGTTTATTCAAATGATTTTATACAAAAAAATAAACCTAAAACTTATATTTGAATGAGAAATATATTAATTATAATCCTTTTTTTGGGATACCATAGTTTGTTTAGTCAATCAGCAGAAGATTATTTTAAAAGTGGTTGGGTTAAATATAAGTCAAATAACTATTATGGTGCTATAGCTGATTATACTAAAGCAATAGAATTAAAACCTTTATTTATAGGAGCTTTTCATGATAGAGCTTGTGCAAAATATAAATTAAATGACTTTTCTGGTGCATTAATAGATTTTATGCAAGTTTATAATATGAATTCAAATTACAAATTAAGTTATAATGTTTTAGGAGATTGCAAATATCAATTAAATGATTTTTATGGAGCTTTAAATTATTTTAATAAAGCAATTGAAATAAATTCATATGATGATATGGCATATTATAACAGGGGAAATACTAAAAAGGAATTAAAAGACTATCTAGGAGCATTATCTGATTTCAATATAGCTATTGAAATAAATCCTAAAAATGAAGATGCTTATAATAATCGAGGTACGACAAAAGAAAAATTACAAGACTACAGAGGAGCAATTGAAGATTACACTAAAGTAATTGAGATTAATCCAAAACATGAAATTGCATACTTCAATAGAGGTTGTGCTAAATTACATATATCTATTACAAATAAAAATGGAGCATGTTTAGATTGGAGTAAAGCTGGGGAACTAGGGTATGTCGAAGCTTATGAAATGATAAGACAATATTGTAATTGATTTTTTTGAAGTTTTAAATACACCTAAACTTTTTTGTATAAATAATTTAATTTTGTTTTATTGCATTTTATCACTAAAAATATAGAAATAATGAAAGTTAAAATAACCCTAACACTATTAAGCATATTTTTAATTAACACCACATTCTTATTTGCTCAAAATTGGGATGATAAATATTTAGACTCTCTTACAATATTAGCAAAACAAGGAAATTCTGAGGATAAATTTAACTTAGCTATTTATTATGAATTACGAAATATTATGTCTGATAATGAAGAAGTCAAAGAATTGGATAATAAACAAGCATTTTATTGGTATCTGAGGAGTGCAGAACAAGGATACGCACATGCTCAAAATAATTTAGGAGTAATGTATTCCAATGGAGATGGCACAATAATAGATAAACAAAAAGCATTTTATTGGTTTAAGAAAAGTGCTGAACAAGGACAAGATAATGCTCAATGTAGTCTAGGATTTATGTATTATAATGGAGAGGGTACATTAATAGATATAAACAAGGCATTTTATTTGTTTAAAAAAAGTGCTTTACAAGGAAATACTCAATCTCAAAATAAATTAGGTCAAATGTATTATTTTGGAGAAGGGTGTTTGAAGGATAAAAACAAAGCATTTTATTGGATTAAGAAAAGTGTTGAACAAGGCGGTACTGAAGGCTTATATAATTTAGGATTATTTTATTATCGAGGAGAAGGCACAACAGTAAATAAAAAACTAAGTGCTTATTGGATTAAAAAAGCTTATGAAAATGGCTCTCAATATGCAGAAAAATTTTGGAATGAAAATGAGCTTTGGAAATATTAAATTTTCATCAACTGTCCTTTTAAGCCCCTTCAGGTGTTCCTAAAAATCTACCAATCAGTCTGCCCATCGAGGGTGTTTTTCACCTCGATGCCAATCAGAAACATAAACAATAATTTCTTAAATTTGAGTAGAGGCTTGATTTAGGGTGCAAGGTGGAAAACACCTTTGCACGGCAGTCGGTAATAAAAATAGGGAAGAACACATTGCTGGGCACAAAACATTAGACTCTTTAACTTGTATGACTAATATATTTTTTATAATTTTAAACTAATGAAAAAGAAAAACGAAATAGGGTTAGAATTTGAGGTTGATAAATTGACAAACTCAATTGAAAATGTAAAGTCTGGAGACAGTTTTACAACTGAAATTTCATTACTTTCAAAATCAGAACTTATTAATTTGACAAAGAAAAATGGTTGGCAATTTAATTGGGAAAGCGAATTTAAAATTCCATCAAGAGAGGTATATAAATTAACTATTACAAATAATCCTAATATTATTCAAGGACTTGTATGTTTAGAAGTTAAAAAAGATTATGTTTATATGCATCTAATAGAGAGTGCACCGTTCAATATTGGCAAAAACAAAACATATTTGGGTGTTCCAGGAAATCTCGTAGCGTTTGCTTGCAAGTTATCTTTTCAGCGTGGTGGGGAAGGATATGTTTCATTTATCTCAAAAAGTAAATTAGTAGAACATTACGAAAAAACCTTAGGGGCAGTAAGAGTTGGAGGAAACAATATGATTATTAGATCAGAAGAAGCTTTAAAATTGACAAACAAATATTTTAAATAAAAAACTATGGGATTAATAAAAGAACCTCTTGAAATAGACTTTGTTGTCGATTCAAGACCATTAACCAAAGAAGAAGAAAAAGCTATTTGCGACTTTATTAGTGCAGACAAAGAAATACGACGATTAAAAAATCTTAGTTTAAAGTCGACAATTAAAAGTAAGACAAAACATTCAGCATAAAAAAACACGAACACTCAACATTGAGCTTACCAAACTTTGCTAGTTAGTCAAACTTGCAATAGCTTAGTGACACTTATGTTTAAGGCATCTTGCCGCTTTTAATACTACAAAACCATGAGCCAAGTGAAGGCAGGTGATTTGAATAATTAAATATCATTTCTAGGTTTGATTCCTTTAAGTCCCGTCAGGTGTACCTAAAATTTAGCCAAAAGTCTGCCCAGCGATGGTGTTTTCCACCTCGCTGCCAATCAGTAACATAAAAAATAATTTCTTACATTTGAGTAGAGGATAGTTTTAGGGTGCAAGGTATAAAACGCCTTTGCAATTCAGACAGTATTGGTAGTAAAAGATAACACTTCACATAGCGAAAAAAATCCTACATCAATTCAGTTACTCTTTAGTTTTAGAAATTATTATCCAATAAAAAAGAAGAAATATGTAAATGTTTTACTCCTTCAATTGATTCCTGCCAAATATCGTCCATGGTGACTACATATTTGGGATATTGATCTTTAATTGATAATAAATTATTAAATTCTCTACTTACAGTTTCTTGGTTTTCAAGTTTATAGGCTACTTGTACATATATTTTCTTGCCAATTTTTTCAGCTATAAAATCAATTTCTTTATCATCATTTTTACCTACATATACTTTATAATTTCTTCTTTTTAATTCCAAATAAACTATGTTTTCTAAGATGCCCGAAATCATTCTGTCTTTGTAGCCAAGCGTTGCATAAATCAATCCAATATCACTTACATAAAACTTCTCTTGTGTTTTTAAAATCTCTTTACCTTTCAAGTCAAATCTTGAAGTTCTATAAATGATAAAGGCCCCTTCTAAGGCGTATAAATAATTGTAAATTGTATTAATGTCAATTTTTCTCTGCTGGTTTTTGAAATAATCTGCAATATTTTTTCCTGAAAAGGTATTCCCAATATTGTCGAAAACATATTTGATTACTCTTTCTAGCAATTCTATGTCTCTTATTTTATATCGTTGCACTGTATCTCTCAGAATAACAGAAGAGTAGATATCATATACTATTTTGTTTGCTGTTTCTTCAGAGTAATTTGAAGTATGTAAAACTGGGAAACCGCCAGTTTTAATATAAGTCCAAAATGATTGTTTAATATCTGGATTGTTTTCTGAAGAATAGACTTCTCTAAATTTCAAATATTCTTTAAATGATAAAGTAAAAATAGGGATTTCAATGTATCTGCCTGCTAGATAAGTTGATAACTCTGATGATAATAAATGAGAATTAGAACCTGTAATGTAAACATCTACATTAAAGTCAACCATGAATGAGTTGATAGCTTTTTCCCAATGTTCAACTTCTTGAATTTCATCTAGTAAAATATAATATTTTTTTGTGCTTGTAATTTTCTGTTCTACAAATAGATACAAATCTTTGGCATTTTTCAAATCAGAAAATAAGAAGCTTTCAAAATTAATTGAGATGATTTGTTGTGCATCAATACCTCTTTCAATTAGTTCATTTTTAAGAAGTAATAAAGCAGAAGACTTTCCACACCTTCTAATTCCTGTTAGGATTTTAATTTGAGGTTTGTCTATTAATTCTTTAATCTGCTCAAAATAGTCTAATCTTGCTATCATATTTTTTTTAGGTTATAACCATAGATACCATACAAATATAGTGAGTTTTTATGGTTATAACCATAAAAACTTACTATTATTTAGTTTTTTTATGGTTATAAGCAAAATTATACAAAACTAACCTTTTAGTAGTTTTAATGAACTCTCAACTTTCCACTCTCCACTCACAACTCAAAGCGCCATCACCCTGTCAATTTTAGCAATTTTTGGAGTTTATCTATCAAATTGTCAGCGTTTAGGATGTTTTTTGTAGGTACGACGGAAATGTTTAAATGCAGAACTTGCAGTGTAAATCAATTTCATAAAAAAACAATAAAATTTCATAAATTTGTGTAGAAGAGAGTGATCTGGTACAAGATGCAATTTACTCTTACAACTTTTGTCGGGATTTGTAAATTTAGAAAATACCTTAAAGGCTGAAATTTAGAAATTTCAATTATTAGTTTTTAAAGAATTGAGTATGAAATTGGAAAATAAAATGGAGTCTATCCTTCAAGAAGATAGATTATTTATTGATGACATAAAACTGATTATTCGCACAGCTCGTCTAAAAGCATATTCAGCGATAAATTTTGCGCAATTAGAAGCCAATTGGTTAGTTGGGAAACGTATTGTGGAGCAGGAACAAGCAGGAAAAGAGCGTGCAGATTATGGTAAGTTCATTGTTCTTGTACTTTCTATTGAGCTTACTCAAGATTTTGGGAAAGGATTTTCAACTACAAATATCAAAAATTTTAGAAAATTTTATCTTTTGTTTAAAGATTCTACAATTGGTCAGACACTGTCTGACCAATTCATATCTTCAAAAGGTCAGACAGTGTCTGACCTTTTATCGTGGAGTCATTACGAAAGAATCATTAGGGTTGAAAATCAAGAAGCTAGAATTTGGTATGTAAAAGAAGCAGCAGCCAACAACTGGACTGTTCGTACCCTAGACCGAAACATTTCAACGCTTTATTACCAACGTTTACTTTCTTCACAAATTAAAGAGCCTGTTGAAAGGGAAATGAATACAAATACACAAGAATTTCAAAATGAGACATTAGATTTTAATAAAAATCCAGCGGTATTAGAATTTTTGAATTTGCCTTCCAATATGGCGTATACTGAAGAAGCTTTAGAAAAAGCGCTGGTTAATAACCTCCAAAAATTTATACTCGAATTGGGAAAAGGTTTTGCTTTTGTAGAACGTCAACAACTTATCAGAACCGAAACATCTGACTTTTATATAGACTTGGTTTTTTATAATTATATCCTCAAATGTTTTGTGATTATTGAGCTCAAAACTCACAAACTTACTCACCAAGATATAGGGCAATTGGATATGTATGTACGTATGTATGACGATTTGAAAAAACAAGATTCAGATAACCCAACAATTGGCATTCTACTTTGTACCGAAACGGATAACACTATTGCAAAATACTCTGTGCTAAACCAAAATGAACAGCTGTTTGCAACCAAATACCTTGATTATTTACCGTCCGAAGATGAATTGATTGCCGAAATTGAAAGAGAAAAATTGCTCATTAAACAACAAATGGGCTTATAAAAAGCCTTTTTTAGCCTTTTTCTTCGATTGGCCTCTCTCTCTAACCGAAAAGTATGTTAGTGTATTGATTAATTTGTTGTGAGAAATATCATTCTAATGTTAGAGTTTTTTTGAAAAATGTTAATTGTACAACTTCTTTTAATTTAACTCATAACTTTCAACTCTCAACTCAAAGCGCCATCACACCTTCAATTTTTGCTACATTTTGTAGTTTAATTACAACATTGTCAGCGTTTTGATGAGTTTCATTTATGGTCACGCTGATGTATTTTCCGCTTGATGATTGTTTGTAATCAATTTTAGCCTCGGGTGTAAAGTGGGTTAAAACAGCTTCTAGGGCTTCTGTTTTTTCACTTGCAATGATAAATTTAAACATGTACTCTTGTGGCCAAGTGAAATCGGTACTTAGTTTTTCGTGCAAGCTTTTGTATTGTTCTTCAATCATTTAGGTAAAAATAGGAGGGAGTATGTTTTATTTTATTTTTTCGCCAAGTTTGTAAATCTCAGTTGAAACTAGTTTGCCGTTTTCATCATAATTTCTTTTGGTGCCGTGTAGTTTATCAACTTGGTATTCGGCTTCGGTTTGTTTTAATCCATTGGGATAAAACAGTTTATAAGCACCATGTTTTGCGTTGGCTTTGTAAGTAATTGATTCTTTTACCTTTTTGTTGGGATAATAAAAATAGGTCATACCATTTTTTTTGCCAGCAGCATTGTAGTTTTCTTTGGAGAAAAGTACGCCATTTTCGCTAAAAATAAGTCTTTCACCCATCAAAACGCCTTTGTTGTAATTTTCTTTAAATTTTACTTTGCCATTTTCAAATTTTACAATTACAATCCCTTCTTTCAAGCCGTTTACAAGTTCATAAATTTCATGTTTTTTGCCATTTTCAAAGTAGGTAGTCACCTTTGCAATTGACTCTTCATCAGAATAAACAGCTTTTTCTTTAATATTGCCATTTTCATAATAGCTCAAGTTTTTACCCTCTTTTTTACCATTTGCATATTTATACAAATGTTTTAATTTGCCATTTTCAAAGTATGACTTTGTAACCCCATGAGGAAATCCGTTGAGCAAATGACCTTCTAAAATCAGTTTTCCATCTTGGGTATAAGATTTATAAGAACCAGTTTTTTGTCCTTTAAGGTTTTGAGATTCAGTATCTAAGTTTCCGTTCGGAAAATAGGTTTTAAAATATCCATGAGGAATACCTCTTTCGTAAAATTCCTCTGTTTTTACTATGCCAGTGGCGTAAAAAGTTTTGGTAACACCTTCTTTAAAATTGTCTAAATAAGAAGCTTCTTCTTTCAATTTACCATCTTGGAAATAACTTTTGAGTATGCCTTCTAGCTTGCCGTTGTTAAAAGTACAACTTGTTTTAATACTTTTATTGGGGTAATAAGTTTCAAAAAGTCCTGTTAATGAGTCGTTTTGGTAAGTTCCTTTTTGTAGTAAAGCCCCTTTTTCGTCCCAAGATTTTACTTCACCATTTTTTTTGCTTTTTACATAAGGAATAATGATTTTTTCTTTTCCATTTGCATAATATTCAGTGTGAATACTGTCATTTAATCCATTGTGAAACAAGCAAATAGCTTCTAATTGTTTGGTTTTATAAAATCTTTTGTAAATACCGTGTTTTAAACTGTCTTTGGCATTATTTATAAAAAATATCTCTTTTATGTGCAAATTTAAAGAATCATGATAGGTTCTTACTTCAATTTGCGCATAGCTATATTGTACTGATATACAGCTTGCTAAAAATAATAATATGGTTATAAACTTTTTACTCATCAAATTCTCTGAATCACTAAGGCGGATGCACCGCCACCGCCGTTACAAATGGCAGCTACGCCAATAGAAGCATTTTTATTTTTTAATACCGAAATCAATGTACAAATAATTCTTGCACCCGAAGCCCCAAGTGGGTGACCAAGTGCAACTGCACCCCCAAATATATTTACTTTTTCTGGATTTAGATTTAAAATTAAGTTATTTGCGAGCGAAACAGCTGCAAAAGCTTCGTTAATTTCATAAAAATCAACATCATTTTTTTCAATCCCAGCATTTTTCAATGCTTTTGGTATTGCCAAAGAAGGGGAGGTGGTAAACATTTCTGGCGACTGAGCTGCATCTGCAAAGCCTAAAATTTTAGCCAAAGGTTTTATTCCTAATTCATTAGCTTTTTCGGCACTCATTAAAATTATTGCCGCTGCACCATCATTCAAAGTTGATGCATTGGCGGCAGTAATGGTACCTTCTTTTTCAAATACAGGTTTCAAGAGAGGAATTTTATCAAAATTTACATTTGAAAACTCTTCATCTTTATTTATCCAAATAGAATCTTTGCCTTTTTGCGGAATTTCTACTGGGGCAATTTCATTCTGAAAATAATTGTTTTCCCAAGCAGAAATAGCTCTTTTATAAGATTCTATGGCAAAATCGTCTTGCATTTTGCGAGTAATTCCCATTTTAGTTGCTGTAAGCTCTGCAGCAGATCCCATGTGAAAATTATTGTAAACATCCCAAAGTCCGTCTTTTATAATTCCGTCAGTGATTTGAGAATGCCCTAGTTTTATGCCTGTTCTAGATTTGTCAAAATAGTGGGGCACATTGCTCATACTTTCCATTCCACCAGCAATCACCACGTCAGCATTGCCTAAAGCAATACTTTGCGCAGCTAACATAACTGCCTTAGTACCAGAGGCACACACTTTATTTATTGTGGTGCAAATAGTTGCTGGCGATAAACCTGCAAATATAGCAGCTTGTCGTGCTGGGGCTTGCCCTAAATTGGCTTGTAACACATTGCCAAAAAAGACTTCTTCCACTTCATTGGCATGTAAATTTACTTTTTTCAAGGCTGCTTTTATGGCAGTTGCTCCCAAAATTGGTGCTGAAACCGATGACAAACTCCCCCCAAAACTTCCAATTGGAGTTCTAGCAATGGATACTATTACTACTTCTTTCATTTTATTTAGTTGATAGTGGATAGTTGATAATTGATAGTGGATAATTGTTAGTTGATAGATGATAGTGGATAGAGGATAGTTATTAGTTATTAGTTACTGGGTTTTAACTTTTAACTTTTAACCTTAAACCTTCAACTTCTCACTTCTCACCTAGATTAAATTCCCTTAAACAAATCATAAGTTTCCATATAATCAGGCACATGGGTATTCCAACCAAATTTATCGGTAATGGTTTGGGCAAATATTTTACTATTTTCTAGCTCACCGTGAATAATAAAGGTGTTTTTAGGGTTTTCTCTAAAATTACCCAACCACCTCAATAATTCTTCTTTATCAGCATGTGCAGATAATCCATTGATATGTTGCACATTACACCTTACATCAACCTCTTCACCAAATATTTTAATTTTCTTATCACCTTCTAATATTTTTCTACCCCTTGTTCCTTCTGCCTGAAAACCAGTAAATAACACGGTGTCATTAGCACGAGGTAGGCGATGGAATAAATGATGGAGAATACGACCACCGTTGCACATGCCACTTGAAGAAATGATAATGGCGTGACTGCGAATATTGTTAATTTGTACTGAATCTGACTGACTTCTGTAATAATTCAAGTTAGGAAATTCAAATACCGATTCGTACAAACTATCGCTTTCCCCCAAAGTGTGAAAACTAGAATGCCTTTGGTATAAAGCAGTTACGTTTATCGCCATAGGGCTATCCACATACACCGGCACAGATGGAATTCTTTTTTGCTCAAGTAATTTTCTGATATAATAAAGCAAAGTTTGAGTTCTACCCACCGCAAATGCAGGGATAAGAATACATCCATTTTTTGCAAAAGCTGTATTTATAGCATCGGCAAGCATATCAATTGGGTCAACCGTAGGGTTCACCTTGTTGCCATAAGTAGATTCAATAAGCAGAAAATCAGCATCTTTTATAGCAGCCGGGTTTCTCAAAATAGGTTTTCCATAACGACCAATATCGCCAGAAAAAACAATTTTTTTACGCATTTTATCGCCCTGAATATAAAGTTCAGTAATGGCAGAACCTAAAATATGGCCTGCATCATGAAATTTTATTGCCAGTCGGTCACTAATTTTTATTCTTTGATTGTATCTGTAGCCTTCAATAAACGGAAGCGTATTTTCAACATCTTCTACAGAATACAAAGGTTCTGGTTTATCGTGTTTAGAATATCCTTTTTTTGCAGCATAATCAGCTTCTTCTTCTTGCAATTTTGCCGAATCTAATAACATGATTTTTGCCAAATCTTTGGTAGCAGCAGTGCAATAAATTGGACCTCTAAAACCCTCTTTGTACAATTTTGGTAAATATCCAATGTGGTCAATGTGAGCATGCGTAATCACGATACTGTCAATAGATTTTGGATCTACTGGGAAATCAGCCCAATTTCGCTGCCTAAGTTCTTTAAGACCTTGAAAAAGACCACAATCAACCAACACTTTGTGGTCGTCTATTTCTACTAAGTATTTAGATCCGGTCACAGACTGTGCCCCACCTAAAAATTTTATCCGAACGTTCACAGCATTATATTTTTTTGTCTTCTACGAGTAATTTAAATAATGGCTAATATAAGTGAAAATTATTTTTATTGAAATAATACAACATTCTGATAATTAATTCAATAAATTTTGAATAAGAAAATTCATCAATCATTAAAGAATTATTGTATTTTTACTTTTTATTATTGAAATATATCAAGTAAAAAACGTTAAAATATGCAATTAAAGGAATAATAATACGTTTTGTTGTTAAATATTATTTCCTTAAAATATTCAATATGAGATTAATTAAGTGTGTGAGTGTTGCCATTTTTTCGGTTGGGTTTACAATTTCTGCATCAGCCCAAGTAGCAAGTCCTAAATATAGTAATGAATTTTTGAGTATAGGTGTTGGTGCAAGAAGTTTGGGTATGTCAAACTCGCAAGTTGCAATTAGTGAAGATGTTACAGCTGGATATTGGAATCCTGCTGGGCTTATTTCTTTAAAACATAAATACGAAGTTGCCTATATGCACTCAGAATATTTTGGTGGCATTGCCAAATATGATTACGCTGCAGTAGCTACACAGTTAGATTCAACTTCTTCATTGGCAATCTCTTATATTCGTTTTGGGGTAGATGATATCCCAGATACACGTTTTCTTTTTGATAACAATGGCGTTTTGAACTATGACAATGTAAAATATTTCTCGGCTACTGATAATGCATTTTTACTTTCTTATGCCAAAAGAAATTTCAAAGTTACAGGTTTAAGTGTGGGGGCTAATTTTAAAATTATTTATAGAAATGTGGGTTCTTTTGCAAATGCTTGGGGTTTTGGGCTTGATGCGGGAGCAA
>Ga0214921_10007197_pt1 | contig 14912 bp, 11 predicted proteins | sample LL1505_MetaG_FD_177992 | JGI IMG/M metagenome (GOLD analysis project Ga0214921, IMG submission 177992) | Freshwater microbial communities from Lake Lanier, Atlanta, Georgia, United States - LL-1505 | ecosystem: Environmental > Aquatic > Freshwater > Lake | place: USA: Georgia | collected... | reverse complement strand
CTAACGAATTTGACGACTCTATGAGTTTTTTTAATTTGCTCTCTCGTAAGGCTGATCTTCACAAGAAGACTTTGAAAAAATCCTCTATACTAGAAGATACGCCATACGTTAATTTGGATTTGCCTGCCGATTTAACCCAACCTGTATATCAGGCACCATCTATTCAATTAAAAGCACCTCCTAATCAGCCTCCATATAGCAATCTAAAAAATGGGTCTCGACCAACCTATCGCGAATGGAATAAAACTATGCGTAATACAGGATATTCAAATACTCCAGTTGAAACTGCACCTATTTCCTTTCGAGAGAATAAATTGAATGAACTTAGAGAACGCATTAAACAAAAACACCAAAGTGTTAATACTCATGTTAGTCAGACCAATCAACTCGCTGCTGATGTTTATAATATAATATCTCAACCTGTTTCTAATCCTATACAGATTTCTAATCCTATAGAACAAATTGAAAACAAGGTTATTGAAAGTGTCATGCCAAATGATGAAAAGCAAAAACTAAATCTAGATCTTGTGAATACAAACTCAAACAATACGCAAACAAATAATAAAGGTCGCGTCATTTCACAAACTATCAAAAAAACCATTAAACGCAAATATACACTCGGTAAGTCTGCTAACAATCGATCTGTTGCCGTTTTATTGAAGGATGTCAATTCACGTAAGAATGTTCTTAAGGCACAGCGTGATTTGAAAAAGAAATCTATAGGAGATGTAAAACAATACTTGAGAGATCACAATTTGATTCGTGTTGGAAGTAATGCACCTAGCGATGTACTTCGCAAATTATATGAATCTGCAATGATGTCTGGTGAAATAACAAATAATAATCAAGATACACTATTAAATAATTTGTTGAAAGAACAAAATATAGTTAAATAATATGGAGTTTCACCATAAATATATTCGATTTGAGACAAAACTCAATCCACTCACAAAATATCAGGAAACATTCTTCAAGAAATTATCAGTTGTGTTAGATACAAAGGTAAGAGAGACACCTTTCTATATCATATAAATTATCATATTAAAATCATTTTATATGATATATAAGCACATACTCGGAATGGCACTCGTAAAGGAATATTTCGAGTTAACAAAACGTTACCAAAAAGAATATGGTGAAAACACAATCCTATTAATGCAGGTCGGTTCGTTTTTTGAAGTTTATGGAACAAAGGATTGTGTCTCCAGTAAAATACGTGAGTTCTCTCAGATTTGTGATCTTAACATCGCTGAAAAGAATGACAAGCTTGGTAATATAAATATGGCAGGATTCAAGGATATCATGATCGAGAGATATATACGTAAGATACAAGAGGTCGGGTTTACTGCTGTCGTATATACCCAGGTAGAACAAGGTTCTGGGCAGTTTGTTCGAAATCTCGCTGGTGTTTTCTCTCCAGGTACCTACTTCTCAAATGATCAATCAAAAATTACAAACAATCTTTGTTGTATTTGGATCGACTTGGTTGAGAATCATGTTCTCCTCAAAGGAAAGTATGTAGTTGTTGGCGTTTCAAATATAGACATATACACCGGCAAGACGAGTATGTTTCAATTCAAAGAATCATACACAAACAACCCCACCAACTTTGATGAACTAGAGAGATTCATTTCTATTTACAATCCCAGCGAGGTTATTATTATTTCCAACTTGAGCGGAAATGAGATTGATGATGTTATCAGTTTCACAAATATAAATGCAAAGTGTTTGCATCGTATTGATATGAAGGATGAGCGAATCAAAAATTGCAGCAAACAGAGTTATCAAAAGGAAATCCTGACAAAGTTTTTTGAAATAGAAAACTATGAGTCATTCATTTACAATTTCAATGAACAGCATATCGCGACACAATCATTCTGTTATCTCCTCGACTTTGTATTTCAACACAACCCATTCCTTGTTCGTAAAATAAGCGAACCTATTTTTGAGAATTGTGATGAGCGACTAGTATTGGCAAATCACTCGCTGAAGCAGTTGAATATAATAGATGACTCAAATTCTGGAAGTAGTGGTAAATTTTCATCTGTATTGACAATGTTGAATATGTGCATGACACCCATGGGGCGACGTTTATTTGCTTACAATCTATTAAATCCAACTACAAATGTTGCGGATTTGCAGCGAGAATATGACATAACGGAGTATCTAATAAAAAATAAATACGATGAGTTCAAACACCTTGCCGATATAAAGGATCTGGAGAAATGCAAACGCTTATTGATTATGCGAAAAATAACACCATCGACGTTTGTGCAATTGTATGATAGCATCTTGATTGTGAGTCGTCACTTGTATGACATTGTGAAAAATGACGTTACATTGTGTGGTTATTTGAAATCAAAGAATATCGATGTCGAAACCATTTCCAATAATTGTAAAACAATTGTTTCGTTTATAAACGATCGAATAGAGTTGGAGGTTGCAAGAACACTAGATACAAATAATAATTTTGACACAAACTTTATCAAGACGAACGTGGATACGATACTTGATAATAAGAATAATACTCTAGCTGATTCAGAATCAAAACTAGAATCAATTCGAAAATACTTGAATGGGATTATTGAAGCAAGAGAGAAGAAGACAAACGACTATATAAAACTACACGAGACCGAGAAGAATAATTATAGTTTGTTGTGTACGATTCGCAGATGTAAACTTCTCGAGGATTCACTACCCGTTCAAGAAAGGGTTGAGTTGTTAGAGAAGAGCTATGAATTTCTTGTATCAAGAAAAGGTATCGAGTTTCACAAACAAAGTGGAACAAACAACAGCATCGTAAATCCGCAGATCAACGGGTTGTGTAAGACCATCACAGGTATTAAAACGGAGATGAAGGAGATTATATCGGAAGTATTCTATAAAATTATAGATGCATTTGATGTTGCGTTGCTGGATGACATTATTCAATTTGTTACCTTTATCGATATTGTAAATGCAAAGAGCAAAATAGCAGTAAGACATAATTTCTGTAAGCCTGTTTTTGATGTGTCAAAAGATAAGTCATTTTTCAGTGCAAAGAAATTGCGTCATTGTTTGATTGAACAGATTCACACGAGTGAGCTATATGTCACAAACGACCTGGTGTTAGGAGAAGAAAAAACAGATGGGATTTTGTTGTATGGGACGAATGCGGTGGGTAAGACTAGTTTGATTCGATCCGTTGGAATTGCGGTTATCATGGCTCAAGCAGGGTTGTATGTGCCTTGTGCGGAATTTATCTACAAACCTTACAAACATATTTTTACACGAATCATAGGAAACGATAACTTGTTTAAAGGTCTCTCCACGTTTGCAGTTGAAATGTCTGAATTGCGAACCATATTGCGAATAGCAAATGATAATAGTCTCGTGCTAGGAGACGAGTTGTGTTCTGGGACGGAAAATATTTCGGCTGTAAGTATTTTTGTGGCTGGTATACAAAAACTATACAATCTAAAGTCTAGTTTTATTTTTGCAACACACTTTCATGAAATTACGAAGTACGACGAGATCTTATCATGCGATACATTGAAGTTGAAACATATGACTATATTTTATAATAAAGAGTTAGATAAATTGGTTTATGATCGCAAGTTAAAAGATGGACCAGGCGACAGCATGTATGGTTTGGAGGTTTGTAAATCATTGAACTTGCCACTAGACTTTCTGGAACTAGCAAATAATATACGCTGCAAATATCACCCGGAAACAAGGTCGTTTTTGAGTCTGAAACAATCACGTTACAATTCAGAAAAGTTGGTCGGCTTATGTGAAAAATGCAAGACCAATATGGGGACAGAAGTGCATCATTTGAACCATCAAAAAGATGCGGATGTGAATGGGATTATAGATCAGTCGTTTCACAAAAATTCGCTTGGAAACTTGATGACATTGTGCGAGAAGTGTCATTTGAGTTTTCATTAGGTTTTTTTAATTATTTTCACTCTGTATAATATAATGGATGTTTTTACAACCTTATTTTGGCTTAGTTTCTTAATTTTTATTGGATTATCCTTTTATTTATTATGTTGTACAAAAAGAAGCCCATTATTTTATCTGCAGATTGGATCAGGAGTTGCTATGTTTATTACTAGTAAGATTGGACGTAAGTTTTTAGGAATCGAGTGATTGCCAGTGTTTGTAATTCTATTACGTAAATCAAAAAAATGATTTAGATTTATAATTTTATTTATAAGTACAATATATAAAAAATGATCATCCCAGTTAAATGTTTCACATGTGGCATGGTTATCGCGGACAAGTATCGTTATTACACAGAGGAAGTTCGTCGTCAAAAGTTAATCAAGTCAGACACCATTGACAAGGTTCTTTATTTGACGAAGGACTATCACGAAAAAACCATCGAAGGGCGAGTTTTAGACGATTTGTTTATCACAAAGATGTGCTGTAGGCGTCATTTCTTGACTCATGTCGATATTGAATAAATAAAAAATATTATATTATAGTATATGTCTGTGAAAAGTAGAAAGGTATCAAAGATGCGTCGTAAAAGTGTGAGTTTCAATAAACGAAAGCATGCCAGACAAACACGCAAGCGTTCCCAGTCGCGTAGAAGACGCGTTCGTTTTAATTTGAATGGTGGGTGTGGATGTAGGATGGCGGGAGGAGAAAGAGAAAGAGAAAGACAACAAGGCGGAGGATTTACAAATTTTTTAACACAAGACTTGATAAATATGGGAAGAGTAGGTGTACATGATGCGACAACAATTATGAATGGATTGGCAGGTAATAGTAATGTGCACAATCCTAACCCACTTCCATCAGCTCAAGGGCCATTACAGGTTTAGAGTGTATCGGGAAACATGGAAACGATTATAATATTTTTTAATTTTGTTCGCTTTATATAGTATGAACAAAATTAAAAATGGGTCTTCATTCGATATGAACGGATGGAAGTATATTTCTATAAAAGGTAGACCTAGAGAACGAGGATTCGCATATGGTTACTTGTGTGCATCTGAGTTCAAGGAAATACAACGAATGTTGAAGTTTTACATACCTGAAACATATGGCAAAGAATGGACAGAATTAATGCAATTGATCCACGATGATTTCTATGACTTGACTAAAAACGAATACCCGGAATTTTTTGAAGAAATGCAAGGAATATCTGATGGATGTAAAGCAAATGGTTGCAAAACCAATGTAGACGAAATCATTGCATGGAATTTTTATTTGTCCATTAGTTATTGGCTACCTTCTGTGGACCCAAATAAAAAGGTTGTTGCAAAAGACAGGTGTAGTGCGTTTATGGCTGTTGGTGACTACACCAAAGACGGAAAAATAGTTGTCGCTCATAATTCATTTTCCGAGTATATTGATGGCCAATACTCAAATGTTGTGTTAGATATTCAACCACCCAAAGGAAAGGGACACCGAATGATAATGCAAACCAGTCCGTGTTGGATCTGGAGTGGCACAGATTTTTTTATTACGAGCAAAGGTTTCATTGGTACAGAAACAACTATCGGTGGTTTTGAAGCATATGAGAAAAAGAATAATGTACCTGTATGCTATCGTATTCGCGAGGCTATGCAATACGGCGATTCACTTGACGATTATGTCGACATTTTATTAGACGGGAATTCAGGAGACTATGCTAATTCCTGGTTGATTGCAGATACACAAAAAAACGAAATCATGCGACTAGAATTAGGACTAAAATATCATAGTGTGAAGCGAACCAAAAACGGATATTTTATTGGGTTTAATGCTGCATATGATCCAAAGATTCGTAACTTGGAATGTAAAGATAGCGGATTCTCTGATATAAGAAGACACCAGGGTGCGAGGAATGTGAGGTTGACGCATTTGATGGACAAATACAAGGGCAAACTAGATATTGAAACGGCTAAAATTATAATTGCTGATCATTATGACGTTTATTTGGATAAAGAAGATGCCCCATGTTCAAGGTCAGTTTGTGCACATTACAATTTAGATTCGATGGAGTATTCGAATAAAGTGGAAGGGGAACCTTATATACCAAAAGGGGCATGTGATGGAATTGTATGTGATACAAAAATGGCAAAAGAAATGTCATTTTCTGGTATTTTCGGGTCTTCATGTGGTTTAAAGTTTATAGCAAAAGATTTCTTCAAGTTGCGGCCTCAGTGGTCGAGATTTGAACCATATGTAAAAGATATGCCTACTCAACCATGGACTATTTTTCCAATTATAAAATCGCGGTTTAACAAAACAAAAAAGAGACGATAGAATTTTACCTAAACGTATCATAAAAATATCTGGGGTTAGACCCGAATTATAATTTTTTGATACATATTATGTTATTTTTATACAAATAACATAATAAATAGTATTGTTTATTCATAATAGAATGGAACATATTTCTTGGAGGGTCATCGATAAATACTTCTCAGATAATCCAAATAATTTAGTAGCACATCATTTAGATTCGTATAACACATTTTTCAATCAAGGAATCCATCGTGTATTTAGAGAGAACAATCCAGTTCGTTTTATCGAGAATGAAGAAGAAAAAGATAAAGAAGAGTCGAAATATCGAAATGAATGTTTATTATATTTAGGCGGGAAAGAAGGAAACAAGATATTCTTCGGTAAGCCGATTATATACGATGATAATCACATGCACTATATGTTCCCAAATGACGCACGTCTGCGTAATATGACATATGGTGTGACGATTCACTATGAAGTGGATGTCGAATATATTTATTATCAAGGCGATGAAAAGAAGATACACACTTCCACATTACCGGAAAAAATCTTTCTCGGTAGGTTTCCAATCATGATCCAATCTGATTTGTGTATTTTAAAAACACTCGATCGCGAAGTTCGCTTCAATATGGGCGAGTGTCGAAATGATTATGGAGGATATTTTATCATTGATGGGAAGGAAAAGCTCATTGTCTCTCAAGAGACATTTGCCGATAATATGTTGTATATTAAAAAGCATGCTGATATTGATTCTTTCAGTCATTCAGCCGAGATACGTTCGGTCAGCGAGGATACATCAAAACCTATTCGAACAACGGCTGTGCGAATTGTCGGAGCAACTGCCGCATTTTCAAACCAGAACATTGTTGTCGACATTCCAAACGTGAGGAAACCTGTTCCATTGTTTATTTTGATGCGAGCTCTTGGAGTCATTTCTGATAAAGACATTATTAAAACGTGTTTATTGGATTTGGAACATAATGCCAATTACATTGACTTGTTTCGACCATCCATCCATGACGCCAAGATGGTTTTTACAAGGGAAATCGCTCTGAAATATATTGCAACTTTTACCAAAACTAAGACGATTTCAGGTGTAAACGAGATTTTATCGGATTACTTTCTGCCTCACATTGGTGAACTAAATTTCCAGGATAAGGCATATTTTATCGGATATATGGTGCAGCGTCTTTTGCGTGTTTTCACAAACGAGGACAAACCAACTGATCGTGACAATTATCGTTTCAAACGTGTTGAATTGACTGGTTCACTTTTGTACGATCTGTTTCGAGAGTATTTTTTGATTCAAAACAAGGAAATCGCCAAACGGATTGACAAGGAGTATTATTATCACAAAGGAGAATATAAAGGTGATTCAAAAGACAACAAATACAAGGACAACTTTGTTAATCTGATTGAAACAAACTATCGCGATTTCTTCAAAGAGAGAGATGTCGAGACGGGATTTAAAAAGGCGTTCAAGGGAAATTGGGGTTCGCAATCGAACACTAAACGTATTGGAGTTGTTCAGGATTTAAATCGGTTGAGTTGGAATACGTTTATTTCGCATTTACGAAAGACAAATCTTCCTCTTGAGGCGAGTGCCAAAGTAGTAGGACCAAGACATTTGCATGGATCTCAATGGGGATACTTTGACCATTTGGATACACCAGACGGAGCAAATATCGGTCTTCACAAGCATCTAGCTATTAGCACTCATATCACCAGTGGATCGTCTGCTTATCCTATTGTAAAATGGTTAAGGGCTTATCAGCCGATGAAGTTGAAAGCTGAATGCAGCATGGAGTTCCTCGCATTCAGCACAAAGGTTTTTGTAAATGGTAACTGGATAGGTGTCGTTAATACACCTATAGAACTGGTAAACGAGTTCAAGTTATATAGACGCAATGGATTAATACCGATATTTACAAGCATATCGTTTAACTATAAACTCAACGAGATATACATCTATTCAGATGCAGGGCGTCTAACAAGACCTATTTATTATATAGATAATGGCATTCCTAGTTACAAACGAGAGAAGATTATAAAGATGATTGATGAGGAGGTGATAACATGGGATCAAATTGTTAGTGGTATAAATGAAAAAAAGGATCCGCAATTCTACTATAAAAATAATAAACTATATGACTTGGATGAACTATATTCTTTGAAAGCATCGCTTGATGATGGTAAGGCTGTCATAGATTACTTGGATGTGTCAGAGGCAGAATCATCGTTAATTGCGACTAGTGACGAAGAGCTTGTTAAATCTAGATTTTATACCCATGTAGAAATAGACGCGTCTTTATTGTTGGGAGTTATGGGAAACCAGATTATTTTCCCAGAGAACAACCCATTTGCGAGAAATTCGTTCTCATGTGGTCAAAGTAAGCAAGCGGTATCAGTGTATCATTCAAACCATCAAATGCGTATCGATACGTTTGGCGTTGTCTTGAATTATGGTCAGACTCCTCTGGTTAAATCGAGATACGTCGATTATGTAAACCACGAAGAGCAGCCATATGGTGTAAATGCTATTATCGCGATCATGTCTTATACTGGTTATAACGTGGAGGATGCTATTTTGATAAATGAAGGATCTATTAAACGCGGTCTGTTCAATACTACTTACTATACCATGTATGAAGCACATGAAGAAAGCTCGAGAGTCTCAGGCTCGTCGAACTCAAAATTTGCAAATGTTTTAAACCATGATGTGAAAAAATTGAAGATGGGATATAATTATAGTTTATTGGACGAGAATGGGATGATCCAAGAAAATACAAAACTGGATGAGAAGGTAATTTTGATTGGTAAAATGACATATGATGAGGAAAACAAGGACGTCTTGTATGACGATTCCAAGAAGGCAAAGAAGGGGCAGCTCGGATATGTTGACAAGGCATTCGTCACACAAGGCGAGGAAGGTTTTAACATTGCAAAAGTTCGCGTGAGAGAGGAGCGGATTCCTGCGATGGGAGATAAATTTGCGTGTGCCTTACCCACCCAACAGGTTTTGACGGATCATGGATGGCTACAAATTCAGCATGTTGACATTTTGAAACACAAACTCGCAACCCTAGACGTAAATGGTCACATGACTTATGAGCATCCAACCAATAAGTTTGAATATGCTCACGATGGGGATATGTATTCTCTCAGGAACGCCGGATTACAATTGACTTGCACACTGAATCATAAATTGTATGTGAAACGAGGTATCGACTTGAAATATAAATTAGTAGAAGCTGCTCATACAATTGGTTCAAGACTCAAGTTTCAGAAGTCGATGCGTAATGTATACCCATACAGGAGGTATTTTATTACAAATAACGGAACAATCTATAATATGGATTTGTGGCTAAAACTTTTGGGTATCTTTTTTATAAACAAACCTGTTAATGAGGACAAGGTCAAACAATTAATGCAGAAATTAAATATCGAGTACCAAGATGTATCATTGAATGATACGATTTGCTTATCCGACCCAAAAGTCGAATCAGAACTCAGGAGACTGACATTGCCTGATTATGTTTGGCGATTATCTAAGAAACAATGTATGATTCTAGTTGACGCAATTATAACGGATAGTGTTTTTAAACCCGACATTATTCAAACGACTAATAAGAGCATATTGAATGATATCAGCCGACTGGTAATACATTGTGGTTGGACAAGCACTTATGAAGAATATAAAGTATTAGATGTTGTTCATTACCAAGTCACAATCAATCGCAAAAATAACCAGCCGTTTAAAGATTACGACGATGAGATGATTATCCAATATAAAGGGCTTGTCTATTGTGTTGAAATGGCGTCTTCTAATTTGTATTATATGCGTGAGAGCGATACGGCTCCATCGATGTTGGTAGGTAACTCGAGGGCTGGACAGAAGGGGACAATTGGTCTCATTATTCCAGAACAGGATATGCCATTTACAGAGGATGGTCTAAAACCAGATATGATCATCAACCCCCATGCTCTCCCATCTCGTATGACAATTGGTCAGATTTTAGAGTCGATCATTGGGAAATCTGGTCTGCATTATGGTGCATTCGGTGATTGTACCGCATTCCAAACAAAGGGATCGAAAATTGACACCTTTTCCAAATTGCTAGTGAATGCTGGCTTTAATTCGTCTGGTGATCAGATCCTTTATAATGGTATGACTGGAGAACAATTGGAATCGAGCATTTTTATCGGGCCGACGTATTACATGCGTTTGAAACACATGGTAAAGGATAAAATCAATTTCCGAGCTCGTGGGCCAAACACCAGCCTCACGAGACAACCAGTTCAAGGTAGATCTAACGATGGAGGACTTCGTATCGGAGAGATGGAACGCGATGGAGTCATGGGTCACGGAATGTCTTATTTCCTGAACGAGTCATTCTTAACACGTGGTGACGAGTATATGATGGCAGTTTGCAATAAAACGGGACTGATTGCTATTTACAATGAAGAGAAGAACCTTTTCATGAGCCCATGTGCAGATGGGCCGATCAATTTCAATATTAATAGTGATGGAACAATGAATATTAAAACGCTGACACGATTTGGTAGGTCGTTCAGTTTACTCAAGATACCATATTCTTTCAAATTGTTGATTCAAGAGCTGCTTGTTCTGAATGTTCAAATGCGGTTGATTACCGACGACAATGTCGATCAACTGATGAACATGTCGTATTCAACCAATATTAACAAGTTGTTGCATGATCCTGATGAGGATTTAAGCAAGGTTATTAATAAATATGTTAACATTATTAAAACGTCAACTTCGAAGAATGAAGAGGGTCTTGACGAAGATAATAAACCAGGTGAAGGTTGGGACGATAAAGCGGCAACTCCCATGTCGGATGTCTCACCCACATCGCCTGAAATACCTGTCGAATCACCAGAATATCCGAGTGTTTTACCACCAACTCCCGCTTCTGATAGTCCGTTATATCAACCGGCTACACCAGAGTATGCACCACCTGCTTCAGATAGTCCGCCATATGCACCTGGTTCTCCATTGTATGCACCAACTTCTCCCGATTACCCACCACCTGCCACACCCGAGTACCAACCTACTTCTCCTGATTATCCACCACCTGCCACACCAGAGTATCAGCCTACCACGCCAGATTATCCACCACCTGCCACACCCGAGTATCAACCTACTACACCAGATTACCCACCACCTCCTTCCGACGAGAATAAACAGCTCAATGCTCTAGGTAATTCAATGCCAACTGGTGAAACCAGTGTTCTAGACGTACAAGAAGAAAAACCAGATGTTGCCAAAGAAGCCGAGCTTGAGGGGGGTGGCTCATCATCTGAAAGCAAAAAAATAATAATTAATATAAAACAAGATGAATAGACATAGAGATAGTAAAATACTTTGCTTTATGAAAAAATGAATTAAAAATATATAAACAGAATGTATTAAGAAAATGACCACAAAGGCTACATCCGCTAATCTTTTGATTTCTGTTATCCACAAGTCCAGACAGAATGTACTTGATCTGATGGAAAAGCAGGATTACAATACAAATGAATATGCAAAGTTTAGCATCAATGAAGTAAATTCAATGAAGCAGAACAATCAACTCGACATGTTATTGGAGAAAAACACAGAAGATCCTGTGACTAAACGTAAACAGAAGATGTATGTTCATTATTTCATCACCAAGAAAATCACGCCCTCTAATATTCAGACATTAATTGATGACCTCTTCAATCTGGATGAAACCTTGACGAAAGAGGACACGTTGTTTATCATTTGCAAAGACGACATGAACGAGACAATTACAAATGAGCTTATTCATATTTGGGAAAAGGATGGTATTTTCATTGTTATCGAGAGCATCAAGCGTCTGCAGTTTAATATTTTGAATCATTCACTTGTCCCTAAGCATCGTGTTATGAGCGAGGACGAGGTTGCCATTGTTATGGCAAAACACAACATTATTGACCGAAAGCAGTTTCCGGATATTTCTAGGTTTGACCCGGTTGCTCGTGTAATCGGCCTTCGCCCCGGACAGGTGTGTCATATTGAACGCCCGAGCAAGACAGCAGTTATCGCTGACTACTATCGTATTTGCATGTAGTTTCATTGCATTGTTTTGGTTTGGATTGGTTTGAATGAGCAAAGGTGTAATATGACAAATAATAATTATTTTTTTCAACAATATAAAAACAACTGCATTTATATAGTAGATGGAATTTCAAGAGCCTGAACAAACAGGTGTTTGCGTATACAGCAAGAGTAATTGTAAGTATTGCGATATGGTAAAGGACCTTTTGACAAAACGCGGTTTCGAGTATAAGGTGATTAACTGCGATGAATATCTTATCGAGCACAGAGAGTTGTTCAAGGAATTTATTGATTTTCATGCGAATTCCGATACTGCTGGCTTTCCAAAAGTGTTCAATAACGGCTCTTTTATTGGTTCTTACAATGCGACAAAGGATTTCCTCGATCTTATTCTCTTTGCAGAAGAGGATGACGCATAAATTTATATTTTACACCATTCGGCATATTATAATATCACAATATTGTAATATGAGTAAATACACGGATAACTACGAATCAAACTACAGAACGAAGTTAGGTGATTTGAAAAAACAACTGCCACTTGTTTTAGAGGATTACAAGAAGATTTATGTTTTGTATAATAAAACACCTGATGGAAATCAACAATCGTTTGACACTATAAATGGTAACATGACTAATATAACAAATACCCTGAGAAAAATACAGACGGATGTCGAATCTGATATAAGCACCTTTAACAAAGACCTAGTTGAAATACATAAAAATATCGCAGAAGAAAAGGCAGCATATATGTCTTACAAAAGCATGTTAGGTGATACTACATACAAGAACAATAGTGCTGATATTATGTATAATGATTACAAGGAGTTGTATACAAGTGCATATTTGAGAAATTGGGCGATGTTATCTGGGGTGGTTCTCTCGATCTTTGTGACTTTACAGGTTTTCAAGAAACAATAAACAATCAATGAACAACCTATGAATAATATTTTTTTATGTTAAATATGTATGGTTGAATCGTCAAACACAGATGTATCTTCAGTAATATTACATTTAGAAACACTGACAAATAAATACGATCAACTTCTATTGAAATATAAACGAGCACAAGCGGAATATATTCTATTTCTCAAAGAGTCCCCTTCCAAAGGTCAAAATACAGATCCTGCTAGAAATTTTATAAGGAAAACTGCAAGTAAATACAAGACTGCAACATTGCTTACTAATAATCGTGTTGATAACATTGATAAATGTGAGGCTGTATGTGCTGCAAATCCTCTTTGCACTGGTGCTACGTATAGTAATAAAGGTAGTACATGTTTCACATATGGCGGTGCCGAAACCACGGATAAAGATAAAGATAGATCTCCTGACGAAAGAGCAATGGCGTGGGAAACTTCAATTATACCCGCACCTACGAAAAAAAACATGTCTGAAAATCTAACAAACCTTAATGACCAACTGATTTCATTAAATGATCAGATACTGGAGGTTATAAATAGAACCCAACCTACATACAAATCACATCTAGATGAACGAGCAGTTCAGAAACAAGAGATTACCAAAAATGGCGAGAAACTAAAGAAGGAGATGGATGAACTAAAAAAGATCCAAAATGAAAACCAGGACTTGGATGAAAAGAACTCTGATTCTAAAATTGTCCTTACACAAAACCACTATATCTACATAGCTATTTTTATCATTTCATTATTAATTTTATTTATTTTGTTTAAATTTGTATTCGGTTCATCTGGTGGTCCAGTTGCTCCGCAAGTTACGCCTGCCTCTGGTATGTATTAGCGTATTTCATGTTATTTATTACTATATTTACCAACATTAAATTGGTAAATATAAACATATATCATACAATAAAAATAAAATTCTATTATATGCAGGTTAGCCAATCATTATCCGATGGTTTATCATTTCTTGGTATATTTAACAATAATAAAGAACCATTTACAAATACTGGTTCTAATTCTAATTCAAACGATACTAAAGAATTGGAAAAAGAATATCAAAAAACATTAAGGGAATATGATGCATTAGTTGATACAATTAGTCGAGACACGAAGGATTTCCTATTGCGTACTTCAGATAAAAATCCATACTTAAATAAGTACGTGAGTTTTACGGATGGAAAGCTTGGTTATGTTACAAATCAGGGCATATTCAAGGCAGTCAAAAGGTTACCTTCTAAGACTCAACCGCTTTCTCTCGGAATTAAATGGAGTGACGATTATTTGAAAAATCGTCTTATCCCAACGAGTCCTACTTTGTACATTGGAACTGATATGGTCGACGGAAAGAGTGTAGGTAACGAAGGTAATTCGATTTTTGTCGACAAGATGATTCAAAATACTGGTTCTAATTATATAGGTTGTTATGCCGACAACAAGAACATGAAGTTTATCGGTGGTGAGCCATCAGTAATATCATCGATTGTAAATGGAAGTTTTTCAAAACCAACCATAAAATTCAACTCGTATATAAAGGTAAATAGTATTTCATTTGTTCCTGGATGGCACTTCTCTGACAATACTGCTTCTTTACTGAACAATTCAAAGGACTGGGGATATCCAATGCCATATCCAAACGGAGACCAGTGTGTTTCGTTACAACGCACTGGTGCTATATCTCAAACCAT
>Ga0214921_10007196_pt1 | contig 14913 bp, 13 predicted proteins | sample LL1505_MetaG_FD_177992 | JGI IMG/M metagenome (GOLD analysis project Ga0214921, IMG submission 177992) | Freshwater microbial communities from Lake Lanier, Atlanta, Georgia, United States - LL-1505 | ecosystem: Environmental > Aquatic > Freshwater > Lake | place: USA: Georgia | collected... | reverse complement strand
CGACTCTTTTAATATGAGTTAAGCGAGCAGCATAGGCCAAGGCAGCCAAAATATCTTCACGCTGAAGATCCTCATAGTCGCCTAAAATATCTTCAATAGTCATGCCACTTGCTAACCATTCGAGAATGCCTTCAACAGGATATCTCATGCCTCGAATACAAGGCTTTCCATGACAAACTGCAGGATCAATTGTGATTAAACTTGCCATTGCATTTCCTAGATGATTTATAAGTCTATGCTATTGATTTTAAACCCATTCAATTGACAATTGTAGGTTTATGGTTTTTGAAATCCTAATTTGGCCTGCCCAGCACGATTCGAACGTGCGACCTACGGCTTAGAAGGCCGTTGCTCTATCCATCTGAGCTATGGGCAGTTAATAGAACATTATATATTTATTCATTCTATTTAGGGGACTTATTACCTCATCAATAAAAAGCTCAGCTCCACGCAGTCTTATTTGGGATGGGATATATTTATAAGTCATATTTAATGCAGATTCGGGAATGATTAATCTCAAATTACGATAAAGCGGTTGTAAAAATTCAAATATAGTTCAAATTGATTTGGCTGACTTAAATGAACTCAACTAAGAGGAATTTTATGAAATATAAGAGTAAATTATGATACGGTGCGTTTACGCAATTGGAAACGCAAATAAACTAAAAATGATTGGGATAAAGTAAAGAAAAAATAACATCTTCTTCAAAATTGGTCGGGGCGGTGGGATTCGAACTCACGACCCTCTGCTCCCAAAGCAGATGCGCTACCAGGCTGCGCTACGCCCCGATCATCTAGTATTCTAACCTGTTTTAGAAAACTTTCCTAATTCTTTATGCATCTTGAGCTATTTATTTTTTCCCACGCCTCATCTGAAAGAGATTTTCGGTCAAGTCTGTTCTGACATTCTTCCATGATTACGATAGTTACTTTGATTGGTGCTGCTTTGACTGTATTGGCTATTGATTCCAATAACCCCATGTCTCCGATAAATGCAGGCCCATAACTAATTCTCCCACTCCTTAAATCGGTGTAAGTAATTGAGAATGGTTGGCAGGATGTCTGTGCTTCTAATGCCGCTTCAAATAAATTCGGCTTAAAGGGTAAAACATGATCGCCGTTAGATGAGGTCCCCTCAGGAAAAATACAAATGTGATCACCCGAACTAAGTGCTTGAACCATTTGTTTAGAAACATTTTTAGAGTCGCCCCTGCGCTGACGATCAATAAATAATGTATTAAGTTGTTTGGCAAACCACCCAAAAATTGGCCATTCGCCAACTTCTTTTTTTGCCACAAATCGCATAGGTTGCCAAGCATTGATTACATGAATATCCAACCATGAAATATGATTCGATACATATAACACCCCAGAAATTGGTTCGTTTACATTGCCAGTAATTTCAATTTGCACTCCTAAAATATGCAATAACTTGAGGCTCCAGTCCTGCAAAAATCGATTTCTGGACTCCTGCTCTACAAACCGAAATGGCAAAATAACAACATAAAAACCATACAGGACGTGACCAACTATTTCTAAATATTTGAATAAAATCATAGGCTTTTTTAAATAAAGTTACATGTAACAAAAATGACTTAAATCGTTCACGCTCTAGTCATTGTACTAGGGCTTAATGAACTTCCATGATGCAATATCGCGCAATTTGGATTTCAGATATTCACTTGGGTACTTCAGGTTGCCAAGCGAATTACCTTCTCGACTTCTTAAAACATAACGATGCCCAAACATTTTATCTAGTTGGGGACATTATTGACGGCTGGCGTTTAAAAAAGTCGTGGTATTGGCCTCAAGCTCATAATGATGTGATTCAGAAACTATTACGTAAGGTCCGTAAAGGTGCGGAAGTATTTTATATTCCAGGTAACCACGATGAAGTTGCGCGCCAGTTTATTGGCATGTCTTTTGGTGAAATACAAATACAAAATGAAATGATTCATGTAACCGCGGATGGCAAACGTCTCTGGGTCACTCATGGTGATTTGTTTGATAGTGTGATGCAATATGCAAAATGGTTGGCTTATTTGGGTGATACCGCTTATACCTGTATTTTGGTAGTCAATCGTTGGTTCAACAATATTCGTATCAAAATGGGCTTTCAATACTGGTCTTTATCTCAATATCTCAAACACAAAGTAAAAAATGCCGTGAGTTTTATCGCTGACTTCGAGGCAATTATGGCTCGTGAGGCACGCAAAAGAAAATGCGATGGTGTTGTCTGTGGTCATATTCATAAAGCAGAAATTAGAGATATTGACGGTCTTCTGTATTGCAATGATGGTGACTGGGTTGAAAGTCTGACTGCCTTGGTTGAAACTTTTGATGGAGAATTGAAAATCATCCACTGGCCACATATTTTGCAAGGCTCAGAAGAAATGGTATTTGAGCCGATCGTCATTACTTCGCACAATCCAGTAAGTCTGCCGCCTAACCCTTTTCCAATCAATGGCCCAGCTATTGCAAAAAGCCCCACTCCAATCCCAACCTTAGAGTTAACCGAATGAAAATAATGATCATCACCGATGCTTGGGAACCTCAAGTCAATGGAGTTGTAAGAACTTTGAAGCAAACAAGGAAAGAATTAACTCTCATGGGCCATGAAGTCGATATCATTACCCCTTTAGAATTTAGAACTTTTCCATGCCCCACCTACCCAGATATTTCCTTATCGATACTACCGGCCAAAAAAGTATCAAGGCGTATTAAAGCGTTCAAGCCTGATGCGATTCATATATCGACAGAGGGACCATTAGGATTAGCTGCACGTTCATTTGCCATCAGAAACAAGATTCCATATTCAACGGCTTATCACACCCGATTTCCAGAATATGTGCATGCGCGCATCAAAATTCCTCTTGCTTGGACCTACCGATTTTTAAAATGGTTTCACGGTCCCTCATGTGCTGTTATGGCGCCAACCCCTGCCGTCATGCAAGACTTGAAAAAGTATGGATTTACCAATGTGGTTCTTTGGAGTCGGGGTGTTGACTTAGATCGTTTTCAATATCAAGAATCAAACATCATTAATCACCCAAAACCGATATTTTTATATGTTGGTCGTGTCGCCGTTGAAAAAAATATTGAGGCTTTTTTATCTCTTGATCTGCCAGGCTCTAAGGTAGTGGTTGGTGATGGACCAGCTCTTGCATTACTCAAAGATAAATACCCTAATACTACTTACCTCGGAGGTAAGGACCAGGTTGATTTACCACCTTACTATTCTTCTGCAGATGTTTTTGTCTTTCCAAGTAGAACAGATACCTTTGGCTTAGTTCTTCTGGAAGCAATGGCTTGCGGATTGCCTGTCGCAGCTTTTCCTGTTACTGGTCCAATTGATGTAATTGGTGATTCCGGTTCTGGTGTTTTAAAAGAAGACTTGCAGGAAGCTTGCTTAGAAGCTTTGAAAATCCCCAAAGAGGCAGCCATTGCACATGCTAAGTTATATTCTTGGAGAGCGGCTAGTGAGCAATTTGTCAAACACTTAGTTCCAGTCCCAGAGGGTCTAGTTGAACACAGCATGGAAATAGAGATCTAACTCCATGAGCGAGAAATACTCCATTGACCAAAACCCCCATAAAGGTAATAAAGGAATTACTAGAGCTTTTCGTGCAGCAGTCAACTCTTGGAATGGATTGGTATTTGCGGTTCGTGAAGAAAGTGCCTTTCGTCAAGAATTGACTCTTGCCAGCGTGTTAGTTCCGCTCAGTTTTGTTTTGCATGTATCACCAACTGAACATATTATTTTGTTTGGATCGGTCATTTTGGTATTAATCGTTGAACTATTGAATTCAAGTGTCGAAGCCGCGATCGATCGTATCTCATTTGAAAAACATGATCTTTCACAACGCGCTAAAGATTTTGGTAGTGCGGCTGTCATGCTCGCCCTGATTTTATGTTTATTTTCATGGACTTGCATCTTATTACCGATCATTTCAAGATGGTTTTCTATCAATCAAATTTTATAACTTGTAATCTCTGTGACATCAAATTTAAATATAATTATCATAAATAAAGCGAAGAATTGAACATATGAAAGAAATCCCAAATCCTTTACAGTCATTGAATTCCATCGGAGCGGGGATTACTACGAAAATTGCGGATAAATTAACAAGTAAGTTCTCTGAAATTCAAAAACTTAATAAATTTGCAAAGATTTTTCCTTTGAAAAAGAAGGCGAAATCAAAAAAGCGTCTAAAAAGAATGAAGGCTTTACGGAAGACTTTGGCAGAAACTCCTGCAGCAGCTCCGGCAATCAAAAGCCACAAACAAAGTCCAATTCAAGTCTACGTAGCTCGTGATTCGGCTGAAATCAAAGAGGCTCAACGCCTGCGTTATCGAGTTTTTGCTGAAGAAATGGGAGCTGGTCTACCTTTCAATGCAGAGGGGCTTGATGTTGACTATTTTGACGCCTACTGTGACCATTTAATCGTTCGTGATCGTGAAACTTTGCAAGTTGTTGGCACCTACCGCGTGTTACCGCCTGAACAAGCAAAAATAATCGGTAGGCTGTATTCCGAATCAGAGTTCGACTTGGCTCGCTTGCAACATCTTTTACCAAAAACTGTGGAGATTGGTCGTTCATGCGTGCATGAAGATTATCGTTCTGGCGGGGTGATTATGGCTTTATGGGCAGGTCTTGGCTCATACATGAAACAGCATGGTTATGAAATTATGTTGGGTTGCGCTAGCGTTCCTATGGGCGATGGTGGTCATTATGCTGCTAGCTTAAGCCGTATTTTCCAAGAAAAATACCTTTCACCAATTGAATACCGCACTTTCCCTAAACTCCCCTTACCTCTCGATAAGTTAAACTCAACTCTAGAAGTAGAGCCACCTCCATTACTGAAAGGTTACCTAAGAGTTGGAGCGAAAATATGCGGTGAACCAGCTTGGGATCCTGATTTTAATACCGCTGACTTTTTAACGATGTTTAGACTCTCAGATATTAGCCCTAAATACGCTAAACACTTCTTAGCAGAGCATTAATTAATCGTTTTAGTAAAGGTCAAGAACGTATTCACTGTTGACCTTGGCCCAATCTTCAGATTCTTTTTTAAGACTAAACTCTGTCAGTGGATGCTCATCTAACCATTTCTTAGGAATACTCACTTTATATCCCTTTGGCGTTTGCTGAACCAATATATCTGGAATCTCTTCATGGGTTCTTCTTCTGGCTAAAACCAATGCAAGACGCAAACAAAACAACATTCGCCAGTCAATAAAATGGTTGTTTGATGATACTTTTGCAAGCTTTCCGATGTGGCCTAATAAGAGTGCCGATAATCGTGCTTGATCATTCTTCGAGAACCCCGGCATGTCAGCATTGGCAGATATATAGGCTGAATGCTTGTGATAACCATTGTGCGAAATAGACAAACCAATTTCATGTAACCTCGCCGCCCATCCCAATAAAGAAAGATTATTGATCCGGTCTTCATTTTCAGGCATTGGAAATTGCTCTAAAAATAATGTAGCTAATTGCTCCACCCGCAATGCCTGTTCAATATCAACGGAGTAGCGCTTCATAAACTGCTCGACTGTAACAAAGCGCATATCGTGGTGCTGTGCTCGGCCAAGGAAGTCATATAAAACCCCCATCCGCAATGCTGCTTCCACAATCTCCATTGAGTCAATTCTTAACTCATCAAAGGCTGCAATCATAATCGCTAATCCACCAGGCAGCACTTGCCTACGATCTGGTTTAAGACCGATTAAAGTAGAGGCCTGCATCGATTCTGACTCAATTAAAGAACTTTTCAGATTTTCTAAACCGTCCCTAGTAATCAATCCACTCGAATCAAAGCCTTTATACCCATCACTCATGCCATCAAGACCATTCAAAACAATCAGTTCTGCAATGGCTTTTGCTGTTCCAGACGAACCAATCACCTGATCCCAGCCTTTTTTACGATATTCTTTCGCTAGAATTTGAATCTCTTGTCTAGCAGCTAACTCGGCTTGCTTAAAGCTATAACTATCCACGGCTCCGTTAACAAAAAATTTTTGACTGTGAGATACACAACCAATATATAAGGACTCCATAAGCTTTGCTTCATAACCGTGGCCGATAATAAATTCTGTAGAACCACCACCAACATCAATCACTAAGCGATTACCTGAATTAGCAGGGGCTCCGTGCGACGCCCCTACATATACCAAACGGGCTTCTTCGCGACCAGCAATCACCTCTATAGGAAATCCCAAAGCAAGTTCAGCTTGTTGTATGAATTGAGAGGCATTTCTCGCGACACGAAGTGTATTGGTCGCTACTGCCCGAACCTGCATCGGCGAAAAACTTCGTAATCGCTCGCCAAATCTTCGAATCGAACTAAGGCCTCTTGCAAATGCTTCAGCATCAAGATTTTTTTCACTATCTAAACCAGCTGCTAATTTAATCGGATCTCTAAGTGTATCTACAGGACGTAATTGATATCCCGAGGGAGTTTCCAGAATTTGCGCAACAACCATCCTAAAACTATTTGAGCCTAAATCAACCGAAGCAATTAGCTTAGGATCGGATTCTTTTTTACTTGATGATTGCAGTTCGAAAGACATACTTTCTTATATATTTATTAGTAACCCAATATTATTTCATTTTTATGATACTTTAATGAATTAGTATCATCAAAATGAAATATTTAACTGAAACAATGATTTAACATGCTGACTTCCCATATCCCACTTCTCAACCGAGAAATCGGTCTTTTAGAATTTAACTCTAGGGTACTGGCTCAAGCAGAGGATCTTACAGTTCCTCTTCTTGAAAGACTGCGATACGTCTGTATTGTATCAAGTAATATGGATGAGTTTTTTGAAATCCGTATGGCTGGCCTCAAAGCCCAATTAGAAGAAAATCCCAATAAAACTTTTGAAGATGGCCTTACCATTGAGGAATCGTATCAACGGATTACTGAATTTGCCCATCATTTAGTCAATAAAAAATATGCCCTTTTACAGCAATCGATATTGCCAGCTCTTGCCTCAGAAAAAGTAGTTTTTAAATACCCTTCAACATGGACCCCCAAACTGCATCAATGGGCTCGCGACTTTTTTCATCGTGAATTAGTTCCTTTATTAACCCCGATTGCCCTTGATCCTGCTCATCCGTTTCCAAGGGTGATTAATAAAAGTTTAAATTTTTTAGTATCTCTAGACGGGAAAGACTCTTTTGGACGAAACGCTTCTTTGGCTGTAGTTCAGGCACCTCGATCTTTGCCTCGCGTTGTCAGAGTTCCGAAACAATTTGAACTTAAAGATGAAACCTACTTTATTTTACTCTCCTCTTTTATGCAAGCTTTTGTGGGAGAGCTTTTTCCAGGTATCAAAGTTACAGGCTGTTATCAATTCAGAGTAACGAGAAATTCCGATCTTTTTGTTTCTGAAGATGACATTACAGACTTAAGAAGTGCCCTACAGGGCGAGTTGCCGACTAGGCACTTGGGTGATGCAGTTCGATTAGAAATTAATGCGAGCACCCCAGATAAGCTCGTAGAGAGAATCTTAAATGAGTCGAATCTTCAAGAATCCGATTGCTATCGGGTTAGTGGTCCTGTTAATTTAGTTCGATTAGCGCAAATTCCAGATTTAATTGATCGTCCTGATCTCAAATTTGCCGTGGCTACGCCTCAATATCCTGCCACTTTTATGCAGAATCAATCGATCTTCGATACGATCAGCAAGAAAGATGTTCTTTTGCACCATCCTTATGAAAGTTTTGAGCCGGTTTTAGAGCTACTTCGTCAAGCGGCTAGAGACCCCCAAGTACTTGCGATTAAACAAACTGTTTATCGAACGGGGGACGAGTCCCTCGTTATGGATGCCTTGATGGAGGCAGCTAAAAATGGTAAAGAGGTTACTGTTGTTGTTGAACTTTTAGCTAGGTTTGATGAACAAACCAATATGCAGTGGGCAGCTAAATTAGAGGCAGTTGGTGCGCATGTTATCTATGGTGTGGTCGGTCATAAATGCCATGCCAAAATGCTACTCATCGTGCGCCGAGAAATTGTCAAGGGTACTCGGGGGAAAAGTAAATCAATACTAAAACGTTATGCCCATTTAGGTACGGGTAATTACCACCCACGAACTGCAAAGCTATATACCGACTTCGGCATCCTAACAGCTCATGAAGAGATTACCTCTGATGTTCATTTAGTGTTTCAGCTACTCACAGGTACTGGTAAACAAATCGCTCTATCGCATCTTTGGCAGTCCCCCTTTACGATGCAAGAAGAGATTATTAAACATATCAGGGCAGAGACTAGAGCAGCTAAAGCAGGCAAAAAAGCTCATATCATTGCCAAAATGAATGCTCTTTTAGAGCCTAGTGTGATTCAAGAACTTTATCGAGCATCCCAAGCTGGTGTCAAAATAGATCTCATTATTCGGGGTGTTTGCGCTCTGATGCCTGGTGTGCCTGGATTATCTGAAAATATCAAAGTCAGATCCATCATTGGGCGTTTTTTAGAGCATCATCGCATTTATTACTTTTATGCCAACGGTCTCGAAAAAGTCTATCTTTCGAGTGCGGACTGGATGGATCGTAATTTATATCGTCGGGTTGAAATTGCCTTCCCGATTCTTGACCCACAAATTAAGGCACGCGTCATATTTGAAGGTCTCAGAGCCATCCTTCAAGATAATCAAGCTGCATGGATTATGCAGCAAGAAGGTCATTATCAAAAAATTAAATCAAAAAGTAAATATCCTTTTATCGCTCAACAAGAACTTCTGAAAATGATTCAAGGATAGATTAAGTAAGTTCTTTTACTTCTTCTTTACTCATACGATCTTTATTAAAAATAAGAGAAAAGACACTACCTACAGCAAGAGTACTTTCTATGTTCAGTAAAGCCGAATGACGGATGGCGACGTGCTTCACAATGGCCAACCCCAGTCCAGTTCCACCAGTGTCTCGTGACCGACTCCGATCAACGCGATAAAATCGCTCAGTTACGCGTGCAATATGTTCCGGTGCAATACCAATACCCGTGTCTCGAACGGAATAAATAGCTCCGCCGTCTGGCGTATCTTCCCAGTAGACATGAATCGTACCGCCTTCTGGTGTATAACGAATCGCATTTGTCAGTAGATTTCCAAATGCAGAAAATAACTCATTTTCTGCACCCAATATATTTTTCTTTGACACTATAGACAAACGAATGATGTGGTTACCATTTGACAAACCCCGACCATCTTCAACAATCCGTTGCACTAAGTCAGCAACTTTTACAACGGATGTCTTCGGCGAAACGGGGCTATGATCCAGTCGTGTCAAAATCAACAAATCCTCTACCAAGGTCAACATACGTGAGGACTGTGCGCTCATCATATTGATATATTTTTTTCTCTCTACTTCGTTCAACGGTAAATCTCGCAGTGTCTCTAAAAATCCATTTAATACCGTAAGGGGGGTGCGTAATTCATGCGAGACATTAGCCACAAAGTCTTGCCGTATCGATTCATTTTTTTTCAGGATAGTAATATCTTGGCTGAGTAATAGTTTGCGATTCTCACCATAAGGAAATATCTGAAGTAAAAGCATCAAATTGCCATCAGCTCCCATAAAGTCTAAATTTAAAGGCTCAGAAAAGTCTGCCTTCAACATATACTTAACAAAATCAGGATGTCTTAATAAAAAGGTAATGGGCTGTCGCGCATCTCGCAAAGGGTCAAGACGCAAATGCTCTTTGCAAATATTATTACACCACTCAATTTGATCTTCTTCATCAAGCATCACGAGACCATTGGGTGATGCTTGCACCGCTTGTATGAATCGCTTGTATTCTAATTCAGACCGGAGGATTTCTTGTCGCCAATCTTTGGCTTTTCTCTCTACATGTAAAAAAATCTCTTGCCAAATACCTAACCCTCGTCGATGACCGATGAGGTCATCATCCTTTAATGCTTTTAAAAGGCGGTATTGATTCCAGAACTGATAACAAACAGAACTACTCAGTAAGAATATACTGAAATATAAGCCGTATTCAACTGAAATAAAATGAGCCAGAACTGCACTGAGCAGAAATATAAGCCCTAAAGAATAAATTATGCGAAGCCCCATGAACATCATGGAAGCTATTATTTCATGAAACGAGTGAAGGGTTGCGAGTTAAGCGATAGCCACTGCCACGAACAGTTTCAATCATGTTTTCACAACCAACTGGCGCCAAGGCGGCACGTAAACGCTTAATATGCACGTCCACTGTTCTTTCTTCCACAAAGACATGATCTCCCCATACCTTATCAAGTAGTTGTCCACGGGCATGAACACGCTCTGGGTTGGCCATTAAAAAGCGCAAAAGTCTAAATTCTGTGGGGCCAAGTTCGATTTTTTGCATCTCATCGTGATTTTGGAAAGTCACTCGATGCGTCGTTGGGTCTAATTTTAGTGCATTAATTTCAATCACTTCATCAGTTAACTGGGGTGATTTACGACGTAAAACAGCACGAATACGGGCAACTAACTCTTTTGGTGAGAAAGGCTTGGTTAAGTAGTCATCTGCACCAGCATCTAAACCTGCAATCTTATCCATCTCTTCACTTCGCGCAGTCAAAAATATAATTGGAATATCTTTGGTACGATCGTTATTACGTAAGTCTTTTGCAAACTGAATACCGGATTTACCAGGAAGCATCCAATCTAAAACAATTAAATCCGGTAATACATCTCGCATCAGCATCGCCGCTTGATCAGCCTGAAACGCTCTGACAGGTAAAAAACCCTCGTGACTTAAATTAACAGAAATGAGTTCTGCGATAGATGGTTCATCTTCGACGATTAGTATGCTACTTGCCATATTATTTGTTCGCTTCTTGAATTAATTGGTCATGCGGTAAATGTCTTACATCCATCCCTTTGTCCACGTAAATCACAAACTCAGAAATATTTTTAGCATGGTCGCCAATTCTTTCAACTGCTTTAGCAATAAACAAAATTTCAAGCGCTGTAGATATAATTCGCGGGTCTTCACTCATGTAAGAGTTTAATTTACGAACAAACCCACGGAACTCGTTATCAATTTCTAAATCATCCGCAACAATCGTTGCCGCTGCTTTAGAGTCCATTCTAGCAAAAGCATCTAGGGAACGGCGTAATAAGCCTAAAGCCATTTGACCAGCAATACGGATTTCTGCGACGTTGATTTGATATGGAGCATTTACTTCGACAATTTTTTTTATTCTTGCAGCAATGTGATCAGCCTCATCACCAACACGCTCCAGATTCGAAATCGCTTTGGCAATTGCTAAAACTAAGCGTAAATCTTTAGCAGTCGGTTGACGACGCGCCAAAATTTCAGCACATTCTTTATCAATGTTAATTTCAAAATCATTTACTGTTTTTTCTTTAGCTAAAACTTCAGACGCGAGTTCTGCGTCCATTGTCGAAAAAGCCTTCATTGCATTTGCTACCTGAGCTTCAACTAAACCACCCATTTCTAATAAATGGGCATTAATGGTGTTTAAATCAGCGTCAAATTGTGAAGATAGATGTTTCTCAGTCATTTTGTTCCCCTATATCCGTATGTAATTATCCAAAACGACCAGTAATATAATCTTCTGTTTCTTTACGATCTGGCTTTAGAAAAATTTGTTTTGTTTCATTAAATTCAATTAATTCACCCAGATACATAAAAGCTGTAAAGTCAGAAACACGAGCAGCTTGTTGCATGTTATGCGTGACAATTGCTACAGTGTAGTCATTTTTTAATTCATGTACCAACTCTTCTACCTTACCTGTTGAAATTGGGTCAAGTGCTGAGGTAGGTTCGTCAAGTAACAATACGGAAGGCTTAACAGCAACTCCCCTTGCAATACATAAACGTTGTTGCTGACCTCCAGATAAAGACAAACCGCTTTGGTTTAGCTTTTCTTTAACCTCATTCCACAAAGCAGCTTTGTTTAAAGCCCACTCAACACGTTCATCCATATCAGCTTTGTTGAGGTTTTCATAAAGCTTTACACCAAAGGCAATATTGTCATAAATGGACATTGGGAACGGAGTTGGCTTTTGGAAAATCATACCAACCTTAGAACGTAACAAATTGAGATCACGCTCTTTATCCAAAATATTCTCACCGTACAGATTAATTTCACCTTCTGCACGTTGTCCTGGATATAAGTCATACATACGATTAAACGTGCGTAATAAGGTGGATTTACCACAACCTGAGGGTCCAATAAACGCAGTTACTTTGTTTTCTGCGATATTCAAATTAATACTTTTGAGACCCTTAAATTTTCCGTAAAAAAAATCCAAATTACGAACTTCGATTGCATTTTTTAAATTAGTTGTGTCTAGCGTCATGATTTCTCTCTAAAAAATACGCGGGCAAGAATATTCAGGCCCAAAACAGTTAAAGTAATAAGTAATGCACCACCCCAAGCTAAATTCACCCAGTTATCATAAGGACTCAATGCAAACTGATAAATCACTACTGGTAAGTTAGACATTGGCTTGTTCATGTCTGTACTAAAGAATTGGTTATTCAGTGCAGTAAAGAGTAGAGGTGCTGTTTCACCACTCACACGCGCAACAGCTAATAAAATACCTGTCATCACTCCACTTTTTGCCGCTCTTAGAATCACTGAAAAAGAAACTTTCCACTTAGGCGCACCTAAAGCATAAGCTGCTTCACGTAATGTTCCTGGGACGAGGCGAAGCATATTTTCAGTGGTTTTCAAAATCACCGGGACAGCAAGCAAAGATAAAGCCATTGTTCCTGCCCAACCAGAAAAGTGCTTTACCTGTGCAACTAAAATCGCATATACGAAAAGTCCAATCACAATCGATGGTGCTGATAACATAATGTCCGTCACAAATCGTGTGATGCTAGCAATCTTACTTCGATCACCATATTCAGCCATAAATATACCTGCCAAAACACCAATTGGTGTACTGATCAACGTACATGAAGCAACCATCATAAGCGACCCAACAATTGCATTGGCAAGTCCACCACCATCAGATCCAGCAGCTGGAGTGCTTTGGGTAAAGAAATTTCCACTGAGCGCTGCAAAGCCTTTTGAAAATAGAATAAATAAGATCCATAAAAGCACAACCATGCCAAGAGTCATAGCGACCATCGACAGGGTTAACCCAATCTTGTTGGTGCGCTTCCTTCTGTTGTAGATTCCGATATCCATAAATTAACTCTTCGCTCCCTTTTGTTTTTCCATTCTTACTAGCATCCACTTCGCAGCTGAAAGAACTATGAAGGTAATGATGAAGAGTGCTAAGCCTAATGCAAATAATGAAGCGTAATGTAAGCCTGGTTCAGCCTCACCAAACTCGTTTGCGAGTGTGGAAGCAATTGATGAACCTGGTGAAAATAAGGAAGCGCGAATACGGTGTGCATTACCAATCACGAAGGTAACCGCCATCGTCTCACCAAGTGCGCGTCCAAGTCCCAACATGATTCCACCAACCACTCCAGCTTGTGTGTATGGCAAAACAATACGGGTCACCACTTCCCAAGTCGTGCAGCCAATGCCGTAAGCAGACTCTTTCAATACCGGGGGTACGATTTCAAATACATCACGCATCACAGATGTAATAAACGGCACAACCATGAAGGCCAAAATTAAGGCGGCACACAGTAGTCCAATCCCGTTAGGTGCACCTTGAAATAATGCCCCAATCACCGGAACTTGCCCAATCGTATCGGTCAAAAATGGTTGTACATAAGTTGCAAATAATGGTGCAAAAACGAATAATCCAAACATTCCGTAAATAATCGAAGGAACAGCTGCGAGTAATTCAACTGCAGTTCCTAAAGGACGACGTAACCAATTTGGGCACATTTCTGTTAAAAATACGGCAATACCAAAGCTGAGTGGCACTGCAATTAATAAAGCCAATGTTGCTGTAACTAAAGTTCCATAGATTGAAGTTAATCCGCCAAACTTCTGATTAACTACATCCCATTCAGGGCTGAAGAAAAATCCTGGACCAAACTCTTTCAAGGCTGGCCAAGAGGTGATAATTAAAGAAATTAGAATTCCAGCTAAAACAATTAATACGAGAGATGCGAAAAAGAAAGTAACTTTATGAAAAAGAAAATCTTGCATCTTTTGATTACGTACAATTTTGGCCATTTCAGGCGTGAGTTGTATTCCAGAGGACATACTAGTCATTTTATTTTCCATAAAAAACTTTTAACGGAGAGTTACACCCTAGGAGTCTAGGGTGTAACTGCTTTCAATTACTTAGAGATTTGAGACCAGACATTCTTGTAGATCATATCCGTAACAGCAGGAGGCAATGGAACATACTCCAATTCAGTTGCAATCTTTGCGCCATCTTTAAATGCCCACTCAAAGAACTTGAGAGCTTCGTTAGACTTTTCTTTGTTTGTTGGATTCTTATACATCAGAATAAAAGAAGCAGCTGCGATTGGCCATGAAGTTGCACCAGGCTGATTTGTCATTGAAATTCCCATGCCAGGAACTGAATTCCAATTAGCACCTGAAGCTGCGGCTTTGAATGAGTCCATGCTAGGAGAAACATACTTACCATCGGCATTTTTCAACTGCAATGTAGTCATTTTGTTCAACTTAGCATATGCAAACTCAACGTAACCAATTGAACCTTTGACACGAGTTACGTTTGCTGAAACACCTTCGTTACCTTTACCACCCACGTTTGAATCAGCTGGCCACTTAACTGTAGCACCTTGTCCAACGCTTTCAGCCCATGCTTTACTTACTTTTGATAAATAATCAGTAAATACTGCTGTTGTTCCTGAACCGTCTGAACGTGTAACAACGGTGATTGCTTGGTTAGGTAATTTTTTACCTGGATTTACGGAAGCAATTTGTGGCGCATTCCAATTAGTAATATCACCTCTGAATACAGCTGCTAATATGTCACCGTCCATTTTTAATTCGCCTGGAGCA
>Ga0214921_10007195_pt1 | contig 14913 bp, 19 predicted proteins | sample LL1505_MetaG_FD_177992 | JGI IMG/M metagenome (GOLD analysis project Ga0214921, IMG submission 177992) | Freshwater microbial communities from Lake Lanier, Atlanta, Georgia, United States - LL-1505 | ecosystem: Environmental > Aquatic > Freshwater > Lake | place: USA: Georgia | collected... | reverse complement strand
GAACTGTTGTTTCGGTTATTCCATTTAAAGAATAAGTATTGAATTCTTCATTCCACTGACCCAAGGTAATACCATTTATATAAAATTCGTTATCTGCTGATGTTGTTGACCCCTCAAAAACTTTAATTTTAATTACAAGTCTTAGTTGTGCAGAAACATTTGGAATTTCAAAAGTTTCAGAAATAAATCCCCATTTTTGATAAAGTGTGCTAGTAAAGGTTTTTAAATTTTGGATTATAGTTGATGTGACTGGATCTGTGTATTCATATCCTATTGATACCGTTTGTAAAAATAAACTATTTGAATAAAAATATGAGCCAACGGTAAATGTTCCAAGGTCTGCGAGAGTGTTAAGATTAAGTATGTTAGGACTGATAATTGATGCTTCAATTGTTTCTGATACTGGAACACTAACCCTAATTCTGTTTAAATGACTATCTGGAAATGGCTCTGCTAGATCTTCAAAAGATGTTGCAAGAGCAGCACTTGTTGGTGTCCACAAAGTTGCAAGATTGCGTCGTGCTTCAGAAATTAAACTCTTATAGTCAACCGTATCGTCTAATGCCCACAAAACAAGCGGATGCTCTGAATATACCTTTTCTGCATACAAATTTGATGGATTAGACATTTTTCTCCTATACCCTTATTATAGCAGGGGAAGCGTTAAAATATATGAATCTATCAATGTCCCGTTAAAGAACGCCAGATATCAACATAAATTTTACTGGCTACATAAAGTGCAGCAAGATTCAATAATAACTGATAAACGTAGATTGAAGCATTAGGTTTATTTTTAAGCGGTAACTTTTTTACTTCTTCTAAATTCCTGTATGCTGTTTTCATATAATTTAATAAAGTTTAATCTCACAGGCATCCGTGCTGCAATAAGCCTCACCTTGTGCTTCTAGATTTTCTACGCCATCATAAATTGCAGACCAGTCAATCTTTGCAATCTTGCCAACATAAGAGTTATACTCTTCTCTTGTAATATTGCTATATGGTTGCTGAGGGAATGTTTTATTTCCCATTGGTAAAAATGAAACAGCCTTTAATTCTCCTTCATAAAGATGAAGGGCTGGAGCAATGTGTTTTTTCTCTGTTTCTTTGTCAAAGGACAGTGTTACAGATACTCCATTATCAGACCAATACTTTTGAGCGGTAGCAGCCAAACCAATTTTTTCAAAAAGACTTACATCCTTTTCAGAACGGGGATGTCCAGATGCTACTGGGAAATATACTACTGAAGTGTTTGCAGATACTAAATCTGCTTCAACTTTATACCCTGCTGCTTTAAATAAATGAAGCATTGGATCTGTATTTCCAAACCTTATAGCACGTAGATAGAATTCTCCGCCTGGACCCCAATGAACTCCTGGTGTTGCACCAGATAATAGTGATACAGATCCTGAAGGTTTGACGGTAGTTACACGAATTGATTCACGTACACATAGCCATTCTGAGTATTTTTTGTCATACCCGCGAATTTTATTATATCCAGAATCCATCCAATCACGAAGTGCTGGCATTCCCTTTGTATCAGCAAAAGATGCAATACCAGTTAAGGATGTTCCAATGCGACGATTACGTTGCATAATTCCATTTGTTGTTTGCCAATGTGTTGGCATAAGAGTAACAGTCTTACCATATAGATATGCAAACTTTAATGTACGAAGAAAATCTTCTTTGTCTTCGTGACGATTTAAGTGAACTTCTACTAGTGTACATAATTCATAAGATTCTAATGGTTGTTCTGCACATGGATTAAAACCCATTACACGATAATCTTTACCATCTGCTGCATCTGCTAGTCTTCCGTAATTACGAGCAACATCTAGCCAAATAAATCCTGGCTCTCCATTGTCTGCAATTAAATCAACATAATCTTCATAGTTTGTTCCAACCTCTGCAGCAATAGAGTTATTAGACATCCAAGCCCATCCTGGATTTTTTGGATCATAGGAGTTACGCTCTGGAAAAACTTCTGCATTTTTTAAATTACTAAAATCCTTATCTTCAGGATTACCTAAAGCGAGGGTAGCAGAACGACGAACATTACCAGAAACAACGCAGGTACCAATAAGGTTTACAATATCTACTATTGCACGAGAATCAAACTTATCTCCTGCTCTAGATCCTACGACCTTTGTAATACGGTTATGTAAATCTATTAATGGTGCTGGACCACTGGCTACTCCGCCAAAACCCTTGATAGGTGCTCCCAACGGTCTAATAAGGTCATAGGTAAACTGTTGTATAGGTTGGTTTGGGCGAAGGTATGAATTTATTAATAGTCTTACAGATTCAACCCAACCTTCTCTAGTATCAGGAATTTCATATATTGCTGGTGGCTCAGTTGGAGCGTAGATTATCATTTCTTTTTCTTGCCCAAGAGTGTCAAAACCTACGCCTATACCTAGCATTAATGCGTCCATTACCCAACAAAATAACGCTCCTGGATCATTGCGATCAAGATCACGAGTAGAAACCATTGCACAGTTTTGCAGGGAAGCAGAGTTACGCTTATCCATAGTCATAGGAGTTCCGAATGCCCATAGGCCACGTCCTGGTGGTGTCCACTTTAATTCAAACATTCTTTGGAAGGCTTCTTGAGCAGACTTTTGAGCCTTATTATCATTCCAAGGTAAACGATTTTCTTTTGCATGGTTTTTTTGAACTGAGTACATACCTTCAATTACACGCTTGCAGACTTCATACCATCTTTCTTTTGTTCCGTCTTCTTTCATACGTGAATAGGTACGTATAAAGGTTACCTCGCCAAGAGAGTTTGATCCAGCATCTGAGAATCCAAAAGGTGCTGGTGTGTCTTTGTATTTTGCTACGAAGTCTTCTAATAAACGAAAAGAAAAGGTATCTGACATAAAATTTCCAACTTTCTAATAAAAATATGATAAGTACTTTAAGAATTATAAAGTAGTGTTAAGTATATCATAAGTTTAAAAAGAAAAACACGCCTGGTTAAGACGTGTAAATCTTTACTTTAGAGTTAGTGCTTTGTTTTTTGTTAAGTACTATGCACCAATTAGCATAAGTTCGCTAAAGGATGCTCCGCCACCATCTGCAGTTGCCCAAGATAGTGTTGCAGAACCGTTTGTTGACAATACTTGTCCTGATGTTCCGTCTGCTGAAGGAAGTGTCCAAATTTTATTTGTAGTAACAGTAGCAGGTGATTTAAAACCAACATAGTGGCTTGAATCTGTATCTGCTAATCTAAGTTCTGCTGTAGCATTAAGGGTAAGTGCTGTTGTTGCAATTGCACTTGACAATGTTTTATTTGTCATTGTAGATGTACTTGTTAAAGATACTAAATCGTGGTCTGTAACAGCAGTATTGAATTCAGCAAATGTTCCAGTAATAGTATTTGTTGTCATGCTAATAGATTTGTTTGTAAGTGTTTCGGTACCTGCTAAGGATGCAAAGTCAGCATCTGTAACTGCGGTATTAAATTGTGCCAAAGTTCCTGAAACTGTATTTGAAGCAAGGGAAATTGATTTGTTTGTTAAAGTATCTGTAGTTGCACGTCCTACTAATGTATCTGTGCTGGTTGGTAAAGTTAGAGTTCCAGTATTAGAAATACTAGAAATAACTGGAGTTGTTAAAGTTTTATTGGTAAGGGTTTCTGTAACATCTTTAAGAGCAGTTCCATTCATAGAATATGACTTACCAGAAGCAAGGTTGATGTGTTCTGAAGATGTCCATGAATCTGTAGCGTCTACCCAGTTAAAGGTTTTATCTGTTGCGCCTTTTAATGTTATACCGCCACCATCTGCAGTTGCATCTGAAGGAGTAGCAACATCTCCAAGAACAATGTTTTTGTCATCTACTGCAAGAGTAGTTGAGTTAATTGTTGTAGTTGTTCCGTTTACCGTTAGATCACCTGAAAGAGTAAGGCTTGTTCCTGATACCGCTCCAGTAAATGTTGCACCAGACAGTGCTGCTACGTTTGCTGCTAAAGCAACTGTTCCTGTAGCATCTGGAAAGGTAATTGTTCTATCGGCAGTTGGATCTGTAATAGCAAAAGTTGTTTCATGAGCATCTGCGGTAGCGCCTTCAAAAACAATTGAACCATCATTAAATACTGCTCCAGTAATTACTGGGCTAGTTAAAGTTTTATTTGTAAGTGTTTCTGTTCCTGCAAGTGAGGCTACATCTGCATCAGAAATTGCGCTATTTAATTGTGCAAGAGTTGATGTAACTGTGTTTGAAGCGAGTGAGATTGATTTGTTAGTTAAGGTGTCTGTTGATGAAGCAGTAATTCCTCCTGCTGAAATATCACTTGTAAGTGCTACCGTTCCACTAGCATTTGGAAATGTAATTGTACGATCAGCAGTTGGGTCTGTTACAGTAATAGTTGTTTCAAACGCATCTGCGGTAGCGCCTTCAAAAGTAATACTTGTACCAAAAGCGGGGTTAACAGTAGAGTTAATATCAGCAAAGTAATCTAGGTTTGCCCAGTTGTTTACACCATCACCAATTTTAAATTTATTGGTATCTGATTCCCAACCAATCTCACCAGCATTTAATACTGGACCTGCTCCTGCGTTTGTAGATGTCCACTGTGCTGCAGTGCCTCTGCGTTGCTGCATTCTGGTTGCCATTTATTGCTCCTTATTCCTAATTGTATTATAACAGATAATTAATTAAAATTATCTATTGCAATACCGCCATTCCATTCCATTGCCCATTCATTAAAATCATAATAACCAGCATCTTCTGATGAAGAAAATATTGAATCATAGTATCCAGCATCTTGATAAATACTTACAATAAGACCATTGCCACCAATAGATGTATCGTGAATATGTTGTCTTAAGTTAGCAGTATCTTCAAATGTTGCAATTACAATCCAGTCAGCAGCATCAGTTGAATAGATTGAAAGATGTCTTGTTGTTGTATTAAAATATAATTGTCCATCTACTGGACTTCCTGGATTTGCTGACTCTGTAGCAACTACAACATTGCCAACAAGTGCGTCTACATATGCTTTTGTAGTAGCATGTGTGCTTTGAGTAGGAGTAGCAACTGTGACAGTTCCTCCAAAAGTACCGCCATCGGTAACATTAATACCGTGCTTTACTTTAAAGTCTTTATTGACTGTTATGGATCCTGGTGCCACAGTTGACTCCTATTCTTAGTTTTTAATTATGCCTCAATGTAAATCTTGTGTACTTTAACAGCGGTATCTGCTGCTGCACCAGTTACCTGAAGAAGAACATTTCCACCACTGTAAACAGCGTTAGTTGTTCCTAGTTCAGCGTTGCTGATTACATCTGCATACTCTGTTAAGTAAACGTTGTTTGATCCATCAACTGTAACAAGTAATTCAATTACTTCAATATCAGTACCCTTTTTCATCTGAACAATATACTTCGCAGATGAATAAGTGCTTGCTGACCATGTGTCAATTGTTGTTGCTGAAGTTGAAGCGGTAGCAAGAGCAGAACCAACAAGAGCATCTGGAAGAGCAATACTTGTCGCATTTGCTGCACCAAGAGTTGGTGTAACAAAAGTTGGACTATTAGTAAATGCTACTGTTGAAGATCCTGATTCATCAGTTAATGCTGATGCAAGGTTTGCAGAAGATGGAGTTGCAAGGAATGTTGCTACGCCAGTTCCAAGACCAGAAACATCGTTTGCAATTCGTACTGTAAGTGTATTGCTTGCGCCATCAATTGTCTTGTTTGTAAGAGTTTGTGCTGCTGCTGTTTGTAGTGTACCGTTTAGGTAGTAGTTTTTGCCAGAAGCAAGGTTAATGTGTTCAGAGAATGTCCATGCATCAGTTGCATCTACCCAGTTAATGGTCTTGTCTGTAGCACCCTTAAGAGTAATACCACCACCGTCAGCGCCTGCATCTGTTGGTGTTGCTACTGAGCCAAGTGTAAGGTTCTTGTCATCAACTGTGATTTCTGTTGAGTTAATTGTAGTTGTTGTACCATTAACTGTTAGGTCCCCTGAAAGAACCAAAGATGTACCAGTTGCTGCACCAATATTTGGTGTTACAAGTGTTGGGGTATTAGCAAAAACAAGTGCTCCAGTACCAGTTTCGTCAGAAATAATTCCAGCAAGTTCTGATGAAGATGTTGCTGCAAAAACATTTAACTTATTGTTTGTAAGAGCAACTGTTCCTGTAGAATCTGGAAAAGTAATTGTACGATCTGCTGTTGGATCTCCTACAGTTAAAGTTGTTTCATGAGCATCTGCTGTTGTACCTTCAAGTACGATAGAAGCATCTGAAATTGTAAGTCCTGAAACTGTTGGGCTTGTCAGTGTCTTATTTGTAAGTGTCTGTGTATCAGTTGTTCCAACTACTGAACCAGTTACACCGTGGACTCCTGTTGAAGCGCCTGTGTGTGTTGAAAGATCTGATGCTGAAGCCTTGTTTGCAAGATCAGTAGTAAGACCTGAAATCTTAGACTGAGCAATTGCTGCAGCAGAGTTAATGTCTGCATCTACAATTGTGTCATTTGCAATCATTGTGGATGTAACTGTTCCTGAATCTGCTGCAGTAATGGCAGTTCCTGAAATCTTAGTTTTAGCAATTGCTGCTGCTGAGTTAATATCTGCATCTACAATTGTGTCATTTGCAATCATTGTGCTAGTTACTGTGCCAGTATCACCAGATGTAATTACAGTACCTGATCTGTCAGGAAGTGTAATTGTACGATCTGCTGTTGGATCTGTTACTTGAAGGGTTGTTTCAAAGGAATCTGCTGTTGCGCCTTCAAATTCAATACTTGTACCAAATACGCCAACTGCTGCTGGGGCTGACCACTCAACACCATATGTAGCAGATGAGTTTGCTGTAAGTACTTGACCGTTTGTGCCAATTCCTAAACGAGCAACTGCATCATCTGCGCTACCTACTAGTAAATCACCCTTAGCATCAATTGTGCCTGCTGTGATTATGTTTTTTCCTGCAACGGTCGCAGTTGATCCCTCAACTACCAGTCCCGCTTTTACTCTAAAGTCTTTTGTTACTGTTGCCATCTTATATCTCCTTGGTTAGGCCTTTAATCCCATACGCATGTAGCGTAGAGTTATAGGTGTGATTCCCCCTACTGGAACAACAGTTAATGAAACTGTATCTCCAGCCCTTGAAACAGAGATGGTGCCAATATTCCCATCGTTTTCAACTATTCCATACTGACTAACAGATACATCTGTACCATCAATCAGAATACTAATTTCTGTAGAGGAGTACTTGTTTGCACCACCTGCTACACATTTAAGAGAGATCATATATTTCATTGATCTGAACTCACTTGCGGTAAAGTTATCAAACACAGTTGAGTTTTCAATTCCATTAATCGTTGACTCATTATTGCCATCTGATCCAAGATCGGTAGACCTAGCAGAAGTACTGTCAATTAAATCTATATAGTTTGCTTCGGTTGGTCTATCGCCTGTCTGAAACAGAGCCTTTACGTTGGTGGTTGATATCTTTGCCATGAGGCCATTATATCATTATGTTAAAGAATATAGTTATTGATTCCAATGATTTGAAGTCCAATTCCAGGTATACCTGCATTTGCTGGTGGGATTCCAATATTTGTAAACATTACTCTAAAAGGCAAAACTTCTTGTATCTTTGTGAGTCTTACAAAACCACTTATCTTACTTTTAGGATAATTTATCCTAGAAATTGTTTCTGATCTTTTTTCAGATAAATCTATTATTGCTACGGAGGCCATTACGACTCATCGCTGTTTGTAATATCTTCAATAACTGTTAATATGCCACGAGCAACTGTCCATACCCTCGTAGCATCGCTTAATTCAATATCAAAAATATCTCCAGTGTTTAAACTTTTTGATTGGGCAGATGTTAAAGATACTGTAAATTCTCCATCGCTATCTTGTGCTGTAGGTGATGGATTAAGAATTAAAACTCCTGCTGGATCTGCATCATTTAAGTTCCCTGCAAGTGTGGGTCTTTTAATTTCCATTTCAATTGTCCATTCAGCAATGTCAAGTGGGTCTTTATTGTCATCTGTTACATATACCCGAAATGCCGCTGTATCGCCTTTTACAATCGTCCAGTTGACCGTAGGAGGGGCAGAACCGATTGAATAAGAACTAAGGGATTGATCTCTAAATGTAGCCATAATCTTATCATTATACCATTAACTAATAATAAAATTATTAATATTTTTTTTATTTTATACGGGTATTTGACTCAAAAGATCAAATAGTGGTATAATTAATACATGCTACCTACTTGGTAGCATTTGTTCTCTAGGAGGTATTTTACAATGAGAGAAGCAAATGTTTGGCTAGGGGTATTATCGTTGGTTATTTGTGGTACTGTTTTTTCGGGGGCTGCAAATGCAACGAATGAAAACAACTTACTAATTAAAGAGTCCGTCAAGTCTGCCACCCAAAAGGTGGCCTTTTTGGTTTCTAAAGACAAAAAATTAGAAAAGTATGAAAATGCTCATAATCTAACTGATGAGCAACTGGTGGATATGTTACGTTATGTAGGGTTTGAAGGAAAAGCCTTGAGGTCTGCTTGTGCTATTGCAAAGGCAGAATCTAATGGTCGTCCTCTTGCTTTCAATGGTAACGTAAAAACTGGAGATAGTTCTTATGGCGTATTTCAAATAAATATGCTTGGAGAATTAGGGTCAGATCGTAGAGAAAAGTTTGAGTTAGATTCAAATGCTGAGTTATTAAACCCAGTAGTAAATTCTCAAATTGCTCTTCATATGACTAATGGTGGAAAAGACTGGTCTGCATGGAGTTCCGTAAATGGAAAGCGGTATCAAGAATGGTATAACAAATATCCATGTAAGCAATAAAATTTAATAAAAAAAATAACCCCCATTGGATATTTTCCTTTGGGGGTATATTTTATTTAATTACTAATCTTCAAAAACAATTAATTCCCAAGAACCAGTTTCTTCAATCCATCTATATGGATTTACAATGTCTGGTTGTGGAACTGGTGGATCCCAAAGACATGTTTCTTCATTTAGTGTCCATGAAGCAAATGGCTGTTGCGGAATAAAAGCATCTCGTTCAGCATCATAGGTGTAACCAATGCCTGCATAGTTTTTTCTAAATCCAATTTCTTCTGTTAATTCATTAGTTTCTAAATTTTTTCTTTTTCCAGCCATAGAATTATAGGATGTTCTTTTACAAGTTTTATTATGACGATTTCCATAAAAATTTTCCCAGGCATCTGATGAACCACCAACTTCTGTTCCATCTATATCAGTTTGAGTAATGTTTTCATCAACACCCACAATAACTTCAGTAACAATATTATTTTCATCTAAAAATGCATAATGTGCCATAATTAACTCCAAACCAAGTTTCCACTACCAGCCGTGATGGTGGTAATTTTATTGCTATTGTATACAGAAGTAGTTGCTGTTAAACCTGCTCCAACGGTAAGTGTTCTAGAAGATGGATATCTGACTATTACAACTCCAGAACCACCAGAGTTTGATGCATTGGGAGAGTAATAGTTAGATGGTCCATTTGCTCCACCACCATAGTTAGCGCTAGTAGTTGTGCCCGAATTTCCATGAGAGCCTGTACTATTACAAGCATAACCACCCTGACCACCATAACCGCCACCACCTCTGTAATAAAGTACTCCAGATGAAATATCGTTTGCAATTCCAACTCCACCATTACCAGACGTGCTATATCTTGCACTTGTGCCATTGGTTCCAGCACCGCCAGCGCCACCACCGCCACCGCCTGTGTATCCGCCAGTTCCACCATCATATCCAGTTCCTAGATTTGTGCCTGTAGAAGCACCAGCAGTTCCACCTGTTGAATTTCCTGAGTTGGCTGGTAGGCCACCAAAACTTTGTTTATCGTCAAACTGTGAATAAGTGCCAGGATTAAATCCAGTTCCGCCAGCGCCAACTACAATTGAATAATTAGTTCCTGATAATATAGTTTTTGATTCTGCGGCTCTACCTCCACCGCTAGTTCCTATAGAAGTTCTATAGCCACCACCGCCACCGCCTCCTGGAACTATACCGTTATTGCTTGAACCACCGCCACCGCCAAGAACAACAAAGTCAACTGCTTGACTATATTGACTTTGTGTTGTAAATGAATCAGATGCTGGACCTGAAACACCAGTTCCATTTGCATTTATTGCAGCAACTGAAACTGTATAGGATGTTGCTGATGTTAAGCCTGTTATTGTTAATGGGCTTGATGCGCCAGAAACAGTAATTCCTCCTGGGCTGCTTGTTGCTATGAATGATGTTGCTGTTGAACCAATTGTATTTGCTGTAAAAGTTACAATTGCAGTGCTTGGACTAATAGATGAGATAGTTGGCTTACCTGGTTCTGATGGCTTGGCAACGCTTGAAACACCAGCAAGTTGAAGACCATTTAGTGTTCCAGACTTTACACTTTTAAGTGTCATTTATGAAATTTCCGATCCGTATGCTGAAAAAGCCATTGTTGCTGTAGATGCATATATTGATATAACATCTGTTGTAGCCAAAGTCAATCCTAGTGTAAGTGTTAAAGTATCTAGTGCTGCTATTGTTATATCATAAGCAATATAATGTTTGTTTGCTATTGCTTCTCCTGCTGGCCGAACTGCAATTCTAAATGTTGCAGATGATGCTGCAAGATTTGCAACTGTGACTGTTGAAACAACTGCCGAAGTACTTGATGGAACTGTGTACAGTGTTGTTAGAGTTGTTGCACTTGGATTTTGTTGGCCAAGAACTTTATATGCTGTTGCCATATTTTTATCCTCCCATCATTAAAAAAACTTGAGGTAGTGCATCTGGTACATCTCCCCATGAAGATATTGTACCATCACTTTTTAGAAATTTATTTGGTTGTCCAACTGGAGATGGTAGGACTGTTGTCCAACTGCTGTCAATATAAACTTGTATTTCATTTATGGTTGTTCCGCCAGAATTTTGTCTTATTAAACATATTGTGCCAGCAGCGGGGGATGGAATTGCTGCATCTCTTGCTGCTGGATTAAGAAAATTATTAGTTCCTTTTTTTGCAACAGATGCTTCTGTGGTTGTAAAGTTAGAAAGATGCGTATGTAGGCCAGTCCATTCAAATGTTCCAGATATGTCGGTCTTTCCAGAAACTTGATACCAAGTGTCATCTGCTAAATTGTATACGTAGGCTGCCTTACCGTCTGAATCAAATACCGTAGGCATTAAACCACCCTATTAAAGGCGCTAGTATCGCCATTATAAACATACATTTCAATTGGACTTGAACCTTTTTTAATCCATATAAGTCCGTTTGCTAAATTTGTTGATGGAGCAGTTGTTGTATAAACAGATGTTGCAGCGTAATACCCAACTCCTGCTGATGAGTCCTTATCTAGCCAGACATATCCATCTGGTATTGTATTAGAAAATGCTGTAAACGCTGCTGCGGTAGGAGCAGTTGTGCTTGCTCTTGAACTATCCCTTGCTGCAACCTCTAGCGCAGCCTTTGTGGTAATTTGAGTTTGTAGATTATTGATGGTGTAAGCAATAGATGGATTTAAAAGATTTGCCGTATTAGTTTCTGCGGTATCAAAATCATAAGAACCATAGTGATACGCTTTTAGAGCATCTTGAATATTAGCATCATCAACTAATGCTGGAATTTTGGTTGGTACTAAATTTCCTATGTTTTCTACAGCCATGTGGTCACCTCTGTAAAGATTATACCATTTTTGTTAAACTATAGAGATAAATAAATGGACTATCTTACTTCCAGTAAGATTTGACCAACTACCACCACTATATTGAACTGCGTCAAAATTTATTACTAGGTTTGTTCCAGCCCCCGCTAAAGCAGGAATCTCCATTGATGAAGCAATTGGATTTGCTCCTTCAATCCGAAACTGAACATTAAAATTTGAAGCGGTAAGTGGTGAACCACTAACTGTTACTATGTTTGATATTGGAATAGTAATTGATCCTGCTCCAGATGTAAAAGCAATAGTCTCTACAGAAGAATAAATTGCTGGACTTACTTTTAAAACCTGAACCCAAGTGTTTGCACCAGCCTGAGAAATATATTGATACATGTATCCATAATTTTCTCCTGGGGCGGTATTAATATACATGTCATTTAGTATTAAAGTAGTTCCAAATAAAACACCACTTGCTGTTAAGGCGTTAGGCTCTCCAGAACCAACAATAAATTTGCTACCACGAGTTCCTTGTGGACCAATATCAACTAATAAATCAATTGACTCTGGCGGTCCTATAACAACAACATCATCGGTATTAAGTAATACGTCAACCATTATGAATCATCTGCTCCAGTAATATCATCTGTTACTGTTACAGTTCCCGTTAAAAGTGTGTAAACTAATGTAGCCCCAGAATCTATTTGAACATCATATACATATGTTCCAGCAACTAGGACTTCTCCTGCACCTGGTAAAATTCTACAAGTTACTGTATCTGCAGAGCCATCAACAATAGCCTGCATTTCGTATTGAGTTTTATTTTCTCCTCTTGCATTAGCAACAGTAAAGTTTGCGCTGTATCCTGTTAAATCAAAAGCCCCACCGTTTGCAGTTTTTGGACGGATTACAAATTCATACCTATCACCACGGTAGTAATTAAAATTATATGTGCCTGGAAATGCCATTAGTCCTCCTGCTTAATTATACCACTAAGATACTGATATATAGATTCCTTTTAAAATAAAAGAACTTTCATTGTCAGTCCTGATCTGAGGTACTCCTCCATAGTTTTTAATTTTATCGCTATTGATAAAAATGGTTTGAAAATATGAGATGTCATATAAATATTGATACTTTACTAAACCAACGTAACCAGTTGGAGAAATACGCTCATCTTTTAAAAGGGTCCTTATCCAAACCTCTGTGTTTGAAGTATAGGTTTCTAAAGAAAAATCATATCTAATATCTACTCTAGCCCCAACTTTTAAAGTTTTTAAATTTATATTATTTGCCGTTGCATTTAATAAAGAAACTGATCTATTTGGCAAATAGGTTTCAATGGTTTTGGATTCATCTATATCTAAGAAAAAATTTACCCAACCATCTTCGCCTCTTTCTGGACCTAGCCTATGGGCTTGCGTACTTTTATTTGCATAATAAGCCCAACCAGGATACTGTCCAGATGGACTTTCATATGCCTGTCCACTACTCTTTCCTGGATCCCCTTTGGGACCTTGTGGTCCCTCTTTGCCATCCTTACCTTGGATGCCTCTTTCACCTCTTAGCCCTTGAGGACCCACTGGTCCTATTGGACCTATATCTCCTTTTTCACCCTGAATACCTGGAACAGCAATATACTCAGTATTAGTTACTTCTTTTACAGTTTCTGAGTATTTTTTCTTTTGAGGAAAGTCCATGCTTTTAGCCATGACTTGCCCCTAACTACTTTATTTTAGTTTTAAATATTTTTTTGCCAATTTTGACTACTGGCGGAAGTAGTGGTGTAGGGTTTGAGACTTTTACTATTGGCATTATAAACCTGGCGTCATATCACTTAAAACACATATAGTTCCTATAACTGGAGTCCAAACCGTGTCTGCATCTGGTCCGCTTCCACCCTCTATAATTACCTCAAGGTCAAATCTTAACTCTGCTGCTACTTGATTGTAGCCTGTTCCCCAGTCTTCTGTAATTGATGCGGGAGCAGTAATTGTTACTTTATTATTAGTATTAGTTACGGGTAGGTTATCTAATACATTTCCCATTGGATCATATGAGGTTGCTCTAAACGTCCAATCAGAGCAATCAAAGGCAGTTACTTCATCGTCCTCTAAAAACTCTACAAGCAGGGTTGCTGTGTCTCCACGGACTACTGTCCATTGAATGTTTGCTGGCGAGGCGCCATATTTTTCTATTGTAGGAGCACACATGATAATTGATTATACCATTAAATAAAACTGGACACCTAGACGCAGTGGGGTGGGGGTTAGAATCTAGGTGCCAGCGTAAAAATTATAACATTGTATTAGGACAAATAGGACATATTATAACAAAACGTTATAAACAGTATAAATTGTAACAAAACGTTATAAACCAGGCAATAAAAATAATTGTTATAGAATTGTTATAATCATTTCTGCGTAAAGTGTAAAAGTCCAGAGTATTGAAGTGTATACTTAAAAATATAAAGAAAAAGAATAACTAGCAAATAAGGTTTTTAAGATATCTTATATATTATATATAAAGAGTTATTTTTTAGAATGATCTTTAAAGTGTTCAACTAAAAGATCAAACAATTGATCAGTCTTTTTTTCTAATCGGTCAACGGAGTCTTTTAAACTAGATCCTGAATTCGGCTTAAGTTCGTTTAAATAATGCTTTACGAGCCAACGAATTCCTCCGCCGACAATAGCAAGTATTGAAAGCGTTGTAAGGATTAATCGTGCCCAGTCTTCTACTGTCATCATCGTAAACAAATTATATCATCATATGAGATTAAATTTCGGCGGGAATTAACAAAGCCGAAAATAGAAATACCAAACCACTATAAGACACACTATGTCTGCTACGCAGTCAATAATGTCTAACTGGATGTAATATCTATGTTTGCTTAATATCCCGATATAGGTTATACTTAGATGTGCTAGATAACATTAAGCAAATCCTAATTGAAGGTTTGACAAGTAAACTAAAAATACATCATAGTGTTTATAGACTTCCTTGTACAAGTGAATTTCTAGAAGAACTTATCGCCAACACTTTCACAGAGAATGGTTTGATAAACGACTGGCAACCAAATAGATCTCATTCAGTCAGCGTAGACATGTCTTTAGAGTCAGGCGAGAGTTTCTCTGTTAAATCGGGTGTATACGCAAATAACACACTAACCTTCTCTGGATCCAGGCTAGGCAAATATCAAACCTTAGATGCCATGATATCTAGCGTAGTGGATAATAGTGCTAAGTATTATGTGTGTCTTGCTAA
>Ga0214921_10007194_pt1 | contig 14917 bp, 24 predicted proteins | sample LL1505_MetaG_FD_177992 | JGI IMG/M metagenome (GOLD analysis project Ga0214921, IMG submission 177992) | Freshwater microbial communities from Lake Lanier, Atlanta, Georgia, United States - LL-1505 | ecosystem: Environmental > Aquatic > Freshwater > Lake | place: USA: Georgia | collected... | reverse complement strand
GGGTTTGATTGGATCGAATCGCTCGATACCTCTAGCCCTATTGTTCACGCTTTGTTGGGCATTGGCTACGAGCCTGGCGGTCTGGCTACTAAGAAATCCCTCAAACTCATTGAGCTACTTAACACTCCTGAACCCTCGGTAGCCACTATGCATACTATTAACCATAATATTAAGTATTTTAGATCATACGTTCATGGTTACAGATAATGAATTGGGTTGCATTCTTCAGTCAAACAGGCTCTGAGATTGTAGAGTTATCTAAGTCTATTAAGCGTAAGCCTGACTTATTGGTAACTAATAACTTCGAAGATAAAATTAAATTTCACCCAGGTATACGTGAACTGGGTGTTACTATCATGTCTGCCAAACATGATATGATAATGAATTACTTTAGAAATCAGGTAGTATATAATGTTCCTCAGACCCTTATTAGTCTTCATGGCTACCTTCGCATTCTACCAGCTGATATATGTGAGAAATACGAAATATATAACGGCCATCCTGGAGCAATTGATCTCTACCCTGAGTTAAAGGGTAAGGATCCGCAAGAAAAAGTATGGCAAGATAACGACAAGTATACTATAATAGGAAGTGTTGTACATAAATGTACTGCTGAATTAGATGGGGGTGATGTATTAAAAGCTGTTCATCTACGTAATAGAAATTACAATAGAGAAGACTTATATGCTTCACTTAAGATGACTTCGTTATCAGCATGGAATTTCTTCTTGAGGGAAAAGGGATTATGAAGATTGGTATTACGGGTGCGCAATCGGTAGGTAAGACTACATTATTAAATGCATTGCGCTCTGAAAAACTATTTAAAGATTATGTTATATGTGATGAGGTTACTCGTCGCGTAAAGAGTTATGGATTACCTATTAACGAAGAAGGTACTGATATTACTCAACGTCTCATTATGAATGAGCATATCGTTAATGTGTTCATGTACGGTAATATGTTAACTGATCGTACTGCATTAGACGGATTAGTTTATAGTGCATATTTGTATAAAAATAATCAAATTAATGCTAGTACCTTGAGATACGTTAAAGATGTATTTAACAAAGTATGGCATTCGTATGATTACGTATTCTATATTGAACCAGAGTTTGAAATTATAGATGATGGTGTGCGTAGTACTAATAAACAATTTAGAGATGAGATTGCAGAATTGTTTGAGAAAACAATTGAAAAAAATGAATTAAGTATGCTTAGAGTTAAAGGTTCTGTGCGTAATAGGGTTAATACAATTATAGATCATTTAGAAGGAAGATAATGAGTAATCAAGACGAATTGAATAAACTGGTAGGCGTTCACCTGGGTAAGGCAGGAGACGGGTCTGCAGTTAAACCTTATGTTACACCAGATGAGGTTGATCCGAGTCTTTTGGTTGCTGTTCCCCGTCATTTGAATCGTACTGCATATGGTATTGAAGAAGAAGAGTTACCCTTTGTTGGTATTGATGCTTGGAATGCATATGAGTTCTCTACCTTGCAGAAGAACGGATTTCCTATCTCTGGCTGGCTAAAGTTTACTTACTCCTCTAGTACCCCTAATATTGTTGAGTCAAAGTCTGTTAAGTTATATTTGAACTCTTACAATATGGCTAGGTTAATTACTGGTAAAGAGGAGCTTCACTTTATTGAAGAGCAAATTGAACGAGACCTTTCTAAAGCCGTAGGTGGTGATGTTGGTGTCTACATTGCAGTTGGCGATGTTGATACTCTTAAGCCTTTGAAGGGTGACTTTATGTCGCTTGAAGAGTATTGTAACGTTGCAGGGATGTCATTTGATCACTTTAATGAGTCATCTGATATTTTAGAAGTTGTACCTTCTATTGGACGTTATGAAAGATGGCGCTCACATTCATTACGTTCCAATTGCCGGGTAACTAATCAACCGGACTGGGGTGATGTTTATATTCATATTAAAGGTGAGAAGTCTGTTACCCCTGAATCATTGTTACAGTATATTGTATCAATGCGCAAAGAAAATCACTTTCACGAAGAGATCGCTGAATGTATCTACAAACGTCTGTGGGACTTACTAGACCCTGAAGAATTACTAGTGACTTGTTTGTATACTCGTAGAGGCGGTATCGATATTAACCCAACACGTGCATCTAATTATTATCTTTTAAATCAAGCACCTATTATTGATGCTTATAACTTCTGTGAAAAGACTGCAAGACAATGACAAAGCGAAATAAAGGTGTTAAATTTGAACTAAGTGTTGAAGATAACAATGTTAATGAGATATGCCTGGAGTACATGAAAAGGGCCGATCACGGGTTTAAGAAGTATGGGGTAACTACCGAGCGTACTGATCTCGATCTCATGCAATGGATTCAGCATCTTAAAGAAGAACTAATGGATGCTACTGTCTATATTCACCGTATACAAAAAGAATTGAAAGGGAAACAAGATGACCTCAAATGAAGCGTTAGCATTATTGCCTGATGTTAAGGGCTGTGTAGTTATTTTATCTGGTGGTATGGACAGTACCATTGCTATGAGACTAGCGGTACAGAAGTATGGCAAGGAAAATGTATCTGCTCTAACTTTCTACTACGGTCAGAAGCAGAAGCGTGAGATTGAAATGGCTAAAATGTCTACTCAGATACTAGGTGTTAAGCATCGTGTAGTAGACGCTTCTTTCCTAGGTGACATCAGTAAAGGTTTCTCTGCTAATGTGGATACCGATATGGCTATGCCTACGATTAAAGATGTGTTAGGAGATCCTCGTCCTAAGACTTACGTACCTAACCGTAATATGATCTTGATGTCTATTGCAGCAGCGTTTGCAGAGACGCAAAACGTTGATACAGTTGTATGTGGGTTACAGGTACATGATGAGTACGGCTATCACGATACTACACAACGCTGGGTTGATAAAGTGAACGACTTGCTGTCTGAAAACCGTATCATTAAGATTAAACTAACTGCACCTTTCAGTCAGCTATCTAAGTACGATGAGTTACAGATTTTGCAAGAGCTAGATGGTAACTTTATGCTGACTGCATTTACTATGACTTGTTACAACCCAGATGCTCAACATCGTTCATGTGGGGAGTGCCCAAGTTGCTCGGAACGTATTGCAAATTTCGCTAAGATAGGTTATAATGATCCTGTAGAGTATTCTAAAGTAATCCCTTGGCAAGACCTAATTGGAAAAATGAAGGTATAAAATGTGTGCAATAACTGGTTCATTTAGTCAGAATAAACTGACCGATTTATATCGATTGAATGCTTATAGGGGGGAGTTAAGTTACTCCCTTTCCGCGTTTTCGTTCGATGAGCATAAAGTACGTTTAGATACAATGATGCAGGATAGAGATAAGATGCCTGAGGGTCTTATTAAAGGTCTTGCTGAAGGTGAGAACAAGTATTATATTGCGCACAGCCAGGCACCTACTACTAACGCTAATAACATTCATCCGGCAGTGTATGGGGATTGCATGCTGTGGCATAATGGTATTATTAAGCAGAAGAATCTGACTGAAGGTACCTGGGATACTCAATGGTTACTTGAGCAAGTTCTTAACTACGGCTGGAGTGCATTATCCAGAGTCGATGGCACTTTTGCCTGTATCATGTATAATAGCGGTGAGTTGTTTGTATTCAGAAATGAAATCTCACCAATGTTCTACGATAAAGATTTAAATTTCTCTTCTACTAAAGTAGAGTTTACTGAATCTTTACCGCCTAATAGAGTATTTAAAATTAATCTTAAATACAAGCAAATCACTCCAGTCGCCTATTTTGAAACGATGGAGAATCCATATTATATCCCGGAGAACGTATGAAACATATTTTAGGTCCTAATAGTAAATCAACGCTTACTGAAGTACAAGAGGGAGACAGCCAACCTAATGCAATTGATCTACGTCTAGGTAAAGTTTATCAAATCAACCAGGAAATGTTTGAGGTAAGTAATGATCACAAGAAGCATAGAGGCTCTGATGAACTCTTTCCAGACGGAGAAGGTTATTTTACGTTATACCCGGGGAGTTATGAGATCGTTATGGAAAACGTCATCCATGTGGGTGAGGGTGAAGCTGGCTGGGTCATTACTCGTAGCACTCTTAACCGCAATGGTTGTTTTATTACTTCAGGTCTTTATGATTCTGGCTATCATGGTGTCATGGCCGGGGTACTTCATGTTACGACTGGCCCGGCTCGCATTAAACAAGGTACGAGGGTAGGGCAGTACTTATCGTTTGATGCTGAAGCATTAAAGATGTACGATGGTAGTTATGGTATTGGCAAAGAACACGATAAGAAGTATACATAATACTAAGCGGTCTTCGGCGTCATCCCGCTCTATAAACTCTGCTGCCTATGCTAATTAACATAGGAATAAAAATGGCAAAAAAATATATCTCTACTAAAACTTATAAGCAAATTGGACCTGTGGCGTATCGTCAATGGAGAGCCGATAGTCACTGTAATTTAGTACATGGTTATGCTCTCTCATTTCATTTTGAGTTTGAGTCTGATACCTTAGATGCTCGCAATTGGGTAATGGACTTTGGTGGTCTACGCCCTTTAAAAGATAAACTAGAAGAATGGTTTGATCATACCTTACTTGTTGCACAAGACGACCCTGAGAGAGAGTACTTACTAGAATTAGGTAAGCAAGGTATTGCTAAGATTACAGAAGTAGAAAAGACTGGGTGTGAGGGGCTTGCCGACTTCTTGTATGAATATATTAATACTATCTTTTTACCTAGCTATGGTGAACAGGATCGTATTTGGTGCTGTAAAGTGGAGGTACGAGAGACGGATAGTAATATGGCTATGCGGGTTGGCCATCAAGAGGATAACGAGTTTATAGATTAAAATTAACCTATGTTAATTCTTTATGTTCAAAAAATATACCAACGTTTTTAATCAAACATATATCGATAAAGTTAAATCTACAATTTACACATTATATAATAATGGTAAATTACCGTATGAACATAGCAGTGCAATTAAAAATTGTTTTGGAATAGATAATATTCCTGAAACGTTAGAATTTAATAATATCAAAATTTTAAATAATATTATATCTAGAGATTTTGGGTCTAATTACCAATTTACACATACTTTTTCGAGAATTTATTATAATGGGGCAATATTAAAACCTCATACTGATAGAAATGGTTTAGATCTTACTGGTTCTTTAACTATAACTCACAATTTAAACAAACCGTGGTATATACATCTTGCAAATAAAAAATTGGAAAAAGAAGATACTGATGATATTTCTTTTTTAAATTCATACAGTTCTGTAGATATTAAACCTAATGAAATGATTATATTTAAAGCAAGAGAACATATACATTGGCGTGAACAACTTGAATGCACCCCAGAACAACATAGTATGCATATATTTTATCATTGGAAACTAATTGAATAGTTTAGAGAAAATTTGGGCGCGGGCAACCGGGCACCTAATGGGTAGTACCGATAGTGATAGACCTGATGTGCCTATCTTATCTCTTCGGGAAGCTCGTATTGCTTTGTTCCTTAAAACCTTCTGGGTCATTATACATATAGTGACATGTTTTTTTATTATAGCTAACACCATAAGGCATTGGTATGACTAAGATAGCGCTTGTAACCGATACCCATTTCGGTGCCCGCTCAGATAGTATTCCCTTTGATAATTTCTTTAGGAGATTTTATGAGGAAGTCTTCTTCCCTGAAATTGATAAGAGAGGTATACGGCATATTGTGCACCTTGGTGATTGTTTCGATCGCCGTAAGTATATCAATTTTAATACCCTGTCTTCTTGTCGTAATTACTTTTTTGACGAAATTAAGAAAAGGAATATCGAACTACATATGATTGTAGGTAACCACGATACCTTTTTTAAGAATACCAACGATGTTAACTCGCCCCGTCTACTGTTAAAAGACTATGAGTTCAATGTTATTGATACACCTTCTGAGTTAGTATTCGATAATGGGTCTAAGATATTCATGATGCCATGGATATGTACAGATAATTATAATCAAAGTATGGAAGCCATTAAGACTACCGATGCCCAGGTATTATTCGGGCATTTCGAAATTGCTGGCTTTCAGATGTATAAAGGTCACGAAAACGATGAAGGATTTGATCCTAAGATATTTGAAAAGTTTGATACGGTTTGTTCTGGACATTTTCACCACCGTAGTAGTAATGGGAACATTAACTATCTTGGAAATCCTTATGAGCTTACCTGGGCGGATTTCGAAGACCCTCGCGGCTTTCATATATTTGACACCAGTACGAGAGAATTGGATTTTATTCAGAATCCGTTTTCGATCTTTTCTAAAATATATTACGACGATACTAAAGATATAGGTTACAGTGCTGAAGACTTTGAGAATAAGCATCTTAAACTGATTGTAGTTAATAAGACCGATTACTATGCGTTCGATAAGTTTGTTGAAAAGATATATAAAGCCAATCCTCTTGAGTTAAAAATTATAGAAGACCTATCTGAGTTTGAAGCAGATGCAATGGGTGATCAGGAAGTAGATCTAGAAGATACAGTTACCTTACTATCGCAGTACGTTGATAGCTTGGATACTGAAGCTGATAAAGCTCGCATTAAAACATTGATGAAGACGCTATATGTTGAAGCGCAGAACTATGAAGAAGTATAATGCAAGCGCATACCTTATTTCCTACACCATTATGGTATGATACCATACCTTTTACAGAATTAGAAAGGCAGGAAGCTATATTTTTCTGTAAGAAAATTCAGGAATACGATCCTGTGGGAATTACGGTTACTAACATAGGGGGATGGCATAGTAAAGCCTTTACGTATAATGATGTTATTAGTACCCCTTTTTTGAATTATTTTAACTATATTATAAAAAATATTGATAAAATTTTAATAGATATAGGGTCACCAGGTACAAGTAAATTAATAAATGCATGGGTTAATATTAATAATAAAAATAATTCTAATAAGTCACATAATCACCCTGGGAGTATATTATCTGGAGTTTTTTATCTAACAAAAAGAAATTCAAAAGTTGTTTTTAAGAGACCCGTAGATGCTAATATGGCATTCTTAATCGGAATTAAATCCTCACATGAGACTTATCTTTCATTTGCAGAAACATACTTTATACCGAACTCGCATGATTTAATTATCTTTCCATCTTGGTTAGAACATTATGTAGAGTTAAATGAATACAATGAAGAAAGAATCAGTATTGCTTTTAATATTGATGTAAATTACAATATATGATTAAATTTAAAGTTATAAGATGGCAAAACTTTTTATCAACTGGCGCACAATTTACAGAAGTTAAATTTGATAAGTCACCTACTACATTAATTATAGGTGAGAATGGTGCAGGCAAGTCTACTATCCTGGATGCTTTATGCTTTGCCCTATTCAATAAGCCATTCCGTAATATCAATAAGCCTCAGTTAGTTAACTCTATCAACGGTAAGAATATGTTGGTAGAGGTAGAGTTTACTATTGGTAGTAAAGAGTATAAGATATGCCGGGGCGGTAAGCCAACGGTGTTCGAGATATATCTTAATGGGGAGTTATTGAATCAAGATGCCGCTGCTAGAGACTATCAGAAGTACTTAGAAGACCAGGTGCTTAAGTTAAACTATAAATCGTTTACACAGATCGTTATTCTGGGCTCTGCCTCCTTTACGCCTTTTATGCAGTTACCTGCTGCCCACAGACGAGAGGTGATTGAAGATCTATTAGATATTAAGATCTTTACAGTCATGAATACTGTACTGAAGGATAAAGCAAATGATATTAAACTTAAAATTACCGATCTTGATAATAAAATAGAAGTAGGTAAGTCCAAGGTAAAGATTCAACAGGACTATATTAAGACGCTTGAAGAAGATAAGCAGAAGAAGGTAGAAGATGTACAAAAACGAATATCTGAATCGAATGTCGAAATTGCACATCTGCAGAGTAGTGTCGAGGCAGAAAACAGCGAGGCGAGTCTACTTCAATCCAGTATTGTGGACAACACGGAGAAGCGTACTAAACGTACGGAACTGGATGCGCTCCTTAGAAAATTATCCGAGAGAATTAAGACACAAGAGAAACATGTATCGTTTTACGACGAACATGATGTATGTCCGACATGTAACCAGGCTTTGGAGGCAGAAGTCAAAGAGAATGCAAAGGCGTCTCACCAGCATAAAATTGGTGAAATTGAAACCGCTGTTCAAACCCTTACCGAACAACTTGACGCTATTGAGACACGACTTGATGAGATTACTCTGGTCGAAGAGAAAATCGCTGAACATAAGAGCAATATCATTAGCCTCAACACCAGAATCATTGCCAGTCAGAACTACATCCAAAAACTCAATCAGGATATCCCTACATCGGGAGCAGACGTATCTAAGCTTGCTGAAGAGCAATCCAAACTCAAAGCAATTGCTAAAGAGGTGGTCGTTCATTCGGAAGCAAAGAGCGCATTGGTTGAAGAGAGGCACTATCTTGAGATTGCCTCTGTACTCCTTAAGGATACCGGGATCAAGACGAAGATTATTAAACAGTACCTCCCAGTCATTAACAAACTCGTTAACAAGTATCTCCAGGCGATGGACTTTTTTATCTCGTTTGAGATAGATGAGGCGTTTAACGAGAAGATTAAATCTAGACACCGCGATGAGTTTAGCTATGCCTCATTCAGTGAAGGTGAGAAGGCTAAGATTGACTTAGCGTTGCTATTTACCTGGCGTACTATTGCTAGAATGAAGAACTCAGCCTCTACCAATCTATTGATGTTAGATGAAGTATTCGATGGATCGTTAGACATTAACGGAACAGACTTTGTAATGACTATCCTAAATACTATAGGAGAAGATAATAATATCTTTATTATCAGTCACAAAGACGCTTTATTTGATAAATTTAGATCAGTAATTAAATTTGAGAAGCATCAGAACTTTAGCAGGATTGCAAAATGATTATTAAAAAAAGTGAATTAAAAATATTACCGGCTGATGAATTAAATCAAGGGTTTGCTTCTAAGTTTAATTTTGACGAAGTAGACGCTTCCATGCTTACCAACATTATGTTTGATAGAATGTCTGAGATGGGAGGTGCTGCTCTATCTGCTCCCCAGGTAGGTCTTGATATGTGTATGTTCGTTATGGGTATAGACCATGCAAGAGTAGAAGTATTTAATCCTACTATATTGTCTTATTCAAAAGAAGAAGCACTAATGAATGAAGGAAGTCTTACCTTCCCAGGCATGTTAGTTATAGTAAAAAGACCAATTGCGGTCACAGTAGAATACTACAATAAAAATGGTGAGCTACAACAGAATGAGTTTCAAGGATTAACAGCTAGAATCTTTCAGCATGCCTTTGATCACCTGCAGGGTACTACTATGAAAGATAAAGTATCTAAATTGAAATGGGATATGGCTACCAAGCGTCTTAATAATTATAAACAAAAACTAGTCAAGAAGTATACTCAAAAGAAGCTTCTTGATATTAAGAAAGCAATGGAAGAACAAACAAATGGCAATACCTAAAGAATACCTAGATTCGGAATTTGATTTTGGTTTCTCGACAGCAGATGATGAGACCGTAGTACATACTCCTGCTCCGGTAGTCAATACTCAAGACATATCTGAACCTATTATTGAAAAGTTACAAACGCTAGAGGCCTTAGTGACTGATATGGCTGAGACTGTATCAAGGTTAGAGAATGCCTCTACCCCTCTAGATACCGATGAGTATAAGGCATTAATTGAAAAAGACGTTAAAGCCAAATTAACTGCTCTTGAAAAAATGATCCTACCGTTATTGGTTAACCTAATGAAGAATCCAGAGAAGGATACAATTAAGTGGCCAGGAAGAGCACCTATCATAGAAAAGCAAATAGAAAAGATTTTAGCTATTACGCGCTCTTGATTTACGGTGTTCATCTATATAATAAAGACCAACCTCAATAGAGTCATAGTCTCTTCCAAGAGTATAACCGGGAGGTAGATTATTTCTATCCTTAACTCTTGTCTCTTTATCTGATCTAGGATCGTATGCCCAATAAGAGTCTTTTGTATGCTGATTACCTAGCTTCTTCTCCGCCATTCTATCTTTGGTATCAGCGGTATGCTTCTTACCCTGAAAGTTTGATCTCCCTTTCAGCCCAGCTGCTATCTTCTGTCTAGTAGCTTCATCTCTTGGCTTACCCATCTTAGCTTCAGACATTTTTCGTTTTGTATCTTCTGACATCGGCTTACGAACATACTGATACCATTCAATAAACTCATACTTACTGTAACTTCGTAACAGTCTTGTTCTTATAACATCTATTGCAGAATTGTCTTTAATTGAGTTAAGTAACTCGTAACGATGGCCATACTTAATTCTCACCTTGTCAACAGGCTGATCAGAAATTAGAATTGTCTTAATTACGTCGTAACAGTAGAAGTGAATCATTAAGTAGTATATAATTGGTCCTATCAATATTTAGGAGTCAATTATGTTTCCTGCTGGCAAGTATTATGTAGGTGATTTGTGCTATGTAATGCACGAGGAATGGGATGAGGTATGCGGTTTGTTCTTTAAAGGACGAGATGACCACGGATGTAACCAAGGCGTCTTTGAGTTAAAAGATGGCCGTAAGTTTGCATCATTTAATACTAAGTACGGTGATGGAGCATACTTCGATCAGTATGGCGAAGAGTATGGTGTTGATGCTGGTTTGATTGGCTGTATTGCATTGAATGATATTGATTTAAATGCTGATGGTAACTTCACTCGAGGCGGTCAAATTATTCAGTTTGATAGTGACTTTACCGTTTCTGGAGGAGATCGATATGAAGATCGCCGTGACTGGGATGGGGTAATTCGTATTGGTCATATTGTAATTAAGACTGATGACGAGGATTAAAAACGCCTAAATATTAGGAATAATTCCTCGGAGAAGCAATGAAATCATTTAAATTTATTAGAGAAGGTAACTCGGTTGAACCTGGAGTATCAGAAATTGACGATGTCCAAGATGACCCGATGTCTTTTGTAGAAATTAAGCCCAAGAAAACTAAAGTGGTTAAAGAAGATACTCTTCAAGAAGCCGTTTCTGTGAAAAAGGAAAAACATTCCTGGGGAACTATGATGACCATTCATCATGGCTCTGATACCTCATATCCTCTTCACCCTGAACACCAGTCTGCTATCAAAAAGCTAAGACCTGGTATGAAAACTACGTTTAAAGATGAGACTAATTCTACCGTTCATGCTCACCGTGAAGGTGATACAGTTCACCTGACTCGTCCCAAGACAGGTAGCACTCTTACATCATTACCCTATCATCACTTTGATACCTCTGAGCATGCTAAGCCCGCCGCTAAGAAGCCGGCTGGGGAGTATGATCGTAAGGTAGCTGATCATCTTAAGAAGAAATATAACGAAGAGATAGAACAAATGGACGAAAAATTAACATCTAAAGACATTAAGATGGCCGTTGGCGTTGCTAAAGATAAGCGCTATGCTGGAGGTAACATGACAGGAGCAGTTAAAACTATGGAAAAGATTAAACCAGGTCTCTCCAAGCATCCAAGAGTACAACAAGTACTTAAGTCAACCAATGAGGGTATTGACTTCTTAAAGATATGGAACGGTATTAAACCTGTACATGAGGAAGTTAAAACTACCCATGAAGATCCTCTTGTACTTACAAAGGATGCTGAAGGTCATATTCATACTCACGCCAATTTATCTGTTGCCAATGCCATTCACGGTACAGATGTAAAGCATCAAGCCATTCACACTGGTAAGCCAGTTCAGGCTGGTAAATTTACTTTCGAATTGTCTAAGCATCATGCAGGTGCTTTGAAGGAGGATGCTCCCTTTGATCCAGTTGCTCACAAGAAGGAGCTAGATCAATTGATGGGTAAGCATATGGCTGCACATACACAAACCACAAAATTAATTAACGCCAAAGCTCCTCAAGAACAGATCAATAAAGCTCAAGAGCGCAATAATGCTATTAAGCAAGAGATTCGCGCACATAAGGATAAAGTTCCTAAAGGTCCTGCTCCTAAGCCAGGAAGTGCCGCTGATTACTACGCCAGTAAGAAACCTGGTGAGTACACAGGAGATTAACCAGACTGCCATTTGGTCCTTTAGCCCGGTCTCTATGGCTGGGCTTTTTTTTAGCTATTATAATATTTTAACTGTAGGAGAAAATAAAATGGATGAACAAGCTAAAATTAAACACTCTAAACGTATTTTGCAGAAAGAAAACTACGTTAAGAAGCAAGTAAAAATAGCCAAAGTAAATAAAATACCAGTAAACATTCCTCACAAGTTACAAGACCATGCCGCCGTAAACTGTGGAGACCCTACATGTACATTGTGTGGTAACCCCAGGAAAGTATTCAAAGAACCTACCGTTCAAGAAAAGTCTTTTAATCAAACTCAATTATGGATTGATTAACGTAACGTAACTGTTGCCGTAACTGGCAATCTAGGTTATAATAACGCATTGTTAAGGAGATATGATGCGTTATTTTTTCAATGATGTTGAAGTTACTGAAACTGAATATAAGGAATTGATTTCTAAATCTACCCCTGATGTTCCTGCTAAATTTGTTATGACTGCCCCTATCGTTAAAGTCGACCCTAAAACTAAACCTAAGCCTAAGAAGAGTGTGGCTAAGCCTGCCTCTTCTGGCTCGTCTAAAATCGATCAAGCTATTGAATTGTTTAAGAACAATCAAGGTCTAACCGATGCACAATTTATTACTCTCTTTCAGTTAAAGCTGGGCGATATCTCTAAAGGTAACGCCTCTATCTACTTAAAGAAGGTGAAAGAAAGAACTAAATGAGAACTATTTTTCTAGATATGGATGGGGTTGTTGCAGACTTTGATTCATATGTTTCTATCCTTCTTGGTCGAAAGATCGGATGGGATTCTACGCAAGATCTGACCGATGAAGAATGGGAGAGGCTTGCCTCTGTTGATCGTCTTTACTATCAGTTTCCTTTGATGCCTGATGCTACTAAATTAGTTGCATATGCTAAGAGTCTATCAACAAGATTTCATGTTCAATTTTTAACTGCGGTGCCTCGTCGTTCTACTATCCCATCGGCTAAAGATGATAAGCAGGCATGGGTTAATAAATACTTTCCTGGTATTAGGATGGATATAGGACCTTACAGTCATCACAAACAGAAATGGTGCAAGCCTGGTGATATCTTAATAGATGATCGCCCATCTAATATTGAGCAATGGACTGCAGTTGGAGGCATTGCTATCTATCATACAGGAGATGTGGATGCTTCAATTAAACGACTTAACGAGGTGATTTCGTATGGATGAAGATTTAGGATTTGATTTTCCTTTTGAAATAGACTTTCAGAAGATACTGAATAATAATAGTATACTTCCTATGGTGAGGTTGCTTGCTGCCGACTTAATGAAGAACCCTTATATGTCTATAGGGACTTATCTTCAAAGAGCAAGAACTGAAGACCTTCAGTTAATTTTAGAAGCATCAGAAGATGAGGAGGACGAGAGGCTCAGCGACATCCTTCTCCTGGCTGAAATGTTAGCAAAAGCAGAAGGGGTAGAGACTGAATGTATTGAAGATGTATACAAGCATTTGAATTCCTTTATTACTCTTGCCGCTGTTGCTTCCTTGGAGCGTAAAAAACTAATCATTGCTGACTATGACGTAATGTCTTTCGGTGAAGAGTATAGGCACAGCACTATAGCAAAGAGGAAGCCATGAGTAAAGGATCAAGAGTTCGGCCTCAGGCTGTTGAGTATGATAAATACAGTAGTAACTGGGACGCTATTTTTTCTAAGTCTCCTAAAGAAATAGACGACGCAGTTATAGAAGACGAAGCCTTTAAATTAGTAGAAGAAAGAAACAAAAATGTTATATCAGATCAGAAGCCTGACTGATAGCTTTTTTAGTTTGTTAAATCAAGACCCCGTACGCCCGCACATACCACATACACAGAGATTTGGCGATAGCAAGGACATTTTTGTCCTTAAAGATGATGAAAACAAAGCAAAAGCTATCACGTGTGTATCGTATCAACAATCCATTCCTACCTCCGAAAGTGAATTATTCATAGACGGTCAAGCAGACACAGCGGTATTTTATACCATCTGGAGTTATGTCCCCGGGGCAGGAAGAAACCTAATCTTTGATGCAGTAAAACATATCAAAGAAACTAAACCAGAAATTAAACGATTTGTCACCTTATCTCCCAAGACAGAGATGGCAAAGAACTTTCATCATAAAAACGGTGCGATTACCTACAGGGAGAATCACGAATCCGTTAATTATGAATACTGCTAAAAGTAACTAGTTATAGTTACTTTCTAACCCGTTACGTAACAGTTGCGGGTTTCCTTTTTTTGGTATATAATAGATACATCTAAAGGAGATAAAGAGATGCAAGATTATTATAACGCCAAGTACACATACGACTACGATGATAAGCGTAATCGTTACGATGTGACTGAATGGTCTGCTCCTGTTAATGGAGTACGCTTGGGTAAAGTAGTATTTTACTCTGACGTAATGGAAGAATGTATTGCAATGGCTGAAGAATACAACTATAATTATAAATGCGGTCAAGAGTGGGAATTGTTCAATAACCAAGAATGTGAGTTTGTATGAAATTGTATATCTTTACCCAGGATCAAGAGAACTACGGCGCCCATGATTGGGATGGCGAAGGCGAAGTTCCCCAGTATTGGAAGATGAAGGGCGGAACCGATTATATCGTTGACGTCGAAGGCTTCCGCTGGAACGATTCGTTTGCCGATAAGAATCTTCGTATGATCGTAGATGAACTCCGCTTCATTATCGATGAGTCTAACGACTTCTATCGTAGACTCATCGATAATGAAGCGGAGTTCATCTACGATCATACGAAGATTCTTATCGGCAAACGAATCGTT
>Ga0214921_10007193_pt1 | contig 14922 bp, 20 predicted proteins | sample LL1505_MetaG_FD_177992 | JGI IMG/M metagenome (GOLD analysis project Ga0214921, IMG submission 177992) | Freshwater microbial communities from Lake Lanier, Atlanta, Georgia, United States - LL-1505 | ecosystem: Environmental > Aquatic > Freshwater > Lake | place: USA: Georgia | collected... | reverse complement strand
TATTATAACAATTATATATAAATTTATTACCCTTAAAAAACAAAGTGTTTAGAAAAAGACTAGTAATCACTTGCTGATTTGGAGCGGGTGAAGGGAATTGAACCCACGACCTAATCGTTGGCAACGAGGATTTTAGTTTTAGAATATTTTCCTCCGAGCAAATTGATTTTCATTATTTACCAACACTAACAGAAAGGAATAGTTATTTAAAGATCCTTGTTTTCATGGTGCTTTGGTAGATCTTGGTAGATCAGCATCTAGTAGCATATTAGTAGCTAGTCAAAATTTACTAGTAGCTGTCTAGTAGCTGAAATGTCTACCCATGCTTAACGGGTAATCTCGAAAATAGCTTTCTTTTCAAATAACTATGGAAGGTAAATGCTAATGAATAACATTGAGAGAGTCGAGCTTGGTCATAATTCTAAAAATATTACTTTAGAAAGTTTTTTAATTATTGATCCACAAACAAATAAATCTACTGGAAGAATAAAGCTTACTTCTGAAATAATAGAAAAATATTTATTACGAAAAGAGATTAAAGACAAAAATGGCAATCTTATAGGTTTTAAAAGAGCCATTGCATACGATAGCGAAGTTGTTGGTTTAAGTGTCATTATCAATAAAGGTGGAAAGGTCTCTTGGTTTTTTAGAAAGTTTATAAATAATAAATTACGTAGATATCAAATAGGATCATATAAAGATTTTAGTGTCGCTAAAGCTAGAAAAATTGCTCTTGAATTAAAATCACAAATTGCTGTAGGAAAAGATTTTAAAACAATCAGAGCAGAAACGGAAAGCGCTAAAACATTATCTCAAGTAAAAGATTTATGGCTTGAAAATAGAATATTAAATTCAAATATATCTGAAAAAAATAAAAAGTGCTTACAAGCTAGAATACGTTGTTGGTTAATGCTCAATCCCAGCAAATCTAGCTTTAATGTAAAAACTTTAAAGGCACAAAAATTTATTGCGGATAACTACAATCAATTAAATATCAAAGATAAACCTTTGGTAAGTTTAACTAAAGATGATTTATTAAATTGGTACAGAACAGTCGGGAAATGTAGCCGTTCATCAGCAAATAGAGCTTTGGATGATCTCCGATCTATATTTTCTTATGCAGAGGAAATAGGTGAGGTGAATAAAAATATTGCTCACTTTAAAACAAAAGAACTTTTTATTATTGATCCTCGAATGTCATACATGGAGCCATATAAAAAAGATGAGTGGAAAAGAATAATAAAATCAGCTTTAAAATTAAGTAAAAATAAAGAAAAAGGAAACTTTTATTCATGTATGTCTATTATGCTGTTAGCAAGTTGTGGACGGAGAAAAGATGAAGTTAATACTTTAAACTTTGACCAGATCAAAGATGGTAATTCAACAATTGTTTACAGGTCCGCTAATGTTAAAAATAAAACTCCAATTCGTGTTCCTTTAACAAGTGTTGCTCAAGGAGTTATAAAAAGATTAAGAAAAGTAAAACATAAAAATAGTAATTTATTGTTTCCAAGTACTAATGGAGGTAGGTTTTTTAGTAAAAGCAGCAAGACAAAGCCTTTAGGAACTTTCTATAAAACTTGGCGAACAATTGTTACAATGGCAAAGGTTGAATATAAACCGCCACATATGTTGAGACATACTTTTGCATGTCTTTTATTAGAAAAGTTCAAAGATATTAAGCTTGTAGCATTAATTATGGGTTGGAAATCTTTAAGAGCCGCAGATATTTATCTAAAATATTTAGATAAGACTGTTGTAGACAGTATTAAGGAATTTAATAGTTTTTTAAAATTGTCCTAATAGTACCGGTTTAATAGACAATTCAGACCTTCTCATTTACAAATGTGGTATGGGCCAGTCTGATATTTCTTTTGTAGATGTATGTAAAGCTTACGGTTTTAATACCGAGGACGGTTTAAATATTCTTAAAAAAGAATTTAATCGTCGAGTTAATAACAGTTATGGAAATTTTATAATGACTACTTTAATTGATGAAGCACTTGAAGATCAAAAGAAAAGAGGTGTCGAGATAAATAAAAATAGAGCTCTTATCCCTATTTTGCCTTTGCTTTGCCATTACGCAAATTGCTACCCAACAGAAATTGACTCAAAAACAAAGAAGAGAATAATTATTAAACGTCTAAATAAACATACAAAGAGGATATCCAAAGGTTATGTTCCTATTAGTTTAGGAGATCGAGGTAAGTCAGCAATGGAGGAATGGAATAAAATTATTATTGAAAGGTTTAAGAATAAAACTTTTTTAAGTGACGATTATCAAGAGATAATCAAAACTTTGTTAAAACGATACGACACAGTTAAAAGAAAATTGAAAGTTTATAATACTTGGAAAAAAGATTTCGTTTCATTAACTAAATTCAATTCTGGTTTAAAATTAGGACATACTTTCGAAGAATTGGAAAAATACAAAAAATCCACTAAAAAGCTTTAATAAAAAGTCTACCCGTTTAAGACGGGTAATGGATACAAATGTAATTTCGTAGATTATATTAGGATCTATGAAAAATGAGAAACTATGGTTAGCCACAAAAGAAGTGGCAAAAGAATTTGATCTTAAAGAAGATACCTTAAAAAAACAGCGCTATCTCTCTAGATTAAAAGAAAAAACAATAGGACTTCCATTCATTCAATTTGGGCCAAGAACGGTAAAATATAATCGCTTGGATATCATTAAATATATAGAGGAGCAAAAAAATGGCAGAAGATAAATACATCGATATCGATAAGTTATTAGTTGAACAATTTAAAGAGCAATTAGAACTTCAGAAAAGATTACAAAAACAAGATCAAGAAGAGCAATTAGATCGAAAAGAAAATCGTAAAAAACTTCGTAGAGGAGGCATGGTAATTGCAAGAGGCCAAGGCAAATTATCAGAATTAATTAAACCAACTAAAATATTTTAATGTCCGATATTAGAATTTTGGAAAAAGACAGAGCTGTAGCAAGTAATGAAATTATTTTGAGAAGAGGATTCAATTTTTGTGAGGATAATCATGATGCTGTTGATTTACTTAATTTTATCCAAGAACATACTGATATTGAATTTGAATGGATAAATAGAAATGAATTGATTGGCACCGACGGTCAAAGAATTGGTTTAAGAATAATTAAAAGAGAAAATTTAGATGTCTGAAGAAAAAAAACCAGAAATATACCATTGGCCAGAAATTGGTGTTGATGGAAAACCAACTGGAAGAACATTCGTTCATGAGAGAGGTAGTTTGTCTAAAAAGTGGAATGCTATTAAAGCGGCTGCGGACACTCCAGATGAAAAACGACAGATACTAGATATAGAATTTAAAAATTTAAAAAAAAAATTGGTTAAATTTAACAAGGATAAAGGTGCCTATACTGATGGATATGGTGAAGTTTTTACAGGTCCAATGATTAGTAAAAAAAATAACTATGTAAAAGCTGCAGCAAATCTACTTACAGATGATGTTAAGTTAATTAACAAACTAATAAATACTTCAGGTTGGGATTGGAAATCTCAACTAGATGAAGAACTTGAAAAAGATGATGCAAATGATCCAAATTACTGGGCAGAGGACCTAATTGATAAAACAGAAGAATTAAAAAAATCAAAAGCTAAAAAAGTTTTGGAGACATTAAAAACCAAACCTTTAACACCTATCAAAGCAGAAGTTAAAACAGAAAACATTGTACAAACATTAAGTAGAGCTGAAGAAATTAGAAATTATTTAGAGTCATTACCAAAACCAAGTGTTGAACAAATAATAAAAAATCGGATTAAAATTAAAAATAAGTATTCAGGTATTGGTTCACTTAAATTTGCAGAGCCTGAATTTGAATTAGAACAACCTAAATCAACCTCCACAGGCTTGAATTATTTAAGCGGTTTAGACGATGAAATTACCTAATGAATAATAACAATAACAATCAAAAATATATGAACAAAGTAAATGATGCAGACCTACAATTACTCATGAAAAGAAAACCTTTCCTAACAACAAGACAACTATCTAAATTATTTGGTTACAAATCAACAGATGCTCTTCGTAAGCAGCGCAGCAAAGGAAATAGACCACTTTTTCCTTATATAAAAATCGGCAATAGAATTTTCTATGACTTGTCCGAAATTTTAAAATTAGCAGAAAGGTCTCTAGTAAAAATAGATTAAGATGCAAATTAATACTAATGAATTAATACTAAAATATAAAAGTTTCTTTAGAGGAGGTGGTTATTATTATTCAGATCCAAAAAAAACTGAAAAGAAAAAAAATGGAGGTATACGATGGAGCACTGCTAAAGCTGATGGTAATTTAGAAAAAGATTTAGAGAAATATATTTTAGGAACAATTGATAAAGGTATTGTTCTTTCACCTATTATTAAACCAGAAAACAAATGTTTTTTTGGAGCAATAGATGTTGATGGAGAAGTTTATAAAAATTTAGAAGAAAAGATAAAAATATTAAATTATATTAATGATCCAATTAGGAATTTAAATTTTCCATTAGTTCCATGCTTTTCTAAAAGTGGTGGATTACATCTATATTTATTTTTAAGAGAAAGTGTTCCAGCTAAAGAATTAATTAAAGCTTTAAATAATTTAAGAATATTATTTGATCTTCCAAAAAGTACAGAAATTTTTCCAAAACAAGATGGAACTAATTCAGCTGTAGGCAATGGAATTATGTTGCCTTTTATGAAAGGACAAAGAAATGTTTTTATTAGTCATGTTGATGAAAATAATAAAATTATTACTGGATCACTTCAGGACTTCATTAATGAAATTGAAAATAAAATTTTAGACATAGATGATTTAAAACATTGGTCGAATTATCCAGTTAGCGAAATCGACAATACAGAGATCAGTCATGTTTATACAATAACTGAAATTAAACAGAAAATAGGTAAAGAGCCACTTAATGGAAGTCTGTATGATAATTGGATGACACTGCTAGTTGCTAAATTAATAGCAGCAGGAAATACGGATAAAGAAATTTTAGATAGTTGTTTAGAACATTGTACAAAAACTCCTGAAGAAAATTTTAAATGGATTAATGATAAAATTATTAGTGCTAGAAAAAAGTGGGATAAGCCAAGTCCTGATGAAGCAAGAGCAGGTTTTATAAAAAATATTATCTTTATAAGAAAACTAGAAGTTTATTATAACAAAGAATTCAATGACGTTTATGGAAAAGAAGCTATTAACATTGAGTATAGCCATCTCATGCCAAAGAAGATTAAGGCTGCTTCATATTTTACAGATCACCCCAAAAAAATAATTGTAGAGAATTTTCAATACAGACCAGAATTATATAATCCTAATAACATCATTTTTGAGATTGGGGGTAAGAAATATATTAATACATATAAGCCTATTATCATTGAACCAGTTAAAGGTAATTTGGAGTTATGGGAGGAATTGCTTGATTATTTATTTCCAGATCTTGAAACAAAGACACATATGGAAGATTTTATATCAGCACATGTACAACATCCTGGAAAGAAAATTAGACATGCGCCGCTGATTGTTAGTCCTCATCAAAGGATTGGCAAAGGCAGAATGTTTGCTGCTATTAGAAAGATATTAGGAGAAGATAATACAGCAGAAATAGATTTAACTAGAGCACTTAATCAAAGCAAAGATTATTTAACCAATAAACAATTAGTTCTAATAGATGAATTAAAAAGTGAAAGTAATTGGGCAGAAGCTCAAAAACTTTTAAATACTTTAAAAAGGAATATTACAGAAGAGTGGCACGGAAGTAGGTTTTTATACCAAGATTTTAAGGATGTTTACTCTTGCACTAATTATATTTTATTTTCAAATCATACTAATGCACTTTCAATAAATAAAAATGATGAACGATATTGGGTAGTGCGCTGCGATGTAAGTCCCAAACAACAAATCTTTTATAAACATTTTAGTGAATGGTTAAAGAAACCAGAAGCTGCCCAACATCTATTATGGCATTTTAAAAATAGAGAAATATCAGAAACTTTTGATTTTGATGGACATGCACCAAGAACAATATGGTCCAATCAAATGTCTAATGAAGGTAAACACCCATTTGTTCAAAGAGTGGTAGAGGATTTTGAACAAAACTTAATGCCATTTATTAATGACATTGTTTCAATTGTGGATGTGAGAATCCATTATAAAAATGTTGGTATAGGCAAAGTTAGAGCTAATGAAGTTCATAATGCTTTACTAGAAGTGGGTGGCAGAAAACTGGGGCAGTCTAAAGTTAGTCTACAAAATAGAGAATGGTATCCAACTCTATATTCAATTCGAAATCATGAGAAATATGAAAATATACCAATAAATCAATTGGGTGGTTTGTATACGCCGCTATTTCATCCAGATACCGAAAAAGATCTTTAATAACCTAATAAGCTAATATGCAAACTTTTAAACTTTTGAAAAAACCGCTCTTAATATTCCAATGTATAATATTCAATAAGTTTAAAGTTAGGTTATTAGCTTATGAATCAAGTTTTAGAGTTAGCTTAAAGAGCCCGTGTTTTCATAGTTAAACTACACCCAATTACACATATGAATGATAAACCAGACGATCCCAAAACCTCGCCACCAGCTGCTGAAGCCTCCGGCCGTGATCCTTCTGTGCAAAATCAATTAAAAGCTATTGCAGATGCATTACGCACGAACCGTCGAAAGGACCCAGTAAAGCAATCATTGTTAAGCAAAGGTTTCGACGTAACCAAAGAAGTTAAAAAACGGAATAAAAGCTATAGGTACAGGTACCCAACACGACTTCAGCAAATCAATGATGCGAGAGCTGAAGCGGCTCGGAGCAGGAGATTATCGAACCCAGAATTAAAGGCAATTAATGAAGAAACAATTAAAGTTGCACAGGAACGTGTTAAGCAGCAAAATAAAGAACGATTTAGACAAATAGAGTATACAAAATTTTCTCAAAGATCTTCTAATTCTTTCAATCCTTTTAGAGGAGGTTATTCTATGGAACCAGAAGAAACGATTGAAGTGGTCCCTAATCAGCACCACAATCCACCAAAATTTAAAAATAAAATTGAAGAAGAAATTTACAGACTAACTAAAAAGAAATAAAATATAGTTATTCATTAGTAATAAGATCTGGTCGTCATAATTAGAAATTAGATTGGCCCACAATCATTTCCTTTTGAAGGTTATGGCGACTAGGTTAAGTTTTCCTGCTTCTGGGCTTTCTGCCAATGTTGAAAAAAATAATTATTTTCCTGATTTTCTTCTATTATCTTCCTTGCATAACATTTGACAGTTTTCAGGAATTGTTTTTCCTCCTTCGTGCCAGGGAGTAATATGGTCTGCTTCCATTTCTCTTAATTCAAAATGTTTTTTACATTTATTACAAATACCCTTTTGCCTTTCGTAGGTTTCTGTTTTCTGGTTTTCAGTAAAAGAACGAATATTTAAATATTTATCTTCGCCCGTTAAAATATATCTATAAATACCTTTTTTATTGGTCACCTCTTCATTTTTCATTAACTCTTTAATTTCATCCTCAAGTTTTTTTGGATCAAGTTTTTTATCCTTAAATTGATTATAAAGTACTCCCCATTCAACTCCTTTCATTTCTTTACGTAAAGTTGGGAATATTACCCTTATCCAATTGATTACATTCTGAAAGTAAAGCCATAACTCGTTGGCGTTTGGCTCATGCTGTCGTTGAGCCATATAAATTTCTATAGAGTCATTACTAATCCACTTTATAACTGTTTCAAGATAATCTTGTCTTATTGGCGACCCATTCATATAACTATTGCCTATTTCATATGCAGCACAACCTGTTTTACTAAAATATCGTTTAAGATCTGAAACCCAAGGACCAGAATAAACGGCATTTAGCAACTCTTGGTTAGTTAATTTTTCGCCCGCTATATTGATTGTCTTAAACCACTCTAGCTTTTCACTATCTGTTCCACTGCAAAAATAAATCATAAGCTGGTAATTTAAAATTTGCTCTTGTTCGTCTTTCTGTAGGTTATGAAAATATTTATTATTAAATGCAAAATCACCATTTACAAATTGGCAAATAGAGATTGTTCTTTGCTGACCATCAATAACTTCAAAATTCCCATCTTTACGCACCGCCCAATACATTATGTTTAATGGGAAGTTTTTTATTATTGTATTTATTACAGCGTTTCTTTGCTTATCATCGTATATGAATTCACGCTGAAAAGGTGGTCGAATATCTAGTCTACCATTATACCCAGTTACTCCACTTTCATTATTATCTTCATATGCTTCAGTTATTTTTTTAATAGAGATTGAGTTTAGTTTAATTTCCATTTTACTTAATTACTTTTTTATTTTTAATAATTATACGAGCATAAGGGACGGTCACCACATCATTTATTATCATATATAAATCACCATCAACAGCACCCCTTTTTTGAATATTCTTTCTGTATTCTTTATGCTCTTTCTTGTAAGGAGCAACTCCTACTTCTTTACCTGAGTTTGAAATACCTAATCCTATAATTTCAAATTGCTCAGGATTATACTTGTCTAAAAATGTTATGGGTACACCCATAAAGCCTTTATAATCCATTGGGATATCTTTAGTTTTATCTACATTTATTCCATTATAATTTGCATATTTATTGTATTCATTTGAATTATATCTTCTATGTAAAATCAAATCCTCATGACGTTCTTTGTAATCCAAGTTAGTAAACCATCTTATACCAGGCACTCTCACAAATTTTTTTCCATCTTGAACTCTTTGACTTTTAGATGAAAGTTCATAACTATCATGTACTTGAAATTCTCTATCCCCACTTTTGATACTCTGACCTAACCAAATTTTTTCATCTTTAATATATTTAAATATTTCTCTATAAGTAATTGCATTTTGATGTCCAATTATTATAAATTTTTTATTATAATTTATTAATTGTTCAACATACTCTCGAAATAAAGAAAAGGGAGGGTTTGTAACAATTATATCCGATTGTTTTAATAATTCGATACATTCAGGGCTTCTAAAATCACCATCACTATTTAAATATTTAATTCCAACGTCTTTTAAGTCAGGAATATTATTTTTATTACTACTGCCATCATATTCTAAGTAAATAGCTTTCTCGGTATTGTTTTGACTAAACAGATCAACATTTTGATTTTTATAACAGGTGGTGATTAATTTTTTTAAGCCCAGGTTTTTAAAATTATAAGAAAAATAATGAAAAAAATTACTAACTCTCGGATCATCACAATTGCAATACACTATTTTATTTTTAAAATGTGACTTATAATATTTTAACTCTTTTTCAATGTCTGATAATTGAGTATAAAAATCGTCTTTTTTTAAATTTTTTGCATTTCTTAAAATTTTACCTAAATTCTTACTAACTTTTTTTCTCTTCGCCATTATCTAAATATCCATTTGCTAGCTATCTTTTTTTTATTCATTTTTTTTAATAAATTAAGATATTTTTAATTATATTTTATTTAGTTTTTTATTTTTAATTATTATTCTTATATAAATAGGTTTTCCCTTAACTTGACAAAGATATTTACCTCTTGTTTTAGTGGTTGGTCCTTCCAAAATACTATATCTATTTAGACCATCAATAATTTCAAATTCATTTGGATTGTGTTTGTTTAAAAACGTTATTGGGACACCAATTTTTCCTTTGTAATCAATAGGTATGTCAGTTGTTTTATTTACGTTAATAGCATTATAATTGTCATATTTGGGATAATAGTTTTTATTAAATTTTTTATAAAGAATTAAATTATCATTTTTTTTTACTATATTTAAATTAGTAAACCAAACTAAATTACCCATACTAAAATATTTTTTTCCATCAATAATTTTTTTTCTCGACTCTGTTTCAATTTCATAATCATCATTCACACCAAACCATTTTGTCCCACCATTATCAAAACCTAATCTTAATTCATTGGATTTAATAAATTTAAAAATTTCTTTATATGCAATTGCATTTTGATGGCCCAGAATTATAAATTTTTTTTTATATTCAAAAAGTTGTGAAATAAACTCTCTAAATAAAGAAAACGGTGGATTTGTAACAACAATATCAGCTTGTTTTAAAAGATTTATACATTCTTCACTTCTAAAATCACCATCACCCTTGAGTTTCTTAACATCTATTTTGTCAAGGTCAGGAATATTATTTTTATTTATATAACCCTCATATTCCAAATATATTGCTTGTTTTGAACTATTATTACTGAAAAAATCTCTTTGTTGATTTTGATAACATGTTGTAATTAATTTTTTAAGTTCTAGCTTTTTAAAATTATAAGAAAAATAATGAAAAAAATTACTAACTCTCGGGTCATCACAATTGCAATACACTATTTTATTTTTAAAAAATTTTTTATAATTTTTTAGCTCTTTCTCAATGTCTGTAAGTTGAGTGTAAAAATCATCTTTTTTAGCAACACTGGCTTTTCTCAAATAGGAGTTTAACGATTTATTAGTCATTTAAATAAAATTTTTCCCAGTATCTAAATACAAACACTTTTCACAATACTTATTAAGATCGGGAACATCTTTTAATTCTAGAGTTTTTTTCATCTCAATTATCTTATTTTTAACCCAGCTATCATCAGTTTTGTAGGGTACTAAGGTTAGATCAAAATGTAATGTGGCATCAAATTTATCTGGGGTTTTAAGTCCGTTACATACTAAAAAATAAGCAGTATCAGATACTTTAAATTTCATCTGTCTTAAGATGTAGACATAGATATCCATTTGAACTTTATAACTTTGGTGATATTGATTTTCTAAGTAAGCATCTGTCTCCACAGTTTCGTTTTTAGATTGAGCTTTGTAATCAACCACCGTTAATTCTTTAGTGTCAGAATTAAACCAAATATCATCCACACCTCCGTGAATTTCTAAGTTTGTATCAGCATCTGTAAAGGCTATCCCACCTCTTAAAGCATCTCTCCAATAGTCAATTTTTTCATGTTGAAATGGTATTAAATTTAATTTGTTTTTTATTATAAATGGATGTGGTTTTTGTAGTTTTCTGTAATGATCAAATTCTTTTTTTAATAATTCATCTACTGCTGTATTAAGAGCCCATCCAGGCATGCTTGGATCTTTTAAACCTTTAACTCTTTCTAAATAGAAACATCTAGGACAGTCTAAAAAATTACTAAATTTAGATCTGCTAATTTTAAAAACTTCGTTAGTACCTTTTTGATAAATTGAACCTTTACGAGTTCTTAAAGGAATAACTTCTTTATCTTTATTCATCTAAAACTTCTTCTGCGTTTTATCGCAAGTATAATAGAATGAATTTTCCCAATTGTCTTTTTTGTTAAATCCACTCATGTGCAAATTTCCATTAATTGTGTTGAGTGAATATTCATCATTCCAGCCTGACCATTTATGCGACCAACGCATTGAATCTTTGAAAATATTATAAGGTTCAAAATTTCTATCTGTTACTTTTATAATTCTTTTTTCTTTATCTAATGAGATAGATAAGTCAGGCATCGTTTTTGCATCTTCTCTCTTTGAACCTTGTTTATGCCAACCCTCATTAAACTTACAATTCATATAAATTATCTCTGCTCTAGCACCCGACGCTAGCAGCAACATTACAGATACTATGAAGATTATTAGGCGCATTAATTTTGAATAACTTTTTTTCTCCAATAATACTTAATTTTTTCATCAGATAAATTTTCTGTTTTAAATAACTCCCAACCTTCTGATGTCCTAACTCCTAAATACATATTTTCTCTACTTAATTTTATTTCTTTCTCATCAGAAATGATTTCAAATTTTTTAACTTCGGTTAAATAATTATAATTATTGAGTTGGTATGAGTCTATTTGTGGCCTATTTGATGTCTCATCTAAAATAAAATTTTCTTTTGATTTTAAACGTAAAATAATAATTGATAAAAAAATTATTACTATGATAAGCAATATCACGAAATAAATCATTTTTTATTTTACAATTCTTAAAGTTTTTCTCCTTTTTTCAACAAAATAATCTTTTACGGCCCACAACATAAACATGGTTCTTAATTTCAATAAAACTTCTTCTTTTAGATTCAATTCTTTTTTTTTATATGGGATACAGCTTATATAATCTAAAGTATGAACAGCCTTTGTTCCTGAAAAAGTATTAACTTTTTTTAACAAATTTCTATCTACTTCCTTAACAATATTAAATTTTTCTTGATAGGTTAAGCCTTGTAAAATTTCAGAAACTTCTTTGTGGTAATACTTGGCTTCTTTAATCTCTGAATTAAAGTTTTTTTTAATATTTAAATTAGAATCAATTTCTTTCATCAATTATAATTTAATGATATTTTCAAAATATTTATATCAATTTAATATTAAGCATTAATGTCTTTTATTACTGAATTTAACTACTTTTTTTATTTATTATTATTTATTTATTGTCTCCCTTGGCCACTTTCATATTTTACAAATTTTAAAGACTCAAAATTTGCTATGCCAGTTGTTTTAGCGTCTCACATCAGCATAAGTATTCTTGCTGCATTTTTTATTATTTTTTCAATAAATGCAGGATTAATATTTTCGTTATCAAGTTTAATTGTTTTAACCTTTGTGGGATGTTTTCTTTATGACATAATTAATATTTATAAAGCTTTAAAAGAAGATGACCTTTTAAACCAATTTAAATATTATTTAATTACAATAGTTATTTCTTTATTATTTTTTCAATTTTTTTTTTCTGGTGATAATATTTATAAACTCCACAAACATTGCAAACCAACTTCGGATACTAAAATTTATAAATGTTTATATGAAAATGGTACGTACGTTGGAGAAATAAAATCTTTTAAAAGACACGGACAAGGTAATTATTTATTTTATGATGGTAAAAATAATTACAATGGTGGTTGGCAAGATAATGAATATCACGGCAAAGGTTTATTATTACAAAATGGGAAAAGATATGAGATCGTACATAAAAACGGTAAAGAAATATCCAAAAAATTAGTGCAGAATTAACTAATTAAAATATATACTTAAATAATGTTTGAAAATTTAAATAGCATCGCTGGTTTTAACGTTTCAGCTATATTATTTGCAACTATATTTGCTTTGATATGTTTTTTTATTGCAAAATTCATTCTTACGCCAGTTATGGGGCCAATCCTTAATTTTTTTGAATTTATTTACGATAATATTATAGAGCCAATTATAAATATTTTTAACAATAAAAATAAGCAAACATCACTTAAAAATACTAATAAAAGTACCTCTGAAAAAGATTTATTAGAGAGAACCTTTTCATTAATTTTAGATTGGTTTTCAAAAGGTTTTATAACCAAATTATTAATAACACTTATTACGTTCGTAACTCTAAATTATTTACTCATATGTTTAGAGGAGCAAAGAAATTTTTTATCATTTAATTTAAAAAATATTTTAGATGCGTCTGCAATCATGGTCTCGACAGGGATTGTATCCTCGGGAGTTTCTTTAATAGCAGTGGCGTTTGGTATTAATTTTAAAAGATCTATAGGCCTATCGCTTTTAATATTTTCTGGAATCGGTTTAATTCACTATTTTTTTTAACAATATCTCTAGATATAAGTTCTCCATCTTTCCAAACCTCTCTGTATTGATCCTTGTCCTTAGTTACAAAAAAAGCACCACCATTTAATTTACCATCTAACATTTCCCCATCTCTAGTATCTCCATTTTTATAATGATATTGCATTCTACCATTTAATTTATCGCCAGAAAAATATCCCGATATTTTATCTCCATTTTTAAAAAAATAAACTCCAGTTCCATTTTTTCTTCCATCATAAACATGTCCCTCATACTTATCTCCGTTAGGATAGTTTATAGTCTTAATCTCATTTAATTTTTTTGAATTTAATTTATTAACTTCTTCTCCATTATTAAATTCAACGACCTCTGTTATTCCATTTGTATAGAAATAAGTACCTTTGCCATATCTAATATCATTCCGCCATTCACCTTCAAATTTGTTCCCATCTCTTAAAATTAATGTGCCTTTTCCATGTCTATTTCCATTTTTGAATTGTCCAGTGTGTTTAGATCCATCAGGAAAATTAATTACTCCATCTCCATCAAATTTTCCTAGTCTAAAATCTCCTTCATATTTTGCACCAGTGAAAGAAATATAAGTGCCCTTACCATGAAGTTTACCATTAAGAAATTCACCCATATATCTGTCGCCATTTGAATATTTTCCTGTCTTATAACAATTATTATATTCTTTTATTTTAGAACCTTTGCATTCAGGAAGTGCTGATTTGGAAAAAGTTTCTGATGAAAAAATAAAGATAAAAAATATTAAAAAGAATTTCTTCATTATTTATTTAACAAACTTGTAATATTTTCTAATATTTTAGAACGATAAATTTTATTAATTTGCTCTTTCAATTCTGGTAATAAGCGGTCATTATCATATCTTGTTGGAACACATAGCTGATAATCTCCTTCAATATTTCTGCCAATTTTAAGAGGTTTGTTATTAAAATATCCCCAAACACGAATTCCAGTTAAAATTTTAAATAAAGGTTTATTAAAATCTTCTCTATCTTTTTCCGGAAGAGTTTTTGGAGCATTTTCATTTATTTCAAATTTGTCGAACTTATAACTAAATAAATGGTAGTAATCTTCCATAAAAACTTTTTTTTTATCACAATAAAACTTTTCAAAGTTTAGATTTAATATATTTGATCCAATTTTTAGTTCTTTACGTATTTCTTCCGTAAGATAATTAGAATTATCATGAAGATCTTTTCTATAAGAATGTGTTAATTCTCCTTCAAATTTGTTTATTAAAGATACAATAAAATTTTCAATAATTACGTATTCATCTGAAGTAAATCTTTTTATTTTACTTGGGAAGAGCTTATCGTCGATTAAGTCTCCAAATATTTTCATCTAACTAGTTTT
>Ga0214921_10007192_pt1 | contig 14924 bp, 9 predicted proteins | sample LL1505_MetaG_FD_177992 | JGI IMG/M metagenome (GOLD analysis project Ga0214921, IMG submission 177992) | Freshwater microbial communities from Lake Lanier, Atlanta, Georgia, United States - LL-1505 | ecosystem: Environmental > Aquatic > Freshwater > Lake | place: USA: Georgia | collected 2015-05-28 | reverse complement strand
TGGAGACAACGTGTCGATCACGGTGAAGTTGATCCACCCGATTGCGATGGAAGAGGGCTTGCGCTTTGCGATCCGTGAGGGCGGCAAGACCGTCGGTGCGGGTGTGGTTGCGAAAATCATTGCTTAAGTAGTCACTTAGGGGCGTAGCTTAGTGGTAAAGTTGCGGTTTCCAAAACCGTCGATGGGGGTTCGATTCCCTCCGCCCCTGCCACTGTAGCTTTGCGGTAGGTGGCAAAAAAGCCCGCTTTTCATGGCGGGCTTTGGTGTCTTAAGCAACGACTCAATTTGAGTGTTAGTAAACGGTTCAGGAGTTCATTGGTACATCATGTCAGCAGCAAATATTGAAACCGTATCGACGGCAGGCGACAAGGCCAAATTGGTCTTGGTCGGACTGTTGGTGATCGCTGCTGTGGCGGGTTTCTATACCTTGGCGCCACAGGGCGTCATTGTGCAGTGGTTGGCCCTGGTGGCTGGCTTGGCTGCGGCTGTGGTGATGTTCTTGTTGTCTATCCCGGGCCGCCAGTTGGTGGCGTTTGGAACGGATGCTTGGCGTGAAGTTAAAAAAGTAGTGTGGCCCACGCGCAAAGAGTCAACACAAATGACGCTTTACGTGTTTGGCTTTGTGGTCATCATGGCTGCGTTCTTGTGGCTCACCGATAAAACACTCGAGTGGGTGTTTTACGACTTGATTTTGGGATGGAAAAAATAATGACAGACATCCTCGACAACGCAGCGGCAGACATGCCCTCAGCACCTGCGGCATCTGCAGCGCCCACCAACCCCGATTTCCGTTGGTATGTGGTGCATGCTTATTCGGGCATGGAAAAGGCCGTTGAGCGCAACATCCGCGAAAGCATCGCGCGCGCGGGCATGGAAAACAAGTTCGGTCGCATCTTGGTGCCCACTGAAGAAGTCGTTGAGATGAAAAACGGTCAGCGCAAAACCGCTGAGCGCAAATTCTTCCCCGGCTATGTGTTCGTTGAAATGCTCATGGACGACGAGTCGTGGCATTTGGTCAAGCACACCAATAAAGTCACTGGTTTTGTGGGTGGTGCAAAAACCCGTCCATCCCCCATCTCTGAATCAGAAGTTCAAAAAATCGTTAGCCAAATGCAAGATGGCGTGGACAAGCCGCGTCACAAAGTCGAGTTCATGGTCGGCGAATTCATTCGCGTCAAAGACGGCCCGTTCACCGACTTTAATGGCTCGATCGAAGAGGTCAATTACGAGAAAAACAAAGTGCGTGTATCGGTCATGATTTTTGGCCGCAGCACACCCGTTGAATTGGAATTTGGACAAATCGAAAAGACCTAAATCTTTTGATAAAAGATTAAAAATTTAGCCAATAGAAATATTGGTTATTGCAATAGCGAAGCTAAGCAAGCTAAAGCAAAAACAAAAAATTTGGTGCCACCCGACTCGGTGCCAAGTGGTTGAAAAAGAGTCGTTAACCCCCGGGGAGCCGATGGCCGAAAGGCCCTAAGCGTTATCACCCGCAAGGAGAAAAAGCATGGCGAAGAAAATCGTCGGCTTCATCAAGCTGCAAGTGCCAGCTGGTAAAGCCAATCCATCGCCACCGATTGGCCCAGCATTGGGTCAACGTGGTTTGAACATCATGGAATTCTGCAAGGCGTTCAACGCCCAGACACAAGGCGTTGAGCCTGGTTTGCCGTTGCCTGTGGTCATCACCGCATTTGCAGACAAATCTTTTACCTTCATCATCAAGACGCCGCCTGCGACGACTTTGATCAAGAAGGCCATCAAGCTCGACAAAGGTTCAGCACGTCCTCACGTCGACAAGGTGGGCAAAATCACACGCGCACAGCTCGAAGAAATCGCCAAAACAAAAATGGAAGATTTGAACGCAGCTGACCTCGACGCAGCCGTTCGCATCATCGCCGGCTCTGCCCGTTCGATGGGCGTGACAGTGGAGGGCGTGTAAATGTCTAAGCTGACTAAAAAACAAAAAGCCTTTGCTGGCAAAGTCGACAGCAATAAGTTGTACCCATTGACAGAAGCCATTGGCATCGTCAAAGAGTGCGCAACTGCAAAGTTTGACGAGTCGATTGACGTCGCTGTGCAACTCGGTATTGACGCAAAGAAGTCAGACCAAGTGGTGCGTGGTGCTGTGGTGTTGCCTAACGGCACTGGCAAAACAGCCCGCGTCGCGGTGTTCGCTCAAGGCGCTAAAGCTGAAGAAGCCAAAGCCGCGGGTGCAGATATCGTCGGTATGGATGACTTGGCGGCCATGGTCAAAGCGGGTGATATGCCATTTGACGTGGTAATCGCTGCACCAGACGCGATGCGTGTGGTCGGTACCTTGGGTCAAATCTTGGGTCCACGTGGCCTGATGCCAAACCCCAAAGTGGGCACCGTGACACCAGACGTTGCCACGGCTGTGAAAAACGCCAAAGCAGGTCAGGTGCAGTTCCGTGTCGACAAGGCCGGTATCGTGCACGCCACCATCGGTCGTCGTTCGTTTGACTCAGACAAACTGCAAGGCAACTTGGCAGCATTGGTCGAGGCATTGAACAAATCCAAGCCACCATCCAGCAAGGGTGTGTTCCTGCGCAAAGTGGCGGTGTCGTCCACCATGGGCGTGGGCGTTCGCGTCGATACACAAACACTGACCGCTTAAACAAGCGTTCAAAAATCTGGACCTTCGCCCAACAGCAAAGGTCCTGAGTGGTGGGCTGAAGCAATTCGCAAAAGTTGCAACAGGCCATCCAAGACCGTTGGTGTGTGGCTTGATCACACTTAATCCATCAACCAACGCAGATGGCGATCCCGCTGAATGGAATCTTCCTGACAGTTAGGTCGCTGCAAAAGTGACGTGTTCAAAAGCTCCAAGCTTGCGAACACATTTAAAGGAGAAGACTTTGAGTCTGAATCGCAGTGAGAAAGAAGCGGTCATTTCTGAAGTGACCACGCTCGCCGCACAAGCTCAAACGCTGGTGATGGCGGAATACCGCGGCATCACGGTCGCTGACATGACCAAACTGCGTAACCAAGCGCGTAGCACTGGAGTGAGCTTAAGCGTGTTGAAAAACACCTTGGCCCGTCGTGCTGTCGCTGGTAGCGCATTTGAAGTTGTGTCGGACCAGATGACCGGTCCGCTGATCTATGGCTTTTCTGTCGATGCTGTCGCCGCCGCTAAGGTGGTGTCCGACTTCGCGAAAACCAACGACAAGTTGGTGATTCGCGGTGGTGCATTTGCAGGCAAGGCTTTAGACGTGAACGGCGTGAAGCAATTGGCAAACATTCCTTCGAAAGAAGTGTTGTTGGCGCAGTTGTGTGGCTTGTTGATGTCACCGATGTCTCGCACCGCAGTGGTGTTGGGCGCGTTGGCTGCCAAAAAAGGCGAGGGCGAAGCTGTAGCCGCTTAAGGCCAGCTTTACTGTTTTAAATTAATTGTTAGGAAACAAAAAATGGCATTCGATAAAGACGCATTTTTGACCGCGCTCGACAGCATGACGGTCATGGAACTCAACGAATTGGTGAAAGCCATCGAAGAGAAATTTGGCGTAAGCGCCGCAGCGATGGCAGCGCCTGCTGCTGCAGGTGGCGGCGGTGGCGCAGCTGCTGCTGAAGAGAAAACCGAATTCAACGTCATGTTGCTAGAAGCTGGTGCCAACAAGGTATCCGTCATCAAGGCCGTGCGTGAAATCACTGGTTTGGGTCTGAAGGAAGCCAAAGACATGGTCGACGGCGCTCCTAAGGCTGTGAAAGAAGGCGCATCTAAGGCTGACGCTGAAGCCGCTAAGAAGAAGCTTGAAGAAGCTGGTGCTAAGGTAGAACTCAAGTAATTGAGTTTTCTCGAAGGCTGAAGCGCCCGAAACGGCCTTCAGCCTTTTGTGCTCCCAGAGCACACCCAAAAATCAAAAGATTTTTGAGTGTCTTCTGACCCCAACTGCAGAAGATGCCTTGGTTCGGGTTGCGTGCAATGCGCAACCGTCCGCCAACGCTGGTAGAGGCCAGCGACCAAGCCCGTTGCTTTGCGCGAGATACGCGTAGAGCGGCAACAGTTTTGAGCGATCAATCCCGGAGATCTCATGGCCTATACATTCACCGAACGCAAGCGCATCCGCAAAAGTTTCGGAAGCCGCGACAGCGTGCTGGAAGTTCCTTATTTGTTGCAAATGCAAAAAGACGCGTACACCGCCTTTTTGCAAGCCGACGTAGCCCCTAAAAAACGCACCCAAGAAGGTTTGCAAGCTGCATTTGAAGCGGCATTCCCTATCGTGTCGCACAACGGTTTTGTCGAGATGAAATATCTCGAATACAACTTGGCCCGCCCCGCGTTTGATGTGCGCGAATGCCAAACACGTGGCTTGACCTATTCGTCTGCTGTGCGCGCACGTGTGCAGTTGATCATTTATGACCGCGAGTCATCTACGCCGCAATCCAAGGTGGTGAAAGAAGTGAAAGAGCAAGAGGTCTACATGGGCGAAGTGCCTTTGATGACCGACAAAGGTTCTTTCATCATCAACGGAACTGAGCGCGTGATCGTGTCTCAGTTGCACCGTTCGCCTGGCGTGTTTTTCGAGCACGACAAGGGCAAGACCCACAGCTCTGGCAAATTGTTGTTCAGTGCCCGCATCATTCCTTACCGTGGTTCATGGCTCGACTTTGAATTCGACCCGAAAGACCTCTTGTATTTCCGCGTCGACCGTCGCCGCAAAATGCCCGTCACCATTTTGCTCAAAGCGATTGGCCTGACACAAGAAACTATTCTGGCCAACTTCTTTGTGAACGACAGCTTCCGGTTGATGGACAGCGGCGCACAAATGGAATTTGTAGCCGAGCGTTTGCGTGGTGAAGTCGCCCGTTTCGACATCACGGACAAATCCGGCAAGGTCATCGTTGCCAAAGACAAGCGCGTCACTGCTCGCCACACCCGCGAATTGGAAGAAAGCAAAACCACGCACATCAGCGTGCCAGAAGACTTCCTTGTCGGTCGTGTCATTTCCAAGAACATCATCGACAGCGACACCGGTGAATTGATCGCCCGAGCCAACGACGAGTTGACCGAAGCCTTGCTCAAGAAATTGCGCGAAGCCGGTGTGCAAGAGTTGCATTGCATCTACACCAACGAACTCGACCAAGGCGCGTACATGTCGCAAACCTTGCGCGTGGACGAGACCATCGACGAGTTCGCGGCCCGTGTCGCCATCTACCGCATGATGCGCCCTGGCGAGCCACCTACCGAAGACGCAGTGCAAGCACTGTTCCAGCGTTTGTTCTACAACCCTGATACGTATGACTTGTCACGTGTCGGTCGTATGAAGTTCAATGCCAAAGTTGGTATTACTGAATCCACAGGTCCGATGGTGTTGACTAACGAAGACATCTTGTCAGTTGTGAAGATCTTGGTGGACTTACGCAATGGCCGTGGCGAAGTAGACGACATCGACCACTTAGGCAACCGTCGTGTGCGTTGCGTTGGCGAATTGGCCGAGAACCAATACCGCACCGGTTTGGCGCGTATCGAAAAAGCCGTGAAAGAGCGTTTGGGCCAAGCCGAGCAAGAGCCTTTGATGCCGCACGACTTGATCAACAGCAAGCCTATCTCTGCTGCGTTGAAAGAATTCTTTGGTGCGTCACAACTGTCGCAGTTCATGGACCAAACCAATCCTTTGTCAGAGATCACGCACAAGCGTCGCGTCTCTGCCCTAGGCCCAGGTGGTTTGACCCGCGAGCGCGCAGGCTTTGAAGTGCGTGACGTGCACGTGACCCACTATGGTCGTGTCTGCCCGATCGAAACGCCAGAAGGTCCCAACATCGGCTTGATCAACTCCTTGGCTTTGTATGCGCGTTTGAACGAATACGGATTCATCGAAACACCTTACCGTCGCGTGGTCAATGGCAAAGTCACGATGGACATCGACTACTTGTCAGCCATCGAAGAAGGCAAATACGTGATCGCGCAGGCCAATGCCACGCTCGACGGCGAAGGTCGTTTGACAGGTGACTTGGTGTCTGCCCGTGAAAAAGGCGAATCGATTTTGTGTGGCGCAGAGCGCATCCAGTACATGGACGTGTCGCCTGCACAGATCGTGTCAGTAGCTGCTTCACTCGTGCCGTTCCTCGAGCACGACGACGCGAACCGTGCGTTGATGGGTGCGAACATGCAGCGCCAAGCGGTGCCGGTGTTGCGCGCTGAAAAGGCGTTTGTCGGTACCGGTATCGAGCGCGTGTCTGCGATCGACTCTGGCACTGTCGTCACAGCAAGCCGCGGTGGTGTCGTCGACTATGTTGACGCAACCCGTATCGTGGTGCGTGTGAACGATGCAGAAGCCCAAGCCGGTGAAGTCGGTGTGGATATCTACAACCTCATCAAATACCAACGCTCCAACCAAAACACCAATATCCACCAGCGCCCTATCGTCAAACGCGGCGACAAAATCGCCAAGTTGGACGTGATTGCTGACGGCGCATCGACGGACCTCGGTGAATTGGCCTTGGGCCAAAACATGTTGGTCGCGTTCATGCCCTGGAACGGTTACAACTTCGAAGACTCGATTTTGATCAGCGAGCGTGTGGTGGCTGAAGACCGCTACACCTCGATCCACATCGAAGAACTCGTGGTAATGGCGCGGGACACCAAGTTGGGCGCAGAAGAAATTACCCGCGACATCCCGAACTTGGCTGAGCAACAACTCAACCGTTTGGACGACTCCGGCATCATTTATGTTGGTGCTGAAGTGCAACCGGGCGACACATTGGTCGGCAAGGTCACACCGAAAGGCGAGACCACCCTCACACCAGAAGAAAAACTCTTGCGCGCCATCTTCGGCGAAAAAGCCAGCGATGTGAAAGACACATCTTTGCGCGTGAGCCAAGGTTCGCAAGGTACCGTGATCGACGTGCAAGTCTTCACCCGTGAAGGCATCGTGCGTGACAAGCGTGCACAGCAAATCATTGACGATGAGTTGAAGCGTTTCCGCCTCGACTTGAACGACCAGTTGCGTATTGTTGAAGCCGATGCGTTTGACCGTATCGAAAAACTTTTGGTCGGCAAAACCGCCAACGGGGGTCCTAGCAAATTGGCCAAGGGCAGCAAGATCGACAAAGCCTATATGGCGTCTGTTGAGAAGTTCCACTGGTTCGACATTCGTCCTGCAGACGAAGACGTGGCTAGCCAACTCGAGAGCATCAAAAATGCGATGGAACAAACCCGTCACAGCTTTGACCTCGCGTTCGAAGAAAAGCGTAAAAAACTCACTCAAGGCGACGAGTTGCCAGCAGGTGTGTTGAAGATGGTCAAGGTCTACTTGGCTGTCAAGCGTCGCTTGCAGCCTGGTGACAAGATGGCCGGCCGCCACGGTAACAAAGGTGTGGTTTCCAAGATCGTGCCGGTCGAAGATATGCCTTACATGGCTGACGGCACACCCTGCGACATCGTGTTGAACCCATTGGGCGTTCCATCACGTATGAACGTGGGTCAGGTGTTGGAGGTGCATTTGGGCTGGGCTGCCAAAGGTATCGGCCAACGCTTGGGCGACATGCTGCAAGAAGAAGCCAAAGCTGCTGAGTTGCGCAACTTCATGGAAGAGCTCTACAACACCAGCGGTCGCAAAGAAAACTTGAGCAAGATGACCGATGCGCAAATCATGGAAATGGCGGGCAACCTCTCGCACGGTATTCCATTTGCCACACCGGTGTTTGACGGCGCTGCGGAAGAAGACATCCGCACCATGCTCAAACTCGCTTACCCAGATGACGTGGTCAAAGCCAAGGGCTTGACACCAGCACGTACCCAAGCACATCTGTTTGACGGCCGCACTGGCGAAGCTTTTGAGCGTCCTACCACCATCGGTTACATGCATGTGTTGAAGTTGCACCACTTGGTCGACGACAAAATGCACGCCCGTTCAACCGGACCTTACTCACTCGTCACGCAACAACCTTTGGGCGGAAAAGCCCAATTCGGTGGCCAGCGTTTTGGCGAGATGGAGGTGTGGGCTTTGGAAGCGTATGGTGCTTCTTACACCTTGCAGGAAATGCTCACCGTCAAATCTGACGACGTGCAGGGCCGTACCAAGGTATACGAATCTATCGTCAAAGGCGAACACGCGATCGAAGCGGGCATGCCCGAATCGTTCAATGTGTTGGTCAAAGAAATTCGTTCGCTCGGCATCGACATCGAGCTCGAGCGTTCATAAATCAAGGTTCGAAAGGTTTAAATCATGAAATCATTACTCGACCTGTTCAAGCAGTTCACGCCCGATGAGCATTTTGATGCCATCAAAATCGGTATGGCTTCCCCCGAAAAGATCCGCTCGTGGTCTTTCGGTGAAGTCAAAAAACCCGAAACCATCAACTACCGTACCTTCAAGCCTGAGCGTGACGGTTTGTTCTGCGCCAAGATCTTTGGCCCTATCAAAGACTACGAATGTTTGTGCGGCAAGTACAAGCGTTTGAAGCACCGCGGTGTGATTTGCGAGAAGTGCGGCGTTGAAGTCACACAAACCAAAGTGCGTCGTGACCGTATGGGCCACATCGACTTGGCGGCACCTTGCGCGCATATCTGGTTCTTGAAATCACTGCCATCACGTTTGGGCCTCGTGCTCGACATGACCTTGCGTGACATCGAACGCGTGTTGTACTTTGAAGCATACGTAGTGACCGACCCTGGCATGACCCCGCTGAAGAAATTCGCGATCATGACCGAAGACGACTACGACGCCAAAGTCACCGAATACGGTGATGAATTCATCGCCAAGATGGGCGCTGAAGGTATCAAAGACTTGCTCGAAGCGATCGACCTCGACAGCGAGATCGAAAAGCTGCGCAACGACTTGACCGGCTCTGAAATCAAGATCAAGAAAAACGCCAAGCGTTTGAAATTGCTCGAAGCATTCAAGAAGTCTGGCATCAAGCCTGAGTGGATGGTCTTGACCGTCCTTCCTGTGTTGCCACCAGACTTGCGTCCGTTGGTTCCACTAGACGGCGGTCGTTTTGCGACCTCTGACTTGAACGACCTCTACCGTCGCGTGATCAACCGTAACAGCCGTCTGCGCCGTTTGCTCGAACTCAAAGCGCCTGAAATCATCGCGCGCAATGAGAAGCGTATGCTGCAAGAAGCGGTCGATTCATTGCTAGACAACGGTCGTCGCGGTAAGGCTATGACAGGCGCCAACAAGCGTGCCTTGAAGTCTTTGGCCGACATGATCAAAGGCAAGAGCGGTCGTTTCCGCCAAAACTTGCTGGGCAAGCGCGTCGACTATTCAGGCCGTTCTGTGATTACCGTGGGCCCCACTTTGAAACTGCACCAGTGCGGTTTGCCAAAGTTGATGGCACTCGAGTTGTTCAAGCCATTCATCTTCTCGCGTTTGGAGGCGATGGGCATTGCCACCACCATCAAAGCGGCGAAGAAAGAAGTGGAATCCGGCTCAGCAGTGGTGTGGGACATCTTAGAAGAGGTGATCAAAGAGCACCCCGTCATGTTGAACCGTGCGCCTACGCTGCACCGTTTGGGCATCCAAGCGTTCGAACCTATCTTGATCGAAGGCAAAGCCATTCAATTGCACCCACTCGTGTGTTCAGCCTTTAACGCTGACTTCGACGGTGACCAAATGGCGGTGCACGTACCGTTGTCGGTCGAAGCACAGATGGAAGCCCGCACTTTGATGCTGGCCTCGAACAACATCTTGTTCCCTGCCAACGGCGAGCCTTCTATCGTTCCATCACAAGACGTGGTCTTGGGCTTGTACTACGCCACCCGTGACCGTGTGAACGGCAAGGGCGAAGGCTTGGTGTTTGCCAACGTCGGCGAAGTGCAGCGCGCTTTAGACGCAGGCCAAGCCGAACTCACTGCGCGCGTCACTGTGCGTATGACCGAGTGGATCAAGAACAAAGAAACGGGTGAACTCGAATCCACCACAGCTTTGGTCGAGACTACGGTGGGCCGTGCCTTGTTGTCAGAAATCTTGCCCAAGGGCTTGCCTTTCTCCAACATCAACAAAGCGTTGAAGAAGAAAGAAATTTCTAAACTCATCAACACGTCTTTCCGTAAGTGCGGATTGAAAGAAACCGTGGTGTTCGCTGACAAGCTGTTGCAAAACGGCTTCCGCTTAGCGACACGCGCCGGTATCTCCATCTGCGTGGACGACATGTTGGTGCCGCATGAGAAGCACGCCATCATTGCTGCGTCAGAAAAAGAAGTGAAAGACATCGAACAGCAATATGTGTCGGGTCTGGTGACTTCTGGCGAGCGTTACAACAAAGTGGTCGACATCTGGGGCAAAGCGGGTGACGCAGTGTCCAAGGTGATGATGGACCAACTCCGCAAAGAGAAAACCATCGACCGCCATGGCAAAGAAGTCGAGCAAGAGTCGTTCAACTCCATCTACATGATGGCCGACTCCGGCGCCCGTGGTTCTGCTGCACAGATTCGCCAGTTGGCCGGTATGCGCGGTTTGATGGCCAAGCCTGACGGCTCAATCATTGAAACGCCGATTACTGCGAACTTCCGTGAAGGCTTGAATGTGTTGCAGTACTTCATCTCAACACACGGCGCACGTAAAGGCTTGGCCGATACCGCGTTGAAGACAGCGAACTCAGGTTACCTGACACGCCGCTTGGTTGACGTGACCCAAGACTTGGTCGTGACCGATTTGGATTGCGGCACCAGCAACGGACAAGTCATGCGCGCCATCGTCGAAGGTGGTGAAGTGATCGAGTCTCTGCGTGAACGTATCTTGGGTCGCATGGCGGCTGAAGATGTTGTGCATCCAGAAACACGCGCTGTGCTGGCCAAAGCCGGCACCATGCTTGACGAAGACTTGATCGACGAACTCGAACTCTTGGGCGTTGACGAAGTCAAAGTTCGCACCGCATTGAACTGCGACACACGCTTTGGTTTGTGCGCCATGTGCTACGGCCGCGATTTGGGCCGTGGTGGCTTGGTCAACAACGGCGAGGCCGTGGGTGTGATTGCTGCGCAATCCATCGGCGAGCCTGGTACCCAGTTGACCATGCGTACCTTCCACATCGGTGGTGCGGCGTCACGTGCGGCAGTTGCCTCTAGCGTGGAAGCGAAATCGAACGGCGTGATTGGCTTTAACGCCACCATGCGCTATGTGACCAACAGCAAAGGCGAGTTGGTCGTGATTTCACGTTCAGGCGAGATCGTCATCCATGACGAGCATGGCCGCGAGCGTGAGCGCCACAAAGTGCCTTATGGTGCAGTCTTGTCTGTCAAAGCCGACCAGACTTTGAAGGCTGGTGCTATTTTGGCGAACTGGGATCCGTTGACACGACCCATCATCACCGAATTCGCTGGTAAGGTGCAATTTGAGAACGTCGAAGAAGGCCTCACCGTGGCACGTCAATTAGACGAAGTCACTGGCTTGTCGACCCTCGTTGTGATTGACCCTAAGCGCCGTGGTTCTACCAAGGTGGTGCGTCCTCAAGTGAAATTGATCGACGCTGCTGGCAAAGAAGTCAAGATTCCTGGCACCGACCATTCGGTGACGATTGGCTTCCAAATCGGCGCTTTGATCCAAGTGCGCGACGGCCAAGACGTGGGCCCTGGCGAAGTGTTGGCGCGTATTCCGGTCGAAGGCCAGAAGACCCGCGACATTACCGGTGGTCTGCCACGTGTGGCCGAGTTGTTCGAAGCCCGCAGCCCGAAAGACAAAGGCATGTTGGCCGAGATGACCGGTACCGTGTCCTTCGGTAAAGAAACCAAAGGCAAAGTGCGCTTACAAATCACCGACCCAGAAGGCAAAGTGTGGGACGAGCTCATTCCTAAAGAGAAGAACATCTTGGTCCACGAAGGCCAAGTGGTGAACAAGGGCGAGAGCGTAGTGGACGGCCCAGCCGACCCACAAGACATCTTGCGTTTGCTCGGTATGGAAGAGTTGGCCCGCTACATCGTCGACGAAGTGCAAGACGTCTACCGCTTACAAGGCGTGAAGATCAACGACAAGCACATCGAAGTGATCGTGCGCCAGATGTTGCGTCGTGTGGTGGTGGAGAACGTGGGTGACTCCACCTACATTTCAGGCGAGCAAGTCGAGCGTTCTGAAATTCTCAACACCAACGAAGCATTGCTCAAAGAAGGCAAGATCCCTGCGACCTACAGCAATTTGTTGCTGGGTATTACCAAGGCGTCTTTGTCGACCGACTCATTCATCTCTGCGGCTTCTTTCCAAGAAACCACACGTGTCTTGACCGAAGCGGCCATCATGGGCAAGCGCGACGAATTGCGCGGCTTGAAAGAAAACGTCATCGTTGGACGCCTGATTCCTGCAGGTACTGGCATGGCCTACCACAAGGCTCGCAAGGTCAAAGATGCGATGGACGACGCCGAGCGCCGCGCCATTGCCGAAGCGGAAGCTGCTGAACTGGCGGAATCCACGGGCGCCGAAACCCACGCCGACGAAGGCGCTGGCGAAGAAGCGTAAACTGACCCTCAAACACAAAGGCCCGCAAGGGCCTTTGTTGTCAGGAGAATTGCATGTTCGATGCTTGGGAGTTTTGGCTTTTCGTAGCCATCAGCGTGTTTTGGACGGTCGGCGCTTATCGGCGTTTGGTCGACTTGCGCTCACAGGTCACGCGCCAATTCGCGGTGCTCGAAGACATGATGCTGCGTTACCAAGGTTTGGTGCAAGACGCCACCACGGCTGCGGTGACTGCGCCCTCCGGCTGGCAAACTGCTGTTGCGCCTGAGTTGGGCGCAGGCCATTGGACGCGTTTGCAAGTTGCGGCCAATTTATCGGCGATGGCTTTGGCGCGGATGCAAGAGCATCCGCTTGAACCTTCCTCTGCAAAAGCGCTCGTTGCTACCAGCCATGACTTGCAAGATGCTTGGGAAGCGCTCACGCATCCTGATGTGTATTACGTCTCTGTGCCAGTTGAGCTCACTCAAAGATGGACCGAGCTCAGCATTTCTATCCAACCAGACTTAGAGCGTTTTAACCAGGCGGTGCTGCGCTACAACGAAGCCATCGCCATGTTCCCGGCCTTATTGCTAGCGCGCTTATTCGCCTTCAAACCAGGACGCACTTTGGTATGACGCAAGCCCAGCCGGTGGCGCTGTGGCAACAGTTGCAAGCCGTTGCGCTCGCGCTGGTTCAAATTCGTAAAGGCACGTCTGGCACTGCAGCACTTGATGCGGTGGCGCCTGCGTTGCGACCTGGTGTGCAGGCTTTGTTATTTCATGTGTTGCGCCAATTGGGGCGAGCGCAAGCTTTGCGTGACCAGTTGGTGAGTCGCGTACCTGCACCTTTAGCCGATGCTTTGTTGTGTTCTGCGCTGGCTTTGGCTTGGGATGAAGAGGCTGCGCCTTATGACCCGCACACCTTGGTGAACCAAACGGTCGAGGCCGCCAAGAAAAATCGCAATACACAAGGACAGGCGAATTTTTTGAATGCGTGTCTGCGCAGGTTTTTACGAGAGAGAGATGCGCTGGTTTTGGCGAGTGATGGCGTTGGTGTGGAAGCACCCGGCACATCGCTCCAAGCTGAACCTAACCAAAGCGGCTTGGTTGCCAAGTGGAATCACCCACTGTGGTGGATCGCGTTGTTACAGCGCGACTATCCAGAACACTGGCAGAGCATTTTGGAAACAAATAACCAAGCTGCGCCCATGGCGGTAAGGGTGAATGTGCAACGCACTACGCGCGAGGATTTGCTTGCGCAATGGCAACAAGCAGGTGTGTTGGCAACACCCGTTGGCGACTATGGATTGGTATTGGACAAGGCCCGCGCCGTGCAGGACATCCCAGGTTTTGCAGACGGCTTGTGGTCGGTGCAAGACCCTGCGGCACAGTGCGCGGCGCCGTTGTTAGTCAATACATCTGGCAAGCTTAAACAAAGCAGTCTAAGAGTTCTCGACGCCTGCGCCGCCCCCGGTGGCAAAACGGCCCACCTTCTGGAGCTGCTGAGCCCTGACGCCCAAGTCGTCGCATTAGACATAGACGCCAAACGCTGTGAACGCATTGACCAAAACTTGCAACGCTTGGGTCTTAAGGCAGAGATCGTGGTGGCGGACGCTGCCCAGCCCAAAACCTGGTGGGATGGCCAACAGTTTGACGCCATCCTTTTAGACGCTCCATGTTCCGCCTCAGGCATCGTGCGCCGTCACCCCGATGTGCGTTGGTTGCGACGAGAGAGCGACATCAAGCAACTCGCTGCCATTCAAAAAAACTTGCTGAAAACGCTGTGGCCCTTGTTAAAGCCGGGCGGACGCATGCTGTACTGCACCTGCTCTGTGTTCCGGCAAGAGGGCGAGTTGCAGGTCAAAACGTTTGTTGAACACAACACCGACTGCACTTTGCACCCCAGTCTGGGGCATTTAAGACCCCAAAATAGCCAGACCCCCGCCGCACTCGTCGACAATCTAGCGGGTGATCACGATGGTTTCTATTACGCACTTCTGGAAAAACGCCTGCCGGCTTGATTCCCCCTTAGCCGCGGCGCGCAAATGCCTGCGGTGGTGGGTGGCAGTTTGCTTGGCGCTGGTCGCCGTCTTATGCCTTGTAACTCCACAAGTTGCCAGCGCAGCAGAACCCACCGTAGAGTTACAAAACCTCAAAGTCGAGCAAAGCGAGGGCGCGGTCTATGCGTCCATGCAATGGAACTTCCAATTGCCTGCGCCTTTGGAGGATGCTTTGTTCAAAGGCGTGGCCTTGTACTTTGTTGCGGAAATAGAAGTCACGCGCGAGCGCTGGTATTTCTATGATAAAAAATTGTTGTCTGCGCAACGCCATATGCGCTTATCGTTTTTGCCGCTGACACGTCGCTGGCGCGTCAATGTGGCGAGCCAGCCTTTCAGCAGCGCGGGTTTAGGCATGAGTTTGGGGCAGTCTTACGACAACTTGGAAGACGCCTTGCAATCCATCCGCCGCATTGCGCAGTGGAATATTGGCGATGCATCTGATTTAGAGCCAAGCGCCAAACAAAATATTGCGATCA
>Ga0214921_10007191_pt1 | contig 14925 bp, 12 predicted proteins | sample LL1505_MetaG_FD_177992 | JGI IMG/M metagenome (GOLD analysis project Ga0214921, IMG submission 177992) | Freshwater microbial communities from Lake Lanier, Atlanta, Georgia, United States - LL-1505 | ecosystem: Environmental > Aquatic > Freshwater > Lake | place: USA: Georgia | collected... | reverse complement strand
GCGATTGAAGGCGTGTTTGACGATTGCCAAGATTTGGTGAAAGCAGTTTCTAACGATTTGGAATTCAAGGCCAAATTCAAAATTGGAACGGTTAACTCCATCAACTGGGCGCGCCTGCTGGCGCAAGTGGTGTACTACTTTGCAGGCTATTTACAAGCCACAACCAGCAATTCACAAAAAGTCAGCTTCACTGTGCCGAGTGGAAATTTTGGCAATATTTGTGCCGGCCATGTGGCGCGCATGATGGGCTTGCCTATTGATACCTTGGTTGTGGCAACCAATGAAAACGATGTCTTAGATGAATTTTTTAAAACCGGTGTGTACCGCGTGCGAGGCAGTACTGACACGCACGAAACATCCAGCCCTTCGATGGATATTTCCAAGGCCAGTAATTTTGAGCGTTTTGTATTTGATTTGTTAGGACGTGATGCAAATACGACCCGTGATTTGTTCTCCACCCAGATCTCCAAGAACGGTCGTTTTGATTTAAGCCAACACCCAAGATTTGCACTCGCAGCCCAGAAGTTTGGTTTTGTCAGTGGCAAGAGTTCCCACGCTGATCGTTTACGTACGATCCAATCGGTTTATGCACAACACCATGAAATGATTGATACCCACACTGCAGATGGGGTGAAGGTGGCGCGTGAGTATGTGAAGCCTGGCATTCCCATGGTTGTTTTGGAAACCGCTTTGCCGATCAAATTTGCCGAGACCATTCAAGAGGCCTTAGGTCAATCGCCAACATGCCCTGATAAGTTCGTAGGCATTGAACTTTTGCCAAAACGTGTGCATGTGATGCAAGCCGACGTGGCACAAATCAAAAGTTATATCGCCTTGCATTGCGAGAGCGCATGAAGGTCGTTGCTTTCGCGGGATTTTCAGGATCTGGCAAAACCACTTTGGTCGAGCAGTTGATAGGTGCTTTTCGACTTCGCGGCTTAAGGGTCTCCGTAGTCAAACATGCACACCACAACTTTGATATTGACCACCCAGGCAAAGACAGTTGGCGGCACCGAGAGGCCGGTGCATTTGAAGTAGTCGTAGCCTCTGACCAACGTTTAGTCTTACAACGTCAGTTTGAGAAGACGACACAACTCTCGGTCCATCATTTGTTAGCAGAGGTCTATGAAGGAGTTGACTGGGTGTTGGTAGAAGGTTTCAAACAAAGCGATGTGCTGAAAGTGGAAGTATGGCGTCACGCGTCTGGACAACCAACGCGTTACGAAGACGACGACTTTGTAGTAGCCATTGCTACAGATTCACCAGAACTTCTTCCTGCGCCCACTGAGCGACCCATCATGGATTTGAACCAACCCGATGCCATCTGTGAATGGCTTTTAGCCAATGCCGATCGTTTTGAATACAACCGAATTTAGTTTATGAGCAGACCACCTCTTTTGACGTTAGACGAAGCGCTTCCGCAATTGCTGGCGCACGCGCAGGTTTTATCGGAAACGCAAACGGTATCTACCTTTGATGCCGATGGCCGTGTGCTCGTGCAAGACGTCGTTTCTGCATTGCAGGTACCGCCACAAGACAACAGTTCGATGGATGGTTATGCGTTGCGTTTTGCTGACTGCGCCAAAGCGGATGCTGTTTTAAAAGTGACGCAACGTATTCCTGCAGGTTCTCACGGAACAACTTTGCATGCGGGTGAAGCTGCGCGTATTTTTACGGGCGCGCCTATTCCAGAGGGTGCAGACGCAGTCGTGATGCAAGAAGACTGCGAACCTCTCGATGACAATCAAGTGCGGGTGAAGTCTTCAGTCGCTTTGGGCCAATGGATCCGCCGCTCCGGAGAAGATGTGATGCGCGGTGCCAAGGTATTACAAAAGGGCGATCGGCTCACGCCAGCGTCCTTAGGAATGGCCGCTAGCGTGGGATTGGCGAAATTGCAAGTGACGCGACGCCCTCGAGTCGCTTTGTTTTCTACGGGTGATGAATTGGTCATGCCGGGCGATATTGCGCCAGACAAGATGCCCGTCGGCTCCATTTACAACTCCAACCGATTTTTCTTGCGTGCCATGTTGCAACGTTTGGGTTGCGAGGTAACAGATTTAGGCGTCGTACCCGATCAACGAGAAGCCACGGTGGCCGCTTTACAAAGCGCAGCCAAGCAACACGATTTGATATTGACCAGTGGCGGTGTCTCTGTAGGCGAGGAAGACCATATCAAGCCTGCTGTAGAGCGTTTGGGCAGTTTGAATTTATGGCAATTGGCAATCAAACCTGGAAAGCCGTTTGCTTATGGAAGTATCCATTCAGAAAGTGGGCCTTGCTACTTCATGGGCTTGCCGGGTAATCCAGTGTCAAGTTTCATTACCTTCTTGTTATTGGTACGGCCTTTTTTGTTGGCCTTGCAAGGCGCACGGCACACAGATATTCAACGCTCTACGCGCATCGCCCATTTCGACTGGCCACGCGCTGACAAACGACGCGAATTCTTGCGTGTCAAACACAATGCACAAGGCGGCTTGGATTTGTTTGCTAACCAAAGTTCAGGTGTGTTGACCTCTACTGTGTGGGGCGATGGTGTGGTGGACAACCCCGCTGGTCAAGCTATCAAGCCAGGCGACACGGTGAAATTTATTTCTTTTGCGGAGTGGATGGCATGAAGGTAACAGTGCGCTACTTTGCTTCTATTCGTGAAGCGATAGGACACGGCAGTGAAGTCATCGAGACAGATGTCACATCCGTTGGTGCACTGCGTGACTCGCTTCTTGCGCGAGGCACTAAGTATCAAGAAGCCTTGTCTCCAAGTCGCGCTGTACGTATGGCAATGAACCAATCCGTATGTGATGGAACGGCACTTTTACAAGAAAACTGCGAGGTGGCTTTTTTCCCACCCGTAACAGGCGGCTGAAATGCGCTTGAGCGTCTCTATTCAAGCCGAAGACTTCGATGTGAGCTATGAATTGGCGCATCTGCGTGCCAACGACGCAAGGATCGGTGCCGTCTGTAGTTTTGTTGGCACCGTACGCGAGCGCAATGAAGGCAGTGATGTCTCCAGCATGGAGTTGGAACACTACCCGGGCATGACAGAGAAGTCCATCACCGCCATGATGGAAGAGGCCGCAAAACGCTTTGATATTTGCGGTGTGCGGGTGATTCACCGCATTGGATTGTTGCAACCCCAAGACCAAATTGTGTTGGTGGCCGTGACCTCGGCGCACCGCGGCATGAGCTTTCAGGCCTGTGAGTTTTTGATGGATTACCTCAAGACTCAGGCGCCTTTTTGGAAAAAAGAAGTCACGCCGGAAGGTGCACGCTGGGTAGATGCGCGGGTCAGCGATGACAAAGCCTTGGAACGCTGGGGTATCACCGCTAAGAACCTTTGATAAGAAGACCATGTCGCAAGATGGCAAAGGTTTTGAAATCGGTTTGTGATGTGAGTCAGTCAGAAAGCTATTGTGCGTAGCTTGATATAAGTCAATGTTCAGAGCTCTGAGTGCGCTTGAAATACAAGCAAAGAGCCTTAGTTAGTAGGTAATTCATTTTTCTGATCTGGAGCTTTTATGCGTCTTGACAAACTGACCACCAAATTCCAAGAAGCCCTGTCTGAGGCGCAAACCTTGGCCATTGGTAACGACCATGCGTACATCGAACCATCCCATTTACTAGTGGCGATGCTGCGCCAAGATGACGGTCCTAAGTCATTGTTAGAACGTGCCGGTGCCAATGTGCATGGTTTGCAATCGGCAGTTGAAACGGCGATGCACCGATTGCCCAAAGTGGAAGGACAAGAGCAGGTGCAAGTGGGACGTGATTTGATTTCGCTGATCCAAGCGGCTGAAAAAGAATCGATCAAACGAGGTGACCAATACATTGCTAGCGAATTGTTCTTGTTAGCCCTGTGTGACAACAAAGCAGAGTGGGGCAAATTGGCGCGTGAGAACGGCTTGAATCGCAAAGCATTAGAGATGGCAGTGACTTCGGTGCGTGGTGGTGAGAAAGTGCAAAGCGCTGATGCAGAAGGTCAACGCGAAGCCTTGAAGAAATACTGCATGGACTTGACGGAGCGCGCCCGCCAAGGCAAGTTGGATCCGGTGATCGGTCGCGATGACGAGATTCGCCGCGCGATTCAAGTCTTGCAACGCCGTAGCAAAAACAATCCGGTCTTGATCGGCGAACCTGGCGTCGGTAAAACCGCCATCGTCGAAGGTTTGGCGCAACGAATCGTGGCCGGCGAGGTGCCTGATTCGCTAAAAGGTAAACGCGTCTTGTCTTTGGACATGGCGTCTTTGTTAGCAGGTGCGAAGTTTCGCGGTGAGTTTGAAGAGCGTCTCAAAACTGTGCTGAGTGAATTGGCCAAAGACGAAGGCCAAAACATTGTCTTTATCGACGAGTTACACACCATGGTTGGCGCAGGAAAAGCAGAAGGCGCGATGGACGCTGGCAACATGCTCAAACCCGCCTTGGCGCGCGGTGAACTGCACTGCGTCGGCGCGACGACCTTGGACGAATACCGCAAATACATCGAAAAAGATGCTGCCTTAGAGCGCCGTTTCCAAAAGATCATCGTCGGTGAACCGTCGGTGGAAGCCACTATTGCGATCTTGCGTGGCTTGCAAGAAAAGTACGAAGTTCACCATGGCGTTGAAATTACCGATCCCGCCATCGTGGCTGCTGCGGAGTTGTCACACCGCTACATCACTGATCGTTTCTTGCCGGATAAAGCGATCGATTTGATCGACGAAGCGGCCGCCAAAATCAAAATCGAAATTGACTCCAAGCCCGAGGTGATGGATAAGTTAGACCGGCGCTTGATACAACTCAAAATTGAGCGCGAAGCGGTGCGTAAAGAAAAGGACGAAGCCTCTATCAAGCGCATGGAGTTGCTCGAAGAAGAGATCATCAAAGTCGGCAAAGAGTATTCCGACCTAGAAGATATTTGGAAATCAGAAAAAGCCTCTGCCCAAGGTGGCGCACAAGTCAAAGAAGAAATTGACCGCATCCGTTTCCAAATCGAAGAACTGACGCGCAAAGGTGATTTCAACAAAGTGGCCGAGTTGCAATACGGCAAATTACCTGAGTTGGAAAAACGCCTCAAAGAAGCGAACGCCAAAGAGAGCAACAAGCTATCTAAAGACGGCGTGCATAGGCTTTTGCGCACCCAAGTCGGCGCGGAAGAAATCGCCGAAGTGGTTGCGCGCGCCACTGGCATCCCTGTCTCCAAACTCATGCAAGGCGAACGCGATAAGTTGTTGCAAATGGAAGACAAACTGCACCAGCGTGTGGTCGGCCAAGACGAAGCGATAACCGCCGTATCTAACGCGATCCGCCGTTCACGGGCAGGTTTGGGCGATCCGAATCGCCCGACCGGCTCGTTCTTGTTCCTGGGCCCCACAGGCGTCGGCAAGACCGAGTTGTGCAAAGCTTTGGCGGGCTTTTTGTTTGACAGCGAAGACCACATGATTCGTATCGATATGAGCGAGTTCATGGAGAAACATTCGGTCAGCCGTTTGGTTGGAGCGCCTCCTGGATACGTGGGCTACGACGAAGGCGGTTATTTGACTGAAGCCGTGCGCCGTAAACCCTACAGCGTGTTGCTGCTTGACGAAGTTGAGAAAGCCCATCCTGATGTTTTCAACATCTTGTTGCAAGTTTTAGACGACGGTCGTTTGACCGATGGCCAAGGCCGAACCGTCGACTTTAAAAACACCGTCATCGTGATGACTTCCAATATTGGTTCGCCCATCATCCAAAGCATGGTCGGGCAAGATCCACAAGACATCAAAGACGCGGTGTGGGATGAACTCAAAACGCATTTCCGCCCTGAGTTTTTGAACCGCATCGACGAGACCGTCTTGTTCCACGGTTTAGACGCCCAGCACATCGCGCGTATTGCAGATATCCAGTTGGGTATCTTGTCCGAGCGTTTGCGCAAGTTGGATCTTTCGCTCGAGGTCTCGCCACAAGCTTTGGCGGAATTGGCCAAAGTCGGTTTTGATCCGATTTATGGTGCCAGACCCTTGAAGCGTGCGATTCAGCAGCGCATCGAGAACCCGCTGTCTAAACTTTTGTTGGAGGGCAAATTCATGCCCAAGGACGGGATTGCAATCAGTGTGGACCCAGTTCGCGCGCCGGGGGAGTTTGGCTTCACCAAGGTGGCAACGGTTTAAGAGCCTTCTGTCCCCTTGCTGACGCGCTTTTGGGGCGCAAAGGGTAGGATCACGCCCCATGACGACGATCACCCAGACAGATGCCACATGGCAAGAAGATGCCACGGTGATTGGATTGGTGAGTTTGGCGCACGCCAGTTCGCACTTCGCGCATCTGCTCTTGCCTTTGATGTTTCCCAAATTCATAGAAACATTTGGCTTTAGTTACTCCGAACTCGGATTGCTGATGTCGGTGTTTTTTGTGGTGTCGGGCGTTGGCCAAGCGTCTGCAGGTTTCTTGGTCGATCGTTTGGGCGCTAGGCCTGTCATGTACTTTGCTTTGGCCGCGCTTGTGTCTGCATGTTTGGCCGCTTCTTTTGCGCAAAGCTATGGCGGATTGATGGTGGCAGCCGCGCTATTTGGCGTGGGCAATGCCTCCTTTCACCCTGTGGACTTCACCATCCTCAACCAAAGGGTGTCTTCTGCCAGGTTGGGATACGCCTTTAGTGCGCATGGATTGACGGGCAATCTGGGATGGGCAGTCGCACCTCTATTCATGGTGGGTATCAGCAGCTTGTACGACTGGCGCACTGCATATATGGCTGCTGCTTGTGTGTTTTTCAGCATCTTGATTTTGTTGGTATGGAAGAGTGGCGCGATCCTGACCCTGGCGGTAAACCGTCAAGAAAATGATCTTAATGCGGCGCATTCACTTGCATTTTTGAAAATTCCTGTGGTGTGGTGGTGCTTCGTTTTTTTCTTTCTTTCTACGATGACCTTCGCCATCGTGCAGACTTTCTCCGTCTCCATCTTGCAAGCCATGTACCAAGTGAGTTTTGAGGCGGCCACCCTTACTTTGACTGCTTACATGTTGTGCGCGGCAGCAGGTATGTTTTTGGGTGGTTTTGTGGCTTCCCGGTTTCCTCTGCACAGCGATAGGGTGGTGGCAACCTGTATGACTGTGGCCGCCCTCTTGATGGCTTTGTGCGGCAGTGGTTGGTTCAATGGTAGCTCGGCCATGGTGATCTTGGCGTCCACAGGACTCGCTATCGGTGTGGGCGGACCTTCGCGTGACATGATGATCAAAAAAGCTACACCTAAGGGTGCCACTGGGCGCGTCTATGGCATGGTCTATTCCGGCCTTGACGTGGGTTTTGCTACTTCACCATTGGTTTTCGGTGTGTTCATGGATCGCGGTTGGTATGGGCTCACTTTTGTGGGAGGTGCTGGCGTGATGCTTTTGAGTGTCATGGTCGCTTTGGGCGTCGGTAAGCGGTCCCGAGTGTGAAAATTAGTGGAAGAACTCAGGAAGATAAAAATGAAAAAACAGATTGCGGGCCATTTGTTGGTGGAGTGTTTGATCGAGCAGGGCGTGACCCATGCGTTTGGTGTTCCCGGGGAGAGTTACTTGGCGGTTTTGGATGGTTTCCATGCATATCGTCAACAAATTCAATTCGTGATCAACCGCCAAGAAGGCGGCGCCGCCTATATGGCGGATGCTCAAGGGCGTTTAAGCGGCCGTCCAGGCATTTGCTTTGTCACGCGGGGGCCTGGGGCTACCAATGCGTCTGTCGGCATACACACGGCCTTCCAAGACAGCACGCCGATGATTTTGTTTGTGGGCGATGTGGGCAGCGACTTTAGAGACCGCGAAGCGTTTCAAGAGGTTGACTACTTCAACTTTTTTGGCCCTAGCACCCGAGGTATGGCGAAGCGGGTGGAGCGCATAGACGACCCAGAGCGCGTGCCTGAGTATGTCGCCCGAGCCTTTGCCACCGCCATGAATGGCCGGCCCGGCCCCGTTGTTCTGGTATTGCCCGAAGACATGTTGGTACGCGAGGTCACAGCGCGTCCTGTGCCTCGTGTGGAAGCGGTGCAAGCATGGTGCGATCCAGGCGGCTTGCGACAGTTGCGTGCGATGCTGTTGGCCGCTAAAAAGCCTTTTGTCATCGCCGGAGGCAGTGGCTGGACCCCGCAATCCGCCCAAGCCCTGCAGCGCTTTGCCGAAAACTGGAAGTTGCCCGTAGGCAATGCCTTTCGCTTTCAAGACACCTTTGACAACCACCATCCTCTGTACGCGGGCGATGTGGGCATCGGCATCAATCCCAAGCTAGCGCAACGGGTGCGCGACAGTGATTTGATTTTGGCCATCGGAACCCGCTTGGGCGAAATGACAACCAGTGGTTACACCTTGTTGCAAGCCCCCAAACCTACCCAGAAATTGGTGCATATCCATTCCAGCGCGGAAGAACTCAACCGTGTCTACCACGCTGACTTGGCCATGATGGCCACGATGAATGCAGCCGCGCGTTCTTTGGAAGTGCTCGACGCGCCGAAAGATGTGCCATGGCAAGCTTGGACGGCAGAGGCCAATGCCGATTACATGGCCAATATGCAGCCCCAAAAGTTGTCCGGTGAAATAGATATGTCCGCCATTATTGGTGTTGTCAGCAAGTTGTTGCCCGACGATGCGGTGTTGACTAATGGAGCTGGTAACTTTTCAGGCTGGTTGCACAGGTTTCACAAGCACCGGGGCTTGTCGTATGGGCACAAAGTGCAACTTGCACCAACCTCGGGCTCCATGGGCTATGGCGTACCAGCCGGTATTGCCGCCAGTATTTTGACGGGGCGCACAGTTTTCACTATTGCGGGGGATGGGGACTTTTTGATGAACGGTCAAGAGTTAGCAACGGCCGTGCAGCATGGTGCCAAAACCATCATTGTCTTGCTCAATAACAGTGTGTACGGCACGATTCGCATGCACCAAGAGCGCGACTACCCCAATCACTCTAGCGGTTCGTATCTGAAGAACCCAAACTTTGCGCAATTGGCGCAGGCCTACGGTTACGCGGGCGTGCGCATTACACGAACCGATGAGTTTGAGGCGGCTTTCAAGGCCGCGATAGATCGCAAAGAGGGCACTTTGATTGAGGTGATGATTGACGAGGATGTGATCACGACCCGCGCCACACTGACGACGATTCGTGAGGCGGCTGTTGCGAGGCTGGCTAAATCCAAATAAATCCAAATAGCAAAAGAAGAAAAGGGCTGCCAAGGCAGCCCTTTGTCATTGGAAGGCAAAGTGCTTAGCTCAGGTGCTTGCCAATCAAGCCAGCCAATTCGAACATGGTGACTTGTTTTTTGCCGAAAACGGCTTTCAGTTTCTCGTCAGCGTTGATGTTGCGCTTGTTTACAGAGTCTTGCAGGCCGTGCTTCTTGATGTAGATCCACAACTTGCTGACCACTTCTGTACGAGGTACAGGTGTGGCACCGATGACAGCAGCCAATGCGGCGCTAGGGGTCATGGCTTTCATGAACGCAGCGTTAGGCGTGCGCTTTTTGGCAGGAGCCTTTTTAGCGGGGGCTTTTTTCGCTACGACTTTTTTAGCTGGAGCTGCTTTTTTTGCAGCAGGTTTTTTAGCAGGAGCGGCTTTTTTAGCCGGTGCTTTTTTTGCAGTTGCCATTTTTGATTTCCTTATAGAAGAGATTTTCGTAACTCGGTCTAAGACGAATCTTCCGAGCGGGCTTGATGCTACTGGAGAAAATTGCCGTTTCCAAGGGAAAAAGCATATTTTTCACTCGAGAGTACAAGTTTTTTCGAGGTATGAATTTGCTGCAATTGGCATGATGTTCGTTAATAGATTATTTAGTTATTTCATAATGCAATAAATATATTTCGAATTACGAAATTTTAAAATACTGGCCTGGTAAAAATTTATCATATAGTGATAAATTAAATTCATAATTCAAAAAAAACAAAATAAGTTATTGAAAAATATAAGAAAAATAAAATTCTTATATAAGACATATGATTGAATTTAACTCTTCTATAAGACATAAACTGATTCCCATGCTGCTACCCACCAAGAGCGCTGACATCAGTTTCTTTTTAACCTTTAGGAGTGAAAAATGCCCCAATCCCTTAACGAACAACTTAGCCGCACCCAGCAAATTGCTGCCTTAGAGAAAGACTGGGCCACCAACCCCCGTTGGAAAGGTGTCAAACGTGGTTACAGCGCTGCTGATGTAGTGCGCTTGCGTGGCAGCGTACAGATCGAACACTCTCTGGCCAAGCGCGGCTCAGAAAAGCTCTGGCGTTTGATTAACGGTGAAGCTAAAAAGGGCTATGTCAATTCCTTTGGCGCTATCTCGGCAGGACAAGCTATGCAGCAAGCCAAAGCGGGTTTAGAGGCTGTGTATCTGTCGGGCTGGCAAGTTGCTGCAGACGGCAATACCTCGGAGACCATGTACCCAGACCAATCACTCTACGCATATGACTCGGTGCCCACCATGGTGCGCCGCATCAACAATACCTTTAAGCGCGCGGATGAAATCCAATGGGGCCGTGGTATCGAGCCAGGTAGCAAAGAATTCATTGACTTTTTCTTGCCCATCGTCGCAGACGCAGAAGCAGGCTTTGGCGGCGTTCTCAATGCATTTGAGTTAATGAAAAACATGATCTCCTCAGGTGCTGCTGGCGTGCACTTCGAAGACCAATTGGCGGCTGTGAAGAAATGCGGCCACATGGGCGGCAAAGTATTGGTGCCGACGCATGAAGCCTGCGAAAAACTCATCGCTGCGCGTTTTGCCGCTGACGTAATGGGCGTGCCCACCATCGTGTTGGCCCGCACCGACGCTGAAGCGGCCAATTTGGTCACCAGTGACCATGATGCTAACGACAAAACATTCCTCACAGGTGAACGCACCCAAGAGGGCTTCTACCGCGTGAAAAACGGTTTAGAGCAAGCCATCAGCCGCGGCGTTGCCTACGCACCTTATGCCGATTTGGTGTGGTGTGAAACCGGTGTACCAGACATCGGCTTTGCCCGCGAGTTTGCGCAAGCAGTGCACGCATCAAGCCCAGGCAAATTGCTGTCCTACAACTGCTCGCCTTCTTTCAACTGGAAGAAAAACTTGAACGACAAACAAATCGCTTCGTTCCAAGATGAATTGTCAGCATTGGGCTACAAGTACCAGTTCATCACTTTGGCGGGTATCCACATCAACTGGTACAACACCTTCCAATTCGCACATGCATACGCCAATGGCGAAGGTATGAAGCACTACGTCAACATGGTGCAAGAGCCCGAATTTGCTGCTCGCGAAAAAGGCTATACCTTTGTGTCGCACCAGCAAGAGGTGGGGGCTGGGTACTTTGATGATGTGACTACTGTGATTCAAGGTGGGTCTTCATCGGTTAAGGCTTTGTCGGGGTCTACTGAGGAAGAGCAGTTCCACTAACTTCTTTGCGTCGCACGGCCCATACGACTTGGGCACCTTGTTACGCTCATGTCCCCCGCGAGGCGCTTTCAGCGCCTCTCTCCTCCTTTACTTCGCTACACAAGGCACCCAAGCCGTATGGGCCTTTCGGTGTTAGGAAAAATTTAGCTGCGAGTAAGTAGTCTTAAAAAAGCTCTCTCTCTAAGAATCTTGCGCGAGCCGTGCATTCTTGGTTCGCGAAGCCAAAGGGGAGCAAACACCCCTTAATGCGACAAGGGATGGGGTTGGGTATCTGTTGTAGCGAAGTAAAGGAGGAGATTCAGGCGTAGCCTGAATCGGGGGACATGAGCGTAAACAGATGCCCAAGCCCATCCCCCTCCGCCAAAGTAGTGAACTCAGTACCAACTACAAAAGTAAGCAAAGCTAGCAAACCCACAACCCCGAGGCGCGTAAAATGGACGAACAGCGTCTCCAAACATTAACCGAGCGCGGCCCTAGCCGCGCTTTTTTCATTCAGGCACATGGTTCAGATCACACTTCCCGACGGTTCGCAACGTGAATTTCCAGGCCCGGTCACAGTATCCGAGGTAGCCATGTCGATTGGCGCCGGTTTGGCCAAAGCTGCTTTGGCTGGCAAGGTAGATGGCAAGGTGGTGGACACCAGTTTCACGATCGATCACAACGCCCAACTGGCCATCGTCACCGGAAAAGATGCCGATGGACTGGAAGTGATTCGCCATTCCACGGCGCATTTGCTGGCCTATGCTGTCAAAGAGCTTTTCCCTGAGGCACAAGTCACGATCGGCCCTGTGATCGAAAACGGCTTTTTCTATGACTTTTCTTTCAGCCGCAGTTTCACCCCTGAAGACTTGATAGCCATCGAAAAGCGCATGACCGAACTCGCCAACAAAGACGAGCCCGTGGTGCGCCGCGTGTTGCCGCGTGATGACGCGGTCGCGCATTTCAAAAGCATGGGTGAGCACTACAAGGCCGAGATCATTGCCAGCATTCCTGCTAATGAAGACGTCAGTTTGTACCGCGAAGGCAGTTTCGAAGACCTCTGCCGTGGCCCCCACGTGCCGAGCACCGGCAAGCTCAAGCATTTCAAACTGATGAAGGTAGCTGGCGCTTATTGGCGCGGCGACCACCGCAACGAAATGTTGCAACGCATTTATGGCACCGCTTGGGCCAGCAAAGACGATTTACAGCAATACATCACGCGTTTAGAAGAGGCCGAAAAGCGCGACCACCGCAAACTCGGTCGCGAACTCGATTTGTTCCACATTGACGAGCATTCGCCCGGCACGGTTTTCTGGCATCCCAAGGGCTGGACCGTTTGGCAAGAGGTGGAGCAATACATGCGCCGCGTCTACCGTGACAACGGCTACCAAGAGGTCAAAGGGCCTCAAATCTTGGACCAAGGCCTCTGGGAGAAAACCGGCCACTGGGACAAGTACCGCGAAAACATGTTCGTGACCGAGAGCGAGAAGCGCGACTTCGCTTTGAAGCCGATGAACTGCCCCGGCCACATCATCATCTTCAACCAAGGTATCAAGAGCTACCGCGATTTGCCACTGCGTTTTGGCGAATTTGGCCAGTGCCACCGCAACGAACCTTCGGGAAGTTTGCACGGCATCATGCGGGTGCGCGCTTTCACGCAAGACGACGGCCACATTTTTTGTACCGAAGACCAAATCCAGTCGGAAGTGCTTGCTTTCACCACTTTGTTGCAAAAGGTCTATCGCGACTTCGGTTTCACGGAAATTTTGTACCGCCTGTCGACCCGTCCAGAAAAGCGGATTGGTAGCGACGAAAGCTGGGACCGCGCCGAAGCCGCTTTGGCCGACGGTTTGCGCGCTTCGGGTTGCGAATTTGAATACCTGCCAGGCGAGGGCGCTTTCTACGGTCCCAAGATCGAATACACCTTGAAAGACGCGATTGGGCGCGAATGGCAATGCGGCACGATCCAGGTGGATCCGAACATGCCCGAGCGCCTAGACGCCGAATACGTGGGCGAAGACGGTGCCCGCCATCGCCCCATCATGCTGCACCGCGCGATTGTGGGTAGTTTGGAGCGTTTTATCGGAATTTTGGTCGAGCAGCACGCTGGTGCCTTGCCGACTTGGCTCGCGCCGGTGCAGGTCGCGGTGCTCAATATCACCGACGCACAGGCCGATTTCGCCCAAGAAGTTGTGAAAATGCTGAAAAATCAAGGGCTTAGGGCGTCCTTGGACCTCCGAAACGAGAAAATTACGTATAAAATACGCGAGCATTCCATGCAAAAGCTCCCTTATATCTTGGTCGTAGGCGACAAAGAAAAGGCAGCCGGCGCCGTTGCAGTGCGCGCCCGAGGTAACCAAGACCTTGGAGTGATGCCCCTACAAGCCTTCTGTGAAAAGATCGCCTCGGACATCGCCCTCAAAAGCTGATTTCATACCGAAACTGCCATGGGTTGTGCGTCGCACAGCTTCTGGCATTTTTGTTTTTTTAAAAGGATAGTCACCATCTCTACTGAATTTCGCGATCGCCGCCAGCGCGAGGAACGCAAACATCGCCTGAACCGGGAAATCATGGCCCCGGAAGTCCGTCTCTCCGGTCCCGACAACGAGCCCCTAGGCATCGTGAGCTTGGCAGAAGCCTTGCGCATGGCCGGTGAAATCGATGTGGATCTGGTTGAAATAGCTGCAACAGCAGTGCCCCCCGTCTGTCGTTTGATGGACTACGGCAAGTTCAAGTACCAAGAGCAGAAAAAGGCAGCGGAAGCGAAGTCCAAACAAAAAGTGATCGAGGTCAAAGAAATTAAGTTTCGCCCCGGCACTGATGATGGTGACTACAACATCAAGATGCGCAACATCAAGCGCTTCTTGGATGACGGAGATAAATGCAAGATCACGTTGCGCTTCAGAGGCCGCGAGATCACGCACCAAGAAATCGGTATGGCGCTGTTGCAGCGCATACGTGATGAGTTGGCGGACCTGATCGTTGTCGAACAGTTCCCCAAACTCGAAGGACGCCAGATGGTCATGATGATCGCGCCTGGTAGAAAAAAACCGGGTGGCACCGCCAAACCCGTGGCAGAAGTTACCTCGGTAGCAGCTGCCTAAATTTGGCAACGCGGCCAGCCAGCCGTGTTTGAGAAGGTAAGCGATTAGTGTCTCGGGGCTAACAAGACTGCAAACAGGTTTGCAGGCGCCTCACGAGCACAAATAAAAGGAGCATTGAAATGCCCAAAATGAAGACCAAAAGCAGCGCGAAAAAGCGCTTCCGTGTTCGTCCTGGTGGCACCGTGAAACGCGGCCAAGCCTTCAAGCGTCACATCCTGACCAAGAAGACCACCAAAAACAAACGCCATCTCCGTGGTGCCGTAGCTGTGCATGAGACCAATATGGGTCACATGGCGCAAATGCTCCCCAAAGCTGGCCTTTAATCACTGACGAACAAGGAGAAACAATATGCCTCGCGTAAAACGTGGTGTGACGGCAAGAGCCCGTCACAAAAAAGTTCTGGCCCTAGCCAAAGGTTTCCGCGGTCGCCGCGGTAACGTATTCCGTGTCGCCAAACAGGCGGTGATGAAGGCAGGCCAATACGCCTACCGTGACCGCCG
>Ga0214921_10007190_pt1 | contig 14925 bp, 16 predicted proteins | sample LL1505_MetaG_FD_177992 | JGI IMG/M metagenome (GOLD analysis project Ga0214921, IMG submission 177992) | Freshwater microbial communities from Lake Lanier, Atlanta, Georgia, United States - LL-1505 | ecosystem: Environmental > Aquatic > Freshwater > Lake | place: USA: Georgia | collected... | reverse complement strand
TCCCGAGTTTGGAGAAATATTTATCAAAATTGTATGCATCATCTGGCTCCAAGAACGATACTTGTGAATATTGTGGGTTCGCGTCCAAAAACCAGAGGTCACTCGCAGCACATTACCGTGGCTGTTCTGCAAAAAAACAGTTTGTCACCACTGCTGATGCACAATCGCTGAATAATACGATCCATGTCGACACCAATTAATAACTTTTACGTAAAAGTTCCGCCCCCGGTAATCTCGCCGATAGGCGACCCCTTCTTCGAACGAAGTTAGGCCAAGCAAACGGCCAATAGGCCGTAAACCATTTTCAAATGGTTCTTTCATTCTTTTTCCATAACATATTTTTTATGTTATCGAGAACCTGACACAAAAACAATCAAAAAACCACTGTTTCGACACCTCTCTTCGAACGAAGTTAGGCCAAGCAAACGGCCAATAGGCCGTAAACCACTTTCCAATAGCCTTTTCATTGTTTCTCTATAAAACTTTTCTATGTTATTGAGAACCTGACATAAAAACCACCGATTTCAACTCACTTTCTTCGAGGGTGGCTTCGTAGAACCTATGATTTTCGAATAACTTTTGCATTGGGTTCTCCAGTTATATTTTGCGGAATTCGACCAGTTGATTTTACCCGCACCCGGTGAACCCAGAGGCCGCCCTTTTGCCACACCACCATATCCACCTATCTTAGTTTTATCACCCGGTGTATCCCCACTCGGATTCCCTTGATCACTCAGGGGTTTTCCTTTATACGTTCCCGTATTTTTGATATGACCATTCTGACAGGGCTCATGAAAGGTTTTCATATACTGTATCCGCTCTTTTTCATATCTATCTTTCGCAGCCCGACATCTGGAATTACAGTTGCCTTTGGCGACTTGGCCACTATAATAGCGTTGATTCAGCTGTGACGTCGTATATTTTTTCACATTTTCCCTTTTGTATTTCGTTTTGGCGAGTTCCAATTGATACCGATCTCTTGCCTGTTGACAGCGCTTGTTACATGGTGTTTTCACAGCGCATCTGGAGTTGCATTTTTTTGACAATGCGGAACCACGTGCCAATTTGGAACGTGCAAACTGCTTTCTATAATGCAAACTGCTTTCTATAATTATGATCCGTCACTGCATGTATTTTGCTAACGACTAAAGTCCGAAGTTGTTTCGTGGTTTCATATAGAGTTCCAAAACATCGCAGTAGTTGTAATAGTAAAAGAATAGTAGCCAGGTTCATCGTATCCTATAGTATAATGTAATGTAATAAAAATATGTTTATTCGATTTCAACCATGTAGTTTCTTATATGCTATAAGAATATCCTCGCGTTTTATGTGCGACTGAAACCATACTATATCATCCAGGCAAATATAGGTATCTTCTTCGCATGACGCATACTGTTCATCGAGTATATACTTCGCACAAAATTCAGCTGTTAGGTCTTGATATTTTACCAGCGCCCACTGACTGAGCGAATCTATATTTTTCTCTAATATGGAAATATCATATTTTTTGTATTTCAAATCAAAGTCTGTCATTGACATCGAGCCGACTATGATATATGTATATCTTATACATATATCATTTTCATCCTACGCGATAATCGAAAAACCTCAGTCGTTTCGCATAATTTCTGTCCGAATCACATATTTATTCGCATAATTCAACTCTTGACCATCATGGCACATATCATGTGGGAAAATCACCACGCTCCCTCTCTTTGGATGCACACATAGGGGTCTGAACCCATGATAAACTTCGCCATCCTTTTCAAAATAAAACCGCGTGGCCCCACCATCCTTCTCCGTCACATCATTCAAATAGGCCAACACCGTATACTTACTGACCAAGTTGTTATGGTGGACGGGGGTATCATAATGCGGTGCGAAAAACCCGGATTTCACATACTTACTGATCCGTAGTCGTGGATTCAAACAAAAATAGGTCGTGGTATCGATTTGGTATTTGTTTTCGAGAATTGGCTTCATTCGGTCATACCATGTTTGCACAAACGGAATATCATCGATCATTACCCTGTCATTTACTCTGTAGTCCGCTGCATAAATACGGCTGAGACTTTCATACCCACATCGTTCCGAGCAATAAATCAGTTCATCACATTCTTTTCCGGAGAACACGTCATGTAATACGACCACCTTTTTATCCCCAATTGTATAGGCATCTCCTGTGATCTCTTTTTCGGGTGGGTTTTTTGTCAGGATGTTGTCATCGAAGCCACAGTATACCGATCCCTGATCGGTCCGCTCTTTCAGTGTTGGCACGAAATTGGATACGAACAAGGCCATGTTTTGTGGTTGTGGTGCTATATATCTTTTCGAAATTCTTTTTATATTCTTGAGAACATTGTGTTGAAATGAGGCTATTTTATAGACCCAAGTTCTCGAGTGCCGGTTCCGAAAGTTCGACGCGAACCACGGTTTTCGAATTCAATTCGATCAGTCGATTTTCCGCTTGGGTCAGTAATTTGGAAATCATTTTTATCTGTTCTCTTTGTTCGTCCGCATGGTAGATCGTGAATTCTTTCGGAAAGACGACCGATTTCATTCGTTTTTCCAACTCCATATCATCCATGAGTGTCTTCGTATTCGAGAGGGTGGCCGCCACATCCTTCGCCGCAATCGCGAGTTCCCTACGTGCTTCGAGTCGCTTTTTCTCCTCTTCTACTTTTTCGAAATAGGTGTCAATGACCGTATCCATTTCACTATAATTTATGGCGTGTTTCTCATGTTGGATCGTCTCCTTGAGAAAGGCCAGTTCCGCGTTATAAAAGGCAATCTGAGAGAGGAGACGGTCTACCCCCGATTCCACATTGGCTTTATGGATGGCATCTTTTATGGTGATAATATCATAGGAAATCATACGGCGTTCTCTGTTTTCCGTGATTTTGTTGGCGACCTGTGTTCTCATGGTCTCTTTTAGTCCAGTGGGTGTCATCGATACCATAGTTAGGAGTGGAGCCGTTTTCAAGAGGTCGATGGCAGTGGTCTCTTCCGTATCGGAATCGGAGTCATATAGATGTTTGTGGCGCTTTATGGGCGCGGTTGGTTTCCGCCCCTGCACCGCCTTCAATTTCGCCAGTATTTTTTGGGCCATATTCAGGTTGAATTCCATGGGTTTACGTTCTGTGTTCTCTAGAATGTCGGACATTTGTGTGTGTCGTCTATGTAATAGATATATAATAGTCATAGGATACAAATTCTTTATGCAGTTTTGTATTCTATTTTTTTCACGGTGTCTGCGTGTTTTCCGCGATAGCGTGTATCCACTCCTATGTGGATGAACAACGAATGACGAAGGATGAACAATATAACAAGAGCCAAGAATTCGGATCTCTTGGACAACGAACAAACAACAACCTGATATTTTATCGGGTGCGAATGAAGATGGAAATCCGAATTTGCGGGTGGTATTTGGTTAGAAAGTAAACCTATATGTTACCATAGTAAAGGTGGAGTGGATGCACGCTATATAGATATACGCCACTGACATAAAGAATTCGGGAGAGGTCTCACTGTAGATACGGGGCGATTCTTTATGTGTGTTTTGGTGTGATCTCTATAAATCGACACAAACGATCATACAAAGTAAAACATAAGACTATTTCAAATAAAAAATATACACCTACTTCATCTACGATGTGGGGAAATGTCCGAATTCCAGAACATTTTAAACGATTCAAAAGGCCGTTCAACGAAGAGGAATACAAAGCCCATATGGAAAGTGATAAAATGAAGGCGTATATGCAAACACCAGAATATAAAGAAAATGAAAGACTCGTAAACTTACACCTTTGCACATTTAAAACGCCCATTTTAGAGGACAAAAAAAATATGCGAAGGATAATTGCGAATTTCACGCCTTAACATACTTATCTTCCCGAAGGAGTATCGCAGTTAATTATAATTGGTTGGACTTCTTCCTTAGAAGAAGGTAAGAAACATTCAGGACGCTTTTTTCCTGCCTTTTGTAATTTCAATAAATACAGAATGTTCTTTGAAGCATTGATGTCTCTGTCCATACAGCATAATTTACACTCGTTGAGATTACAACGGATTATACTGTTGATTTGAGATAATCTTGCTTTGGTATATGTTCCATCTCGCATTTTTCGTATTACTTTATTTTTATACAATTCAATTGGTTTATGACAACAATTACAAGTTTTACTGGTATTATATTCATCTACATCTACCACATCACAATATTTTCGTAGTTCATTCTTGAATTTCTTAATGGGTGCGGTAGGATGTTTTTTTAATAATCCATGTTGTTGGGAAAAATCTCCAAATCCTACTAATGTTTTTTTCTTTCCAACTATGCTTTCGCAAATCTTATGTAAAGTTGCTTTTCCACGACAATAGGAACGAAAAGATAAACCACGAAAGTTCTTATAGAGATGAAACTGGAAAATAACATTCATATGCGGATATACATATTTGAAATAGTTTCGCATTCTGTCTAAACTTGTGGTTTTGAAACTTGGAATATTTCTCCACATTTCATAATGTTCCCAATTTTTATACCACATTTCTCTTTTCTTACAAGCATATTTCATTTTACAATCATGTCTATAACTGGGCGTGGTTGTTTCAATAACTCTACCTTCATCATTACATGAGGTTTGTAAGCTACGCACACCAGGGTCAATCCCTACAAGTTGTTCGTAATTTACCTTTTTTATGTCTTTGGCTTTTGGTGCTTCAAATTTAGGTTTCCTCAATCTTACTACGCCCACTTTTCCATCTGTAAAAATAGCATAAGCAAACTTCCGTTCTTTTGTTTCATATTTTTCTATTTTGAAAAGCTCATACCAATATACCAATTTATTTTCATCGAAATTTTTTGGAACAGGTTGTTTGGTAAAATAAGAAATAATATCCTTCAAACAACTACTACATATTTCAATAGAAGATAAAGTAAATGAGTTTTTAGTGGGTAATAAATTGAATGTTCTTACTTTTTTCGTGTAAGGATATTTCTCAAATTCTTGTAGGATTTTGTAATAGACACTTACAAAGTGGTTAGAATATTTCTTGATATTTTCTTCGGTGGGTATATATTTTAACCATTGTCTCATTTTCATAATAAAGAAATTTTTCCCTTTGTATTCAAGTGCGTAAATATCCTTCAACCACTTATAAATAACTGCTTTTCTATTTTCTCCTGTTTTCAATTCCAAGTATTTATGAAATCGTTTATAGAAATTCAAAGCAAGATGGTTATTCGCCATAGTAATTTGTTGTCTATTCAAATTGTTAATGAGATTACCCATTCTATCGCGGAACGGAAGTTCGCCCAAATTCTCTTTGTAATGGGAAAAACTAATATATAATTCATCTGTCGTGTCAATCTTTTCTTTTCGTTCCCTCATTACAGATACAGAGGAACATGCTTGGTAAAATAAATTTTGAGTAATTTCAGGTATCGGTTTCTTTTCTTGTATCAATCTTGTAAAGTGGTAATTTAATAATTGGTAAGAGAGGAAACAAATTTTATTGATATTCAATACAATTTCCTGTATTCCACCATTCAAATAGTTATTCTCCACTAAACTATTGAAACTCATTTTCACACAAGTGAATTCTGTATCTTTGTTAGCTTCTTTGCGTTCCTTTACATCTTTACGGACGACTTTTTGCTTAACTTTGGGAGGTAGGACTTCCTCCTTTTTCTTTTTGGGCATCCTATATTATACCTAAAGATTTTATTTTATATAATTTAATTTAATTAATTTATATAAATACCTAAATGTTTTCATCCATGGATTTTTCCTTCTCTTCCTTTTCTTTCTTTAGTTTCTCTTTTTTATTCAAATATGCTCTTCTTGCGTATTCCTTTTTCTTTTCAGGTGAAACTTCATATACATAATTCGTTTTTTCTCTGTATTCCTTAACTTGTTGTTTATGTTTTTCCTTGTTTTCCTCATAATATGTCTTATTTCTTAATGGACTTGTATATTTTTTCAAATGCTCTTTGGTCTCATTTAATTCGTTTCGTAGTTTGATATTTTCTTCTTCTAATAGTTTTATTTTATTTATTTCATTAGCATCCATTCAATAGATAGAACTACTCTATTATAAGGTTATATTTTTATATAATTAACAAAATTAAATTATATAAACATATTTATACTAATATTATAGTAATGAGATGGGTATATATTTTACAATGCGAAGATGGTTATTTTTATGTCGGCGAAACATCACGCCTTTATAGAAGATTTTGGGAACACGAGAATGGGTTGGGTGGATTAAATACTTCCGTTTATCCACCAATAAATATCGTAGCAATATATCCAGTAAATAGATTAGGTAAATTTTTTGACTATACTAAAAAAGTTAGCAACAATGATTATCAGCTAAACTACAATATTTATTTTGATAGAGGTGGAATTATTGAAAACTTTAACATTGATAATGATGAAGGTGGATATGATAGTTTATGGGTTGAAAATAATATTACAGAAAAAATGATGGCAGATAATGAAGCAAACTGGAAAAAAATTAGAGGTGGAAAGTATGTAAGGTTTAATGTAGAATATAATTTTCCAAATAATAAATTCGTAAAAGAATTGCCTAATTGTAATTGCGGATTTCCTTGTGATGTAAAGCAAAATGAAGAAAATAATTATTTATATTTTAGATGTGCTAAAAAAAATATGTGGGACAAAATGCGTGAAGAATTTGGAATACACGATGAACCATGTAAATTTTTTATGAAATATACAAAGGACAATAAATATAAAATAGAATACGAGAAAAGAAAACAAACAATTAAATCTCTAACAAGCAAATCGCATTGGTTAAAAGAATTATCAGGTGGTCATTATGAACATTGTATTGGTGGTTGCGGAAAAGAATACGATGAAAATAATACTATTCGTTATTTAAGAACAGCAATAAATCTTTGCTTTGATTGTTTTATAGATAAAAACGAAGAGTTAGCAAAAAAATATAATCAATATATTCCTCTTGGTAAATGTCTAATTCAACTATAGACTTTCATGTAAAATGGGCGTTTTAAATGTGCAAAGGTGTAAAAATAAAGAAAATGTTAGAAGGCCAACATGAATATGAGAACGAACTACGATCAGCATTCGATAAATGCAATGATAACATCGAAGAATTCAAACGGTTATTACGGGAAATGGGTGTGGAAATAAAAAATAAACAATTTGATGACAGTATTACTTACGCATTTACTAAGATGATGAATGATAAATCCCCGTGACGCATAACTTTTGCGCAAAAATTCCGGCCCAGTAATATCGCCGATAGGCGAACCCCTCTATCGAGCAATGTTGTCTGTCCCACAATTTGTATTTGGCCTTCCGTTGTTTCCCCATAATTTTTTTGAAATCATTGAGAACCTGTCACAAAAACCACCTCGATTTTACAGTTTTTGACAATGATTTTTACAGATGTGCTTTTTTGATTACAGTGAATTATTATGACTGCATATATGTAGGCAAATTAATTTATTTTCAGTTGATTGTTTGTTATTGTAATATATATAATATAATGTCTTCGTCGGAAAACCGGTATCGTTCAAAGAGACATTGTTCTCGGCAGGATCCCTGTAATATCTGTATTCGGTGTGTTGCGGGTAAACGCGGAAAGCGGGGACATCATGGACCCGTAGGAAATACTGGTGCGACTGGCCCAACAGGATCTGTTGGTAACACAGGCTTTACCGGTGACATTGGCGCAACTGGTGACACTGGACCAACAGGTGACTTTGGACCCACTGGATTTACCGGTGACTTTGGGCCCACTGGACCAACTGGTGACTTTGGACCAACAGGTGCAACTGGTTCAACTGGATTTACCGGACCCGTAGGAAACACAGGTGACTTTGGACCTACTGGATCCATAGGAAATACAGGTGACTTTGGACCTACTGGATCCATAGGAAATACGGGTGCAACTGGGCCCGTAGGAAACACTGGACCCATAGGAAATACTGGCTCACAAGGTCCGACAGGAACTGTGGGTAACACTGGTGCAATCGGCCCACAAAGTATTGTCGGGTATGCCGAATATATTCATACCACACAGACCCCGAATGATTCCGTTCCACCCGGCACCGCCTTCACAATCGATACAGAAGTCTATAATAGTGTGCCATCCTTCATTGTTCCGAGTGCTGGTGCTGGGGGGACCGTTTTTACATTGAGTGCTGGTGCATATGTCATTGACTATGAATTGAGTTTGGCCTCTGCAGGCTCCGTCGCTCTTTATACTGGGTTGACGTCGTCTTCCTTGAGTGTCGATCCCAATACCATTTCGGGTTCCTCTACCGCTACCACATGGATCCATGGCCGTGCCATTGAATATGTGGCGACATCTTTGGTCGTGGCTCTTTCCTCTTTGATAGGGACCGCCAATGTGACCACGGCCGGCACCTCCAGCTCCTATACCATACGGTTTGTGATATTGAAGATTGCTTAAGTGGTGCCGGTTTTTAGTTGGGGTAATTTCCAGTATTTTTAGTGATTTTTATATAATATTTACGTAAGTTCTCAGAATCATGTATTTATCAAAACAGAGAAAGTGTCTGGCAAATTTTTTTTGGACATTTATTTTTGTCCATTTTTCATTTTTCCCGAATAAAATCTTGTAAAAAAAGGCCCGATTTCTATTTTTGCCTGATCATGCAGTCATTTCCGATTTTTTCATCAAAAATTACCACTGCATAAATTTTTAACGCATTTTCGGTCAGGAACGATCGCGACCATTTAGGAAAAAAAGGCAAGGATCGTCCACAGTTTGCGAAAAACGTCTAAATACGGTCCACAATTTTGTAAAACTCCGGTTAGTTTATACACATTCGTTCAAATTGTTACCATAAATGTCTCTGTATATTATATAAGATGAACCAACATCCAGTGAATGAACAGATAACTTATCACTGTGAAAAATGTGATTACACAACCCTGTTGAAAGGTGATTACAAGAGACATTTATTATCCAAGAAACATAATGCAGCGGAAGATACAGAACATCGATGTGAACATTGTAATTATTCCACAACTTCATTGAAATATTACAAAAGTCATTTGGAAAGTGTAAAACATGCGAAAAATGTTGTTATGCATAAAAGCAATCTCTCTCCAAATCAATGTGAATTCTGTAAAAAATTACTTAGTTCAAAACGTTCACTATGGAGACATAAGCAAACATGTAATGCTACCGTGGAAAAAAATGTCGATAATGATGATGATTCTTCCGATATAGAACCTGAGAATGAAAATGACCCACCAACAACACCTCCGCCATCGCCCGCGACAAATACTTTCTCCTCAGAAATCGTCATGGAACTCATCCAACAAAATAGAGATTTGCAAAAAATCATTCTCGAACAAAACAAAAATCAAACCATGATAGATTCACATAATACCAATGACAGTCATAATACCAATCATAGCCATAACAACACCGTCAACAACAATCAAACATTCAATTTACAATTCTTTTTGAACGAACACTGTAAAGATGCGATTGATATCCAAGAGTTTGTCAGCACACTGAATTATTCCACAGAGAACTTGGAAAAGAATATGAAATTTGGATATACAAAGGGAATTTCGAACATGTTCATAGATGGTATTCGAGACCTTCCGGTAGAAAAAAGACCAATGCATTGCACGGACGAAAAGCGCGAAAAATTATATATCCGGCACAATGGAACTTGGATATCTGGAAATGATTCGAAAGAACGACTTACACAGGTCATCGCAGATATCGCGAATAAAAATTATAAAACGTTTCGCGATTGGGCAATCGAGAACCCCACGTGCCAAATATTGGATACGCCTGCTTATCAAAAATACATGACGATTTATCAAAGTGTAATTAGTTCTTGCAGTGACGAACAAGAAGTAAAAGACGTCAAGAAAATATTATCAAATATCATGGACCAAATCGTCATCGATAAAGAGAAGTATCTGCAACAATCCTAACCACATTTTTCATAATACTCAAAAACATTATGAAAAATATATTATAAAAACGCTAACATTTGATGATCCAATATACACCAAAGTTATACGGACGAGTTTCATTTGCATCTGTAAACGTTGTATTATTTCCTACAGTCGTGGCAACCGTAACACCAGTGGACTGTGAGCTTATATTTGTCCACGTTCTACTCCCAGCACTATCATAGGGTCCAAAACTCGGATTTGACCCTGCCGGATAACTATCTCCGCCAGTGCCATTATAGTCATCATTCACAGTTGTTTGTGAGTGGCCATGCCCCGGGTCAGTAACCACGGAACTTGCTGTATGCGTATGTGTTTGTGTCGCATGTGTTTGCGAAGCATTCAACGCCGGGCCCGAATAGGTGCCATTTGTTCCGGTTCCGCGTAAAAATGCCCCTTGATAATTTGGTAAATTGAATGTTGTTGTCGTATCACCTGCGCCAAATGTTGTTCCAATCACTGCAAATAAAGATGCGTAGGTTAGACGACTTACTGCTACGCCATCACAAATTAACCAACCCGGAGGGGATACCGCTAACGTGTAAGCAGTAATACTACCAATGGGTGGTGCGATGGGGACATAATTGATTGTGAAATCGGAAGACGTATTGATGGTTCCACTTACATCCAGTTTTGTGAGCGGTGTGTTTATTCCCACACCGACATTACCGCTATTCGCATTATACATATCATCCCCACTGAGTAACCACGTGGTCTCCTCTGTCAATTCGGGTATCACTCCGCGCACGGGTTTGAATATGGTGCTGATCTGATTGTTGTAATAGAGAACCTTGTTTTGTTCCACCGTTTTTCTTCTACCCGACCACATCTTGGATATATATAATATTATTTATTAAATTTATGATTTTTCGTATACTATGTAAAAAAACATAGTATACAAAAACCAACTATCCGTTTATAAAAAATAGGAATCGTCTTTCAAAAACCAATACGCAAGAAGAGGGGAATAATAACGTTCATTATAGTGGTAATGGTAGTGGTGGTGCGAGCGGTGGTGTCTGTGGTGATGATGGCTCGATCTCGAGGATCTCGAAGATCTCGAAGACGACGATGAAGAGGAAGACGAAGAAGAGGACGAAGAAGAACTGGAAGAACTGGAAGAAGAGGACGAACTGGAAGACGACGAAGAAGAAGATCCGGAGGATGAACGCGATTTACGTGACATTATATAGTATCCCTTCAAAAAATTATTCTGCGAAAAAATAATTTCCTTAATCCCTTACCTATTATGCAGTGGTGATTACAAATTCTAATTAAAATTACAGAATCAGTAAGTTTGTAAGCCAAGCATAGCACCGATCATACCATCAAAATATTTTTGAATATATCATAATTCGAGCCACCCTCTTCCGATTCCGAATCATAATCGACATCCTTCAGAATCGCAAACACGTAATTCGAGAGCCATCCATCATACTCCTGGAGAACCTCTTTGAATACACGGGCCACACATTTCGCCGGATTTTGCCAGGCACCACATCCCATCGCCCCGAAAATCACCGTATCATGACCATGAATTTTCGCCACCTGTAAAATGGTCTTGATTTTTCGGGCCAATTGGCCACAATCCTCTTCACTCAACTCGTCTTCATCGGTAAGTAGCGGGTATTTGACTGCGGGACAAGCAATGAAATCAAGTGTAGGCACCGGGTCCGGATAGAGCACGAGTTCGCTCGACTTCAATACACAGATATCCGGGGAGTATATCGCCTCATCATAATACAACGGATACAAGTCTTTCGTGAGCGTAAGGTGGAGATTGGTTCTCCGAAATAGAGACTCTTCTTGGGCAAAAGATCCCATATTGACCCATCCCCCGGGGTAAATATCATCGGCCATATTCAATACGAGTGGTCTGTCAAACATCAATGCACAATCAATGGTATCCATGTCATGGACCTGGATCACGGATACGGTTTCGGGTGCGACGGGCACAAAGTCGGGATCATACTCATACTTTATCGAGGGCGGTGGTGGGGACAGCAACGCACTACGTGCTTTGGTATCTTCCCAACAATCAATGTTACGCAGTTTCTTATCTGTTTTCTCATCCACTACTGTGTTAATGGGAACCGCTTCCGAAAACACATCCAACAGTATCACCTTTTTCGTGGAATCCATGTGCGAAATCCTCTATAATAGTGGTATATATCCACAAATTTTTATATATTTCAAGCTTCAATACTATATTTCTCTTTTTCGATCACAATATCTTCCATAATATTGGTCAGAATTTTCTTCACATGTTTGATTTCTTCTTCGTCACTTCGAGAACCGATCACACCTTGATAAATAATCATGTATTTTTCATATGCAGGCGTGTCCAATACCATACACGATGGGTTCTCACACACCCATTTTTGGAAGGTTTTATAATTGTTATTCGCAATATCGGCAATAATGGAATATAAAACCTCTTTGGATTCATTCCCCGTGACCCATTCTCCATTGTTTTTAATATATAATTTCTCACGCTTCTCATCACAGCAGTGTAACGGCCGTTCTTCGATGGGTGTCACACGTATTTTATCGGTCATCATCTTCGAAATACCACCCACATAGCCCAATTGCATGGTTTTTTCCAAGTTCTCCGTGGAATAATCCAGGGTTCTCACAAACTCATGGATATCAATCGCATTTTTACAATGTTCATTCAAAAAGAACTGTATATTAAAGGTTTTGTTATTGTTATTGTTATTCGCATTCGTATTGATATTGTTATTGTTATTACTACCCATCTTCTCAATCATATATTTTTGCTGTTCCAACATGAGCATCTGAAAATCCGTATTCTGTTTATACATTTGCATGAAGAGTTCGGGGGTAAACACAAAAGAGGGGTTCACACGGGGATCCGGTAGATCCGTCGTATCCTCCTTGTCCTGATGTTCCTTGCGTTCCTTATCCTCGTTCTCATCCATACTATACTGACTCTCATTTTCACCTGCCAACCTACATGTTTTCTTATGTCGCCATAAATTTTTCTGAGAACACAAGACTTTGTTACAATTCCCACACTGATTTGGCTGTAATTTGTTTTTTAAAATCAATGCATTGGTCTCATGTTTTTTACTCGACATATGCCGCGTATAGTCTTTTTTATTGGTGGTGATATAGTTACAGCACTCACAGTTGTATTCATTCGATGTATCGACATGATTTACATTATTGATATGTTTCGTGGAAGATAGGTGGAGTTTATAATTCCCCTTATAATAGGTGGAATAGTCACATGCATCACACGTATACAATGGCTTTTCTTTACTTTTTACGTTATTTGATTCCATATAGATAGACATATAGATATTAATTTGGGGGTTCGAACGAAGACGGGACACGGTAATCACAGTGATTATTAGTTTATGGGGGAGTTTTTACTTCGTAGGGGCAGAAAATGGGTATTTTTTTGCCCCGGAAGGTATAAAATGGGTATTTTTTTGCCTAAAGAGTTATAAATTCCCCCGAAAAGTAGAAGCAAAAATCGATGCAGTGGTGTTTTTGGCGGTTGTTGTCATGTGTTTCAAAGCATTATGAAGCGAATCATGGATTTTCAACTTTTTTGCAAGTTTTTTTTCACGAAAAATAAAAAATGGACAAAAATTTTGTCCAAAAAAAATTTCCCAGACACTTTTCTTGTTTCAATAAATACACGATTCTTAGATGATACGTATTATTTATACAATATTACAGAATAGCATAGTAATTATAGGAGGCCCTCTTATATTTTCTATGTAGATGAACGAAAGGCCGACCTTGGCAACGTTTGTAATCACAATTGTAAAACCATTGAATTTTGTAAATTACAGTAGAATCACAATTGTAATTTTGTAATTACAAACTGTAAATTTGTAAATCATTGATGTTTTCCGATTGTGGAAAATATCAACCTGCGGAATCACTATATGAACCCAAAACTCATATGTTTATAGGATTTCACCCCCGGTAAATGTGGGTATTGATTCTTATACGGGAATGGTGCCTGTTGGTCCAGTCACACCTTGTTGACCGGTGGCACCAGTCACACCCTGTGGTCCTGTCAAACCCTGTATACCGGTGGATCCAGTCACACCCGCTGGACCCGTGGGTCCAGTTGGTCCAAAATCACCAGTAAGACCCTGTGGTCCGGTCAAACCCTGTGATCCGGTCGGTCCAAAGTCACCCTGTATACCAGCGGATCCCGTCATACCTTGTGGTCCAGTGGGCCCAAAGTCACCAGTAAGACCCTGTGGTCCAGTGGGTCCCACGGATCCAGTCACACCTTGTGTCCCCGTAAAACCCTGTGGTCCGGTCGTCCCTGGAGGCCCCGTCACACCAAAAGGTCCTGTGACACCCTCTGGCCCCGTGGGCCCGGTCGGTCCAAAATCACCAGTAAGACCCTGTTTACCGGTGGGCCCAGTCACACCCTCTGGACCCGCGGGCCCTGTGGCACCAAAAGGTCCGGTCGGTCCAAAATCACCAGTCACACCCTCTGGACCCTGTGGACCCGTGGGTCCGAATGGTCCCGTGTCACCAATGGGTCCAATGTCACCTTGTATTCCACCAGGCCCGGTTGGTCCAGTAGGAGCCACCACAACAATCGTGATACGCTTATTACAGTAGGGATCCGTTTCAATGACTACACCCGAGGAATCATTGTTGATGATCACACATTCCTCTCTTTTATGGTGAGATAATGCATGTGCAGACGAATCAGACGAATCAGATGAATCAGATGAATCAGACGAATCAGACGAATTACTACGAGGTCGGTGTCGGAAAAAGGGATCGATTTCGGTGGAACGATCGATTTGTGGCGGACGAGTAAAGGGTTCATCTAGTGTTCCGCCGCGCCCTCAACGTCTGCGGGATCCACGGCCACCACGGCCAAGCCCACCCGTAAGTTCAATAATCTTAAGAAGGTTATTGT
>Ga0214921_10007188_pt1 | contig 14929 bp, 6 predicted proteins | sample LL1505_MetaG_FD_177992 | JGI IMG/M metagenome (GOLD analysis project Ga0214921, IMG submission 177992) | Freshwater microbial communities from Lake Lanier, Atlanta, Georgia, United States - LL-1505 | ecosystem: Environmental > Aquatic > Freshwater > Lake | place: USA: Georgia | collected 2015-05-28 | reverse complement strand
AACTTCTCTTGTTAAAGCAATATTATCAATAAACTCATCAACATCTTTTTCAGTAACAGATTTGTTTCTAACAAATACCAATAAATGACTAGCATCTGTTATCTGGGACTGATTCCAAGAAACCTCTCTTAATTTTTCTCTAACTTCAGGATTTTCAATTATCAAGATTTTATATGTCTGCAATCCAAATGACGATGGAGACAACTGAATAATTTCTTTTACCATTTCTAACTGATCATCACTCAACTTTTTTGTTGAGTCAAATTTTTTGGTGGCATATCGCCATTTTAAACTTTCTATACTTTTCATTTTTTTTATTTTATTTTAATATATTATTCCGTTATATCAGGTTCTTCACTTTCGTCAAGTTTTATTTCACCATCACTACCTAATATCGCATTCCAATATTGTGAATATTGTTTTTTATAAGCATCCAAAGCTTCTTTTGTGTCAGCAATATATCCTTGTGGTACTGCAATGATTTTCCCATCTTTGTAACCAATCCCATTTACGTGGTTTTTTAAGATAGATACTTTGGTTCTTATTGCATAAGACACAGTTCTACCATTTTTTGTTGCCGTAATATGATTGATCCCAGCACTTGCTTGATTACCAAATAAAAAAACCAAACTACTACTTAACCACACCGCATTTCCTCCCTTAGCCTTTATGGTTGGTTGACCGAAGGGACTACTCGGAAGTTCGACCCATGGTTGTGAAATAATTGTTAAGGTATTAATATATGGATAATCTTCTTTTTTAGATTTAGATATTCTAGAATGTATTCCCATACCAATTTTATCTGATAAAACACCAGCCGCGTGTTGTTTACCTCCACCACCGTTGAATGTTAACTTACAAGGAATACTACCTATTGAATCCCAAAAGAAAGCCAAACTATATGGTAAATTACCGGATTCTTGAGCATCCAACAATTCATTAATATAATCAGTTGCTTGTTCTATATAATCAAAAGAATCATTAAACAAAAAATCCCCATCCCAAGTTCCATCTGGTTGTTTTTCAGCCCTTAACCCCAATTCCACACAATGCTCCCAAGACCACTTTTTTTCGGTTATAATGAATACAGGTAGATGTCCTTTCTTTTGAGCATCAGCAGCCGACAATATCATAGCAGTCGTTTTTGAAGTATTACTATGACCTAAGTACATATTAATCCCACCTAATACAGGACCAGGTATTCCACAAGCATCATAGAAGGCCTCCCCACAATTATAAAACTCAATTTCTTTATATTTTGTTTTTGTTGAGAACTTATCTTTTATGGCAGATAATGGTATTTCTTTTTTCTTTATACCGCCAGTTTTTGGTTTAACCACCTCTTCAGATGATACCTCATTATTATCATCTTTTTTCTTGCTTGTTGCCATGTGTTATAAATTTAGATTAAAAAGGGTGAGGAATTTTCCCCACCCATTGTATTGGATTTAATTAGAATGGTAGCTCAACATCACCACCATCTTCATCAATTTCATGATGCTTTGTTGCTTTTTTCACATCTATCGGACCTGATTTACCACCAAAACTATCTTCGGATGTTTCATTATTAGAATAAACATACCCATTCTTTTCGTTATCCCATTTTGGGGTATCTCCTTTGGCAATTGCCTCAAGATATTCAACAGGTTTTTTGGAATATACGTCAGCCCAAGTTAAAGGATCGGTTATCCATTCTTTCATGACATTTTTATCCTCATGTACCGGAGTTGGGTCATCATACATAATTGCGGAGATTGTTGTATATTCTTTACCCTTTGGTGTTTTTGATTTGGATAAATCAATTAAAAGGTCTCTTCCCTTTTCTGGGTCGGTAATATCACCCTTATTTCTCCAAATTGGAATGATTTTATCTAAGATGCCCTCATTCTTATAATTGTGCTTGAACCTCCAAAACTTTGGTCCGTCTTGTTCATTATCTCTATCAACAACCTTAACAATATAAAACTTTCTTGATTTGTATTGTTTTGCAAGTTCTTTGTCCGATTCTTTTCCTGTTGACATTAGCTCTTCATAAACCTCATTTAAAGGTGATCGCTCATTGTTATTTTTTCCTGGATCATAAAACTTTTGCCATTGTCCGCCAACTTGGATTTCGTGATACCAAACTTCCTTAAATGGAGACGATCCGTCTTGGGTTGGTAGAATTCTTATCCTTCTTTGTCCTGATTTCTCTTTATCGCTAAGAATTAATGCGAAATACTTTTTCATTCTCTCATCTTGAGACATTTTACTTTGGGCCCCGCCCGGTGAAGCCTGACTTTTTTCATACTGCGCCAATACGGCATCTAATACATTACTCATTTTATTGGTTTTTGTTATTACAAAGATACATAATGTAGACCATAATATCAAGTCCCAAAAAACAAAAAACCCCATCCAATTATTATGAATGAGGTTTTTTAATTATTTTTTCTTAAATTAAGGTTGAAATGAGTTTTTAATGTCATTGGTGTTTAAATCCGTAACATCATTATCAGTTAAAACATATTCGTTCTTTCCGCTCTTAGCCATATCTTCTTTTTTGTCATCAAAAAATTGAGATAATTTTTGGCTATATGGATATGAATCCAAACTTCTCAATTCCAATTTTTCTTCTGGCGTCTTTTCTCTGTATTTTTCTATTTTAGTTTCAAGAGTATTCAACTTACCCATAATTGAATCCATTTCACTTAACTTAGATTCTAATTTTGATAATTGACTAAAAAGATTGTCAAAGTAATCTTCTTGTTTCTTTTCTATATTTTTTTGTGAGGTCACCAAATCAGTAATATCCAATTCTTCGGTATTATCACCATTATTTTCTTCAGAATCACCATTTTTGTCAATCTTTTCCACATCAGGATCAGTTTCAGCATCAATTTTCTGAGGTGTTGTTGGTTGTGGAGCGGGAGGTGTGGCCGCCGCATATCCTCCAGGTGGTGGAGGAAGTTCTGATGGGGCGGGTATATCACCAGCAGGTAGAGGAGCCCCTAAGTCCTGTTCAGAAATGTAATTATTTATTTTCTTGTATCTATTGATTTCTTCAATAATTTTTTCATCTAATCTCATTTTATTATCCATTTAATAACGTTTTAATACCTCTTGCGGTTTCAACTCTAACTTTTTTATTTATTGTTGTTTGATGTCCAGATCTTTCAATCAATCCATCTTTTTCTCTAACGGTATAGCAATCACCAGTATCTAAATCACATACTTGCTTTGTGCCATCCCCATTGTCCTCCTCAGAATATTTAGTTGACTTTCCAAGGTAATTATCTAATGATGATTTTAAATTCATAACGTATTTTAATATAAATATAATAACTATAAAATAAATTTAGGACTATTAACTTTTTGAACCAAAACAATTCCATTTGGCGGTGATGTAAGTCCATATGGTCTATATTCAACAACTAAGTTAAACTCGCCAATTGATTTAACATCCATAACATATGTGTATTTTGTATCAGTACCATTTGTTGAAACAAATACTGCCGGATACCCGTTTGGTTTAATTACAATATTGTTAGCATAATTTTTAGAGTCAAAGTTTGTAGCATTAAACTTATAACAAATATAACCACCAGAAGGTTTTTTGATATTAAAATACTCAGGACCACTTCCCTGTAAAACATCACTTTCACCGACTAAGGTTATTGATAAAGGTACTTCAGGGAAAGTTGGCTTTTTGCCAGGTAAAATTGAATTTTCTGCACTAAATAAAAAATTAAATGATTGCGTTGTTGGTTTTGGATTTTTAACTTTGTCATCAGCAATAGCTGTTAGAGTAAATCTTATTTTAACAACTTGACCACTCATTAATGGAGTTGTAATAAATGGCTCTCTCGGTTTGTTAACTATAATATCCAAAACATCATCATATGTTATTTGAAAAACATTATCCTTAACGTATGTTGTTATTAATGTATTAACTTCTTTATTAAAATTCTGAGTTGAAACATTATTATTTGTAACAACATCAAATACCACAATGTTCATTACAACACTCGCCTTTATATTCCAAAGACCAGCATCAGGATTGACATTAACCGTTAATTTATTTGTTATCTTATCTTTAATCTTCCACTCTTCATTAGATAATAAAGTAATAATTTGAGGATTGGTATTACCTGTTACCCCAATATTTGATACCGATGGATCATATTTGAACAATGGTGTAGTTAAAAACTCACCATAAATACTAACCACCTTAATCTTACCTTCAACAGGTTTTCCATCATTACTAATTTTTGGAACAGTAACCCTTATTGTTTGACTATTCAAAAATGTAATACCACTAGTTTCAATTACCTTATCGGCAATATAAACTTTATTCGTTTTATCTAAATCAGTACCATTTATTTGTAATCTAGTACCTTCATTACCAACCACAGGATAGAAAGAAGTTATTTTTGGAGGAGGACAACTAGTATTTGTTGTTGATGGGGTTGAAACACCAAAAGAATTTGGATTAACACCAGATGTGACTGAGGTACCCGAACTTACAGAAGTACCAGAAATTTTAGTATTACCAAGTTGTTTAATTTGTTCTTTTGATATGATCCCACTATTTACACAATAATTTAAAGCGTCCTGAATTGTTTTTTTAAGTGTACTAAAATCTTCAATGTGACTATTAAAATAAGCCTCAGAAACACCAACACTATAATCATTATTTGGCCAATAACAAGCATAATATGCCGGAATACCAATTTCTAAAATCTGCGTTTTAGGTTCGGTCAATCTACTAACCATAAATTGAATATACTTATCAATACTTTCAAAACCAGCATATGGACTAGATACACTACTTCCGTTAGATGATTTAACACCAATACAAGAATATGATTTTGAGAAATATGATTTTGTTGCACCCCAATCTTTTGAAAGTGAAATTCCACCAAAATTATTATTGTATCCCACAAATTTTTTGTCAGAACTAACATAACTTCTCACATATGTTATTGAATATATAATCGCCTGTAATAGAGGATCGTTAGTTTGAGCAATTAATGCATTTTTGAACTGATCCTGACTAACTTTTTGTGTTGTTGGTTGAGTATTTGGTACATATGTAGAATACACCGCAGTATTAACATTGTTTGAACAACTATTTGGTGCGTCAACCTTAGTTTCAGAAGATTGAACAACTTGTGTCGCACTGTTAGTTTCAGTTGTTGACAACGCAACAGGCGGGGTTTTATCAATATGTAATATTTCTTCAAGTTTTGTTAATAAGTTTTGATTAATACTTTGTAAAAAATTATCAATTAGTGGTAAATCAAAATATGATTGTCTAATACCTGTAAAACTTGTTTTAAAGTTACCTGAAGTTATTTGATGTTGCACATCAAGTATCATATAAGGACCATTAAACATAGGAACATGCCTAAGATTAAAATACATTGCCGGTTGTATTAACGCATTACCCAAACAAGTAACCGTTGCAGTGTAACTTCTATTTTTATAAATGTTATATAAACTATTACTCTGAGTTGCAACATTTTTACCTTTTACTTGATTAGCCATGTTAATGTTAAGATTAATAGACTCCGAAGTACTCACACCATTTTCCTGAGAAACAGCAAAAGACTCAAATACGTTTTGATTTCCAATACCGATGTCAACATTAAACCCAACACATCTATTTGATACCGACCAATCTTTTTTATTTTCTTGGTTTTCTATTAATGGATTTCCATTGTATCTTCTAAGATCAAACGCATCACTTCTATACCTAACATCTTTAGGTAAGTCCACATATGCAGATGGTCTAGAAGTATAAAAACAAGCTAGTTTTGGTGAAGATTTTCTATAATCAACATCCAAAAAAGTTCCCCACATACTATTACCAAAATCTAACGACCCTTCACCATTTGGTATTTCTTTACCATCCACATTTTGTATGTTATAAAAATTAACATACGCAGGCAAATTCATTATGACAAAATTATTTTTATATAAAATACTTGCAAAAAAAGTATAAACACTCATTGCATTATTTAATGAATTTTCACTAAACATTCCTTCCAAATCAAATATATCAACCAAAATAACATCACCAATATTTCTAGACGCCCTATCTAATAACAAAACGTCTTCAAAAAATGTTTTGTTTTTAAAATCATCACCAGAAATCCATTTATCATTTATTGATTTGAATAGATCCCAAAGTTCAGCCTTAGACGCATTACCACTAATTGCACTTGGTATCAATCTTTTAATTGTTTCTTGCTGCGCCGGTAATTTTGTTTTTACATTTGTTAATACTAAATCTAATAAGTTATTTTGAAATTCCGTTTCTTTATTAAGATATAAAATTATTTGATTTTTAAATTGATCCACAGTAAAATTAGGTTGTTCCAATTTCCTTGAAGCATACATTTTAATTAACGGAGACAATATTACCACATTGTTGACACTAAATTCAACATTACTATCGACAAAAAAATCGGTTATATATGAACCATTCGAGCTATATTCCACATTTTTTATTGTAGAAAACCCAACCTCAGTTTCTAAAGTAGACCAAGCATTAATATTTTGGAGTTTTGAATTCTCTAACGTAACATTACCACCATTTGTGGGTAAGGTACCAGGAACATATGGTTTAAAAACAATAGGGTTAGTTATACTATTATTATTTAAGTAAGACCCAAAACTTCTTCTTCTATACTTTGATGGATTTCCATTTCTAAAAATTACATCATACTCTAAAAACGATTTTATTTGATTTTGAAAATTTGTATTTTGCGCCTCTATTACACTTTGAAATTGTACTTCATTAGGAGTATTACTTTGTTTCAAACTGATTGACATAGCACTTTTCATTAAAGACTGAAAGTTTTTAGAATTAACATTAACATTATTTAACGAATTAGCATCACCAGAATCAGTAATAGGTTTGCAAAAATTTAAAAATTCTTGTTCAAATTTATCTAACGTACTTTTTTCAAAAACAGAAAATATTTCTTCTATTGAAGAATAATTGTCTTCATTTAAAAACATAAAAGAATATTGGTCAGAACGTTTTGAACTAATACGATTTATATATTGGTGTGGTTTTGGCATTTTAATAACATCATTATTAAAATAACCATAATTTGGAGTTGACCACAACGTTCTAATAGAACCATTATACATAGAACTATTATTAGTTAAATCTATAACAGTGTTTTGACCAAAAATACATTCATTAATTGTTTGATTTACTTGAGAACCAAAAGATGGGGTTATATAATAGGTATCCCCGTTTGTAACATTTTGATCACACGTTATATCCGTTCCATTATAATCTTTTAGTAATACAGACCATGTCGTTAAACTCAAATCTTTAACACCCTGTTTTGTTGAAATGTTTGATTCGGCAAAATTATTAACTTTCATACCCAATGAGGAAACACTATTTTGTATTTCCTCATCGGTATATTTTACATAAAGTTCAAACCCATTATAAAAAACATTAAAGTCGTTTATCAATTTAGGATAAAATCCCACAGATATTGATATATTTTCAGTCTCTTCTTTTTGTAATGTAATGTTTATATTATTGTTAGAAATATTCTGTCCATTATAATTAGGAACTGAAAACTTATATGTTTTTGTTTCTGAACTTAAAATAGGGTCAAAATTACTTTTATATTCGAAATTTTTCCAAACATCAGTTAAAATGTCAACACCCTTTTCTTTAAACAATTTATACCTGTACCAAATAGAACCCAATTTTAAAATCCAAGCATTCGGTAGTTTATGAATTGCACCAAATTTGTTAAAACAAGATGCAATGTAATCTAAATCAGTTGTTGTACTTGTGTTTGTGTCAAATGTTTTGTATTTTTCCCTTAAAGATGCAAGAGGTAAAGAGTTTAAAAACAAATACGCCGACTGTATAAATGGATACTTAGTTTTCTTTCTTATGTTATCGGCACCTATCTGTATTGCATTTATAAAGTATGGTGTGTTAAACATCGAAGTTGTTGAAAATACTCTAGCATATCCTTCCGTTGCAACAAGATTTTTTGGTTCCCTTGAATAAAAACCAGAAATAACACCTTTTTGATTATTTTGATTACTATATGCTTTAGTATATGGATTGTCACCAACATTTAAGTAATGAAAATTTGTTACAGGCCTATTAGTATTAAAATCATAAACATCAGTAAAATTAGAAATTATTTTTCTTGGTTCAAAAACAGTTAATGTTTTTTTAGTATTATAAACCTCATTGTTTTGAGTTGACCCCCCATCACTCATATTATTTAAACACCATGTCGGGTCTGTAAATGGTATTGTATCTACAACTAATTTATCGTTAGTTGCAAAATTTAATAATTGTTTAAGAGCTTGGGATGTTGTACTAGTTTGAGGAATTTGACCTAAATCAAAAGCACTTAAAATACTTGTTGGGTTATCCACAAAATCTTTTAAATATTTTGTAACAAAAAATCCCCTTATAAAATCTTGATATGACTTACCAGTACCTCCATTAGAAAATTCTTCTAAATTAAAGATATAATTTGAAGCATTTAAATTATAATTTTTTAACTTAAAACTCAAATAAGGTGCGTTGTTGACAACACTATTAACGATATTATCAACCTCAGTTTCAGTATTTAAATTAATTAAGTCGTTTATTTGATTTCTATTCGCCCTAATTAACCCAGAATAGTGAGATGTTATAAATTGTCTTTCCCATATTTCATAAAAAAACTTGATTTCTTCTTTGTTCAAATACTCCAAACCAAAAGAAGGATATTCAATTGCGTTAATATTTATAGTGTTTGTATATCTATCATTTTCTAACGCATCTGCGTATTTAGGTGTATTAAATTTTTTAGTTAATCCAACCAAATACTCTTCAAGAAATTCAACCTCCGGCCATGATTTTGTAACAAAAGCCTGAGTTAATTCAGACACACTAGGATCACCAATATATCTTAATTCAAATTTTGATTTATCATTTTGTGATTCAACAAAAAATAAAGGCCAAGGATATACTGGTTCGTTAATTGAGTCATCATTTTTATCAGGGCTAGGTGCTGATGATGTATTTTCCAAAATCGCCCTTTTTCTTATAGGATCATCTTTAACATTCCAAGCATTTGTATGAACATCATCCATCAATCTTATAAACGCTTCAGCAGATGCAAAAATAACAGCAAGCATATTTCTAACCGTAGGTTTAAAACCAATACCAGTTGACTTATCCTCTATTTTTTTTAAAAGTTTAGCACTTATGCTAGCCTCATAGTCCTGTAATTTTTTTGATGCTTGAGAATCAAGTGATGAAATTATTTTATCAAATCTGTTGTCTCCATCAAAAATAAAATAATTGGTTTTTACCACATTAAATTTATCATCAAGAATTCCATTTGTTACATATTTTTTTTTAGTTTCATCAATTAACTCATTTCCAGGATTTTGTATTCCAGTTTGTCTTTTTGTTGTCTCAGCCCAATCTATATCATTATCAGACAAAGAATAAAGAAATGTGTCATATTTTATAGGGTTCGGTATTTTATCTTTACTGTTTTTACCCAAAGTTGGGTTCTCATCAAGCGTTTTATTGTAACCATCAATAAAAGATTTTAATTGTGTGATTGCCTCATTATGTATATTGATATCAGTTTTATCAAACACATAAATAAACTTTTTTTCTTGATTACCTTTTAGAATTAACGGACTTGGATTTAAATATGTATTGAACCAAGAATTTGTATTTCCTCTAATAGCGCTAAAATATATTTTAAGAACTTCCTTATACGTCCTAATATTTGTTAAAGGTTCTACTTCAACCTTAGGGAATGAATTCTCAATATTTCTTATAAAATTTTGAAGGTTATTTACTAATTGTATTAATGTTAATTCAGGAAAATCATTTGGAATAAGTTCCTTAGATTTATATTCACTATAAACCTCCAACATTTTTTGATACCCCCTACTTGACGTAACATCATTTACTAACAAATTATTATCAGATGGATTATTTTTAACTTGGCCATTTTGACTCTTACCTTCAGTTTCTGATGTTTTGTTTGTTTGTTGTAAAGTGGTAGTTGATTCGCTGACACTATATGTTTGATTATACATATGTGGTAAAGCCAATAAATGACCAATTGAAATATCACTAAGAATATTAAACTTATACCCAACAAAATCCAATGAAACTTGGTAATTACCACTTACCGTATTAAATCTAGCATTAAATCTTAAAAGATTTAATTGATATCTAATCGCCTGACCATAATAACCCTTAAGGGTTAAAAAAAACTGTGGATAAGGTAAATTAAAAAACGCCGCATATGGAGAATAATTTCCCAACTCAAACAACGCTTTACCTCTAACGTCCTCCAATTCCATTCTTACGGTAGGAACAAGGGAAGAATTTGTTTGTACACTTATTTGAGTAATACCTAACAAACCATTATCATAAATATTATTTAAATCAATAGGTTCTCCATAAGTAATGGTAGTACCATCAGGTGATTTATCGGCTTTATCTGCCATTTGATTTACACCGTTTCCCGTTCTTGCATTTTTACCCGTTAGTTGATCATAATACCCCGTATTTAAACTTTCACGATTACCAGGTTTAAGAAAATTAATTTTAGCAAGAGAAGTTGTCTTAATTCTATCGCTTATTGATCCACCAACAGCTAACTTAGTTCTTGGATACATTTCCGCCTCCAAATTAGCATACATTACCAAATTTTCGTGATCAACAAGTCTTTCTTGAACCACCCCATTCTTTATTGTTCTATTTGGATCAACAACTATAATATTATTATAATCAAATTCAACTAATATGTCTCCGTTATTGTCTGCCCTAAGTTTATCTGCCATAGTAATAAAAATGATTTTCAATCGCTCCTTTATAATCTTGTAATGATGGTAATAAAGGAAATGGAATTGTTAATACCGCTCCGTCATATATATTATTTTCAATACCACCAAATTGGGCATTAGCCTGTAAAATCAACCAACCAAAATAAGGAGAATTATAAAATTCCTGAGAAACTTTATCTAATCTACTCTTAGCAACTTTATAAATATATACCTTGTCAGTAGGTTTTTTGGGCAATCTAACATAAGGAACAACAGTTTGTTCACCATTTATTATAAATTGATTATACCTATTGAAATATTGATATGCCATTAGTTAAGTTTTGCCTTTGAAATATACGCACCCGCAGTGTTCCCATTTAGGTCATTCCAAGTGGTTTTATTTGTGTTTTCATTTGTCGAATTACCCAATCCCTTTATCATATTTTCTTGAGATTTTTTATTACTTTCATTGTAATCGTTTTTAATATCATATTTTAATACTCTTTCCTTTTTATCAAAAGGAGAATATGTTAAATAGGTTTTTAACCCATTCTTTTCAATGTTATTAATAAATTCTTCAGCAATATTATTCTCAGTAATGAACTTTGGTTTTACTATATCTAACCAGTACGCATCAAACTGTCTTCCAATATCACTATCATTATAATTATTTTTCTCAATAACATTACCTATTAACGCCTTTTTAAAGGCTTCATATTTTTTAGAATCAACAATATCATTAGATAAAATCATATAAACTCTCCTAAAAGACAAATCTGAATTACTAAAATCATCTAAATTAAACGGATTAAATACCTCTTCAGGTTTAAGATCATTTGTAGTTCCATTTGTTGCAACATCAAACACAAAAGTACCTTCATATGTTTTATTATTTTTAGTATAAGTAAAACTTGATTTAGATGTTATTTTATCGTAGTAGTCAATCAAATCAGTTCTAATTATTCTAATATCATCAGTAATACCTTTAAATGTACCATCAACTTTGTCATCAGAAGTAATATAAATTATTACAGGTCCAGACTTTAATTGTAAACCATCAGTACCTTTTGTTGTATCACCAAAAGCAACAACATTCATTTGAGCCAATGTTTTAATATATGATTGTTGAACATTTGTTAAATCTTGGATTATCTTAAATGCGGCGTTCAAATATGAAGACTTTTTATTTTTTAAGAAGTTAAGATAATTGTGTTTTACGGTCCTCTTTAATTTTGTTGAAAAGTTTTTAATATCGCTATTGATGAATTTAATAAAACCTTCATTGTTATTGTCAATATCATCACTTAATGAATCAAATATTCCATAAATTCTTTTCTGCACATTACTTGGTTTACCAAACAATACAACTGGAGTGTTATCTATAATATTACCCGTATGATAATCCCTTGAAATCATCCATTCTTGTCTCATCGCATTATTATATTGACTTAATATCTCTTTGTTTTTATTAACAACATTCACAAAATAATTTTGCGTTTGTGTTATAACACCATTCATAAAATCAGTATATGATATAGTTCCAGTTTCACCTGTTGAACTTATATTACTTGTTAATATTGAACCAATAGTACCATTATTATTCTTTCCATCATTAGGTGCCGCCTGATTAAGTGCCGGAGGATCCTGTGGAGGGGTTTCTGGAAATTGATAACCTTTTAATTGATCCGCAGTATCAGTAACATCAGCCCTATCATCATAAACCTCAGTATTTGCATAATAATTAAATGTAAGGGCGTTTTGTAATTTATCAATAGACTCTTTTAACCCACTACCACCAACAAAATTAAATGATAAACTAATATTTGCAATCATTGGCTGAACTCCGATACCCTCAGGATTAAAATCCAAATCCTCATATGTTATAGCTAAACTGTTTGGAATAATTTTAGTATTAAAAAAATCTCCAACTCTCAAAACTAAAACAGGCGGAGCCCCAAAAACCGTATTATTTGCGTCCTTGTAATTTAAATACGTTTCACCATTTATGTCATTAGCAGTTGGGATCGTGTCTCCAGCTCTCATACATTGTTGTAAAAAAGTTAATCTTGAGTTTAAACCTTCAGGAGTAATTGAATGAAACGCAGGTTGGAAATATTTTAACTTTTCTTTTATGTTGTCATACAACATTGGCGTTTCTTGCTTAATCATCTCAAAATAATCACATTCAGATAATAATTGTCTTAAAACAAATTTAGTTAAGTTGGGCCTATTTATTGGATTTTTTTCAATAGTTTGAGTTCTTGTTGTTTTTGTAACTTTGTCTTGTGTTGTAACTGTTGTATATTCAGGAATTGGCTCTGTTGGCGGTTGACTTAACGTTGATGTTATTGAAGAAATAACCGCTCTCCTACAAGCCATAGCTCCAATAGTATAAACTTCATTACCTTTAACTTGGGTATCTCCACCTGTGTTAACAGTATCAGAACAATTATAAGAACCTTTTGCCTGACTTGATTGTAATACATTATCTTTAACTATAAATTCTTTAGGTAGTGAAGTTGCAGTTTCCCCACTAAAATTTGTAGGTTCTGGAATTAATAGTCTTTTGTTATCCATAAGTGTTTTTAATTCAGGAAATAATTCAAGATATTGTTTTACCGATTTAACTCTTCTTTTTGCGAGTTCAATATTATAGTTAATTGTTTGTGGCGCAGAACAACTAGCATTAAGATTTATAGTTAAATTACCTAATTTGTTTTCAGTCAGTTTTTCGGTAATATCTTTAACAAATGCCTGTACTACATCAAAATTAGTTTTAACAATTTTTTCTAGAAATTCATTTAAATCAGTTTTTTTTGTGTAATTTGTATTATTTATATAGTTAGTGTATAATATGTTAAATGGTAAATCCATCTCGTTTTTTTTAGGATAATCATTATCAAAATAAAATCCCAAGTCTTTATATTTTTCCCAATATTTGTCGTTCGGAGTTGATTGAGCGGTTGTAGTAGATGATCCATTTGGAGCATTATTACCTGTTTGTATTTGTTTTTGTATATATATTAATTCTTCTCTTGTTAATTCTTTATTTGCAATTGCAGTTTGAATAAGATATAAATCATCCCTTTTTATAAATCCATATTTTTTTGCTAGTTCATAAATGTCATATTTTAAACATCCAGCAAAAAAAGATTCCAATATTGAATTAATTCTAGTCTTATTACTTTCATTCTTCAATACTTTATTTACGATTAAATTTAAAACCGATGGATGGTCAACAACAATTTTCCAAGATAATGATCCACTCCTACTAGTATTCTTATATGTATATATTGGCTCAGGTCTTCCTAAAAAATCACTAGAATTCCAATTAGCAGTTACATTTTCACTAAAAGTTAATCCATAAGGTGGAAACCACATTATTCTACCATCATTAGGTCCCCTCTCACAAACGGGTAAATCATTGGTTGTTAAACCTGGCCGATTTGATGTTCTCCAAGCCAAATTTTCCAAAGAAAACATATATTTTTTAGCACGCCCATCAACTAAATTAGTTGAACTGCTACTTCCATCCTGTTTATTTGGGTAAATGTTTAAATTATATGAATTGTCCAAAACAGAATATGTAAACCTTCTTCCCGCTGTGGTAATACCGTCCGTTTTTTGTAAATCATTATATTGTAAATAAGGTATATCTTTGGCAAACACCCTACAATATTCAGTTCCAACTTCTTGACCTATTGCTCCAGCATATCTAATAACTCTTGAACCTTTGGTCATTTCCTTATATCCATCGTTAAATACCTTACTTACTTGATCAATAGCATTTCCTACGTGTTGTAATCTCTTTCCACCTTGTGGTTGACTATCTATAATTCGTTGAGTACTATCTAAAATTGAACCATCTGTAAATTGATAATTTGTTGATTCTGTTGAATTATATGACGATGGTTTAAAATCATTATTTTTACTTACAATTTTTCCTCCAACACCGACCGTAAAACCCGCATTATCTTTATACTTAGGTGATACCCAAGTCATTCCACCTTCAATACCCCCACCATCACTATAAATAGGTCCGTTTGCACCTAATTTAATGTTTTTATTACCTTCATATAATTGAGCCAACTCTGATGGACCATAT
>Ga0214921_10007187_pt1 | contig 14930 bp, 16 predicted proteins | sample LL1505_MetaG_FD_177992 | JGI IMG/M metagenome (GOLD analysis project Ga0214921, IMG submission 177992) | Freshwater microbial communities from Lake Lanier, Atlanta, Georgia, United States - LL-1505 | ecosystem: Environmental > Aquatic > Freshwater > Lake | place: USA: Georgia | collected... | reverse complement strand
TCTCTTCTATCAAAACTTCACGTCTTTTATTAAGATCGGTTAGAGAGAAAATGTCGTTTGAAAATAAGAATGGATAATAAACTTTGATAACGTATTCCTCGTTGTTTACACCCGTATTTATATCACTGCTTAATTGATTCAAAACGTCAGACGCCAAACACAAATAAATATTGTTGTTGATTATTTTTCCGGTATTTAATAGAAGCTCACTATTTGATGTTGTTAAAGCACGTTTGGTTTGTTCAATAAAATCATCTCGATTTCTATTATCAAATGGATTATATACATATGGATATTCGCTATTTATTAAATAGTATTTTTGTCCAATCGCTTTATTCATCCAATATGTTTTTCCATCGATATTCAATGAAATTAAATCATCAAAATCAAAAATGTTTTTATTATTCATCGATTCGGGTATCTGTATATCTACATGGTTACCTTCGCTGTCACGAATAATATTTAATAAAAAATTGTAAAGCCTGGTTTTTGTTAAACCAAATCGTTTATTTTGTGTCAATGTTTCATAAATAGAAACAGCGTTGAGAGTTTCTTGTTTCATGCAAAACAAATACATTTCCTCTAAAGCGATGGTTTTGTATTTATAGTCAATTTTTGAAAATTCATCGGCGATTTTAATTTTTATAGTTGCTACTGAATCATCAAAATGAATTTGCTGTTCTAGGAAAATAACGGAGATATTATTATTTTTAATATTATTTAATTCTTCATCATTGAAAATGGATGGATAAAACAATTTATTTGTTGGATCTTCTTGAAATAATTGATTTAGATCTTTATCAAAAGGGAAATAACCATAAAAAACATATATTTTATCAATTGTATTCTGATTGATTAAATGATTTATTTTATATATTGGTAATGTTTTTTCCATGGTTGTCATATATATTCTGTCTATTTTTTTTACAACAAATATGTTTAATACATTTTGTATGTTTTGTATGTTTTGTATGTTTTGTATATTTTGTATGTTTTGTATGTTTTGTATGTTTGCACATTTTATTTACTATTGAGGTGTAATAGTAAATAAGAATCATGTTTTTACATCGATATATTTTTTATTTATAAATCATAAAAAGGATTATCTGATATGGTCATACCACAATATTCTTCTGGTTTTTTCTTATAATCAATAGGAATATATATATTCGCTGTTTTAGCATTTTCCAATAAAAATTTAAAATTTTGCCAAAACTCTTGTTTGTGCCCAATACTAACTGTCATAATATGAGATAATTCATGAATTGCTACAAAAGTAAGAGTATTAATATCAATTAAATTATCATTATCTTCTTTTTTTTTGTTTAAACAAAATGCAATTTTCTCTCCCTTATTCTCACTATATGCAGTTAATTCACTATTTGGAAGTGTTTCACTAATTTTTTTTGGATTGAATCCTTTCACGAGACGTTGAACTTTTGGATCATTTGGATATTTTTCGTTTACGTAATCGACTAAATCTTTACATTTTGTTGTAACAGTAGCTAATAAATTTGCAGCGGGTTTTACTTTATTACGATCGCGAACACAATATCGATTTCCATCTACACCTGATATAATACATTTAAGTTGAAACGAATCAGATTCATAATAAATTCTTAAACATAAAATAATAATTAATATGACAAATAAATATCCTAAAATCTGCATACCTGTCATTTGATTAAATTAAATGAAATAAAAAATCTATTTTATATAATTAGCTTATTTTATATATTTTGCATTAAAAATGAAAAATATGTAAATTAAAAGTAGTTATTTTGATAAATTTTACACCTTTTTAATTTGTTGTTGTTGTTGTTGTTGTTGTGTTTATTGTGATCCGCAACCAATTTCTAAAGGTGGTCTCATGAAATCAGCAGTGATAGTACTTTGATTCCATGGTCCAACATTCAATTGTGGGTTTGGAGGTTCAGAACGAATTTGAAGATTGGCATTACGTAAACTTGATCCAATAGTATCAATACCAATATTGAAACCAGCGTTTAATAAATTAATATTGGATAAAAATCCCTTACCATTAGGATTCAATGATGCCCATTGACTGTTTGCGTCTTTTGGTAATAATTCTGCAGGATTTTGAATATTTGGTTTTGAGCATGATGTTGGAAGACCAGGCATACTAGTTTGTGTTCCTGACATAACAGGTGCTGGTGTTATATTAGTTTGTAAAGCATCAGCACTAGAAGGTAAAATAACAGTGTCAATATTAATAGAATTTACTTGCTTTTGTGCACCTCCTTGCATATTTCCTTGCATACCATTAGATTGGTTACTGTATTGTGAACCCATAGAAGAATTCATACTCTCTGAACCATATTTACCCTTAGAATCTAGATGTTTGTAAAATTTGTAAATAAAATAAATTACTACGAATAAACATATGACTAAAACAAATATATGTTCTGACTTTGTCTTTTTAAATAAAGTTGACATGCTCATTATATAAAATTAAGGATAAAATAATTTTAAAAAATAATTTTTAATTCATATAAATATGAATATTTGTTCAATTAGTTTTATGCGAATTTATCATTTTCGTCGTTTTCGTAGTTTTCATCATTTTCATCATTTTAATCATTTTCGTCATTTTCATCATTTTCATCATTTTCATCATTTTCTTCCTCTTCGCTTAAATCTACATCTTCTAATAAATATGTTTCCTTAATCTTTTTTGCTTCTAAATAACTTTGAATAGCTTTTTTTTTAGCTTCTTTTGCCTTTATTTTTGCTTTATTAAATAATTCATAATAAACTTCATTTGGTTTTTTTAATTTGATGATAGGTATTTCTAAAGTATTTATATCTTCTGGCAATAATTCTTCGATATCCAACGTGATTTCATTTAATTCAATTAGTTCATTTGATTCATTTGGTTCATTTGGTTCATTTGATTTATTTGATTCATTTGATTCGTTTTTTGACTGACCTTTATTATTACCAACTATTCCTAGAGTATCATTATTATTGAATTGTGAGTTTTCTATTATATCATTTAAAATATAATCAGCAATATCTTTTTTATTAGTTTCATCTAAAGTGTCTTCTTCTTTAATATTTTCATCAAAATCATATTCTTTTATTTCTTCTAGATTTGGTATAATATCTATGATTTCTTCTTCTTTTTTTGTAGATTTTGGTATATTAGCATGATCCTCGTCATTATCATCATTATTATCATTATCATCATTATCATGAGGTGTTTCAATACTTAAAATTTCTTCATGTGGTTCTACGTGTTTATCATCTTTCACATCTTTCACATCTTTCACATCTTTCAGATCACGAACTACAATGTTATTTGTGTTTTTTTTAATTAGACAATTCTCAAAAATCATATCTACATTCATCGTCATAATTTGTTTTGCTTCAACTTCTATTTGAAAATTACGTGTAGTAAAGCGAATTCCTTGTATCTCTAATATAGATATGAAATTTGTTTCCGAATTAATATCATCAATGTTTCTATTCTCTTCGTTTTCGTTAAAAATTTTTATCATAGGGTTTCCGTTTAAATAATTAGTTTTAATGTTGCTTCTTAACAGATAATATTTACATGATTTATACACTTTAATAGGACTGCTAAACGCGGATTCAATATCTGATAATTCTAGAGGATTTTGAAACCATTCATTCGATTTTTCAAATATACGTTTTTGACATGTACTTTCTAAATTAATAAACCATTGAACTATCGATTCATCGCTATTATTAAATAATAAATCAATATACATTTTTTTCCCATTTTTAATAACACCTTGTTTTGATACACATTTAGGACATTGAATATAAAGTGATTTATTGTTATATAATATTTTAGTAAAATATGCGCCACCTTGAATAGCATTCGGTTGTCCTAAAGTAATATTTTCAAAATTGAAATTTTCATTCGGTTCAAAAATATTTTCCATGTGATTGATAATTTGATAATTTATATTTATTGGTTCTATAGAAAAATTATATTGTATCAACACGCAAAAAATATAAAAAAATAATATTAAATAAATCTATTACTATTACGTTAATATGAAAGATACATTGGTGAATCAATGTTTAGCACTTTTAAAAAGAGAAGATATTAAAAAAGAAATCAAAACATTTTTAACTCCTATATTAGATGTTGTAGTAAGTATCATGACTCCCTATATGTATATTGGTTTGTCGTTAATATTAATCAATATTTTGATCATTTTAGTAAATATCATTTTATTGTTATATTTAGTTCGTAATAAATCAATATTAAACAAACATTCTTAATTCTTAGTATATTTTTTTATAGATATAATATATAACATACACTCAAAAAGTAAAGAAAATGAAACATTACACTAAATACCATGGTAGAAATGGAAAAAGAAGTTTGAGAAAACATAGACGTGGGCGTAAAATGATGATGGGTGGTTACGTTAACCCTAATACTCAATTTGGTGAATCTTTATACGTTTCTACTCCAAACGGAATTGGTGCATCAGAAAATGGGGTTACTGTTAACGGATCATTAAATCAACAATTGCAAACATCTGATAGTAGCACTTATGCACATAGTAATGCAGTAGATTATCCTAGAATAAATCAATTTATTACGAATGCTGCACAAACAGGTGCAAGTGCAATGCAACCATCACAAACTGGTGGAGGACGATCAAGAATGCCATACCCAAGAATGCCATACCCAAGAATGTCATACCAAAATCAATATCAAAAGAAAAACCAATATCAAAATCAATTCCAGAATCAATTTCAAAAACAAAACAATAGACAATACCAAAATCAAAACCAAAATCAATATCAAAGAGGTGGAGTATGGAATCAAATGATTGGTGATGCTGTAGCTCCTTTAGTACTTTTAGGATTACAACAATATTATGGTCCTAGATCAAAATCTAAGGGTCAAAAAAAATCTTACAAAGGTAAAATGACCAAAAAATATAGAAAATAAATGAATAGAATAACATCATAACAGAATAAGACCATAACGCCGTAACACCATAAAACCTCAAAATTATATTTGTAAAAAATAAAATAAATATAATTTAATTAATTATTACAATATATTATATAAAAACATGGAAAAACAAATACAACAATGGATAATATTAGATAATCAATACAAATTATTGCAGGAAAAAACCAAGGAACTTCGAGAGAAAAAGTCTTCATTACTCGAATCTATAATATCAAACGGTGAGTTGTCACCAAATTCAGTGATTAATATTACAGATGGTCGTATCAAATTAGTAAAAACACAAACAACGACTCCATTAACATTTACATATGTAGAAACATGTTTATCTGAAATTATTAAAAACGAAGACCAAGTCAAAAAAATAATTGATTATTTAAAAAAACGGAGAGAAACAAAAACCACAATGGAATTGAAAAGATATTATAATAATGTCAATAACGAAAAATAAATTTAATTTTACGATACAAGATATATAAATATATATTTATAATATAAATATATATATTGTGTTATTATGTCAAATGATTTACATGAAAAGATAATAAAAGATATAAACGAATACGAAGACGAAGACAAAAATGTACATTTTATGAAAGAGCATGATATGGTTTTTTCAAAATCATCAAATGGTAATATCATGGCTGGAGGTTTTACAGTTAATTCGAAATTTTTGATACATAACTTACATCATGGTGGATCGCCTATTGAACAATTAGATGCAATGATAGGTGGTAACAATGAGAATGGAAATATTAAAAGTATGGCTGTTCCGTTTGGCTTATTTTATAATCATATTCCAAACAAAAATTCAAACACAAACAAAAATTCAAACACAAACACAAACTCAAACACAAACACAAACAAAAATATATATGTAGATACGGATGTAAATGATGATAACGAAATTTCGGATGAAATTTATGAAGAATTGTTGGACAAAGTCAATGCGAATGATCATGGTTCTAAGAAATCAAAGAAATCGAAAAATAAAAAATCAATAAAAAATAACGCCACAAAAGAATCAAAAAAATCAAAAGAATCAAAACATAAAAAAACAGCAAAATTGTTACCTATCTAAAATTACTCTTCAAAATATTTATTCAGTTTATCGTAACTATCTGGATTATTCAATTTGCATATTTTATGAGTACCAATATTAACGTCACATCCCTCAGATTTATTACAAACATACAAACATTGATCTATTTTTTTTACCCATCTTATACATTTTTCATTGATGATTTTATTGTCATCTGCTTTTAAGTAGGACATTTTTTTATTTGTTGTTGAGTCGTCGATTCTAAATTCCATTGTATTGTATTGTATTGTATTGTACAAAGAAGTTTTTATTATTTATTTGAGTAAATAATAAAAATACTTATGTATTACGTATCTAGGTATCTACATGCTCTATTTGAATATAAGACGGCTCAAAATCATAGTTGTTTTTAGTGAATTCTTTGAACTTATTATAAGTCAAACTATTATCTCTCTCACTGACACAAAAATCCTTTATTTTTTTAATAATATCAATCGAATCTCTATAACGTATTCCATTTTTACCATATAATTCAAAAGGATAGAATAACAACAACTCCGGAAAATATTTTTGCATAAATGTAGCCAAACTTTTATATTCACTAAATCGATAATGTCTTTTTGATAATGACATAATTATTTTTATCCATGATTGTTGATAGTGTTTCTCTTCTATAAAAGAAAAAAAATGTTCCAAAACTTTATGATGCATTACAAAATGATGTGGTACGAATGTACCTTTAATAATTGGTTCGATTGAATTTAATCCTAGTAATTCTTTTATAGATTTTGCATATTCATTTTTATTAAATTCATTCTTGGAGCATTCTTGTAAGATGGCAAATTTATACATACCATCATTTGAATCAAATAAATTCCATTTTTGTAAAACAATCAAATCAGAATCCCAAACAATGTATGGATCAGATAGATTTTCGATTTGTTTAAAAGCACCTAATTTTAATATTTGTTGGTACCACCATCCGAATTCTCTCGAGTCACTATCTATAAAGGTATAAAATTTCTCGATATCATCTTTAGTTATACTGTAGTTGTTAAAGAAAAAATCCTCTTCATTTACATTGGTAATAATAGTGTTTCCAATATTCCATTCTTTTGAATCATTATCTAAATAGATACAATCAGCTGAATTAGTTATAATATATATATTTCTTGGATGATAATTATAAACAATCGATTCAATCGTTGTTCTAATTATCATATTATTTTTACACAATGGAACCACAAAATCTATTTCACCTATTTCACCTATTTCACCCATTTCACCCATTTCACCTATTTCACCCATTTTACCCATTTCACCCATTTCACCCATTTCACCCATTTCACCTATTTCGCCCATTTATATATTCAGTTATTTTAGTTATAGTTGATTTTATTTTTTATTTCTAAAATTTAGTCCATCGATTATTATTAAATGGTGATACGATGATATTTGGTAATTGTTGTTTCCAATAGTCTACTTGTTTTTCCATTAACATATCTTCTTTGGTTAATGGATAGGGAGCAGTGTTTTCCATCAATTCTTTTTCAACTTTTGTTCTTTTTGGTTTATGTCCGTAACAATTAACACCATAACGAACATTTGGATTAGCCATGTAACCACCGTTAATCCCTGGTCGTCCACAATCATGTTCATGACCTTTTATTGTTTGTAATGTATTATAAGTTTTTTTCTGTGTTGGAAATAATGCCATTTGACCTTCTGACCACCCGTAATTACACCATTCCGCACCTTTAATGTAAGCATCTTCTAATTCATCATATGTAGCTAATTTAGCATCATAAGCAGTGCATATAGATTGTGCTTGTGAATAAGTATAATTATTACCTGGAATATTAAAAACTTCTTTATATAATTTAATCTCGCGAACCTCGTCATCTTTATCTTTATTCTTATCCGAAGATTGAGAACTAGGTAAAGGTAATGGAGGTGTTTTACTAGCTATTACATTTACTTGTGGATTTTTTGTAAATAATTTTTTTATTGATGCAATAATAGTAGTATCTTCAAATTTTCTATATAAAAATGATATAGCAATTACTATTACAACGATAATTATTATTGTTATAATATGAGATTTACTACCACTATTAGAATCGCTAGAATCGCTAGAATTACTATAATCGCTAGAATCACTTGAATTTGTTTTGCCTAAAGAAGTTAATGAAGTAAATAACAATACAAAAACTATTACTACTACTAGAAAAATAATTAAAACTGCAGGGGTTAATTTGAAATTTTTTAGTGTTTCAGAAAAATGACGACTACTACTACTACTACTACTATTTCCACCATGTAATAATGGAAAATTATATATATTATTATCATTTGTATCATAAACTGATGGTGTTGATGAAGAATTTGTTGTTGTACTAGGCTGTGGTGTAGTAGTGGAACTGGAACTAGGGTTAGATGTAGATGTAGATGTAGATGTTGAATTATTTTTATTCACATATAATGAAACATTTGGATGATTAGTAGGTGTAGGTGTAGACGTAGATGTCGATGTCGGTCTCGATGTATGTCTCGATGTAGGTGTAGACGTAGATGTCGATGTAGGTGTAGACGTAGATGTCGATGTCGTAGAATTAACATTATTTTTACTTAATTCATTTAATACCATTTGTATAAATGTATATACATTAACGAATTATTTTTTTTCTATAAAAAAGACAATATGCCTTTGAACTAATTAACATACCCGGATTTATTTCTGAAACACTCGTATCATTAAAATTATACCATTTATCATTTGCATTCTTTACATAAGCAGTATAATGACCACCGTGAACACTTCCACTATGATTACATATTCCATATAAATCGTAGACATAATCTCCTTTTTTATATCCAATTACATATTTTGCTAAGTCCAAATTTTCAATAGGAAAATTGATTAATTTTTGATTTTTGTTATTATTATTTGAAAATCGTTTTAAATCTATTACTAAAATCGTTGGAAAACTCCAGAATAATATTTGTCTTTTCACATTCTCATACGATTTTGAATTTTCATTGTACCATGCATTATCGCCTTCAAACAATTCTTCTGATATATACAAATCAAAACAGTCATAAAGTGTAGGATTTTTGTTATGTTCTGGTATAGGTAAATTTACTATAAAAAATGGCTCAGGACTATTGTTTAAAATTTCATTTGTTTCTAAAGATTTTATTTGTGAAACATGAACTGCGTAGAATAAATTCCATATTTCGGAATATTCATTTTTATACATTTTTTCAATCATATTAAAACACAATATTGCTATTTTATCTTTGTCATTTTCAGGGGTTCCATTTATTGACATTTTAACTTGTCTAGATAATGTGTTATGAAAGCAATCAATAATAAATAATAAAAATTCTGATACATCATTTTGAGCGAAACCAGTAAAAATATCAATATCTTTTAATTTTGCTACTTTTTGTATTGTTGTTACAAATTTACCAGGAGATATTATACAATTCTCTTTCCACATAATTTTTCTCAAATTATCCCACTCAATTAGAAGAGCACTGTCATATTTATTATTTAATTTTTCTTTGTATGTTTCTAATTCTAGAAAATCATTTAATTCATATGTATGAGATAATATTTGCATACACGAATTAATGAAACATGTATTCCCTAGATTACATAATCCAGATAAACCTTTATTTTTATACTTATCATTTAATTCCATATAAGTATTTTATTGCTTTTCAATTATTAATATAAAGTAATTTAGCTTTATTATAATTATTTATACATATATTTAAATAGATGTATAAATAATATATTATTATAATACTTTATATTATCAATAAATCTACTAATAATATGAGTAACAATTTGTTTAATATGGAATTATACGATGATGATGAAAATAGATCTTTATCACCTAATTTAGATTCATCACAAAATATGAATACTAACGGTAGCATCAACCCAAATACAAATGTAAATAGAGTGAATGAAAATCTAAACAGTAATAGTTCAAATTTATTTGGCTATAATCACAATAACATACTAAGATGTAGAGAATGCAATATTGTCTATTCAAATAGATTACGTAGTAGAAATTTAAATAGAGTCAATGATTATGATATTCATGATAATATAGAACATGAAAGACGGGCAGATAGAGAGCGAGATAGAGAACGTGATAGAGAGAGGGGAATGTTAAATCAAATATATAATGAATTATTACATCAAAATAATTTATTACAATCTATGAGAATTGATATTAGTAATATATGGAATCGTATAAATACAATTAATAGAAGTAATACAAATGATGAATATTTAACATCTAGATATCAACGAAATAGAAACAATACAACCAACCATCCAACCAACCATCCAACCAACCATCCAACCAATCATCAACCCAACCATAACCAAAATAGAACATCTAATGCGCGAATAAATATAAATGGAATACCTTATATAGTCGAAAATATGCAACATTTTAATTTCCGTCCTAGTACCCTATCAAATAATTTGATAGATTCATTTATGAATATAATGGATTTTCAATCAAATGTACCAGTTATACCTACGAGAGAACAAATAGCATGTGCTACACGCGAAATACAATTTAGTGAAATTGAAAATCCGATTAATACAACATGTCCTATTTCACTGGAAACATTTCAAGAAACTGATATAATTACTCAAATATTGCATTGCAATCATAATTTTAATACAAGACAATTAAATATATGGTTTCAGTCAAACGTTCGTTGTCCAATGTGTAGATATGATATTCGAGAATATTATAATGATTCAAATGTTCCTTTAGAGAGACAAACACAAACACAAACACAAACACAAACACAAACTCAGAACCAAACTCAAAGACAAAATAATAACCAAAGAGAAAGACAAAATAGGCAATCTTCTGAGAGAAGTGATAATGATAATAATTCAAATAATTTACATAGAAGAACGAACCAAACTTCACGTAGATTATATTCGAATACACCAACTATTGAAAGTAATTTTAACAGTATCACAAATAGTCTATCTACATTAGCAATGGAGACAATTAATGATCTATTTGAGAGAAATAATAATAATTTTGAAGAAAATGGCGAAAGTCGTTTTATGTTTGATCCATCGAATAATATATTATTATTTGAAACAATCGTTAATAACACAAATCGCTTTCAGCATAGAAATAGTGGGTCAAGTTCTAATAGTGAAAATAGTGAATCAAGAAATATCGTTTAAAAATAAAAATAAATTTAAACTATTAATAAAATAATGTCCAACGTTTTTTTTTTAAAATTAGTGAATAAAGATAATTATGGTTTATGTAATCAATTATTATCATTAGTTTCGGGAATATTATATTGTATAAGAAATAAAAAAGAATTACTAATAATCGATAAATTTTTAACAGAAATTAATACAAATAATTATTGTTCAATATCACAAGTATTTAACTTAATTGAAATGAATAACTATTTACAAAAATACAATCTTAAAATAGTGGATGGATTCAATATTAAGAGTAGTGCATTTATACCTATATCATGGGATGTTATAACTTTAGCAAAAAAACACGATAATAGAAAATTACTAGCTTTTATTGATGAAATTTACAATAATATATATTTTAGTAAATATTTACATGAATACGCAGTTAATTATATTTGTGAAAAAGTTATTGGTAATCCTAATAATATAACTCATAGAAATGAACCAAATGATCTAACTGAACCAATTGATCCAAATGATCTAACTGAACCAATTGATCCAATTGATCCAATTGATCCAAATGATCTAACTGAACCAAATGATCTAACTGAACCAAATGATCTAACTGAATCAAATGAACCAAATGGAAACATTAAACAAATAATAAATGTAATTCATTTAAGAATTGAAGACGATGGTATACAACATTGGTCAAAGCAAAATAATATGAATCCAAATATTTTCAAAAAAATGTTAATCACAAAATATATAAAAATGATACAAAATAATATTCAACAAACTGATACCACTTTAGTATTAACTGGTGATACAAATAATGATATTGTTCAATTTATGATAGAAAATGGTTATAATATTATGTTTGTAGATAAAAAATTTAAAGATTATCAAAACGCTCGTGAATTGAATGCAATTATCGATTTAATAATAGGTAAATGTTGCAACAATGTATTTATAGGATGTAATGGATCTACATTTAGTGAATTATTATTAAAATACATTCCTGATATTAGTGAAAATGGAAATGTTCAAAAGATTACATTTGATTTAAATAATTTGCGTGGATGATTTATCAAATGCAAAAATTATATTACAATTGAAAAATAATATAAAAATATTTTATATTATTTTATAAAATAACATGTCATCAAAAGAATTAACAAGAAGAAATCGTTATAAATGGAATATAAATGAAATAATTTCATTGGAACGTGAATATGAATTACAAGAATTGACTATTCAAGAGATTGCATTATTACACAATAGAAGTGTATTTTCGATTCTAAATAAATTAGAAAAAGAGAATATAATTGTTAATTTTAATGATGCAAGAGGATATGACAAAATAAATTTTTGGGAAGATCCTCATGACGAAGATGACGAAGATGACGAAGATGACGAAGATGACGAACATGACGAAGATGAAATGGTAGAAACAGGCGTCACTGATGATGTAGATTATTATGATAAAGAATTAGATTTTGAAAATATTCCACAAGCTAATAGTCAAAATATTGATGACATTGATGTTGTTTATTTTGAAGATGAATTGATAAAAAAAGTTGAAAATATAAGTAATTATAAGAAACTTTATGAGAATAAGGATCTTTACGAGATAATTTATGAATTAACAAAACGCAGTGAATATTTGGAAGAAAGAATATCAAAAATCGAAACAGAGAATAAAAATTCACTACTAGAGTTAATAAAAAAATGGTTTTATTCAAAACAAATATGTTAGTCAAAATTTTCAAATAATTATTGTAAAAACTCATCAAACAAAAGGGTTTTAATTTCTTTATTTTTCATTTGTTCTAATTTTGTTTGATATTTTTCATTTGCTGTATCATTATTATACAACATCTTTAATTCTTCTATTTCTTGTTTGAATTTTTGAATCTTTAATTCTTTATTTTGCATTTTCCATATTTTTTCTAATACAAGAGCAAACACTTGTTGAACTGGTTTCATAATTTGATTTGTAATATAAAAGCCGTAATCTATTTTCAAATTTTTCTCCGCTATGTATTTTGGTGTTTCTATTTTATCACCTTGTAATAGTTTTATTTTTGGTACTTTTACTTTTTTTGGTTTTGGAGGCAGTTTTGGTTTGGCTGGTGCTTTTTTTCGACATCTACCTTTTTTAACTTCTTGCTCCGGTTCAGGTTCAGGTTCAGGTGGATTATTCTGAATTTCGACTGTTGATTCTGGTTCCGGGTCAGATTCAATCGCAGGTTCTAAGCTAGGATGTTTTATATAAACAAATGGAATTCTGTCACCTGAACCAATTTTGTTTCCTGGGTCACGCTCCATGATGCGATCAGCCAATACTTTGTGTGCGATTTGTTGTGGATTTTTATATCCAGACCGCAACGATTTTGTTATAATTAGTTTTTCAATCGGATATTTTTCTTCTACAATGTCTCGGAGACATGATTTTAAAAACGCTATTGATTTTTGTATATCTTTTTCTTTCATCAAAATATCAATAATACCTCCATATACATCTTTAACTATGGGTGCATTATCACGACGTTTTAACACAATTCCCATTTCTTTTCGTTTGCATTTTGTAGAATCTGTTTCATACAACATGCCTACATATCTTTTCTTCGATAACAAACAAAATGGCATAAATGTTTTTTCATATTCTAAATCATGTGGTCCTTTCAAAAATGACGATGCTAAGTGACCAGCTTCCTGTGCCAATTCGATTGTAATATCGAGGGCTTTTTTACCGCGGATAGGTTCTCCATCGGGAGTTTGCAAATTAAACGTGAAGAATACTGAGTCCGTATTATGCACTATCATATTTCCGATTCCTGCTGCAAAGTGATGATTTTCAGTAGTTAAATCATAAACATATCCGGTGTATTCTATTTCATGCATTTTTTTAATAGCACAAATATTTTTTCTTTGTTTGTTTTTTGTCATAGTAATTCTATAAATATTATTTTTATCTTTTCTGCTATTAATCGATGTTAAAAACCCTATGCTTTGTGCTAATAAACAAATATTTGCTGCACTAACCTGATTTTTTTGGTCGATTCTTATATATCCATTTTTATCTTTATCTCCATCTGCATCATATAACCCATTAAAGAATGCTAATTTTATATTATAATTAGCGTTTAATATTTCGTTTGGTATAATTTTACTTTTACCATAATATAACAAACTTCTATATTTCGTGACAAATTCAGAAATATGTCCATATTTACTAGATCTAGGTGCTATTTTATATACACCGGAACTTTTTAAAGTAGGCATAACTACCCAGTTAAAATCCGAATAAACATTTTTACAAAGTTCCAAATATTTATTAATAATTTCCATTGATGAATTATTTAAAGCCCATGAACTTTTTTTCCCAGACGGACAATCATAATTACCACAGCTTCCGTCTCCGAAGAAGAATCCCATAATTTGAGCTTCATCTTCAGAAATAGCATTATATTGAATTTCATTTTTTGGATTTTCATAATGTAATAATTCTGTTCCAATTGCACAATTGTTTGGTGATATTTCTTCGCCGTTTTTTAAAATGAGTGAATGATCATCTGTAACATCTACTAACCCTGTATGTGTTAAAATTCTAATCATTTTTTTATGAGGTGCCAAATTATGACGAATTACTCTGTGTAATTTTGTCCAACCTTTTTCACTCCATGTTTCTA
>Ga0214921_10007186_pt1 | contig 14930 bp, 11 predicted proteins | sample LL1505_MetaG_FD_177992 | JGI IMG/M metagenome (GOLD analysis project Ga0214921, IMG submission 177992) | Freshwater microbial communities from Lake Lanier, Atlanta, Georgia, United States - LL-1505 | ecosystem: Environmental > Aquatic > Freshwater > Lake | place: USA: Georgia | collected... | reverse complement strand
TAGCTAATTATTTTGCTGAAAAAAAAAATATTATAAAGAAAATTATTTTTTTATTTTTATTCCTATTTTTATTATTTATAGAAGCTTCTAATTCTCTATTTTTTAATTCATTTTTTGTATTTAGCTGTTTCTTATTTTGTTTATTTTTTTTGAATAAAAAAAAAATATTTTTTATATTTGTGTTATTCTCAATTGTTATTTTTTCTATTCTTCAAGCTAGCAAAACTTTTCATAGACATATAATTTTAGAAAACTTAAATACAAAAGGAAATGAAACTTTTTTATTCTTTAATAACATTTATATAAATTTAAATTATTTATATAATGCTAGAGTTTCAACTAATTCTAATTTTTTTAATGACAAAGAACATAGAACTTATATTCATCAAGTTATTAGAGGTTCAGTTCTGAGAGTTTTTCATTCACCAAATGTATTGTCTAGAGTAGTTAAAAAAACTCCAGAAGAAGTAAATTTTTTTAATGGGAAAAGTTACGAAGATCTAATTTATAAATTTATTCCAAGAATCTTGTATCCCAAAAAACCAGAGGAGTTATATGGTAATTTTTGGGGAAAAAGATATGGAGGATTGTTAGATAGCGATACGAACACTTCTTGGAATTTTCCAGTATTATCTGAGTTCTATGCAAACTTCGGCCTCTTAGGATCTATTATAGGCATGTTTATTATGGGTTGTTTTTTTAGAATTATTTCTTTGCCAGTAATAAATAATAAAAAAAATAATGAAGCGAATTTGATTTCAATTTCGATATTTTACCAATTTCTATTTCAAGAATCTAATTTGACACTTCTTCTTGGAAATTTATATGTAAGTTTAATTTTCACATTATCTACAATTTATATCTGTAATAAAATTAGTAAAAATCAATAATCTTTTGATTTTAATTTTTTCAGAATATATTTTTTGGAATTATTGCATATTTTTTTATAGAAATTTGATTCCATAAAATAAAAATCTTTAATACAATTTAAAAATTTTTTTTTGTTTTTAAGTGAGAATGAATTGCCTGCATTAAAATTACCATTATCATTCCATGGGGTATTATTTGATAACAAGCACGGTCTATAATGAAGGAAATTTTCAACTATTGCATGACCAAAATTCTCATCTATTGTCGGTAAAAAAAGTATATGATTTGAAAAAAAAATTTTACTTTTATTTTCTTTGCTGTAGTAGTTATGATAATTTACTTTGTGCTTCTGTCTTAAATCAAAAATCATTTTGTTAAATAATTTTTTATTAATAAAACATTTTCCATAAATGTTTAATTCAATTCTAAAATTTAAGTCTTTTAATACTTTGTAAACAAATTGAAAATTTTTTTTCCAGAATATATTAGAAAAAAATAATATTTTAAGCTGTTTAGGTTTTTTATTTATTCTTTTATTTTTTATTTTAATAAATTTATTATTAATTATATTATTTATAATAAGATATTTATTATTTTTAAAAAATTTTATTGAATTATTTTTTTCATACTTTGAAGTGTAAATTATAGTTGCTCTATTTATAAAAGGCTTTGCTATAAATAAGTATAATAATTTTACCACTTTCTTTTTTGTCAGAACATTGTCATTTACCATTCCTCTTAGGTAAATTTTAAATTCTTTTCTTAAAATTTTTAATATAATTATTAATGGAAAAAATAATAGTGCATCAAAAATGCAGTGTATTTCTATTTTATTTGAATTTTTAACTATACAAAAAATATTTTGAATTTTTTTTGTAAGATCTAAAAAGTTTTTGATAATAATAAAATTTATTTTTTTATCATTCAAATTAGTTTTGTTTGTAGAACAGTGATCTAATATATATATTTTTTCTTTGTCATTTTTTTTATCATTTAGTTCATTAATAATTGAAGTACTGGGGCCAAATTGAATTTTATTATTTAAATCTTTTGTTACTAAGAGTTTATTCATAATTCTTAAAGATTATTTTATTGTTTCTTTAACAATGTTATTGATGTTCTTTAATAAATTTATTTAGATTAGTTGCTAAAAATTTTTTTTGTTTTTTATTAATATTAGAAGGAGTTGAGAATCCTTTTTTAATATAATTCTGATAATACTTTGTTTTTTTTAATCCTCCATAAAGAAACAAATCATCTTTTTTTAATGAATTTACAAGATATTTTGAAGATGAAATTTTTAATAATGATTTTGTTAAAAAGGGAACTCTTATCTCCAAGGAGTACTTCATTGAAGCCCAGTCCAAATCTTTTAGTACCTGATCTCTTAAATACACATTCATCTCTAAGCTTTTTATTTTATTATTAATAAATTTAATACCTGAAGTATATTCCGAAACTTTTTCTGATAGGTTTATTTCATTTTCTTCAATTAAGATTTTATTTTCTTTAAGAAAATTTATTGCATCTTTTTTATTAAAAATTGATCTAAAGTTTATGTACATTTCTTCTAAATTATCAGCATTTTTAATCAAATTAGATAATTTTTGGATTTTATGATGGTTAAAGTTTAGTAAATAACTAATTTTTTTTGGTATAATTTTTTTAAAATTATTAAAAAATCTTAAATATTTATAGCTTGGATAAGAGTTAAATATTTCATCTCCACCGAAACCACCTAAGGCAACTTTAAAATTATTTTTATGAATAAATTGACTTATTAATAAAAATTGCAAACCATCAATCGATAAGGTGTCAGATAAATTATTAAAATTTGTATTTAAATTTAATATCTCATTATCCTTTGCATAGTAGGTTATATGGTTATTTAAATTAAAATTTTTTTTAATTTCATTGATTTCGTCATTTTTTGTTTTTTTACAAAACTCATAACCCAATGTAAAAGGAGTGATTAAATTATTTAGAATTCTTTGAATATAAATGGAGTCAATTCCACTAGAGAGCATTAGCGCTAAAGGGACGTCCGATTGAGTATGTTTCATGATTTGTTTATTCAGCTCATGAAAAAAATCATCCTTAGTATAAATTATTTCGCTATTTTCAGAATCTCTAATAATAGAAGTAACCGTTTCAATGTTTTTGATTTTATAATCTAAATTATCTTGCACTATTAAAATGTTACCAGGCTTTAAAGATAGTATATTTTTATATGGAGTATTAGGTTCTAAAATACTTCCTTTTATTAAGTAATCAAAACAAGAATTATAATTAATTTTATTTAAATTTTTAAAAACTTTTAAAATCGATTTTAATTCTGATGAAAATATAAATTTATTATCAAAAAAAGAGTAGTATAAGGGTTTTATACCAAAAGTATCACGGGCTAATATAATTTCTTTTGTTTTAAGATCATATATGCATATTGCATACATGCCCTCTAACATTTTAAAACTTTCAAATCTATAATTTTTAAATAATCTTAAAATTACTTCCGTATCAGAAGTTGTGATAAACTTTTCTCCAATAGATATTAATTTTTCTTTTATTTCTAAAAAATTATAAATTTCTCCGTTAAAAGATATAATTAGATCGTCAAATTTCATTGGCATATCAGATCTTTTGTCTAAATCTAGAATCTTTAAACGAGTTGTTCCAATATAAAGATTTTCATCATGATAATAATTTTGTGAATCGGGCCCCCTGTGACGGATGTTATTTAAAACTTTTAAAAATTTTTCTTTTATCTCATTATTTGATTGAGAATTTTGAAATTTTATTCCGCAGATACCACACATATGCTTTAATGTTTTTTATAAACTAATCTTTAAATATAGTTGATTAAATCATTATATTAATGTTTTGTTTGATACTATTTATTAATAAATAAAAAAATCTTAATAAGTAAAGCATAAATATTGTAAATAAAACTTGTTCAAGATACCAAGTTTAAAAAAGAATATTTTTTTAATAATTTATTTTATAAATAAATAATGACTTATATTTTAGGTTTGAATCTATTTCACGCTGATTCTTCTGCTTGTATTTTTAAGAATAATAGATTGATCTGCGCGGTAGAAGAAGAAAGATTTACAAGGATAAAGCATTTTGCAGGAGTGCCAATAAAATCAATTGAGCATTGTTTAAATTTAGCTGGAATAAAATTACAAGATTTAACTAGTATAGTTGTAAACCAAAATTCTAAATCAAATCTTTTTAAAAAAATATTATTTTTACTAACCCATAAAATTAGCGCAGATTTTTTTATGGATAGAATTAAAAATCGCTTAAATAAAAAAAATAAAAATATTTTAATTTTCCTTAGTGAAAAATTTGGAAGATTTTCAGGAAGTATAAATTTTATAGATCATCATCAATGTCATTTAGCTTCAGCTTATTATCCAAGCGGTTTTAAAGAGGCTGTCGCAATTTCGGTTGATGGATTCGGTGATTTTTGCAGCACAGTAGTAGCTTTTGCTCATAATGATGAAATTGATATAAAAAAAAAAGTATATTTCCCACACTCTTTGGGTATTTTTTACCAAGCTATGACTCAGTTTTTAGGTTTTGAAAATTATGGAGATGAATACAAGGTTATGGGATTAGCTCCTTATGGAGAATTAAATTATTTAGAAAAAATTAGAAATTTAATAAAAATTAATTACAAAACTAATTTATTTGAGCTAAAGTTAGAGTATTTTGTTCATCATAAAGAAAATATTAATTTTCAATGGAAAAATAGCAGTCCAGTATTTAAAAATATTTTTAGTAATAAGTTAGTCGAATTACTTGGCGAGCCTCGTAAGCAGAATGATCCATTATTACAAAAACATAAAGATATTGCCAGGGCTACTCAGCAAATTTATGAAGAAGTTTTTTTTCATATTTTACAGAATGCCCAAGAAACCTATAATTGCGAGAACCTTGTTTTAGCAGGAGGGTGTGCAATGAATTCTTCTGCTAATGGAAAGATATTAAAAAATACAGGGTTTAGAAATATTTATATTCCTTCTAATCCCGGGGATGGTGGAGGCGCTGTAGGAGCTGCTATTTCTAAATTAGACAAAAAATATTTAGGATTAATTGCAAATAATGATTTTGCTTATACCGGTATTGAGTATGATTCAGCTAGTATTGAGAAGGCAATTAATGAATTTGATTTGTTTAATAATTTTAAAGTTGAAAAATTAACTTTACAGGAGCTTATTGAGAGCACAACTAACCATTTGTTAAGCTTAAAAATAATAGGTTGGTTTCAGGGTAAAATGGAGTGGGGACCCAGGGCTTTAGGTAATAGATCAATATTAGCCGATCCAAGAAATATTAAAATAAGAGATCTAATTAATTTAAAGATAAAGAAGAGAGAAATTTTCAGACCGTTTGCTCCTGCTATTATTGATAAATATGTTCAAGATTGGTTCGATATTCCTAACATTAGTGCAAAAGCTGTACCATTTATGAGTGAAGTCTATAAAATAAAAAAAGATAAACAATTGCTTATACCGGCAGTTACTCATGTTGATGGAACAGGAAGACTTCAAACCGTAAATGAAAAAGATAATAAAATATTTTACTTATTAATAAAAAATTTTTTTCAAAAAACAGGCGTACCCATTTTATTAAATACTTCATTTAATGAAAATGAACCTATAGTAAACACTCCAAATGAAGCAATTAGCTGTTTTCTTAGAACTAAAATGGATGTTATAGTTTTAGGTAATTGGATTATTACTAGAAAGTAACTTGAATAAAATTTCTATTATTACAGTTTGTTTGAATAGTGAGAAAACAATAGAAAAGACTATCAATTCTATTTTAGACCAAGATTATCCTAATAAAGAAATAATAATTATAGACGGCCAGTCAACTGATCGAACTTTAGAAATAATTAATAAATATAAAAATGATATCAAAATTATAATTAGCGAAAAAGACCCAGGACTTTACTATGCCATGAATAAAGGAATTCAATTGGCTAAAGGAGAAATTATAGCAATTCTTAATTCTGATGATATATTTTATGATAATAATGTTCTAAAAAATATTGCAAATTGTTTTGCAACTCATTTAAATGTAGAAATCATATTAAGCGACACTTATATTGTTAATAATTTAGAAGATAAGAAAATTATAAGAAAATATAAAGTAAAGAATTTTAAAGAATGGCACTTAAGGTTAGGTGTATCTCCGCCACATCCTTCCTGTTTTATTAAAAAATCAGTTTATTTGAAGCATGGTTTTTTTGATTCTATTTTTAAATACGCTTCTGATTTTGAATTATTATTTAGATTTATATATAAAAAAAAAATTAGATTTATAAAATTAAAAACGCCTACTGCACTTATGTCATCAGGCGGATTAAGTAATCAAAATTTTTTAAGTATAATAAATTCATCTAAAGAGATTAATTTGGCGATAAATAAGAATGGATATTATTCGAATTTATTTTTTGTTTTGCTAAGATTACCCTATAAGTTAACTCAATATTTTTTATAAAGATGACATTGTTAAAATTTGAAAAAATAATTAATAACATTTTATTAGCTCTTTTTTTACTTATTCCATTTGCACTTATTACTGGATCTTTTTTACCTGATTTATTTTTGAGTTTATCTGCAGCCTTGCTCATTGTTCTATTAGTTAAAAAAAAACAACTAGAACTTTTTAAAAATAATTTTTTTTTTTATTTTTTATTACTTTATTTTTTATTCATTTTTAGCTCACTTATTTCTTCGAATATTAAACTTTCAATTGAAAGTTCAGTTTTTTATATAAGATTTATAGTCTTTATTTTCGTTACTATTTATTTAATTAAAAATAATAAAAATTTTTTTAATTATTTATTCTATATTATGATTGTAATTTATTCTGTGTTATTTTTAGATACTTTATTTCAATTTTTTAATGGAAAAAATATTATTGGGCTTTATTACTTAAATGAGTCTAACTATAGAAATACAAGTTTTTTTGGAAATAGAGGGATATTAGGAAGTTATACAATACGTTTATTACCATTACTATTAGCTTTAATATCAATTAAATTTTATAAAAATTCACTCCATAAAAATTATCTTATAATTTTATTTTTCTTTCTTTCTGGAGCAATAATATTACTAAGTGGTGAAAGAACAGCTTTTTTTTTATTTTGTATTTTAGTTTCTTTTACGTTTATTTTTATAAAAGAACTTAGAGTGCAAATTTCTTTATTTTGCATGATATTTATCCTGTTTGCAATTTTAACTTTATCAAGTTCAGAAAAATTATACGGAAGATTTATTAAGCAACCTATTGATCAAATGTTTGTTAAAAATAATCCAGCGGACCAACCTAATGAAATTAGTAAGAAAAAATTTATTATCTTTAGCAGCATTTATGAAAGTCATTACACAATTGCTGTGAAAATGTTTAAAGAGAAGCCTATATTTGGTCATGGTCCGAAGATGTTTAGGCACTATTGCGGTCAACCAGAGAATTATTTAGCCGAGGGTGCCTGCACAACTCATCCTCACAATGTTTTTTTGCAATTGCTGTCAGAGACAGGTCTTGTTGCAACATTTATTATATATCTTTATTTTTTTTTTATTATTTTTAAATTATTTAGAAATTTATTTGTGAAATCCGAAGAAAAGATTGATCAATCAACTATTTTTCTGATGATACTATTAGTAATAAATTTATTTCCTCTTTCACCTTCAGGAAATTTTTTTAATAATTGGTTAAATGTTATATACTATTATCCTTTGGGTATACTTTTTTATTTATCATATAAAAAAAAAATTAAATGACGATATTTGTATTAACTTTTATTTTAAGTTTCTTGTTTGTAATTTTTAATAATAAAATTTCAAAATTAGTTAATATTTTTGACTATCCCGATAAAAAAAGAAAATTACATAAAGCTGTTTCCTCTCCTATAGGCGGAGTGCTATTTTTTTTGATTACGATACTTTTTATTATTGATTTATTTTTTTTAAAAGAATTTTTTCTTGGCAATAATATTTCTCTTACAGGCAGAGAAGCTTTAGTATTTATTTTTGGATCTTTACTAATATTTTTTATAGGACTTTTGGATGATAAATATAATTTAGATCCAAATAAAAAATTTCTATTTTTTTCTTTATTATATTTTTCTTTTATGCTGCTGGATAAAAATTTAATAATTTCAGAAATATTTCTAAACGATTTTAGAAAAACTATAGAATTAAAAGAATTTTCTATTTTTTTTACAGTCCTTTGCTGTTTATTATTTTTAAACGCTCTGAATATGTTTGATGGAATTAATTACCAAGTCGCAACTTACTCTATAATAATTTTTTCTATTTTTTTAATTAAAGGAATATTTATAACATTAAGCATAGCCATAATAATTGGACTTATTTTTTTTTTGTATTTAAATTATAAAAAAAATATCTTTTTAGGAAATTCCGGAACATTTCTTTTGGCATTTTTAATTTCTTATATTTTTATCAGAACCTATAATTCAACAAGAAATATTTTTGCAATCGAAGAGATTTTTGCTATAATGTTTCTTCCTGGAGCAGAATTATTTCGTTTATTTTTTTTTAGAATAATCAAAGGCAACAATCCTTTTAAACCAGACAGACATCATATTCACCATCTTCTATTGTTATACACAAATTCTTTTAAAGCCTTTATAATTAACATTGTATTTATAATATTAGGAATACTTTTTTATTATTTTTTTTTTAATAAATTATTATATTTTTTTATTTTATTTTTAATTTATTTTATTTTTATTTTTTATTTATCAAATAAGGTTAAAAAGAATTGAATAGAATTTTAGATATTTTTCTGGCTTTCTTTTTTTTACTTTTTTTAGCACCTTTTATACTTTTAATTTCTTTTTTAATTAAGATTTCATCTAGAGGTTCAATAATTTACTGGTCTAAAAGAATAGGGAAAAAAGGTAAAATATTTTTGATGCCCAAATTTAGAACTATGTTATCTAGCACCAAAGCTATTGCTAGCAACAAACTTAAAGACCCAAAAAAAAAAATAACTTTTGTAGGTATTTTTCTTAGAAAACTTTCCTTAGATGAAGTACTACAGTTTTATTCTGTTCTCAAAGGAGATATGTCAATCGTTGGTCCACGACCAGCTCTATATAATCAAAAATATTTAATAAAAAAAAGATATAAATTGGGAATTTATAAAATAAAACCAGGCATTACAGGATTAGCACAAATTAACGGTAGAGATAAAATTTCTGTTCAAAAAAAAATTTACTATGACTATCAGTATCTAGTTAATAAAAGCTTAATCTTAGATATAATTATAATTCTCAAGACTTTTTATAAAATATTTGATTTTAAACAAATTAAACACTGATGAATTTCTATCAAAATAATATTTTGTCAAAATTAAAAATACCAATCCTAATTATTATTGACATCTTTCTTTGTAATTTAAGTTTAGTAATTTCTTATTCTTTAAGACTTGAAAAATTTTATATGATTTACGAGATAGATAAGGAAATTTTATTATATTTTAATTTTATTTTTTTATTAATTTTTTTTTATTACAGATTTTATAATGTTGTTTTAAGATTTTTCAGTGTTTTTAATATAAAAAAAATTATTCAATATTTTTTAATATATTTGATTTTAATCATTGTGTTTGCAGTTCTTACTTATAATAAATTTTATTTGCCTAGATCAATTATACCGCTTCATAGTTTTATTTTTTTTATTTTTATTTTATCGGTAAGAATATTTTATAGTTATTTTGTTAATTTAAAGAAAAACATTTCTTATAATAATGTAGTTCTTATTTTGGGTGTAAATCAAGTTAGTATTAATCTTTCTAAGAACATAGTTGAATTTACTAATAATAAAATTATCGGATTTATTGAAGAAAAGAAAGATTTTAATTCAAGAGAAATTAATGGCTTAAAAATATATAATATAAATTCATTAGAAAATTTAATTTTTAAATTTAAAATAACTGATTTATTAGTCACAAAAGAGAAATTAAATTCAAAAGAAAATAGTATTATAAATAAATTAAGAAAAAATAATACTGTCAGAATACTTAATATTCATAAATATGATTTTTATATTCCTAATTTATTAAGAAAATCCAACAATAATGTAGATCTTAATTTTTCTGACGTGATTCAAAGAGAAGAAATTTCTCCCGGAAAAGAGCTGCTAGCCAAAGTCATTCAGAACAAAACAATTTTAATAACAGGATCCGGAGGTTCTATTGGTAGTGAACTTTGTATTCAAATTGTTAATTTAAAACCTAAGCATTTAATATTAATGGATAATTCAGAATTAAATTTATATAATTTACAAAAGAATTTAAATTATAAAAAAAATACACTCTTAGAATTTATACTTGGAGATTGTTCCGATCCAATTATTCTAGATAAAATTTTCAAAAAAGTAAAAATTGATATTATTTACCATGCGGCAGCTTATAAGCATGTGAATATTTTAGAGAGTAATATTGTAGTTTCATTTAAGAATAACGCTTTATCAACTTATTATTTATGTGACAAATCTATCAAATACAATGTCAAAAATTTTATTTTAATAAGCACTGATAAGGCAGTGAATCCAAAAAGTGTCCTTGGATTTTCTAAAAAAATAAGTGAAAAAATTGTTTTAGCTTTTTCCAAATACAGGTCCCAAACTAATTTTAGCTGCGTTAGATTCGGTAATGTAATAGGCTCCAGTGGATCTGTTATCCCGCTTTTTAAAAGACAAATTATTTCAGGAGGCCCCGTCACAGTTACAAGCAAGAAAGTTAGTAGGTATTTCATGTCAATTTCTGAAGCGGTTGCATTAATACTGCAATCGACAGGAATTGCTAAAACAGGGGATATTTTTGTTTTGGATATGGGAAGTCAAATCAATATTTATGATATAGCCGTAAGAATGATTAATCTTATGGGCTATAGTTTAAAAAATCAAAAAAATCCTAATGGAGATATCGAAATTAAAATTATTGGCTTAAAACGAGGCGAAAAATTAGTAGAACAATTATATTTAGGATCTAAAAAATCTGTTTTAATAGAATCTAAAAAATTTAAAAAAACTAAAATCAAAGAATTGTTTATATGCATTGAAGAAAAAGAGATAGATCAGAAATATGTATTTAAAATTAAAAAATATCTTAATAAATATAATCTTATTAAAACTAAAAGAGATTTGCAAAAATTACTGTAAAATTATTGGTTGCGGGGCTTGGATTTGAACCAAGGACCTTCAGGTTATGAGCCTGACGAGCTACCAGACTGCTCCACCCCGCGAAGTATTACATAATATATAGCTTAAACTGACTTATTTAAGCAATTAATTTATTCTTATAAAGTTTTGAAATTTTATTTATTGATTTCGTAAAATTTGTAACCGTTTTTTAAAGAAAAAGATACATTATTTACAACATATTGTGTACAAGGGGCAGAGTTGTAGTAGCACTCTTGATCTGAAAGATAGTAAAAAATTAAATTATTATAATATATTGGTTTTGTAATAATTTTAGAATTAGTTGGATCTGAATAAATTTTTGGCCATGGATAATTATAATATTGATAATCTAAATTTTTGTAAATTCTTAAAATATTTTTTAAAATAAAAGCGAATACTATTAAAAAAAATAATAATTTAAAAAATTTTGTAATTACTTTAATATCTATATTTCTAATATAATTTCTTAAAATAAAAATATTTAAACTGGTAAAGAATATTATTATATAAGAGGATCCATATCTAAAAACTGGAAATTTCAAAAACCATACTAGAGTTCCTGCACAAGAAACTCCAATTAAATATAATAACTTCTTATTTTCAGTATTAAATAATTCCTTTTTTTTATATATTTTTTTTTTAAAAGATTTTAGTATTGAGATATCAATTATTATTAAAAATATTAAAAAAATTGACAATTTTTTTAATATATCAAGCCCATGATGAGCGGACCATATTGGAAGCCAAGTAAATCCTTTTACATAATCTTGTTGGGTAATATTTGAATTTTTTTTATCAGGCCATCCCTTAGTCCATGCCTCATTATCCAAGCTCTGAATTTTGGAATTAATCATAAACTCGTCACTATTGCTATACCAGCTAAGATCCGAGAAACAAGTTCTTGTTACTGGATATATTAAACATCCAGATGTAATTATATTTTTGGTTAGCCATAATAATAAAAATATAATTGCATAAATATTTGTTTTATTAAAAATAAAATTTTTTCTTGAAAAAGAGAAAATATAATAAAGCGGTATTGCAAAGACTCCAATAAGCGTTGGTTTATTCATAAAAATAAATACGCTTAGTAAAGTAAGTTCTTTTATTATTTTTTTTTCTTTGTATTTAATATTTTTTATAAAAATTGAAGAAATAAAAATTAATAGAAGATGTCCAAGCGCATCATTACCAAATTCACTATAGCGATTATATCCGTAAAAAATATAGGCAAGTATAAGAAATATATACAATGAATAAATTTTATTTTTTTTAAATTCATTGTATATTTCCGCTATAAAATAAATTATTAATAAAGAAAAAATTGAAGCGACAGGCAATAAAATTCCATTATCTTTAAATAAACTGTTGTTATAGATAGCGTTTAAATATTGAACTATCGAAGTATGTCCAAATCTAAAATGAATATTTGCTGCACCAAAAATTATTTTATTTTCATTTATAATTTTAGTATAAGGTAGATGGTAAAGTCCTGCGTCAGGTCTATAAATATTATCCAACATTAATATTAATGTTGTAATAGCTCCAGAGATAATACTAATTATTAAAGTCTTTTTTAAAGTTTTCTCTTTAAAAAAATAAATTAGGAAAAATATTAAAAAAAAAAAGAAAACAATGGATGAAATATTTTGGTCAATCGGAAAAAAAAAGTTTAAAAATAAACTTAAAGACGATAGCAAGACTGATCCAAATATCCCTATTTTGCAGATCTCAGATGTTGAAATTGCTCTATTTTTAATTAAAGCATTTCCACAAGTGATTAGATATAAACAGGATATAGTTGAGTATACAAATATATAAATCATGAATAAAAAATTAATTTAGATGTTTGTAAAAATCATTAAAAAAATTCAATACATTATTATTAGAATAATAGAAAGTTATCCATCTATTAATACAATAATATTAAATAACATAAATTATTTTAAATTATTTTTACCTCACGACAAAGATTATTTAGGTTTAAAAATTTTATTTTCAGACAAAAATTTATTTAATGGTGTTTTTATAGATGTAGGAGGTAATACCGGTTCTTCTATTTTAAGTTTTAGAAGTATGGGCTTTCAAAATGAAATATATTCTTTTGAACCTAATTTCATCCTGTTTCAAAAATATCTTAAAAAATTAAAAAAAAATACAACAAAAATTAGAATTTATAATAACGCTTTAAGTAATAAGAATTGTTTTTTAATGTTTTATATTCCTTTTATCAAAAGTGAGAGCATTCATTATTTTGCAAGTTTTCATAAAAATTATGTAAAATTTAGTATGGAAAATACCTTTCCTGGAAAAAGATTTAAACTCTTCAAAAGAAAGATAAAAGTAAATACTCTAGATAATTTAAATATCAAAAAAAAAATTAATCTTATCAAGATCGATTCAGAAGGTCATGATTTGCAGGTTATTAAAGGCGCCAGAACAACTATAAAAAAAAATAAACCTATTCTACTTATAGAATATAATCAGGAACTGTATTCTAAAATTTCCAGTGAATTAGGAAAAAATTTTATGCCATATTATTATTCAATAAGTAATAATAATTTTGCTGCCATTAATTCAAATAATATTGATAAATTGTGTAGATTTGGTCATAAAGATTTATTATCAATAAGAAATGTTTTTTTTATACCAATAAGCAAATTAGAATTATTAAATTGTTAGTTTCTATTATTATTCCCGTTTATAATGAAAAAAATAGCATAAAAAAAATTTTATTAAAAATTAATAACAATAAAAAAATTAATAAAGAAATTATATTAGTAGATGATTTTTCTGCAGATGGAACAAGAGATATTCTTATTAAGAATAAGAAACTTTATTCTAAAATAATTTTCCTAGATAAGAATTACGGCAAGGGTTATGCTCTAAGAAAAGGTTTTGCTATTGCAAAAGGAGATATAATTCTTATTCAAGATGCTGATTTAGAATACGATCCTAATGATTATAATAAACTTCTTAATCCGATAATTAATTCAGAAGAAAAGGTAGTTTATGGTTCTAGAGTTCTGCCAGGAGGATTAAGAAATAGACCCAAAACAATAGATACAATCATAAGAATGATGGCAAATCATTTTTTAACTTTTTTATCCAATCTATCAAATAATCAAAAATTAACAGATGCACATACCTGTTACAAAGTTTTTAAAAGAAATTTACTAAAGAAAATAAAACTTGAAGAAAATGGTTTTAATTTTTGTCCTGAATTTACAGCTAAAATTTCTCATTTAGGAATTAAAATAGCAGAGGTTCCAATTAATTATAATGGCAGAACGCACAAGGAAGGAAAAAAAATTTATTTTATTGATGGTTTTAGAGCTATAATAGCTATATTAAAATACAATCTTTTATTTAAATATAGAAAAATTAAATATTATTAAATATATAATGAAGAAAATTGCTTTAATATTTGGGGTTACAGGGCAGGATGGTGCCTATTTATCTGAATTTTTGTTAAAAAAAAAATATATTGTACATGGTGTTAAAAGAAGATCTTCTTCTATTAATACAGTTAGAATAGATCATATTTATCAAGCTCCTCATTTAAAAAAAAGAAATTTTATTCTCCATTATGGTGACATTAGTGATTCAATTTCTGTTTCAAGCATTATTAACAAAGTTTTACCAGATGAGATTTATAATCTTGCTGCACAATCGCATGTTGGTGTTTCTTTTGAAATTCCTGAATATACAGCTAACGTTGATGGCATCGGAGCATTAAGAATCTTAGAGACTATAAGACAAAACTCTTCTAAAAAAAAAATTAAATATTATCAGGCTGGAACCTCAGAAATGTACGGGGGGAACTCT
>Ga0214921_10007185_pt1 | contig 14934 bp, 16 predicted proteins | sample LL1505_MetaG_FD_177992 | JGI IMG/M metagenome (GOLD analysis project Ga0214921, IMG submission 177992) | Freshwater microbial communities from Lake Lanier, Atlanta, Georgia, United States - LL-1505 | ecosystem: Environmental > Aquatic > Freshwater > Lake | place: USA: Georgia | collected... | reverse complement strand
ATACCGCAAAAACACAGCCCATCATCCTCCGCAGGTGATAGGTACAACAAAAAACTGATTCATCATGGCAAAAGAGACCAAAGGGAAATCAAAGAAAATACTTTCAGAAGCCTCCTATAAATTTCTCAGAAAATACATCAATACACCATCCCCCACTGGCTTTGAGTCTGGTGGCCAGAAACTCTGGATGGAGTACATCAAGCCCCATGTAGATGAGATTTTCACTGATGCTTATGGATCTGTTGCAGGTATCATCAACCCTACCGAGAAATTCAAAGTGGTGATTGAAGCACATGCCGACGAGATCAGCTGGTTCGTCAACTACATCTCTGATTCAGGGTTGATTTATGTGAAAAGAAATGGTGGCGTTGACCATCAGATAGCACCTGCCAAAAGGGTCTTGATTCACGGGAAAAAAGGGGCAGTGAAAGCTGTTTTTGGATGGCCAGCCATTCATACCCGCGTGGGTGGAGGTGAGCGAAAAGATCCACAGCCATCTGTAGAAAATCTTTTCCTTGACTGCGGAGCTAAAAATAAAAAAGAGGTTGAATCTCTGGGGATTCACATTGGGGCAGTAGCCACTTATGAGGAAGGCTATGATGAACTGGCTTATGACTATATCATCGGAAGGGCACTGGACAACAGGGTTGGTGGGTTCATGATTGCAGAAGTTGCACGCATGCTCAAAGAGAACAAAAAGAAACTCCCCTATGCACTTTATGTGGTGAATGCAGTGCAGGAAGAAATCGGACTCAGGGGCGCTGAAATGATTGCCCGGAAAATAAAGCCTGATGTGGCCATCATTACTGATGTTACCCACGACACCACCACCCCCATGATCAACAAGATCATTGAGGGAGATGTGGCTTGCGGAAAGGGGCCATCACTGGCTTTCGGACCGGCCGTGCACAACAAGTTGCTTTCGTTGGTTGAAGATGTTGCGGGGAAAAAAGATATTCCGGTTCAAATGAGAACGGTGAGCCGCAGCACTGGAACTGATACCGATTCATTTGCCTATGCCAACGATGGATGCCCATCTGTGTTGATTTCCATACCACTGAGGTACATGCACACAACTGTTGAAATGATCCATAAGGATGATATTGAACAGACCATCCACCTCATGTATGAAACGCTGTTGGCCCTAACGCCAAAAACCAAACTGAGTTATTTTTAGTCTCCTGCAGCCTCAAGCGTGAAAGAAAAGCTGATTTGATGGTGGGAAAGTGCTGACTGGTAATGTGTTCGCGCATAATAACACCTGAGCCTTTGCAAGTTTAGGTTGAACCCATAACTGAAGCCGGTAAGCCCACTGGCAAAATTTTGTATGCGCAGCTCTCTTCTTCTCAAAACATTGTATCCACCCGTTAGTACAATTTTCTCTCCAACCAATATGTCAGCGCCAAGAACAAAGTGACTGAAAATTTTTGTACCCAAATTAGCCCTGGGCTGTCTACCAAAATTGGTCTCATTAAATAGCGTATCGTTGTAAAGCAGATCAAACTGGTGCATCCGTTGACCAGTAAGGGAAAAACGGATGGGGGCTTTTTCCAGCTGCTTGGTCATCCCCAGGACCAGATCAAAAGGGAGGTCTTCCTTACCATTTCCATATGATTTTATCTGAACCCCCATGTTTTTGGCGGCAAAGCCAAACTGGATCATGCGTTTCTCATCATAATAATTCAGGCCCACATCCAAAGCCAGGCCCTGACTTGCAAATGCCCCATACCTTGAGTTGATCAACTTTAGCGTTGAACCATAATACCATTTCTTGTTGTATATCCTGGAAACGGTAACCCCAAGCGATTGATCATAGGCCTTAAAAGTACCGAGGGTATTTCCTGAAGCATCCGTCTCGGATTGTTCACCATACCCAAGATGGGTTATGCCTAACGCCACTGTTGTAGCCTTTTTTTCCAGGTGGTAAGCTCCTGCAGCATAAAGCCCAGTAATGCTGGGTGCAAGTGATGTGAAATTGGCAGAAACCACGGCATGATGGCTTTCCCGCAACAGAGAGGGATTTTCACTGACCATCCCAAGATCTGCCTTAAAATGGGATACATTGCGCCCACCCAAAGCCCCGGCCTGAGGGTGCAATTGAAGCCTCAGAAAATTAAATGCGGAACTGCCCCCCAGTGTTTGTGCAGCTAAACCTGCAAAAACAAGCATCCATAAAACCAAAAAAGACAACCGCAAAACCATGATCGAAATTAGTCATCGGTTTCCACAAATGAAAATCCCCCATGAAAATGGGGGAAGTTCTTTAACCCTTAAAACAACCAACTAAAGAGCATGATGCTCTTTGTCGGATATTAACATACTTGAATTAAAAATGTTTAGTCAAAATAAAAATCTTACACCAGGGCCATTTCCAGTACCTGCTGCATGGTCTTGACATAATGGAACTTCATTCCTTTGATGAATTCTTGATTGATCTCAATGACATCCTTCTCATTTTGCCAGCAAAGGATGATCTCTTTAAGTCCCGCCCTTTTTGCAGCCAGCACCTTTTCCTTGATACCGCCAACCGGTAAAACCTGACCACGCAAGGTTATCTCTCCGGTCATGGCCAGGTATGGCTTTACCCTTCTGCCGGTAAAGGCAGATGCAAGGGCAGACATCATGGTAATTCCTGCGCTAGGACCATCTTTGGGCACAGCCCCTTCAGGAACATGTATATGTATGTTCTTCTTTTTGAAAAGCTCAGGATCAATCCCATTTTTCTTTGCATTGGCATGCAAATAAGTGAATGCGGTATGGGCACTTTCTTTCATCACATTCCCGAGATTTCCAGTGAGTTGCAGATCCCCCTTCCCGTCGCTGATGGTCGATTCAATGAACAGGATATCGCCACCCACATAGGTCCAGGCAAGGCCTACAGCAACGCCAGGCATGTTTACAGTCTTGTAAAGATCATTGCTGTATCTGGGCTTTCCAAGTATTCGTGTGATATCGTTCAATGTAAGGATGGACTTCATCTTGCCCTTGAGGGCAACGTCCTTTGCCAGGCTTCTCATGATGCTGGCCAACTGCCGATCGAGCTCCCTGACACCGCTTTCCCTGGTAAAGTTCTCAATGATATAGGTCATCACAGTAGTGTTTACCTTGAGGTTGTATTCCTTCAGGCCATGCAACTCCTTTTGCTTGGGAAGCAAATGCGTCTGGGCTATTTTCTCCTTCTCCTCTACCGCATAGCCAGAGAGATCGATGATCTCCAGCCTGTCCCGGAGTGCAGGTTGTATGCTCTGTACATCGTTGGCCGTTGCAATAAACAAAACCTTGCTGAGGTCGTATTCCAGCTCAAGGTAATTATCATAAAAACTGTTGTTTTGTTCCGGATCAAGTACTTCAAGTAGGGCAGATGAAGGATCGCCGCGATGGTCCTTACCCACCTTGTCAATTTCATCCAGGATCATGACAGGATTGGATGATTTTACTTTTCTGACAGACTGTAAAATTCTCCCTGGCATTGCACCAATATACGTTTTACGGTGTCCGCGGATTTCACTTTCATCGTGCAGGCCTCCCAAACTGAACCTGACATATTTTCTACCAATGGCACTGGCAATGCTTTTACCCAATGAAGTTTTTCCGATTCCGGGGGGGCCTACGAAACAAAGAATCGGGCTCTTCATGTCTCCCTTCAATTTAAGCACGGCCAGGTACTCAAGAATTCTTTCCTTGATCTTGTGCATGCCATAGTGATCCTTGTCCAGCACTTTTTTGGCCTTTTTAAGGTCATAGCTGTCCTGTGTGTAATCCTCCCAGGGCAGATCCAACATAAGGTCTACATGGTTGTAAACAGTAGAGTAATCAGGTGTGCTGGAATGCATTCTTTCCAGCTTTTCAATTTCTTTTTGGAAAAGTTCTTTTGCAGCGGGAGGCCATTTTTTCAACTCTGCTTTTTTCTTCATCTCTTGAATCTCGCGGTCATTTGAATCTCCGCCCAGTTCTTCCTTGATGCTTTTCAATTGCTGCTGTAGAAAATAATCCCGTTGCTGCTTATCCAGTTCGGTTTTGGTTTTGGTGGTTACCTTGTTTTTCAATTCAACGAATTGCAGTTCTTTCTGTAAAAGGTTCAACAGCATTTCTGCCCTTTGCCGCATATCGCTCAATTCCAGCAATTGTTGCTTTTCTGAAAGATCACAATTGAGGTTGCTGCCTACAAAATGAATGAGGAAGGAAGGGTTTTCAATATTCCTCAAAATGATCGATGCCTCTGTTGGAATATTGGGAGACAGCTGAATGATTTGACCCGCCAGGTCCTTGATGGAAGCTACAGAAGCATCGAAGGGTTGGTCATCCTTGATTACTTCCTCTTCTATGACTACAACCTCTCCTTTAAAATAAGGGTCTTCAGCAGTGACCTTGAGCAAGGAAAACCGTTTTTTTCCCTGCAAAATGGCAGTAGTGCCCCCATCTGGCATTTTGATGAGCTTGATGATCTTGGCCACTGTTCCAACGGTCACTAGATCTCCAACACCAGGATCTTCAATATTGCTGTCTTTTTGGGAGAGCACACCGACCAATTTGTCAGTCTTGTAGGACTCTGCAATGGCCTTGATAGACTTGTCCCTGCCCACAGTAATGGGTATCACAACTCCTGGAAAGAGGACGGTATTTCTAAGTGGCAACAATGGCAATTCCTTTGGAATCACTGTATCATCAGTACCATCGCCCTCATTTTCGTCAAATGGTATGATGGGCATGAAGTCAACTTCATCCTCCTGAGGCAAAAAATTCATTTTAAGTTCCATGCTGAATCATTTAAGACAATATGACATATTTCACCTTCCAGAAAATGGTTTCTGAGGCTATTCCGTATATATACCAAGTTTGATGCCAATAAAAAATCCCGGTCAATGACCGGGATCCGACAAGTGATGATATTTTAAAAAGCCAGGGAAACGCCCAACTGATAGGACTTGCTTTTCCATTTGTCCTGGTCGCTAAGATCATTGATGTTGTTTAACCCTGCGAGGTAACGTCCATAGAACTTCAATTTAAACAAGTTGAACTGAACCCCGCCTACCATGGAGAGATCTCCATTTTTGAATGCATCTCCAGCGTTGGCTGTTGCAGTTTTTGTATTATCGATCAAGATGCCAAACTGAGGGCCTGCCTGAAGGGTTATCAATTTTGTAGGCCTAATATTCAATAAAACAGGAATGGACAAATATGTCAACTCTATGCTGGTGAGAGAACCCAATGATGGCTGATAGATGGATGAAATGGTTGTAGCCCTGGTGAGATTGGTCTGGCTCCACAATGCCTCAGGCTGGATGCCAAGATATTTCGAGAACATGATTTCAGAAAAAACCCCTGCATGGTAACCATAGTTGAATCCATCCTTGAATTGAAGCCCCGTTACATCAGTAATGTTGGAACCCAGTTTAACCCCAATTTTAAATCCCTGTGCATTTCCTCCAATGGCCAAAGTTCCCATGAACAAGATCAAAATAATTTTTTTCATACGATCATTTTTTTGATGAATTGTTTCGCTTGTATGAAAGTAAACTTAAGCAGTGGCAAATCCAATCTAAAATTGTAAATAAATGCTAAAACGTCAACCCTGTGCTTAAATTGAATATGTGGGCGGTTCTGTTGGACATGGTGCTGTTGAAATAATAGGCGAAAAAATACCCTGCAGAAATGGAGAAAGCTTTCCTGTACCAGGAAAAATTGGTTGAAAATGCGGCGGTTTGCAGTGAAAAACTCGAAATATTTGTACTTGATAAATTGTAGCGTTTTCTTATTCTTTCAAGCTCAACTTCTTTTGATCTGGTGCCGACTTCTGTAGATTTTGATACTGTAGTATAACTTTGCATCCCTCCAATCAGGCTGAGCTGTGGCACAATCAGCAGCAAGTCTTTTTCATCAAATACTTCACTGAATGAAAACGAATGTGAAATGGATGTACTGACAGAAAGATCATTGAGCGTCACATTGGAAGTGTCTTTTATCCAATAATAATTGCCATTTAATCTTACGGGAATGGTAGACACGTCTTGGTACTCTCCTTCGGCCCAACCCAATGCCAATGATGGCCTTAGCCATGATTTTCTGTGTTGGACATAGGCATATATTTCATGTTCATATGGCGTTACTGCAGTATTAACTTGCTGATTCTTGTAATAATAGGTGTAGGAGATGCCATACATGGCCTTCCCGCCAATGTGATCGTATGATGGGCTGAGCGCCATTTGATAAAGTGATGGTGTACCGTCGATGCTTCTTACATATCCGGTAGCAGACAAACCCAATCCCGATTTGTGGATATAGGAAACAGATGGCAGGATGGCCATGACACCTGCGTTGGACTGTTGGGAATTGAAGGCATTGTTCTTGGTACTGAAGAGACGGTTACTGGCAGAGAGATTGACAGAAAAAAAACTTTGATTACGCCCTGCCGAATCAAGCATATTTCTCAACTCGTTGATAAGGCTATCATTTTTCATTGAAGACAATTCAGCCTTCAATGCGAGGGTATCCAGTCCTTTACTCTGTGCATCCAGAAAGTTAGACAGCACCAAAAATAACACGAAAAAGATCACTGGTTTGAAAGCTTGTTTCATATCCACAAAGTTAAAAAAACTATGATTGGTTACTGCGTATAAATGAAAACTAAATGGAAATATTGAAATCTACTGTTAAATTTTATACCAACTCAATCAGGGTTATTTCAGGCAGGATGCCAACCCTTCCCGGATACCCCAGAAAGCCAAATCCACGGTTGACATATAGTTTTTGTTTGCTGTTCCGGTAAATACCTGCCCAATGTTTGTACATGTATTGCACAGGGCTCCACCTGAAACCTGGAATTTCAACACCAAATTGCATTCCATGGGTGTGCCCTGAAAACATGAGGTCAATATCTTTGTAGTCTTTGCATACCTGAGCCTCCCAATGACTGGGATCATGGCTCAGCAATATCTTGAACGGATGAGAAGCCGCTCCATTGTATGCTTTTTGAAGGTCTCCGTAACGGCTGAAATTTCCCTTTGCACCCCAATTCTCAATGCCTATCAGGGCAATCGTTTCCCCATCTTTTTCAATGGTAACATGTTCATTGAGCAAGAGGCGCCATCCCATTTCTCCATGAATTTCCTTGAGGCGGTTGAGATTGGCTTCTTTTGCATCTTTGCTGGGCCACTTGACATAGTCACCATAGTCATGGTTGCCCAGAATGCTAAAAACACCCATGGGGGCTTTTATATTTGAGAATACATCTATGAACCCATCCATTTCAGTAGCCACATTGTTTACCAGATCTCCTGTAAAGAAAACCAGGTCGGGTTCATGCTCCATCAGTTTGGTCACGCCTTTTTCAACTGCGTTTTTATCCTCAAGACTTCCTGAATGGATATCGGATATTTGTATGATTTTAAGTCCTTTAAAAGCAGAAGGAAGATTTTCGAATTTCAACTTTACTTTTTCAACCCTGTATTTGTATTTGTTTCCAAATCCATAAAGCAGTGTTCCGAAAAGTCCGCCACCTACCCCGATGCCAAGCCAAGACAGAAAAACCGACCTGGAAATTCCCTCATTACTTGAAACTGAACCATTGAATGCCGCGATGGCTTTGCTTCCGCCCCACTGAAAAATCCTGCGAACATCATCCAGCAGAAAAAATAAAGTAGCCACTATTTTTGCAATAAAGAAGCCGATGACTATAGGAAAAATAAAACTCCTTACCAACTGGGGAAGTTTTTCGAATCCGATGAATGAGATCGTGATGAACAGCATGAGGGCCACTGCGGTAAATGACCAGTAAAACAGATGTATGGTCATCCTTGTCTTGGGAGACAGGGATGAAGTTACAATACGCAACGACTGGAAAACATAGAAGTCAACAGCCAGCATGATAAGGATAAATACCCAGGATCCCAATAGTCTTTTCATTGCCTAAAAATAAATGAATTCCGCAACTTGTTCTTGAATGCTGTTGATGGTATTGAATTCTATGATGTTTCCCTCACCATCCATCAGCTTATCGACAGTGGAAATAGGCAGCTTGTTGGCCAGCACGTTCACTTTGAGGTAATTTAACACACCAGTAACATGTTCCAGACCCCTGATGTTCCCACCTTTACCTGTGGCGACACCAACCAACAATGCTTTTTTCCCTGGCCAACAACGCTTGACATCGGTAATGTCAATCATGCTTTTGAAGATGCCAGGGTAACTTCCATTGTATTCGGGTAAAATGAAAATAAACTTGGTTACGGGTTTTAGATGATGTTCCTGAAAAGAAACAAAGGCTGGATCAGTGGCATTCAGGCAGACATCTTCCAGCGTAATCAATTCAGCATCAATACCTTTAGATAAAAATACCTGCTTGTAGAACATGCCAACCTTTCTTGAGTTGCTCCCTACCCTGTTTGTACCAACTATAATCCTGTAAATATCCCCGTTCATACAACTCTAACATTATTTTATCCATATTGTTCCCTATAATGGTGCCGAAATTGTAAATTTGTCATCCTGTCATTCTCAATAAATCATTAATATTCATGGCCCGGATCATTGGCGTAGCAAATCAAAAAGGCGGTGTTGGCAAAACAACCACTGCAATTAATCTGGCAGCCAGCTTAGCTGTACTGGAATACAAAACACTGTTGGTGGATGCTGATCCGCAGGCCAACAGTACTTCCGGAATCGGTTTCGATCTGCAGAACATCCAGCAAAGCATCTATGACTGCATGATTGGAGACGCAAAGGCAAACGATGCCATTCTCAAAACAGAAATCCCCAACCTTGATCTCATCCCTTCACATATTGACCTTGTGGGTGCTGAATTGGAGATGATCAATTATCCCAACAGGGAAAACGTGATCAAACATTTGCTGGATGAGATCCGCGATGATTATGATTTTATTGTGATTGATTGTTCACCATCTCTTGGACTCATCACCGTCAATGCCCTTGTTGCGGCAGACGCTGTTGCAATACCTGTGCAGGCTGAGTTTTTTGCTCTTGAAGGGTTGGGAAAATTGCTCAATACCATCAAAATCGTTCAAAGCAGGCTCAATACTTCATTGGTCATTGAAGGAATTCTCATGACGATGTTCGATGTAAGGCTCAGGTTGTGCAACCAGATCATCCATGAGGTGAGAAGGCATTTTGAAGACATGGTCTTTGATACCATCATTCACCGCAATGCCAGGTTGAGCGAAGCCCCGAGCGTTGGGAAACCGGCCATTCTTTATGATGCGGAGAGCAAGGGTGCCATCAACTACCTGAACCTGGCAAAAGAGATACTGCAAAAAAACAACATGACAAAAATCAAGGAAGCCGAACGAACCATAAACACAGACAATGAGCAATAATCCCAGCAACAAGAAAGATGCATTGAACAGGGGGATCAGGTCCCTGCTGGGCAGTATTGACTCAGAGATGAAGAATCCTGCCGGTACACTAAAATCAGAAGTTATTGAACAGGCAACTGCTGTTTCTAGGATACCACTGGAAGACATCAGCCCAAATGCAAAACAACCCCGTCAGGACTTTGATGCCAAGGCGCTTGAAGAACTTGCCCAATCCATTCGCTTGCACGATATCATTCAACCCCTAACGGTAACTAAATTGCCCTCAGGGAAATACAAACTGATTGCCGGTGAAAGAAGGTGGAGGGCAGCAAAACTGGCAGGCATCAAGGATGTTCCGGTTTACCTGCGCGTGGTTGATGACAAGCAAATTTTAGAACTTGGCTTGCTGGAAAACCTGCAACGAGAAAACCTCAATGCCATTGAAATTGGCCTCAGCTATCAACGCCTGATTGATGAGTGCTCCATGACACAAGAGGAAGTTGCCACAAGAATGGGAATGGACAGAAGTACGGTTTCCAACTACATCAGGATGCTGAAACTCCCTCCAGATATTGTGGTTGGTGTAAGAAATGGTTCTTTATCAATGGGGCATGCCAGGGCCCTGATCAATGCAGGAGAGGTAGACAAACAACTCTATGTTTACAATACCATCCTTTCAAAGAAATTGTCTGTCAGGCAAACCGAGGACTTGGTAAAACAATTGTACAAGCCTTCCAAGGCTAAAGTTGATGCAAAACAAAAACCACAAGGACAGTTCAACAAGATCCAAGACCAGCTTACCTCTTTTTTTGGCACAAAAGTCAAACTGGAACACCAAAAAACCGGAAGGGGAAAAATTAGCCTGGAATATTATTCGCTGGAGGAATTGAACGGGCTGCTCGAAAAAATGAATGTCAACATCCATTGATGTGTGCAAAGACACTTCGACAATGCTTTTTTTTGATCCTGCTGGTTAACAGCACCAACATTCTTTTTGCCCAAAAAGCATTGAAATCTGCCAACAGTAAAACCCAAGCTGCGCTCCCTGCAGACTCATCCAAAAAATCAACCATCAAGGATACAACCCACAAGGTAAGGTCCATTGCTGCTAAAGCTTCATTGCGTTCGGCCATCCTTCCTGGCCTTGGTCAGGTTTATAACAAAAAATACTGGAAAGTTCCGATTGTATATGGCATTCTGGCCATTCCTGTAAGCACCTTCAGCTATAACAGCACCTGGTATAAAAAAACAAGATTTGCTTATTCCGCAAGGTCTGATGCAGATACCACCAATGACAAACTCATTGCGCCTGAATTGCAACCACTGGCTACAGCGTCGCTGAAGCTCTACAGAAATGAATTCAGAAAAGGAATGGATTTTTCCATCCTTGGCCTCCTTGTATTGTGGGGTCTCAATATAGCAGATGCGGCAGTAGACGGACACCTGAGAACATTCGACATATCTGATGATCTGAGTATGCAATTGAAGCCGAATCTTTCAACAGGCAGAAATGGTCAGATGGGATTTACCGCTTCGTTTCATTTGGGTAAAACCAAACCCGCAAAATTCAACACATTTTAGCGTCAAAAAATCTAACTTCATAAAAACGCAGGTATGAACATTGCATTGGTGGGATATGGAAAAATGGGAAAAATCATTGAGGAGGTTGCTCTTTCAAGAGGACATCAGGTTGACATGAAAATTGACATCGACAACCTTGATGATTTCAATGTTGACAACTTTGCATCGGTTGATGCAGCCATTGAATTCACCGGCCCACATACTGCCCTGCAGAATGTATTGAAATGCCTGGACTTCAATATTCCAGTTGTTTGCGGATCAACAGGATGGCTTGAACAGCTTTCTGGTGTAGAGGAAAAATGTATGCAAACAAATGGCAGCTTTCTTTATGCAAGCAATTTCAGTGTTGGGGTAAACATTTTCTTTGAGGTCAACAAAAAGCTCGCTCAGCTCATGGAAGGTCAGCGTCAATATGACGTGAGCATTACCGAGATACACCATACACAAAAAAAAGATGCCCCCAGTGGAACGGCCATCACCCTGGCCGAGCAGGTCTTGGCCTTCAACAGTTCAAAATCGAGATGGGTCAATGAAAATCCTGCTTCAGCCAATGAACTTTTTATAAAAAGTGAGCGGATTGACCCCTATCCGGGTTGGCATGAAGTGAAATACAGTTCTGGTATTGACGAGATCCAGATTATCCACAATGCACACAGCAGGAATGGATTTGCCCTGGGTGCAGTATTGGCAGCAGAATTCATCCATGGGAAAAAAGGAATTTTCACGATGAAGGACGTCTTGGGATTCGGAAACTAAGCAGCATGCTCAATAAAAAAACACAATATGCATTTCAGGCCCTCATGTACCTTGCAGAACACAAGGATGATGGCCCTGTACTGATTGCTGATATAGCCAAAAAGAAAAAGATACCCTTGAAATTTCTGGAAAACATCTTGCTGGAACTCAGAAAAGCAGGCATCCTTGAAAGCAAAAAAGGGAAAGGAGGTGGCTATTTTCTACACACCACTCCAGAAAAAATACCCCTTGCAGACATCATCAGAAAAATTGATGGCCCTATTGCCATGTTGCCCTGCGCAAGCCTTTACTTCTATGAGCGCTGTAAAAACTGCGATGAAAAAAACTGTGGCTTGCACGACACCATGGTTTTGGTTCGTGACGCAACATTAAAAATACTGGAACACAAGACAGTAGCGGATTTGATTGAAAAATAAAAAATATGGCAGAGGACCTTCACATTGGAAAAGGCAACAAGGAGGAACAATACCTTTCATTGATACCGCAAATCAAGGGCCTTGTCAATGGTGAGCCAGACATGGTGGCCAATCTTGCGAATATCGCAGCCGCTTTAAAAGAACAGTTTGGTTTTTTTTGGGTAGGCTTCTACCTTGTAAAAAATGATGAACTGGTGCTTGGTCCTTTTCAAGGGCCGGTTGCCTGCACCAGGATAAGAAAAGGGAAAGGTGTTTGTGGCACATCATGGAATGAGGCCAATACCATCATTGTACCGGATGTAGAAAAATTTCCCGGACATATCGCTTGCAGCAGCCTTTCCAAAAGTGAAATCGTGATACCCCTGTTCAAAAACAACGAAGTATGGGGAGTTCTCGATATAGACAGCGAGCAGTACAATTCCTTTGATGAAACCGATGCACAATTTCTGCAGGAAATCGTGTTGCTCATCCCTTAGCTTTCTGCGGTATCATTGATTTCCAGGTTCAATAACATGTCAGCCGTCATCTTGGACAAATCAAATTCTGGCTTCCAACCCCAGTCTTGATTGGCATTGGAATCATCAATGCTCTTGGGCCAGCTGTCCGCAATTTGCTGGCGATAATCCGGCTTAAAGTCCAACCGAAATCCTGGTACATGTTTCCTGATTTCATTACCAATTTCTACGGGAGAAAAACTCATTCCTGAAAGGTTGTACGATGTCCTCACTTTTACCTTTTCGGAAGGAGCCTCCATCAGCTCAATGGTTGCCCTGATGGCATCAGGCATGTACATCATGGGCAGATGGGTATCTTCCCTCAGAAAGCTGGTATATTGTTGCTTTTCTTTTGCGGCATGAAATATCTCTACCGCGTAATCGGTGGTTCCCCCTCCTGGCGATGATTTGTAACTGATCAACCCAGGATACCGCAAGCTCCTTACATCCACGCCATAGCGTTGATGGAAATAATTGCACCAGAACTCTCCTGCATATTTGCTGATGCCATACACCGTTGTGGGTTCGATAATGGTATACTGAGGGCAGTGAATTTTAGGAGAAGTTGGGCCAAATACTGCAATGCTGCTGGGCCAATAAACCTTGGTCAGCTTTTCCTCTTTTGCAATATCCAATACATTCAGCAGAGACTGCATGTTGAGATGCCATGCCAATGGAGGATTTTTTTCACCTGTTGCTGAAAGAATGGCCGCCAACAAATACACTTGTGTAATGTTCTGCCGGATGATCTGCACATGCAGCATTTCCTTGTTCATCACATCAAGGCTTACATAAGGACCAGATCCCTTCAACAATTCGTTTTCCTCTCTGAGGTCTGAGGCGACCACATTGGCCCCACCATATATTTTTCTCAGCGCAAGCGTCAGCTCTACCCCAATTTGGCCACTGGCGCCAATGACAAGTATTTTCTCTTTTTTCATAATTCTACCATCCGTTGAATATGCAAACATAAGACAAGTGACTGTATCTTCGCAGCATGGAATCGTTTCTTAAAGACCTGTTTGCAGCGCAACAATACGATGAAAACAATTTTTTCCTGATTGCAGGGCCTTGTGTAATTGAAAGCAAGGATGTATTGGATACAGTTGCTTCCAGGGTTTCTGCGATTTGTAAGAACCTTGGCATTCCCTATGTTTTCAAAGCCTCTTACAGAAAGGCCAACAGAACCAGCGCAGCCTCCTTCACAGGCCTTGGGGATGACCTTGGCCTGAACCTCTTGAGGGATACAGGCAATGCATTTTCACTGCCCACCACCACAGATATTCATGCTGCTGATGAAGCAGCAATGGCGGCCCCTTATGCCGATATCCTGCAGATACCCGCATTCCTTTGCAGGCAAACCGATCTTCTTGTTGCCGCAGGCGAAACAGGCAACATCATCAATATCAAAAAAGGACAATTTGTAAGTGGTGAGGCCATGAAATTTGCGGTGGATAAAGTCCGGAAAACCGGCAACAACAACATCATCCTGACAGAAAGGGGAACCAGTTTTGGCTACCAAGACCTCATTGTTGATTACAGGAATATCCCGATCATGCAATCGCATGGAGTGCCCGTTGTGATGGATTGTACCCATGCCCTTCAGCAACCCAATCAAACAGCTGGGGTAACTGGAGGAAATCCGCACATGATCGGAACCATTGCAAAGGCCGCTGTAGCTACAGGCGCTGACGGTTTGTTCATTGAAACGCATCCAGACCCTTCAAAAGCATTGAGCGATGGGGCCAACATGCTGCATCTGGACCTCCTGGAAGATTTGCTGAAGCAACTGATCAGGATCAGAAAGGCAATCGTTTAGCTGTAGCGCAATGGATCTCTTTTGGACTGAAGGATATACCGCTTCAGGTTCATCCAAAAAGCAAGGATAAAATAAAAAACCACCGGTGAACCCAGTGTCAGGCAGGAGATGTACATGAAATATTTCCGGATGGTGAAGGTGGATATACCCATTTTCTCACCGATCCTCGTGCAGACGCCAAAAACCTGCCATTCAATGAAATTTCGGAGTTTTTCCATACCCAAATATAATTAATCCCCATTATTTCATCAAGTTTGGTAAGCGCCCCTTAATTAATTAATTTTGCAACGCCTTTGCTCCTTTGCCGGGGCTGGCGTGATCATCATAAAAAAGAAAAATCAAATTCCATGGTATTCGATCTTGACCTCATTAAGAAGACCTACAGTGAAATGCCCGCCAAAGTGGATGCAGCAAGAACTGCATTGGGTCGCCCGCTTACGCTTGCCGAGAAAATACTTTATGCTCACCTTTGGAAAGGTGTTGGGATCACAGATTTTGAGAGGGGCAAGGCCTACGTTGATTTTGCACCAGACAGGGTAGCCATGCAGGATGCCACCGCA
>Ga0214921_10007184_pt1 | contig 14935 bp, 11 predicted proteins | sample LL1505_MetaG_FD_177992 | JGI IMG/M metagenome (GOLD analysis project Ga0214921, IMG submission 177992) | Freshwater microbial communities from Lake Lanier, Atlanta, Georgia, United States - LL-1505 | ecosystem: Environmental > Aquatic > Freshwater > Lake | place: USA: Georgia | collected... | reverse complement strand
TCACTGCCTGATCTTTTTTAGATTCATTGAAGTCAGAAACTTTCTGTCTCTTAATAACTTTTTGTGAACTGTTTTTTGTAAGTTGTTGCGTAACTGGTGCACTAAATAGTCGCTGAACCTCCTCACGATTATTAATTATCGTCCATCCTTTTGGAACGGTAAGAGAATCAGCGTGTCGACGACATAAAAGATTTAACGGCACCAGATCGTTCAAATCCGGGAAGTCGATCGTCACTAACAACCGTCGCAGATCAACTTCATAAATAATCTCACCGACTTTTGAACAGCCAGGACGTTCACAGTGACGCGACATGCCTAAACAATAGACCGCATCAGGGTTCTAGACATGCGATTCCCATTCCTTGACGATCGCGATAACCAAATGTGTCACTTGAGCAAGTCCTGTCAAAACCAATCAACTGCCTCACAACCCCATCGTTCGGGCCATCGCAAGATACCTCGTATACGGCTTGAGTTGAGTCAAACGCCACGCAGGACCCACTTTGAATCAGCGAATCTGGTCCTTGCTGAATACTCGACGATGCAGTTGAGTGCAGAAACAAAATTAACAAGGCTCCGACTGCGACTAGCGACAACATAAATCGCCATGGAACTTTCGCTCTAACAATTACTCGTGGTATCTCAAATTCAGGTTCATCAGCAAATTCATCAGCAAATTCATCAGCAAATTCAACAGTATTTTGTTTTTTTGGATTAGGCGCCTGTCGGTATCGTGATTTCGCAGTTAGCGATTCGTCATACAGTCGACGACTAGTCGTATTGCCAAGAACGCTCCACGCTTCGCTAACTGCAGCAAGGGCCAAAGAAAAATCTGCAGTTTCTAGCCCGTCTGCATCTGGGTGAAGCTTGCGCACCATCGCTCGATGCGCGACACGAATTTCCTTTATCGATGCAGATGATTTGACACCAAGTATTTCATAATGATTTGAAATATTTGCACCTGCTTAATTCACGAATACACATCGTTAACGGTTCAAGAACCAGTAAATGTAGCCGCAATCTTGCTCGCAGAATCTCCACCGCGACGCAAGATTACAGCCAAGAACCAAAGTGCACTAAGCGTCACAATAAATAACAACACAGCACCTACTCCCCAAAACGGTTTAATCGTGCTCCTTGTTGCGCCAAGTAACGCAACCGGAAAAGTAGTCGAGCCGGCTTCACTAATCAAAGTCGAAATCACTGCGTTGTCAAGACAAAGTGCAAACGACAACAAAGCACCAGCAACCATTGCCGACGCAATCAATGGCAGTGTAATTTGACGAAAAGCACGCCCCGGTGGCGCACCTAGGTCGCCCGCAGCTTCTTCAAGCGATTCGTCAATTCCAGAAAGTCTGGCGCGAACAATCAATGTAACGACGGCACTTGCATACAACGACTGACCAACCCACAGTTTGTTGATGCCACCATTAAATGGACCCCAACCACTTGTAAAAATAACACCGACAATTGGTATTGCTTTTATTCTTGGAAACCAAGTAGCAAGCGCAATTGCATCCATGATCTCAGGGGTCACCAAAATCAAAAAAACAGTCGCCATAAAAAACTTTGTCCAACCACCTGGTCTGCGCGCCAAGGCGACACCTGACATCCCTCCGATAAGTACTGCGATAACTGTTGCACCGAACGCGGCGATGAAAGAATTTCGAATTGAATCACCGATACCTGCGAAGTCAAAAATCGTGCGATACCACTGTGTGAGCAGCCCATTAAGAATTACAGCGAAAACAAAAGCCAAAGGCATGACTAGTGACAAAACTCTTTTTGAGAAACTTTCTCGACGCCTATTGAAGCGAACAAAAATCAATGCAGCGATAACAACAACAGCGAATCTAATTAGCACTGCGACCATCACACGGCCATTAAACAATTCTCCCCACCATTTCGTGCTTGATCTTCCTGACCAAATAGTGAACGAGCCACCATAATTAAATGAATGAAGGAACACAAGCAGAATTGGAATAAACAGAAAAACCAAAACTAAAACAGTCCATGCCGACAATACTTTTGGTAGCGCTTCAAACTTCGCACGAAACTCTTGCTTAACTATTTGTCGGCGAGCAACTGATCGCTCGTGAATTGATCGCCGTATAATTTGGATAATTGGAGTCGCCAACATTGCAACTCGAGGCGCCAGCCAAGTTACAACAAAGCCAATTATTAGTGCCAAGAGCACAGCGGCGATCATCAAAATTGCCATCGCCGAACCCAGTGGCCAATTCTGCGCGCCGCTAAATTGCGATGCGATCATCGCACCAATCATGTTTCCTTTTGCGCCGCCCAAGACCGTTGCAGTGACATAATCTCCGCACATTGGAATAAACGTCAACAACACACCAGCAACGATCCCTGGTCCAGCAAGAGGCAACGTGACTCCTACGAATGTCGCAATTCGGCCCGCACCAAGATCTTTACTCGCCTCTCGCATTCGCACATCGATTCGGTCGAGTGCAACAAATAGCGGCAAGATCATGAAGCCTAAATAGTTATAAACAATTGCGATTTGTACCGCCATTGGAGTTTCAAGTATCTGGATTCCGTTATTCGAGATCCAACCCATTCCAACAAGCCACTTTGAAAACGTGCCATTAGGCGCAAGTGGAATACGCCACGCAACTGTACGAATTAGAAAACTAGTAAAACTAGGTACTACGACTGCAGCAAGAATCACTGCCTTCCATTTTTCGGCAACTTTGAATGCAGCAAAATACGCAACTGGTAGCCCAATCACAACACATAAAAAAGTCGCTAAAACCGAGATCCGCAATGTCGCACGAAATGTCTTAAAAAACGTCTCGTCAAATACTGCTGAATAGCTTTTTGTCGAAAGACTGCCGAGATCTACTGGTACGAGTTTTGATGAATCTTTAGTACCGAATGAATATAAAACGATAAACGCAATTGGCGCAGCGAAAAAAACTAGATACCAAATAATTGCAGGGATGGCGAGAAGGTATTTAGGCCCTCGCCATCTCCTGCGTAAAATTGAAGCGACCGATACGGTCACACCAAATCAGCCTCCGGCTTTCGCCTTGGATTTGTTCAAGATGTCGATCAAACGATCAAGCGCTGGTGTAATCACTTGTGTCTGCATCGTCGCAACTTGCTCATCCCCGAAGAAAATCATGTCGCCTTTAACCAAATCTGGAGCCACATCGGAAATAAGTTGTGCCATGTTCTTCATTCCGGTGTGATAGCCGTGATAGCTGAGATCTTTAATTGAAATCTCAGGAATCAAATCCCAGTTGATCCAAGCGTGCGCAGCCTCGGCATTTGGTGCTCCTGCTGCAACGCAGTAATTGTCCATCCACAATTCTGTGTTTGGCGAACCAAGTACCCACTTCCAGTTGCTTGGATTTCCACCAGCTTCTTCAATGCGCACATAGGCCTGACGTGCGTCACCGTTCCATGCCATTGCAATTGAATATGCACCTTCAGCAAGTTTCGTTGATGGGTAACTATCAAATGCTTTGATGTGTTGTGCAAACTCTTCAACCAAGAATTTTTCACACGCGTCAAGGTCTGCTGGTGTTTCGGTGTTCCAGTTAATTTTATTTGCCCAGAACCACATACCACAATAATTTGGCGCGGCATCAATTACTGAACAGTTACCACTTGCTTCACCCATGCAAGTATCAATGAAATCCTGCCACGTTGTAAGTTCTTTTGAAATTTTAGTTGTGTCGTAGAAGTAACCAGTCGTACCCCAGTTCTTACAAACTGAGTAATCATTCGTCGGATCCCAATCTTGTGCAAGATAGTTCGGATCGACGTTGACCATGTTAGGTATCAAAGACTTGTCAAGTTTTTGGATCAAACCCTTTTCAATCATTTGCGGAATATATGGTCCGGTAGGAACAACGATGTCAAAACCGCTGCTGCCACCGCTTGTGGAAAGTTTTGTAATCAAGTCTTCGTTGCTCGCGTAATAGTCAACTTTCATCGTCACGTTAAGCGTTGATCCAGCGAGTGCACCGACCAAATCTGGGTCGTTGTAGTCGCCCCATGTGTACATCGCCAAAGTTCCGCTGGATTGATTTATAACGCGACTCCAGTCACCCGTAGCAAGACCGGCTGTGTCACCAGTTGGTGCCGAACTATCACTCGCTGATTCAGGCGCGGCATCAGAGCCACCACATGCCGCAGCAATCAACGCAAACCCTGCAACGGCCGTTCCGCCTTGAAGAAATGCGCGTCGAGAAAGTTTCTCACGAAAACCTTCCGGCGCCAACATCTTCAATTGTTTTTTCTCATCGCTCATTGCTATCTCCTTGATTGATTTGTTAATAAAATAATTAATTAAATATTTAGATATTAGATATTAGTCAAACGCTCACACATTAGGAGTGCCTGCAAGAACAAGATCTGCCTGTCGCGCCGAGAATAAATAGACATCCTCTGCAGCCCAAGTGCACCAGACTGATTCGCCAACCGCGAATCGAGACGGGTCGGTGCGGCTCACTTGCACCAACAAGTCGCGAGACCCAGCAGTAACCACATATTGCAAAACATCGCCGAAATGCGATACACCAGCAACTCGGGCACTCACTAAATTCGCATCCGAATTCGGCTTGGTCGCCGACAAGTTGATTGTCTCAGGTCTTACTGCAGCAAGCGCGTCTTGGCCTGCCGGCACAGTTTCTTCAGGTCGTGTCGCAACAAAAACTGTTCCGTCGCTGGCTTTCGCACCATTAGATGTCGCCACACCACGCCAAAAATTGTTTCGCCCAACGAACCCAGCCACGAATGCCGACGTCGGGTGCTCGTAGACAGTTTCAGGGTCGCCGAGTTGTTCAACATGTCCGTCAAGCATGATTGCAATTCGGTCAGACATTGACATTGCTTCTTCTTGATCGTGAGTAACGAAGATAAAAGTAATCCCGAGACGACTTTGCAGAAGTTTGAGTTCTATCTGCATTTCTTCGCGTAGTTTTCGGTCAAGTGCACCTAGCGGCTCATCGAGCAACAAAATACTTGGACGATTTATTAGCGCACGCGCTACCGCAACTCTTTGTTGCTGACCACCAGAAAGTTGTCGCGGCCGACGACCTGCCAATTTTGACATCTGCACCATGTCAAGCGCTTCAATTACCTTCGTACCGATCTCAGACTTTGCAACACCTTTTTGCTTCAAACCATATGCAACATTTTCAGCAACACTCATATGTGGGAATAATGCATAGTGCTGAAACACGGTATTAACATCGCGCTTGTATGGAGGTACTCCTTGCACATACTCTCCGCTGATCCGCACGAATCCTTCGTCAGGTTGTTCGAAACCTGCCAACATTCGCAAGGTAGTCGTTTTTCCGCAACCGCTCGGACCAAGCAATGAGAGAAACTCGCCCGACTTAATTTCTAAATTGAGCGAATCGACTGCGACCACGTCACCGTAACGCTTGGTGACATTTGATAGTTCAACCGATCCACGCTCGCTATTCAACTAAAACCCCCGAAATGATCAGTGACAATGCCGAATTAATTTACGAATTTGTTTAATTCACCTAATTATTAATCCTGACATCTACAAGCATGACATATTTAACTTTCTTCTTCCGAATCCAACTCAGAAACAGACTAGACATATATATACATGAATAATGACCAAATCAAAACCCTAGGTGTTCCCAAAGAGACCAAAACTTCAGAGGGTCGAGTCGCGATAACCCCTGATGGAGTTCGCGAATTTGAGCGGGCAGGAGTTGAAGTATTCGTTGAGACCGGAGCAGGTCTTGGAGCGTCAATTGAAGACGCTCACTTCGCCGCCGCGGGGGCAACCATTGTGCCAACCGCCGGCGACGCTTGGTCACAACAAATGGTTGTCAAAGTAAAAGAGCCGACTGCTCAAGAATTCGAATTTCTGCGCAGTGACCTAACACTTTTCACGTATTTGCATTTGGCTGCTTATCCCAAAGTCGCAGAGTCATTACTAAAAAACAAGACCACCTCAATCGCTTACGAAACAGTTCAAGAACAAGATGCTTCACTTCCCCTACTCGCCCCCATGAGCGAAATCGCAGGTCGAATTGCTACTCAGGTAGGTGCGTTCTATTTGCAGCGGCCCAACGGTGGTCGTGGAGTTTTGATGGGTGGCGCACCGGGAGTTCGTCCAGCCAAAGTTGTCGTGATCGGCGCTGGAAATGTTGGATGGAACTCGGCATGGATCGCAGGCGGCATGGAAGCCGAAGTTTTATTACTTGACAAGAATTTGGATCGACTACGAATGCTTGACCAAATTATTCGCTCGCGAATTACAACGGTTGCTTCTAACCGTGGGGCAATTGAACGATGCGTTGCACAGGCCGATCTATTGATTGGCGCAGTACTCGTCGCTGGCGCGCGCGCCAGTTGTTGTTTCGCAAGAGATGGTCAAGTCAATGAAGCCCGGTGCCGTGATCGTTGACGTTGCAGTTGATCAAGGTGGTTGCATCGAAACTATTCGTGAGACAACCCACAAAGAACCTGTTTATGAAAAGCACGGCGTCTTGCACTACGCGGTTGGCAATATGCCTGGCGCAGTACCGCACACAAGTACTTATGCCCTCACTAATGCAACTTTGCCTTATCTAATTGATGTTGCAAAGTATGGAACTCGAGTTGCCGCACAACGCGACAGCGCACTCAAACTCGGTATCAACACAGTTGACGGACAAATAACAAATGATGCCGCTGCAAAAGCACTCGGACTTGAGGCTGTCGATCCGCTAACTGTCTTGGCGCAATAGCTAGCTAATTAACTAATCAATTGCATTAATAAGCTAGTGCATTAATAAACTAGTCGCAGCAACTATCGCGCCAACCGCAAGAACCGCACTTGAAATGTGCGTGCTCGGCGTGCAACGACGAACCACAGTGTGGACACTCTGAAAATACGGCGTGACGTGTGCGACAACTATCGGTAAGGCCTTGCTCAGTCTCATTTAATTTAGGTGCTACTTCGAACTGTGTTATCTCCATAATCAAATTATTGCACTAGCGTCAAGGTTCTTCGTGTATGACTGATACAACCGATTCTTCTACACCAGTTAGCCGTCGACGCAACCCCCACAAAACTGGCAGTGCTCGAGCAGCATTTCACGTTCGAGACTTTCGCCGAATTTGGTTCGGCTCATTTGCCTCAAATATTGGTACTTGGATTCAAAATGTAGTGTTACCTGTTTACGTTTATGCGCGAACCGGGCGTGCCTCATTTGTTGCATTACTGATTTTTGCCCAACTTGGGCCGATCTTATTGTTGTCAATACCCGGTGGCGTTATCGCCGATCGAGTTGATCGCAAAAAATTTCTAATTTCAATGCAAGCGATTCAACTTTGTTGCTCGCTAATGCTTGCATTGTTTGCGGCAAATAATTCACCGATTTGGATGCTTTTTCTCGCTCAACTCGGAGTTGGCGTTGGCAACGCACTCAATATTCCGGCGTGGTCGGCAATGTTGACTTCATTAGTCCCACCGAGCGATATCGCTGGGGCAATCTCACTCAACTCAACTGTCATAAACGGCGCACGAGTAATCGGCCCAATCATCGTCGCTTTGCTTTCGCAATGGAATGTCACAACTTCTGAATTTTTTGCGATAAACGCAGCGACTTACTTATTTGTAATCTTCGCACTTCTAAGTGTGAAGGTTCCAGCAATTGCTTTTGATACAACCACTGGTTGGCGAAGGTTCACTTTCGCTTTCAAAATTGCCCGAGAACGAGTCGTAATATCGCGACTGATATTGGCTCTTGCCTCATTTTCATTATTGTCGCTTCCTTACGTTGGACTCTTCCCAGCTATTGCCCAACTGAATTTTGGTATCGAATCTCAAAGCGAAACATATAACTGGCTTTACGCAACTTGGGGTCTCGGCGCGTGCCTCGGTGGGCTAAGTGTTTCAACTTTGTTCGTCGATGTTGATAACCGAAAGTTGATTCGAATGGGCTTTGCAAGTTTCGCAGCGAGCATGATGGCATTTGCGTTAGCGCCAAACGTTGAACTTGCATTCTTCACTGTTTTCTTTTTAGGTGCCGCCTATTTTTTTACAACAACTTCAATGCAAACCGTCTTTGCATCTGGGCTAACCCCAGAGATTCGAGCACGAGTCATGGCGCTGTGGTTTATGGCCTTCGGTGGAACAGTGCCTCTTGGCAATCTAATTTTCGGTCCGTTGATTGACCGTTATGGTTCACAGTGGCTGCTTGTTTTAGGTTCGCTTTGGGCAGTTGTTTTGTGGTGGTGGTGCGATATTGAGCGTCTTGAACGCAACGATGCAAACCCTCTAGTTTTATAATTTGGCGTTATAAACCATCACACAGTCGCACTAGACCAGCAACTTTAGAACCCTTAACAAGCACCAAGTCTCCGTCGCCTAGTTCTGACAAGACATGGCGGGCTTGCGAAAAACTTATTGGTCGGACTCCATAGAGATCAGTTTCAATTGCGACTAGTTCTATTTGATTCTGCTTGGCCAGCAGAGCGATTGCTAAATGGTCTTCGCTCGGCTCGGCAAGTTCGGCCATCACTCCACAAAATGCAATTTTTCTCGCACTAGAAAATGTTGTGAGAGTTTCTAATGCAGCACGCATCGATGCAGGGTTGGCATTGTAAGAATCATCAAGAACCACTACACCATTTTTGAGTTTTCGAATTTGCATTCGAGAAGGCGAAATATTTGACCTTGAAATCGCTTCTGCAGCCTGTGCGATGTCTATGTTTAGAACACCGGCAACACAAAGTGCCGCCAGCGCATTATGCGCCATGTGCTTGCCAGGAACACTCATAGACAACTTTGCATCACCCCAAGGAGTTTTAACCATTGCAATCGCACGACCTTGCTGGTCAATTTCACACTCGACCAGCTGCACGTCTGCCGAACTACTCTCGCCAAAAGTAAACACCTGCGCTTTTGATGCATTGCGCATAGATAAAACATTCAGGTCGTCCGCATTTAAGATTGCGTAACCGCCAACTGGCAACGATTCAACAAGTTCACGCTTGGCTCGGGTGACACCAGCTATAGAACCAACTCTCTGTGTGTGGGCATTTGAAACTGCCGTCACAACACCGATGTGAGGTTGCGCAACCTCGCATAACCTGGCGATTTCACCAAAGCCACGCATCCCCATTTCAAGCACAAGTGCTTCAACATTGTCGGGGGCATTTAAAATGGTGGTTGGCAACCCAAAGTCATTATTGAACGATTGATCATTTGCGTGAGTTCTAAGCGCCGTAGATAATGCACTCGCAACTAAATCTTTGGTAGAAGTTTTGCCAACCGAACCAGTTATTGCTACCACACGATTTTGTAATTGAGTGTTGAGGCGCGTTCGCCCCCACGCACCCAACTTCAATAAGCCTGTAACAGTGTCGTTGACAGTGATCGCGGTTCGACCTTGCGGCGCGCGCGATGTTAAATATGCGCCGGCGCCACGGCTGAGTGCATCAGCAATAAAATCATGGCCATCTCGCTGATCAATAATCGGCACAAACAATTGGCCAGGTATTATTGTTCGCGAATCAAACGACACTCCATCTAAATGCGCGTTAGCACCGACGAGATCTCCAGTAACGGCTTGCGCAACATCTGCTGCCATCAAGCGCATAAGACTTTAATTATAACTGCACGAATATCAAGCACCTGATCAAACGAAAAATCGCGTCGGCTATGCGAGTACCGTAAAGGTACATGAATAGCGATAATCATAATTCGAAAATTAATGTTGTCGTCTTATTCGGTGGCGAATCTGCAGAACACGATGTGAGTTGTATAACTGCGGCTCACGTTTTGCGCGCATTAAATGTTAATAATTACGAAATCACAACTGTTGGCATCACCCGTAATGGTGATTGGGTGACTGTTAAATCAGAATCAAATACCCCAACTGATCGCCTCATAGCAACCGGTCAGCCGACAAACATCTCGCAGATTTTGGAAGGCGTTAATTTGCAAGGCACAAACTCTTCGGCACGCACCGTCGTGATTCCATTACTGCATGGCCCGATGGGTGAAGACGGCACGGTGCAAGGCGCTCTTGAACTTGCGCATGTCGCGTATGTCGGCGCTGGGGTTCTCGGTAGTGCAATTGCAATGGACAAAAGTATCGCTAAACAAATTCTCGCAATTAACGAAATCCCCCAACCGAAATTTGTCTCGGTCCGCGATAACGAAGAGTTAAATATTGTTTGCGACAACGCAGTTCACGAACTTGGGCTCCCAGTTTTTGTCAAACCTGCGAATATGGGTTCATCAATCGGTGTGGCAAAAGCAAAGACCCGCGACGAAATTCTTTCTGCTTTGCAGCAGGCATTCGAATACGACGAGTGGGCACTGATCGAAGAGGCGATTGTTGGCCGCGAGATAGAAGTGGCAATTCTGGGCAACCAATCTGCTCAGGCATCGGTGCCGGGTGAGATTATTCCTGGCAACGAGTTCTACGACTACGAGGATAAATATTTAGGTGATTTAGCAAAGTTACTAGTGCCCGCTCCACTCACTGTGCAACAATCCCTTGAAGTTCAACAACTCGCGCTGAAAGTTTTTGCAATCTTGCGAAGTGACGGTATGGCCCGTATTGATTTCTTCTTTGAAGAAAATGGGCGCGGGTTCTTATGCAACGAAGTGAACACGATTCCGGGTTTCACACCGATATCGATGTATCCAAAATTATGGAATGCGTCAGGTCTAAGTTACTCAGACCTTCTTGATCGTTTGATAAATCTCGCGCTAGATCGTCACGCAAAACACCGAAGAAAAACTTCTCGCTAAATCAAGATCCCGCTGCGGGAATATTAATTTTCATACCAGGATAAAGCAGCACATCGATACTTGACCAGTTGTTTGCTCTGACAAGCCCAGCCATAGAAATACAGAATTTTTTAATGATGCCAAACAAGAAGTCACCCTGTGCGACCTCGTAAGTTCCCGCTGGACGATTTCCACAACCTGGTTTACCAACCTCATTAGCAACAACAGTTTGTTGAACGTTTGTCGAAACCACTTGGGCCGACGGCGGAATTTTAAGTTTTCGGCCTGCATACGGAAACTGTGAGGCAGAAATCAAACCGTTCCATGCAAGCAATTCGGTCAAGGTAATACCAAATAAGTTAGCAACTAGATTTGGTGAGTCGCCAGCTTGCACTATGTACTCCTGTTCAACTCCGACAGCCCCTGGAGGCAAACTTGTTGTTGTATTTGGCAAAGTTGATTGCACAGGCGGAATAGTCGCAAAATCTGTTGGTCCGACAGGTACAACAGTTGTCGCTGTACCGGTTACATCAACACCACAAGATGTAAGCACACACGCCGACACAACTACCGAAACGAACACTGATTTCAATTTCTGATTCAACATGACACTTCATAGTAAACGATTTAAAACATCCAGCGTGTGAACGCGATTTCCGAACTTTTCAAACCGCCCTAATTTAAGGGTTTTGCAGATGCGACAATCGGCACGGGCAAATCAGTTGAGCCCATTAAATAGCGATCAACTGCCGCGGCCGCAGCGCGACCTTCGGCAATGGCCCAAACAATCAAACTTTGTCCACGACCCATATCGCCTGCCACAAATACACCCTTCGCATTTGTCATATAGCTGTCGTCACGAACAATGTTTCCACGCGGATCAATTTGCACCCCGAGTTGATCAATCCATGAAGATTTTTCTGGACCAACAAACCCAAGTGCTAATAGAACTAGATCTGCCTGCAACTCACGCTCAGTGCCCTCTATCTTCACGAATGATCCTGCCTCAGCCCTAACCTCGCAGATCACTAATGCACGCACATTATTTTTTTCGTCACCCAAAAATCGATCTGTAGTCACTGAGAACAATCGCTCGCCACCTTCTTCATGCGCGGAAGACGTTCGATAAATAAAGCTCCATTGCGGCCAAGGGTTTGTTGTAGCGCGGGCTTCGGGAGGCTGTGGCAAAATCTCAAGCTGAGTAACCGATGCAGCCCCTTGTCGATGCGCAGTACCTAGACAATCGGCACCAGTGTCGCCACCGCCGATGATCACCACATGTTTACCAGTTGCCGAAATCGGCGAAGTCGAAAGATCTCCTTGCTGAACTTTATTCGCTGGTGGCAAATATTCCATTGCTTGATAGATATTTTTAAGTTCGCGTCCAGCAACTGGCAAGTCACGCCACGCCGTCGCGCCACAGGCCAAAACCACTGCATCATTTGATGCAACCAACACATCAATGTCAACATTCTCACCGACAACAGCGTTGGTACGAAAGACAGTTCCTTCGCTTTGCATCTGATCAATTCGCCGCTCAATGTGATGCTTCTCCATTTTAAATTCTGGAATGCCGTAGCGCAGCAGCCCGCCTATTCGATCGGCGCGTTCAAGCACAACAACATCGTGACCAACGCGAGTAAGTTGCTGAGCACACGCCAGCCCTGCTGGGCCCGAGCCGATTACGACTACGCGCTTACCAGTTTTCTTTGAGGGCATCTGCGGAATGACCCAGCCCTCACTCCAAGCGCGATCAATGATTTCAACTTCAACTTGTTTAATTGTCACTGCATCAGAGTTGATACCGAGAACACATGCAGATTCACACGGCGCTGGGCACAGTCGCCCAGTAAATTCCGGAAAATTATTTGTCGCATGCAATCTTTCAATAGCATCTTTCCAATTTCCGCGATAAACGAGGTCGTTCCAATCTGGAATCAAATTGCCCAGCGGACAACCGTTATTACAAAAAGGAATCCCGCAATCCATGCATCGCCCTGCCTGATGCTTTAGGTCTTCAGCAGGAAACTTCTCGTATACCTCTTGCCAATCTTGTACTCGCACCTCGATGCGTCTGCGTTGCGGGGTCGCACGATCCCACTTGAGAAATCCAGTTGGCTCACCCATTAGCAGTTACTACTACTTTCTCTGATTTTGCTTTTTCAATTTCTGCAATAACTCGGGCGTAATCACGTGGCAAGACTTTGCGCATCATCGTCTTTGCCACCTGCCAATTCGCAAGAACATCGTTAGCGCGCACCGAGTTTGTAAGTTCATGGTGCCGTCGAATTATTTGTTCAAGCCAAACTAAATCTGATTCATCAAGAGCGACCAAATCGACAAGTTCGTTGTTAACTCTTGATTGAAATTCTTCATCAATGTCGTAAACAAAGGCAATTCCACCAGACATTCCTGCAGCGAAATTTCGCCCAGTCGCGCCGAGCACCACCACTCGCCCACCAGTCATATATTCGCATCCATGATCGCCAACGCCTTCAACAACTGCGGTTGCCCCTGAGTTGCGGACACAAAATCGCTCACCAACAATGCCTGAGATAAATATTTCGCCGCTTGTTGCGCCGTATCCAATCACATTGCCTGCGATAACGTTTTCGTGGGCGACGAATTTTGCGCGCTTGTCAGGGTGCAAAATTATTCGACCACCCGACAAACCTTTACCCAAATAGTCATTTGAGTCACCCTCTAATCGCAACTCAATACCTTTTGGAATAAATGCGCCGAAACTTTGGCCAGCAGACCCAGTGAAGCGAATAGAGATCGTCGCATCTGGCAATCCGGTTTCGCCAAATCGTTTTGTAACTTCATAGCCAAGCATCGTGCCCACTGTCCGATTCGTATTGTTAATCGAATACTCAAGTGCAATTGGCTGAGCAGTTTTTAAGGCACTGTCACATTTCGCAATCAATTCATTGTCAAGAGCATCATCGAGACCGTGGTCCTGCGGAGTTGAGTAAAATGGCGTTTGATTGTAAGGATTTTGTGGCACTGCCAAAATTGGCGAGATGTCAAGTCCTCGGGCCTTCCAGTGGTCGACAGCATGTTTTGCATTGAGCATTTCAACACGACCGACTGCCTCTTGCAAACTTCGAAATCCAAGTTGCGCAAGATATTCGCGAACTTCATTAGCAATAAACTCAAAAAAGTTTGTCACGAATTCTGGCTTACCTGAAAACTTTTTTCGCAGCTCTGGGTTCTGCGTTGCGATTCCAACTGGACAAGTATCAAGATGACAGACCCGCATCATCACACAACCACTGACAACTAACGGTGCTGTCGCAAAACCAAACTCTTCAGCACCAAGTAGTGCGGCGATAATCACATCACGTCCGGTTTTCATTTGTCCGTCGGTCTGCACAACAATCCGGTCGCGCAAGCCGTTGAGCATCAAAGTCTGTTGAGTTTCGGCCAAACCTAGCTCCCACGGTGCACCGGCATGCTTAAGCGAAGTCAATGGCGACGCACCCGTTCCTCCGTCATGTCCAGATATTAAAACCACATCTGCTTTCGCTTTCGCTACACCAGCTGCCACCGTGCCAACGCCAACTTCAGCCACAAGTTTCACATGAATTCGTGCAACCGGATTTGAATTTTTTAAATCATGAATCAACTGTTTGAGATCTTCAATCGAATAAACATCATGGTGTGGCGGCGGGCTTATCAGTCCGACACCTGGTGTTGAATATCTTGTTTTGGCGATCCACGGATAAACCTTGTGCGCAGGCAACTGCCCACCCTCGCCAGGCTTGGCACCTTGCGCCATCTTGATTTGCAAATCATCCGCGTTAACCAGATATTCACTCGTGACGCCGAATCGTGCCGAGGCAACTTGCTTGATTGCCGAGCGTTTTGAATCACCATTCGGCATTTTCTGATATCGCTCTGAATCTTCGCCACCTTCGCCAGTGTTGCTCTTGCCACCGATGCGATTCATAGCGATCGCTAACGTCTCGTGCGCTTCAGCAGAAATCGAACCATAACTCATCGCCCCAGTTGAAAACCGTTTAATGATTTCACCGACTGGCTCAACTTCGTCAATTGAAATTGGTTTATTCGCCTCAATAAATTCGAACAATCCGCGCAACGTTGCCAAAACTCGCGACTGATCGTCTACCGATTTTGTGTATTGCTTAAAAATGTCGTAGCGACCCGAACGAGTCGCATGTTGCA
>Ga0214921_10007183_pt1 | contig 14936 bp, 13 predicted proteins | sample LL1505_MetaG_FD_177992 | JGI IMG/M metagenome (GOLD analysis project Ga0214921, IMG submission 177992) | Freshwater microbial communities from Lake Lanier, Atlanta, Georgia, United States - LL-1505 | ecosystem: Environmental > Aquatic > Freshwater > Lake | place: USA: Georgia | collected... | reverse complement strand
TAGATTATACATTAATGGATAATCTTCACAAAATCGCTTAAAATTCTCACATTCAAAAATGTTTATTCCAGAACAAAACATTTGACGATATGTCTGATGATTACCACTTGTTGGAAATTCATCTGGATATCTAAATTTTGAAAGGCAGTCGCATAGACGGCTTTCTGGTGTTTCTTCAATTTCTGAATCACTTGAACAGTAGTTATCTGTTGCTGGAATATTTCCATCATAGATGTATCCGCTGGATGAAGAAGAATCTGATATTTCTGACATTCTGTCATTTTCTATCACTGGAATTCTTTCAATAAGCGCTTTTGCTGTATCCATTAAACGGACATATTCTTGGCTTGTTATTTTTGATTGGATTGAATCAATCAATTCAAATATAAGTTGTTCTGGTGTCATTTGAGGAGTATTTTCCATTTTTATTTATAAAAGATTCATACTCTGAATAAATCAATTTTTATTCAGAGTGTTAAACTTGTTCTTTGTATCCTTTAATGAAGGCACGATAACGCGGGATGTCAGATGTGTCATCCCCATATTGGCCATGTGAATCACAATGGAGAAATAAGACTTCTTTTGTTCCGTTATTATTGCGGACCAAATAGGAACATCCTTGACCAACCCAAATTTCCTTGTATGTATTTGGAGAGATTTGTTCGTTAAGAATGAATTGAAAATCAGGTCCAATATCTTCGATTGGATCGCACACTGTAAATCCAGCATTTGGACATCTTAATGTGTGGAGATTTTCAGGTTTATCGCAAAATTCGCAAGTTTGAGACATTTATTATGGATAAAGTATTTTTTATTTAAATATTCAATTTTTATAATAATTGATGGTAAAACAATGTTATGTTTTAATGGTTTCAAAAGATGAGCAGTCAACAACCACCCACATCTTCTGAACAGAGAGTCAAACTGACTCCTTGTCAAATACACATATTAGAGTTATCTCTTTTGTACAATAAATTGTTAGTGAAATTGATTAAAATTATTCAGTTATTGTATGAGAACAACTTACTCAACAATGTGAATTTGAATAAGTTTTTCAAACAAATTGTTTCCGAATTTTGTCAAAGACAAGATATTCCAAAAATTGACATCTTTGCGATTTTGAACTCTTTGAGAAAAATGAAGGAAATTCATTTCTTCTATGATTCAAAAGACTGGACATTTCGTTTTTTAAAGGAAACGTCTTTGACAGTTGGAAGAACTCGTATCGAGATTACAATCGAATCTAAGATTATGATTGACTATCTTTACTATATTTTAGCATTACTTCCTGTTGATCAACAAGATTTGATTTGGTTGTTTTACACACGGAGATTGAAAGAAGATATATTTGAAGAAAGGATCGCTTCTGAAGATATATTGAAAGAAAGGATTCTTTCTTTCAATATTCTCAATTTTGAGTTGACAATTACCCAAAATTTTACATTTTGGTGGAATTTCTTTGGTAATTGGGAAACCGAAAGGCAAATCTTGTTGAACAATTGTTTTAAAAAGTTCGCATCTCGTGAGTATTTTACCCACTCACACGCAAGACATTTACGAAAGGCTAAGCCGGATACCATAGAATCATTCAAAAGATGTTTTAATACCTACTTTCCAGCATTTAAAGCGACCCCCATATTGGATATCGACTCTGGTCCCATTTAACAAATCGATTGATTTGTTTTATAATAAATATCTATGTAAAAGAATAATGAATAAAAACAATACTCCTCCCAAAAATTATCAAAAACATATGTATGTAGTATTTGATGGCATAATTGTGGAAGATTGTAAGCCGATACCACTCGAAAAAGTATTAAAAGAGCCAGAAATTCGGTTCGACAGTATGAAAAACCTAAATAAGGGTAAATACCATCTATTTGTCATTGTTGATAAGGACGCCATGGGCAAATTTTATGTTCATTACTGTATTTATGATATAAAAGAGGATAATATATCATCTGCGCAGTTATTATACCATTATCAGAAACCGTCGCCCCCGATGGGAACTGGAAAACATCACTATTTCTGTATATTATATGAATATTCCGCCCCTATGGATAAAGAGGTCGTTGGAAAAATAAACTCAAACCGGCGCATATTCGTGAAATTTAAAGATTTCAAGAATCTATTTAAGCAGAACATCACACCAAAAGCATCTAAATGCTTCGTTTGTGAATATGGACATTAGCGCAAATTTGTAGAGTCCAAATCATTTACTGGATTCGTTTTTAGTGCTCGTATCATCGGTTGGACGCCGTCATTGTGCTCAGTTAAGAGAATTGATACATTTTCATATGCGGTTCCAATATCGGCGCCAGTTATTGTAAGCGTATCCCATATTTTTTTATTATAATAATAGACCATCGAAGGTATTGATTGAAGTGAGAAGAAATTCATGAAGGCTTTATATTTATAAATATCAACATTGATTACTAAACATTTGTTAGCGTATCTTTTTTCGAGCTCTTGTAGTTGGGGAATAAGAAGATTACAAGGGGTGCACCAAGCAGATGTAAAAACAACTAATATGACACGCGGGTCCTTATTAACGATATACTGTAATTCTTCAATTTTAGTAATTTCAATCATATAATATATCTATAATATTTTTTTTCTGAATACAGTGATTAACATATCGTTAATGCGTTGATAAATCTTTTTATATGTTGGGTTTTTGGAATATTTATATTGTTGCGCATTTGTTATATACACATCTATATTTTCAGTAAATTCATCATATATTTTTGATTTATCGGGATCCATCTTATCTTTTTTCTTGGAATAGTATGTGTCTATAATATCTTTGTATGTTTGTAAAAGCGTGTCTATAATCGTTTTTTTTAGTTCATACTTCCACTCACTTCCGTTGTATATCTCATAATATGTATCGTTCGGATTTTTAACTTGAATATTTTTAAATTCTGGGCGTGATGAATCGAAATGGTAGAGTCTTATTAGTTGGGGAATTTTATTATATGGGTCCTCAATTGCTTCTAAAATATCTGCTTTTGTTAATGGTATTTTCTCCATTCCAAATGGGAACATCCGCTTTTTCTTCTCTTTGAGATATTTCTCATTCAATTCAATATTCTCGGTTTTAAGGTCCTCTAAATCCTCTTTCAAGTCCTCTAATATGGTCGCGTATGATTTTTGCGTTTTACAGAAGAGTTTCTCGTGGCGAGTCGTATATATTTTTGAGTGGAACGATTTATTACAATATATACAGTTGTTTTTTTCGGGGTCGAATGGAAATATTTTGTAGCGGGGCGTTATTATGACAGAGAGCTGTATTTCTTTTTCTTTATTAGGGATGATGCTACAAGATGCTTTTAATTTGGTTGTGTGATAAATATAGTTGTGTTTATGGTCAAATATTTTTCCACACTTTTCGCAAGTGTGAAATTTCATTAATTATACTATGTTCATATATTTTTAAATTCGGAGTTGTTTTTCGTAAAAATTGATTTATAAGTAATATGTTATTTATATATAGTAAAAAATGTCTAAAAAAGAAAGAGAATCTGGATTAGTAAATATTGGGAATACCTGCTATGCAAATACTGGTCTCCAAATTTTATATTATATCGGTCCTTTGCGTATATATATATCAGAAAAATATGCGGATGATTTGAATGAAAAACCAGAACAAGAATTTGTAAGGGCTTTTTCGAGCTTGATGAGGTCCCTTTCAGAGGGTCATTATGCGATTCGTCCAAATACATTCATTCGCTGTTTAAAGAGGTTTCATACCACTTTCATGGGGATGAGTCAAGAAGATTCTTGTGAGGCATTCCTGAAAATGATTGATTTACTTCACGTGGGCCTTTCCTACAAAGTTAAGATGTCCCTTGTTAAGAAAGGAGCTTCCGAGTTAGATCGGCTTTCATTCGAGTCGTGGAATCAATCGAATCGAGCAGGTTATTCAATCATTATGAAGCTATTTTACGGGCAGTTGCTCAATCGGACAAAATGCGACGAATGTCATAAAGAGTCATTTCGGTTTGATATGTTTAATGTTCTCAATTTTCCGATTACAAACTCCACGAACACACTATTTGATTCAATTGGTCATTATGTCATAAGCGAAAATATGCGCGGAGAGAATCAAATTAATTGTGAAAACTGCGGTGGATTACGCTCTGGAAAAATAAAAAAGAGTATTTATATCCCGCCTCCTGTTTTAGTTTTCTGTTTCAACCGGTTTGATAATGAAGGCCACAAAATAAGTAAGAGGATTGATTTTCCGATTGATAATGTTCGGTTTCCAATGCTTTTTGAAAAAGTGGAAAATCACACAAATACGTATGATTTAGTCGGAATTGGGAATCATTCCGGAAACCTTTTAGGAGGACATTATTGGGCCTATTGTCGCTCAGGGAGCAGATGGATAAAAGCCGATGATGAAACAATATCAGATATTAGTTGGGATTCATTGGTGAGTTCCAGCGCATATTATCTTGTCTACCAGAGAAGAGGAATTACTGAACATTTTATTGAATCTTCATAGAAAACCTTTTTCTATGGTAAATTATAATGAACACTAATCCAGTTGAAAATAAATCTTTTATTAATAAAGTTAGGAATTTCATTTTTGGGAATAAAAAAGCGAATGGTGTGAATGCGACGGCGACGACGACTGCTAACGGGAATAAGACTTTTATGAATAAAGCGAAGAATTACATGTTTGGGAATAAAAAGGCGAACGGGGTCGCAAATGTCGCAAATGGAGCAAATGCAATTACGAGTCCTGAAAGTTCTGGAACATCTGGTGTGAGAATCGTCATTTTTGTCTTTTTATTTCTACTTATCGGTTTTATTGTTAGTTATCTGACAGTTATGACTATTAAATATTTAACTACGGATTGTATGAATAAGAAATCATACGGTGATTACATATTCGGGTTTAATTATAATGCGGTATGTCATATCCCATTTCAACCGGTTGTAGTTCCTGAAAAATGCGAAGGTCAGGTTGCAATGGAAGAAGAAAGTATGGATGGAAATAGATTATTAAGCGCGGGGGCTATTGCAAATGTTCAAGAAACTCAAAACGCCACTGATATGGCCTCCCCTGTATCTAATGTCCAACATAGTAATCCAACGAACCCAGTTGTTGATGTGAATAAGGGCGATTTAGAGGGTCCAGCGCAGGTTTTCCATATAAGCAATCAGAACTATACTTATGACGAGGCAAGTTGTAAATGTGGAAGTTATGATGCTAAATTGGCGACATATCCACAGATTGTGGAAGCATATAATAAGGGGGCCGAATGGTGCTCATATGGTTGGAGTCAAGGTCAGACTGCTTATTACCCAACGCAAAAGTGCAATTGGGAGAAAAAATCGAAGAAGGAGCAGGAGGCGTGTGGTAAGCCTGGAATAAACGGTGGATTCTTTTCGGACAAGAACTTGCGTTTTGGAGTGAACTGCTTCGGTAAGAAGCCAGAGGGGAAGATTATTAAAATAAAGGATGATAAATGTGGTTCAGAAGACGGAGGAAATGGAGAAAAATGTAGCTATAATTCGAGAAATCGGTTGGAGACGGATGAGATTGCGCCTTTTAATGATAACACATGGAGCGCATGAATATGATTTTGGTTTAGATTTTAGCATCAATTAAAAATTGATACTAAAAATATTATAAAATATTAGAGTTTAACTTGCTAAAATGGAAGAACAATATAGCATTGAAAGACGTATTCAGCAAATATATGATATACTTAATCACTGGACAAATTTACCTCTGAATGGACAGCCACCATATTCTCCACTACCAGAAGAATCTGTTCGGTTGTTGAAAGAGCAACTGGAACGTCTAAAGAAATCTCTTGCCGAAAAGAAGGAGGTTCGAAAAAATGAATTGAAACTGGCTGGGTTAAAAGAATTCATCATACCAGATGAAATTAAAATCAGTCGTAATGAACCCAAGTGGCATGAACCCATTCTTCTTGAACCCATTCGGTTTGAACCAATTCGGTTTGAACCAATTCGGTTTGAACCCAAAGTCTTGAAACCAAGACCACATAAAAAGAGCGACGGTTGGAAACAAGCAAACAAAAATCCAAGAGGACCGGTTCGTCGATACTAAAACCAGCAATGGTTTGTAGAAATCGTCAAGATTTTATAATAAAGATTTCAAAAAATCGAAATAGTTTATATATGTAAGTTATAATGGGCGCGTATTCCTTTATACAATGATCCTCGTTCATAACGAAGGTTGGTATGTTCCTATTGCAATATTTGTAATTGACCCAAATCGTCTGTTCAGAACTCAGATTGGTATAAACATACATTACGAATGGTATGGACCCAACTATCTACACCCTACTTTATATAAAAATTTTGCTCGAATTAACTATCATTTTATTGATAGTTAATTCATCAAATGACGCAAACGAATTTCTGGAATCCATCTTATAATTTTATCGAAATCCATAATATTTATTATATATAAATATTATCACAATAATAATGATTCATTATTCAATTCGACATAATCATAGTGTTTAAGTCATCTATATTTTTATAGTATGTTTATTTTTAATTTATAATGGCCGGATCGGTATTTCGTTGCTTTTGGCTTTTGGCTTTGGCTTTTGGCTTTTATACGACATATGTGGAGTCCCACATCTATAGGAAGTTTTGCCGAGTTACTTCATCTTATCCGGTATTTTACATAAAAATTTTGCTCGAATTTACCATCAATAAAAATTGATGGTAAATTTATCAAATGGCGCAAACGAATTCTCTAAAATCAGTCCTATAATTTCTTCGAAATCCATAATATTTATTATATATAATATTATTATGTGTGGTATAATCGGATTTTTAGGAAAACAAAATTCAATCCCTTTTTTAATTCAGGGGCTCAAATTATTACAAAACCGCGGGTATGATAGCGCCGGAATAAGTGTTTTAGCTGACCACATCAATACAATTAAATACGCTTCTACTGACGCATTAGACTCCATTAAGAAGCTTGAAGAAAACATCACCCTTTTACCGGAGGAGCATCACAGTGGGATTGCTCACACGCGATGGGCCACTCACGGAAGAAAAACCGATGAAAATGCACACCCACACCACTCCATGGATAAAACGATTTCAGTTGTTCATAATGGAATCATTGAAAACTATTTAGAAATTAGAGAATTTCTAACAAAAGATGGGTTCGTATTTAGTAGCACAACGGATACTGAGGCTATTGCGCAATTATTCCAGTATTATTTGAGTAAGCACGACCTCATTCCCGCGATTGAGAACCTATGTAATACATTACACGGGACATGGGCCTGTTTGATTCAGTGTGTCGCTCATCCGACGAAGCTCATTGCTTTACGAAATGGGAGCCCACTCTTATTCTCGAAAACTGATGATGGCTATTATTTTACATCGGAAGTCAGTGGATTCCAGAATAAAGTTGATACTTACCGGATAACCACTGATAAATCGTATCATATTTGTGATTATACAAGCGAGCAAGTTATAACAAAAGAAATAAAACATGGGATTCATTATAATGAGTTAGATAGTAGCCTCCATCAAATTGACAAGCAACTCATCGATTTAAGTCCGGACCCGTATCCTCATTGGATGATAAAGGAAATTTACGACCAGATAAGCGCAAGTGCGAGAGCAATTAATAACGGCGGTCGTCTAAGTGGCGAGATGGGAATAAAGCTTGGAGGATTAGAGGCCCATCGCGATACTTTACTCAAATACAAGAAGATTTGTTTTCTGGGATGCGGGACCTCTCTTCACGCTGGAATGTATGGTAGTGTCTATTTTAATCGATTTGGTATCCAAACGCGTGTATGCGACGCAAGTGAATTCTATGAATATAACATTGATTCAGATTCACTTTATATAGTCCTTTCACAATCCGGAGAAACAAAAGATGTTCATCGGGCGATGGAGCTCATTCAAAAGCGCAAAGGGATTATTGTTGCGGTTGTGAATGTGGTCGAGTCGCTAATTGCGCGTGAAGCCCTATGTGGCGTTTATATCAACGCTGGTAGCGAGAAGGCCGTCGCATCGACGAAAAGTTTCACTAATCAGGTCATCGTTTTATGCTTGATTGCAATGTGGTTTTATAAAAATGGGGGCGTTTATACACAAGAACTTGATGATTTGTTTTCGCGGTTGCGGTCCGATTTATTAGAGTTGTCGGACGCAATCCGGATGACCATTGAATCATGTGTCGAGCCCGTCCGTAAAATAGCGGAGGTATTACATAAAAAGGAGCATATGTTCTTATTGGGGCGCGGGTCTTTATACCCAATCGGATTAGAAGGAGCACTCAAAATAAAGGAAATATCCTATATACACGCAGAGGGCTTCTGTGGAGGCGCTCTCAAACACGGGCCATTCGCCCTTATTGAAGAGGAGACTCCCATTTTTATACTGTCGAATGATGATTCGAACGCCCAGAGGATGGAGAGTGCTGGAGAGGAGGTCTCTTGTCGGGGAGCCCACGCGATTTTAATAACGAATGAGCCAAAGCTTTTCAAAAATACGGTCTATAAATATATGATTTCTGTTGTTAAATTGAGGGAATTATCGAGTCTTCTGGCGGTCATCCCGTTTCAATTATTATGCTATGAAATTGGTCTCAAAAAGGGGGTCTCAGTTGACCAGCCGAAGTCATTGGCGAAAGTTGTAACAGTAGACGGATAGTATTATCTATGTTTATTGTAATTATTTTATAAAAAAATAATATATATTTTTTTATTGTAAAAACTAAAAATTATCAGAATTATAATCTTTCAAAATAATACTGGAATGGAAAATTTAGAGCCTCTTCTCCAACCCAACATAAATCGACATGTTTTGCTTCCTATACAGTATCCTACGCTATTTAAGCAGTATAAAGATGCGACGGCTACATTTTGGCGCCCCGAAGAAATTGATTTGACGCGCGATAAGAATGACTGGGAGCGCCTGACTGCGAACGAGCGCCGTTTTATAAAATATGTCCTCGCCTTTTTTGCGTCGAGCGACGGGATTGTTATGGAAAATCTGGCTGAGCGCTTCATGTCAGAGATACAGGTCCCAGAGGCGAGGGCCTTTTATTCTTACCAAATATTCATTGAGCAAGTCCACAGTGAGACGTATAGTCTTCTCATTGATACCTATTGCGATGACGCAGACGAGAAGAAGTTCCTTTTTCAGGCGACGCAGAATGTCCCAGTTGTCGCAAAGAAGGCTGACTGGGCCTTGAAGTGGATATCGGATTCGACCGCGAATTTTGGGAAAAGGCTGGTAGCATTCGCTTGTGTGGAGGGAATCTTTTTCAGTGGGAGCTTTTGCGCGATTTTCTGGTTGAGAAAGCGGGGTCTGATGGCTGGGCTGACATTCAGTAATGAGTTAATCAGTCGGGATGAGGGTATGCACACTGATTTTGCGGTGTCGCTTTATCAAATGTTGGTGAACAAGATAACGCAGGATGAAATATATGAGCTTGTAAGCGAGGCGCTTCAAATAGAGAAGGAGTTCATTTTGGAGGCGCTCCCGTGTAGCCTTATTGGAATGAATGCTGAGCTTATGAGCCAGTATTTGGAGTTCGTGGCCGACCGCTTGATTGTTCAATTAGGGTATGAGCGCCATTGGAAAACAGAGAACCCGTTCGAATTTATGGAATTGATAAGCCTCCGACCGAAGTCGAACTTCTTTGAAAACCGCGTCGGTGAATACAGAAAAGCAGACGAAGGCGATTCATTGGAATTGATTGAAGATTTTTGAAATAAAATTGATAGTAAATAGAATATATTTTTATAGTATATAAAAATGTCCGCATTAGAACAATTAAATCAAATAATCGACTCAGCTACCCATAATTTTGGAGTGCTATATTTGACACCTGAACAACTTCGCGAAATTATTTCATTTATGAATGATTGCGATGTTGATTTTTCAAAAATTGAAATTGAGAATCTTTGCACGGTTCTCTACAATGCAATTCAACGAATAGACAACAAAAACATGCTTTTTGGAGATGAACTTGTGTGCGTAATTCGAAAAATCATTGACCATTTTATGGACAAAGACACTTCAAGAGAGGTCGCATTACTGTTTGAGACGATTTTCAAATCACTTTCACCTGAAAATTTAGAGGTGTTAGTTGATGAGGCGCTCATTCAATTTGTCATCAAATTCATGAAATCGAAACGTGGGGGTGCGAGCATCATTCCAAAATACTACCATATTGCGATGTGCATTTCAATTGCTTGTCCAATGTGGGAATCTACATTCATTCAAAATATGGATGTCGCGCAAGTGAAAAAAATGGTTGGCGATGTGAGCAATGACTGTGAGACCATGTTAGCGATATATAACTGGATTTCTCAAATTTCAGGACAACCTTGTGGAATCGCCTTCATCCTTCAAGAACCAGCGTATTTCACAAAAATCCTGTGCGAACTGGTCAAAAACACAGTAAAACCAGAATTTTTCCAACCAGCAATCATTGCTCTCGAAAATCTTCTGCGTTTGGAAAATCCAGAGATTCAAGCGATGGCTCGGTCAGAATTGACTGGGTGCGTTCCAAATATGACAAAACTTGATTTTCCTTAGGGTTAGTTAACAGTTGATTAAAACTGTATAAAAGTGTATAATGCTATTTTTTAAGTATAATAGTAAATTTATAATTATTTCAGTTTAAAGAAAAGTAAATATTATATGATAGGATGAATTGTTTTATGATTAATCAAGAATATCCTCATTAAATAACAAAAATAAAAATCATAACTATGTATCAAATCTGGATTATCTAATCTAATCGGGAATTGAAGTACCACAGAAATAAAATAGATATTCACAAATGATTTAGATATAAAAAATCGTGTCTTGATATAGAAATATATTAAGGCATGGCGTATCCGCTTACGTCATTAAAAACAAAAAAAAACAAAATCGTAATATCCAGAGAGAATGAGGATGATTCCAAGACCCATCTACTACATCCAATTTTTTAATCTGATTATACGGTTTTATACGGTTTTAAGTAGCGGTTTGAGAGAAAGATGGAAATGTGTTCAAAAAATGTTTTAATTTTTTGAAAATTATAAAAATTGATGGTAAAAAGGATACATATTTTTATTGTATGCACCCAAATAAAGATGAAATATACAATCTCTATTTATCAAAAAAAATTGGATGGATTAGCCGAAACCAATGAACAAATTATAGATAACAATCGGCCATCGATAATAACACAAATTGTTCCATATTCATATTGTTCAATGTGTGGTGGATCAGGTCGTTGCGGAGCGTGTCAAGGATAAAGTTTTTTATCTATCTCGTATATTATATTTTACAGATAAAATATTTTCTTTTATAATAGTATATGTTTAAAATACAAAGTAAAGATTTTTTAAAAAATAAATCTATATTTCGAAATATTTATAAACTTCCAAAAAATTTAGAACATATAAGCAAATATTCAATTAAATTTGCTTCACCTGATTTTTTTTTGAATAATTTATTTATGTTAAATGATGATGATAAAAAAATATTATCTTGTTATAATTTTCCAAATTTAAATATAATTGATGATTATGGTCTATTATTTATGTTTAAAATATATTCATTATTTGAAAAAAAGAAATATACTATTGTAAAAATTCCATATTTTAACAAATTCTCATATATTTTTGATAATAATGTAAATCAAGAAGAAATTAATCGTTATATAATTATTCAATCATGCCGTTTAGATAATCAATATATAAATATAACAACAGAAGAATATAATATTATTCAATCTATACTGTTTTATGAAAATATTGATTACGATAAAAATAGCGATAAATTATTTTATTATTATTTAAGATGGATAATTATATCAAGTCAAGACTATAATATAAAAGAAAGTAAATATTTAGATAAGCATAAAATAGAAAAAAATTTTACAAATGTAGAAAAATTCCTCAAAAAATATTGGGATGAATTATTAAAAGAAAATCCCCACTACGAGACCGATATGAAAAAGCAGTTTGATATCAATTACAAATCACTCATGGAAAAAATAGATCATTTTATGAAAAGTCCTGAATATAAAACATACCGACGCAAAATCCATATAAAACCATTCAAGTTCCCTCTTAAAAAATTCTTCGGTTCCGAGAAACCACTCCAATACAAAATGTTTGCTGACCTCATCGATGAATTCAAAAAAACGGACGATTACCGAATGGTCTAAATCAATATAAAAGAATCTCGCTATTTATATTGAAAATTATGACGATGATAGACGAATATATAAACTATCAGTTAGAAGCTGAAAAGAAATACGGGAAAGATACCATAGTATTTTATGAAAACGGCTCTTTCTATGAAATATATGGCGTAGATAATGAAAAGGAGCGCGTTGGACAGCCAAAACGGGTAAGTGAGATACTGAATATCGCGATGACCCGCAAAAACAAGAAAATATTGGAGAATTCACGGAAAAATCCATTGCTGGTAGGGGTCCCCGTCGCCCACTCCGAAAAACACATTAAAGCCCTTATTACCAGCGGGATGACAATTGTTTATGTAGAGCAGACCACTGCGCCCCCGAATCCGGAGCGCAGTTTGACGCGGGTCCAGTCGCCCTCTATGTATATCGCCGATGAATACAAGACAGTTAATAATTATGTGCTATCAATCTATTTTGAGGTGGTGAGGGACCGGCTCGGGAAAGCGAATCTGGTCGCCGGATTGAGCGCCTTCGATTTGACAACGGGGGACGGCATCTTCTTTCAAACGCAATCTCTAAATAACGACTTCGAAATCGTGTATGAGGACATATTCCGTTTTATGGAATCGATTGATCCGAAGGAGGTCGTTATCAATATGGAGCGCGCGTTTGAGGTGGCTGTCCGTGATATCGAGTGTCATCTCGAATTATACCGCCGGAAATACTATATTCGCAAATTGAAGGCCGACTACTCGCGAGTGGTCTACCAGAATGAGATACTGGCCCGCGTTTTTGAAAACAAGTCTCTCTTGTCGCCTTTGGAGGCTATGAACTTGGAATTTCAACCGATGGCGACAATGGCTATTATGCTATCGCTCGATTTTATTTTCGATCACGACGAGCGAATCCTTCGGTCCCTGAAAGCGCCGAGGGAGTGGCAGGAAAAGAAGCATCTTATCCTTAATAATAATACGCTCTACCAGCTGAACATCGTGCGCGACGAGATGGGGGGAATCAGTTGTCTATTTAACATTTTGGATGCGACGAAAACCCTGATGGGCCGGCGATTACTCAAATCGTGGATGCTCAACCCCATTATAAACCCTCTGATACTTGCAAAAAAATACGAGATATTGGAACGAGTAATAGCCGGCGAATATTGGTTGCGCTACGACAAGATTCTTGGTTCAATCATCGACTTGGAGCGCTTTTTTCGAAAGATGAGCATTGGCTACCTACATCCACACGAGATGGCCACGTTCGAGTTCTCCCTTGACGCAATCAAGACCATACTTGAAATGACCGACTTCTCAATGGAGGATAATAATTTTATGGATACTTTCGCAATGGACGGAAGCGGATTCATGGAATTCTACCAGAAATTTTATAATACGTTCGAGCTCGATATCATGGCCACGTTCAACTTGAACGATATAACCCAATCATTCTTTAAGAGGGGTGTCATCCCAGAATTGGACGAGGTCCAGAATCTCATCCAGATTGAGCGCAAATTCTTGGAAGAGGAGGCCGTCCGTTATAGCCGGATGATTGACCCCGCGAAGACGGACTGTGTTAAGATGGATTCAAATGAGAGGGATGGCTACTTCTTGAAAACGACATCTAAACGTGGAGAAGCCCTCGCGAAGAAGATTGGGGCCGATAAGATACGGGCGACTGGCGCAAATATAAGCCGGATTGTCGCGAGGGAGCTGGATGAATCGAATGACCGACTTTTAAGAGCGGAAGTGGAGATTAAGAATCGAGTGCGCGATAAGTTCGTGGAGTGGTGTTGCGCTGAATACTGGACATTTGAAGCCATCTTTGATAAAGTGGTCCGATTTATTTCGACTATTGATATGACTATTAGCATGGCGAAAGTGTCGAAAGAAAACGCTTATAGTCGACCCATCATCATTCAGAAGGAGAGCAGTTTCCTGTCAATTCACGGGTTGCGCCATCCGATTATTGAGAAAATAAATCAGGACACACTTTATATACCGAACGACGTCCATTTGGATGGGGATGGGATGCTTCTCTATGGGTTGAACGGCGGGGGGAAATCGTCGCTTTTGAAGGCGGTGGGTCTGGCCGTTATTATGGCCCAGATGGGGATGTATGTTCCCGCCGAAAATATGGAGTATTCACCATTCAAGACGCTTTATACGCGCATTATGGGAAATGACAATATTTTTCGGGGGCTGAGCAGTTTCGCCCTTGAAATGACGGAACTTCGGACGATTTTACAGTATTCGAATAAGAACTCGCTGATTCTCGGAGATGAGATATGTCGCGGGACCGAAATGGATAGTGCTATCAGTATTGTCAGTAGCGCAGTCTCTATTTTGTGCGGGCGAAATGCAAATTTTCTGTTCGCGACCCATTTACACAAATTACACGAGATTGATGTGATACAGGAGTGCGTGGACGCGAGGAGATTGCGCCATTTCTATATCGACCTCCAAATTGAGAACGGGAAAATCCTGTTCGGGCGGAAGATATATGAGGGCGTCGGGAGGAAGCTGTATGGGCTCGAAGTGGCGGAACATATCGTGGAGAATGATGAGTTTTTGCGAATTGCGTCGAAAGTGCGGAAGCAGTTGGTCGAATGCGGGGACGAGATTGTGTCGTCGAAGAAGAGCACCTATAATGAGAGCGTCTATGTTAGCGAATGCTCTATATGTCATTCAACCAGCGATTTGGAAGTTCATCACGTGAGCAGTCAGAAGTTCGCGGATTGCTCAGGAAACATTGATTA